>Ga0307412_10000983_pt1 | contig 16292 bp, 13 predicted proteins | sample DK1Cmetagenome_3_FD_203823 | JGI IMG/M metagenome (GOLD analysis project Ga0307412, IMG submission 203823) | Maize rhizosphere microbial communities from greenhouse at UC Davis, California, United States - DK15-C-1 | ecosystem: Host-associated > Plants > Roots > Rhizosphere > Soil | place: USA...
GGGCGGCCTGCCCATCGTCGGCCCCGGCGCCGACCGCGGCGTCGTCTTCCAGAAGCACGCCCTGCTGCCCTGGCTGAACGTGCTGGAGAACACCGAGTTCGGACTGAAGCTTCAAGGCGTGGACAAAGAGACGCGCCGCGCCCGCGCCCGCCGCAACCTGGAACTGGTGGGGTTGCAGGATTTTCACCGCCACATGATCTATCAGTTGTCCGGCGGCATGCAGCAACGCGTGGGCATCGCGCGCGCGCTGACCTGCGATCCCGCCATGCTGTTGATGGACGAGCCGATGGCGGCGCTGGACGCGCTGACGCGCGAAACCATCCAGGAGCTGCTGCTGGATATCTGGCGGCAGACCAGCAAGATGTTCTTCTTCATCACCCATAGCGTGGAAGAGGCGCTCTTCCTGGGGTCGCGGCTGATCGTCATGTCGCCTCGCCCGGGCCGCATCACGCACACCTTCACGCCGGACTTCAACCGGCGCTACCTGGAGACCCGCGATGGCCGTGGCATCAAATCCAGTCCCGACTTCATCGCCATGCGCGAACAAGTCCTTGGCATCATCTACGGCGACGAGCGCGCCGCCGCCTCGCCCGAAGTCGTCCATGTCTAGGAACCGGTCCGGGCATAAGCCCGCGACGCCGGGGATGGTCTACGGCGCGCCGGGCGCCGGCTACAGCGGGCACATCAGCCTGATCACCAGCCTGGCGCTGATCGCCCTGTGGTTCCTGGTGACCAGCGCCGGCTGGGTGCGGCCGCTGTTCCTGCCGACCCCGATTGCCGTGTACGACAAGTTCGTGTCGGCCATGACGGACGGCGTCGCCAACTCCACCCTGGCCGAACATGCGCTGGCCAGCCTGACGCGCGTCTTCGGCGCCTTCTTCCTGGCCTGCCTGACCGCCATTCCGGTCGGCATCCTGATGGGCGTGAACCGCTATGCGCGCGGCATCTTCGACCCGCCCATCGAGTTCTACCGCCCGTTGCCGCCGCTGGCCTATCTGCCGCTGATCATCATCTGGTTCGGCATCGGCGAGTTTCCGAAGATCCTGCTGATTTATCTGGCCATCTTCGCGCCCATGGCGATCGCCGCCCGCGCCGGGGTGCGGTCGGTTTCCATCGAGCAGATCCATGCCGCCTACGCGATGGGCGGCACGCGAATGCAGATTGTCTGGCACGTGATTTTGAAGGCGGCCATGCCCGAGATCTTCACCGGCATGCGCATCGGCATCGGGGTGGGATGGACCACGCTGGTCGCCGCCGAAATGGTGGCCGCCGACCGGGGCCTGGGATTCATGGTGCTGAACGCCGCCCAATTCCTGGCCAGCGACACCGTCATCATGGGCATTATCGTGATCGGCGTGTTCGCGTTCGCCTTTGACTTGCTGGTGCGCTACCTGGAGAAATTCGCCATCCCCTGGAAGGGACGCATCTAGGACATTCCAAACAGGGCAATCCCCCATTTCTTCGCCCTGGCGGCTCCTCTATCCTGAGGCTCAGATCCGGAACCCGACCCCGCACGCGTCCTGCGCCGGGGTCCCGCATCGCCTTCACAAGGAGCCGTCATGTCCAGCCAGGCCTCGATGCTCAAGCCTGTGTTGTGGGAACGCCTGTTTGAAAGGGAAAGCGCGCCCAACCTCAGCCTGCAGGGCCGCGTGCGCCAGATGCTGGTATCGGCCATTCTCAGCGGCCATCTGCCCCCCGGCATGCCGGTGCCGTCCAGCCGGCAACTGGCCGACCAGTTGCGCATCGCGCGCAACACCGTCGTTTTCGCGTATCAACAACTGGTCAGCGAGGGATACCTGGTGTCGCGCGAACGCAGCGGCCACTTTGTGTGCGATTCCGTCATGCAGGGGCATCCCGGTTCCGCCTCCGATGCCATCCCCCCCGCCCCGCCGACCGATGCGCCCGATCCGCGGCGCGTGCGGTGGGACGAACGGCTGCGCTTCCGGCCATCGCGGCAACGCAACATCACCAAGCCGCAAGACTGGCAGAAACAGCCCTACCCCTTCGTATACGGCCAGTTCGACCCCGACCTGTTTCCCACCGCCGAATGGCGCGAATGCTGCATCAAGGCGCTGTCCGTGCTGGACATCCGCAGCTGGGCGCCCGACCTCATCACCCACGACGACCCGACCCTGATCGAGCAGATCCGCACCCAGGTGTTGCCGCGCCGTGGCGTCTGGGCCGACGCCGAGGAAATCGTCATCACCGTCGGCGCGCAGCATGCGCTTTACCTGTTGGCCGACCTGCTCGTCAACGACGACACCGTGGTCGGCATGGAAGACCCCGGGTATCCCGATGCCCGCAATATCTTCGCCAGCCACACGCGCAACCTGCTGCCGTTGCCCGTGGACGAACGCGGCCTGTGCACGGGCACGCACCTGCTGGGCTGTGACTATGTGTTCGTCACGCCGGGCCACCAATGCCCCACCACGGTCACGCTGGCGATGGAGCGCCGCGAAAGCCTGCTGGCATTGGCGCGCCAGGCCGACAGCATGATCATCGAAGACGATTTCGAAAGCGAAAGCCGTTGGGGCGAAGGCGCGATCCCCGCGCTGAAAAGTCTGGACCGCGATGGCCGCGTCATCTATGTCGGCAGCCTGGCCAAATCGTTCGCGCCGGGCCTGCGCATCGGCTATATCGTTGCCCCGCGCGAACTGACGAGCGAACTGCGGGCCCTGCGCCGGCTGATGCTGCGCCACCCGTCGGCCTATATCCAGCGCGCCTTCTCGCTGTTCATTTCGCTGGGCCATCACCATTCGTTGCTGCGCAAGCAGTCGCAGGCTTACCAGAAGCGCGGCGCCGAGCTGGCGCAGGCCCTGGCGCGACACCTTCCCGACTTCAAGGCGATTCCCATCACGGGGTCATCGTCCTGCTGGCTGGCCGGACCGCCGTGGCTGGATGCCGCCGCGCTGTCCGAAGCCGCGTTGGCGGAAGGCGTGGTCGTAGAACCCGGGAACGTGTTTTTCATGAACGGCGACGACGCGCCACGCAACTACCTGCGCGTGGGCTTCACGTCGATCCGGCCCGAACATATCGGGCCGGGGATCGAAAAGCTGGCACAGGTCGTGCACCGTTACCGCCTGCGCACAGCGGCGTAGGCAGGCCCGAACGCCCGTTTGAAGTCCAGGGCTACAGGTGTTCGTCCCGCAGGTGGTACCAGCGGTACAGCAAGCCCTGGCCGATCCGGCGGAACGGCGCGAACAAGTGCCCCGGCAGTGGCGAATCGTAGATGGGCAGGTCCCAGGCCAGGCCATCCTTGCCCATCATCCGTTCGGCCAGCCGCCTGCCCGCGTGGGCCGAAAACGCCACGCCATTGCCGCCATAGCCGAACGCGTAGTACACGGGCAGCGCCGGATCCGGCTGCGTCACGCGCGGCATCATGTCGTGGCTGACGTCCACCCAGCCCCACCAGGAATACGCGACGTCTACGCCGCGCAACGACGGGAATTTGCGCGCCAGGCCTTCACGCAGCAACGCCAGATGGCGCGGGTGCTCGGCATCGGCGCCGCGTAGCGCGCTGCGGCTGCCGATCTGCATCCGGCCGTCCGGCAGCAAACGGTAGTAGAAACGCAGGGTGCGCGTATCGGTGATGAATACGGTGCTCTTCAACCCCGCCGCCTCGCGTTCGGCCGGCGACAGCACCCGTGTCACCAGCGAATTCGACAGCACCGGCATGATGCGGTTGTCCAGCAAGGGGTTCACGCCCTGCGCGGTGTAGCCGCCGGTCGCGAACGCCACGCGGCGCGCGCGCACCACGCCCCCCGGCGTCTCCAGCAGGATGACGCCGTTTTCCTTGCGCCAGCCCAGCACGGGGCTGGATGGATGCACGCGCACACCCAGCGCCCGCGCCTGGCGCAGGTAGCCATAAGCCAGCTTCAGCGGGTGCACGCCCACGCCATCCGGCTCGTGCATGGCGCCGACGGCTTCATGGTCGTCGACATAGCGTTCGCGCAGTTCGGCCTTGCCAAGCATCCTGGCGTCGTAGCCGAACACCTCGCGCATCACGCGAGCCTCGTTCTCCAGGAACCCCATCTTCTTCTGGCGATGCGCCGTGTACAGATGACCGCCCGGCTGCGCATCGCAGTCCACTTGCGCGACCAGGCTCTTCCAGTATTCGAAGCCCTCGCGGATCTCCGCATCCAGGCGGCGGGCGGTGTCCAGCCCCCAGCGCTCGATCCATTGCGAACGGTACAGGCGGCCCGATGCGTTCTGCCCCTGGCCGCCGTTGCGGCTGGTGCAGCCCCAGACGACGCGGTTGGCTTCCAGCACCACCGCCCGCACGCCGAAGTCGCGCGCCAGGGTCAACGCGGCCGACAGGCCGGTGAAGCCCGAGCCAACGATGACCATGTCGGCATCGACATCGCCCTGGATCGGGCCGTCGTCCTCGGGCGGATCGCCAGCGCTGGCGACCCAATAGGTCGGCGCATAGTCCTGGCCCCGGCCTGGCGGGGACACCAGCGGGTCATAGGTCGGGTTGTAGGCGTTGGCCCCTGGGGTGGCCGCACGGGGCGGGCGTGAGGTGTCGAAGGGCATTTGGGTATCCATGCTTCGAATCCGTGTCCTGGGTGTTTCCGGAAAGATCCCGGAGTGCTTCCGAGGCCCGAGGCGGGGCCTCAGGCATGGGCCGGCAAAGCCGGGCGCTGCTTGCGGAACGCGTTCTTGACGCGGATCTTGCCGTCCTGGAACGTGAAGACGTCGACCATGTCGGCCTCCACTCTTGATCCATCGGCGGCGGTGCCGGTGAACGTGCATTCGGATACGCCGCGATCACCCGCCACCCAATGCCGGCCGTTGTTCCATTGCGCATCCGGAAAGTTCTTCCAGGCGGCGGCGAAGGCCGTGCGGACGGCCTGCGTGCCGGTGTGCCGGCTGCCGCACGCATCCGGACCGCCCACGGTCTCGAACACGCAGTCTTCGCTCATGAAACTCATCAAGGCATCGATGTCGTGGCGGTTCCATGCAGCCGCGAATTCGGCCAGCATCTCCACGGTGACGGTCTTGTGCATTGCCTACCCTCCAATAGACGCCAGCGCGGCATGCGCCTGCGTACAGGATCCAAGGTACGAGAGCGGTCCGGCAGGGTCTAGAACCAGAAACGGGAAATCGCTTGCACCAGTCACGGGGCCGTGGCGGGCGTGAGCAATGCGGACACTTGCCGCGGATCGATGGCGTCGCGCAAGCCGATGAACACCAACCCCGGTGCGTCCAGGCCATCAGGCGGCGCCGCCTGCGTGTCATACCGCACGCGGCGGCCCGCCCACTGCACCAGCACCAGCCCGTGCCGGTCCGTGCGCACCCACCCTTTCGCCCTTAACAACTGCCGGGGCATTTGCCGAAGCTGCGCCGCCAGCCAGTCGGCGTTCAGCGTGCCCGGCGCCTGCCAGAGCCAGCTCTGAAACGGATGGTCGGGGTCCGTCTGCGGCATCGCGCAATGATGCGCGGCGTGCCCGCAACCGGCATGCCCGCAATCGTGGACGGACGCGCCCGGCAAGGCCTCGCCGGACAGATAACGCAGATCGACGCGCCCTTCCCGGGTGTCGACCATGGCGGCGCCTTGCGTCATGCCACGCAGCCACTCGCGCACCCGCCCCAGGTCTTCCGGCGTGACGAGGTCGGTCTTGTTCAGCACCAGCAGATCGGCCGCCCGCAATTGCCGTGCGACCGTATCGCTTAACAGCGGATCATCGGCCAGGGCCCGCACGTTCGCGGCGTCCACCAGCACCACCACGCCCTCCAACTGCAGCAGCGGGTCGCACATGCCAACCTGTGCGATGCGCGACGGGTCCGACACCCCGCTGGCCTCGATCACGATCCATTCCGGCGGTGGGTCCAATGCCAGCACGCGCGCCAGCGCATCGTCCAGGCCGCCGGCCATCGAACAGCAGACGCAGCCATTGGCCAATCGGATCACCTCGTCCGCGCGCTGCGCGATCAGGCCGGCATCGATGTCGATCGGACCGAAGTCGTTGACCAGCACCGCCGCCCGGCGGCGGCTGGCGCTAAGCACATGATTCAACAGCGTGGTCTTGCCCGCCCCCAGAAAGCCGCCCACGACGGTCAGCGGGATGCGCGTCGCGCCGATGGCGGCCATGTCAGGCGCCCTCCAGCGCCAGCGGCCGCCCGCCGATAACGGTGCCCCGCACGGCGATGTCTTTCAACTGGTCGGCGGGCACCGTCGCAGGATCGTCTTCCAGCACGCAGAAGTCGGCGTACTTGCCCACTTCTATCGAGCCGACCAGATGATCCATGTGCAGGGTATAGGCCGCGCCCAACGTGACGGCATGCAGCGCCGCGTCCACGCTGATCCGCTCGGACTCGCCCAGCACCCGGCCGGAGGCGGTCAGGCGGTTGGCTGCGCACCAGGCGGTGAACAACGGCCCCAGCGGCGTGATGGGGGCATCGGAGTGGATCGAAAACGGCACGCCCGCCCGCGCCGCCGAGGCGCAGGCGTCCATGCGGTTGGCGCGGTCCGGCCCCATGGTGAGCGCGTAATGGGCGTCGCCCCAATAGTAGATGTGGTTGGCGAACAGGTTGGCGCACATGCCCAGGCTGGCCATCCGCCGGAACTGCGCCGCGTCGGCCATCTGGCAATGCTGCAGCGTGTGCCGGTGATCGCGGCGCGGCGTGCGGCGCAGGGCCAGGTCCACGGCCTCGATCGCACGTTGCGTCGCTTCGTCGCCGTTGGTGTGGATATGCAGCTGCACGCCCGCGTCGTGATAGGCCTGGACGGTAGCGTCCAGTTCGGCCGGCGCGATAACCCAGATGCCGTTGGGCGCGCCGTTGTAGTAGCCCGGCCAGCGCACCCGGGCGGTGAAGCCCTGGATCGACCCGTCCACCACCAGCTTGACCATGCCCAGATGTAGCTTGTCGTGGTTCAGCCGCTTGGCCGCCGCCAGCTTCTCCAGGCAGCGCGCCGGATCACCCGCGTAGGTCAGCGCCGAGGCGGCGGGCACGATGCGCACGGGATAATCGGCTTCGGCCGTAATGCGCGCCAACGTCGCCACGCCTTCGTCGCCCAGTTCATTGACCAGGTCTGTCGCGGTAGTCACGCCCGCCCACTGCGCCACCTTGCCGAACATGCGCAGCCCGTCTTCCGACAGCCCCACCGTGCGGAACGGGCTGCCGATCAGGCGCATGACCGGGAACATGGCGGCAAATTCGCAAAGCTCGCCGCTGGGCCGGCCGTCTTCCAGGCGCGTCACGCCTTCGATGTCGGTGTCGCGGTCGATGCCGGCGCGCGCGAGCATCGGCGTATTCACATTCATCAAATGCATGCTGGCGTGCATGATGACGATGGGCCGTTCGGGCGACACGCGGTCCAGGTCCTGGACGCGCATCCGTTGGCCGTCGAAGAAGATCGGATCAAACCCCCAGCCGATCAGGGTTTCGCCCGCTGGCAGGCTGCGTTCGGCCTCGCGCAGGCGGCCGGCGACCGCGTCAAAGCTCTTCAGCCCGCTCCACAGGCGGCCATCCGGCCCGCGGCGGTCGTAGTAGCCCACGTACACGAATTTCCACATGCCGCCTTCCGGCAAGTGGCAATGCCCCTCGACCAGCCCAGGCATCAGCACCCTGTCCGCATACCGCTCATCCACGTCGGCCGGCCCCCAGCCGGCCAGGTCCTCCCGGCTGCCCACGCCCAGGATGCGGCCGTCCCGCACGGCGACGTGCGTGGCGCGCGGCTGGGCCGGATTCATGGTCAGGATGCTGCGGGCGGCGTAGATCGTCGTATTGCCTTCGGGCCGGGTCATCGCGGGTTCCTTATGATGGTTGGGATCAGCCCGCAAGCGGCGCGACCAGCGCGCCATCGCGGACCGTTACGAAATGGCAGGCGACACGGTGGCCGGGCACCACCTCGCGCAATTCGGGCTCGCGCAAAGAACAGTCAGGCTGCGCGGCCGGGCAACGGCCGGCGAAACGACAGCCCGGCGGCGGGTTCACCGGGCTGGGCGGGTCGCCCATCAGCCGCACGCGGCGGGCGGCGGATTCGCGGCCGCCCTTTACCGTTGGCACGGCCGACATCAGCGCCACGCTGTACGGATGCAGCGGGCGCGTGAAAAAGGCGCGACGCGACGCCTGTTCAATGATCTTGCCCAGGTACATCACCGCGATGTCGTCGCAGATGTGCTCGACCACGGCCATGTCGTGCGAAATGAACAAAAACGATTGCCCCTGCTCGCGCTGGATCCGGCGCAGCAGGTTCAGGATCTGCGCCCGAATGGCGATATCCAGCGCCGACACGGGTTCGTCGCAGACGATCAGGTCGGGTGCGCTGGCCAGCGCCCGGGCCACGTTCAAGCGCTGCCGCTGGCCACCGGAAAACTGGTGCGGAAACAGCTGGCGTTGTTCGGGGCGCAGGCCGACCAGCTCGAACATCTTGGCGACGCGCGCTTCACGCCCGCCGGGCGGGTCGATGCGCATCAGGTCCAGCGGCGCCCGCACGATGTCCTCGGCGCGCTGGCGCGGATTCAGCGACGAATACGGGTCCTGGAACACCAGTTGCAGCCGGCGGCGCATCTGCCGCAACGACGATCCGTTCAGGGCGGTCAGGTCCGTTCCGTCGAAATGGATGGCGCCCGAAGTCGGGTCCGCCAGCCGCAACACCGACAGGGCCGTCGTGGTTTTGCCGGAGCCGGACTCGCCCACGATCGCCAGCGTGCGCCCGCGCGCCAGATCGAACGACACGCCGTCGACGGCCTTGACCACCACGGGTTTACCGTCGCGGCCCTTGCCACCCACCGGGAAATGCACGGCCAGGTTCCGGACCGACAGCAATGCGGGAACGTGCGGCTGCGCCATCATGCAGTCTCCTGATAGAGCCAACAGGCCACGTCCTGGCCCTCGGCCACGTGCGCCAATGGCGGGAACTCGGTCCGACAGCGCGCAAGCGACTGGCTGCAACGGTCCAGAAAGGGGCACCCCACGCCGCGGTCCCACACGGACGGCACCACGCCGGGGATCTCGGGCAGGTCCGGGCGGATATCGTCCGGCTCGCGGTCCAGTTCGGGCAGGCAGGCGATCAGCCCTTGGGTGTACGGATGGCGCGGATGCGACAGGATCTGCCGCACGCCGCCCTGCTCCACCACGCGCCCGCCATACATGACCACGACGCGATCAGCCATCTCGGACACCGCGCCCATGTCATGCGTGATCAGCAGCACGGCGGTGCCGCGCCGCGCCTGCTGCTCGCGCAGCAGATCGAATATCTGCGCCTGCACGGTAACGTCCAGCGCCGTGGTGGGTTCGTCCGCGATCAGCACGTCAGGGTCGCACGCCAGCGCGATGGCGATCATCACCCGCTGGCGCATGCCGCCCGACATCTGATGCGGATAATCATCCACGCGCCGCTCGGGCACGGGGATGCCCACCGACTTCAGCATGTCGATGGCGCGCGCGCGGGCGTCCGCTTTGCTCAACCCCTGGTGCAGCCGCAAGGGCTCGGCGATCTGGTCGCCGACCGTGTAGACGGGATTCAGCGCGGTCATGGGTTCCTGAAAGATCATTGAGATCTTGTTGCCGCGCACGCGCCGCATCGCCTCGTCGTCGTGCAGCGCCAGATCCGCGCCCGACAACCGGACGCGGCCCGCGCCGATCCGGCCCAGCGCGGGAATCAGCCGCATGATGGCCAGCGCCGTCATGCTCTTGCCGCAACCGGACTCGCCCACCAGGCACAGGGTCTCGCCGGCGCGCAGCTCGAAGCTGACCTGGCTTAATACCTCTGCCACCCGGCCGCGCGCGCGAAACTCCAGGCTGAGCGACTCGACTTCCAGGGCGGGGACGTCCAGGCGCGCGTTCATGACCGCCCCCGCGACGTGGGGTTCAACGCATCGTTCAGCCCATCGCCGATCAGGCTGACGGCCAGCACGGTCAGGAAGATGGCCGCGCCGGGCAACGTCACGGCCCACCAGGCGGTCAGGATGTACGGACGATTGCTGCCGATCATCAACCCCCAGCTCATGATGTTGGGATCGCCCAGCCCCAGAAACGACAGGCCCGCCTCGAACAGGATCGCCGTGCCGATGGCCAGCGTGGCAGACACGATCAGCGGCGCCAGCGCATTGGGCAGGATCACCCGCCAGATGATGCGCGCATCGCTCGCCCCGATCACGCGTTCGGCCAGCACGTATTCGCGCCGTTTCAAACGCAGGAATTCGCCCCGCGCCAGCCGCGCGGTGCCCGTCCAGCTGACTACGCCGATCGCCACGGCAATGGTGGCCAGCGACGGCGTGAACAGCGTCACCAGCACCATGGCGAAGAGCAAGGTGGGCAGCACCTGGAAGAACTCGGTAATGCGCATCAGTGTTTCGTCGACCCAGCCGCCGTAGTAGCCGGCCAGCGCGCCGACCGTCAGGCCGATGGCCATCGACAGCACCGCGGCCACCACCCCCACCAGCAGGGTCGCCCGCCCGCCATAGACCATGCCGGTCAGCACGTCGCGGCCCAGGTAGTCGGTGCCCAGCAGCCTCTCGCCGCCGGGGGGATCCATCGGCGCGCTGGCGATTTCAAACGGGTCCGCCTGCATCAGCATCGGCCCGAAGATCGTCACCGCCAGGATGAGCGTCAACAGCAGCACGCCGAATACCGCCGACGGATTGCGGACGAACACCCGCAGGGCCTCGTAAGACTGCTTGGCCGGCGCGCGCGACGGCGTGGCCGCCACGGTGGCAAGGGGAATGACGGAAGGCGCTTGGCTCATGATGTCTTGATCCTGGGATCGATCAGGCGGTACGCCAGATCCGTTAGCTGATTCATCACCACCACCAGCAGCGACGCGAACAGCAGAATGCCCAGCAGCGTCGGATAATCCCGCCGGAGCACCGAGTCGAACGCCAGCCGCCCCAAACCGGGCCAATTGAAGACCGTCTCGACCAGGATCGCGCCGGCCAGCACGTTGCCGAACTGCAAGCCCAGCATCGTCACCACCGGCAGCACGCCGTTGCGCAGGGCATGCTTGTACAGGACCGAACGTTCCGGCAAGCCTTTGGCGCGCGCCGTGCGGATGTAGTCGGCGGACAGCGCCTCCATGACGCTGGCCCGCGCCAGGCGGCTGTACTGCGCCAGATAGACGAACGCCAGCGTGAACGCCGGCAGCACCAGGTGATGCAGCACGTCTCGCACCCCCGCCCAGCCGTCTTGCGGGCCGCCCGCCGAACGCATGTCGGACACCGGGAAGATCGGCAATGCGGACGCGAACAGGATGATGAGGATGATGCCCGTCCAGAACACGGGCGCCGAATAGCCCACGACCGACAGCAGCGTGATGCCCTGCGACAGGGGCCCGTTCGGCTTCCTGGCGGCCAGCGTGCCCAGCAGCGTGCCCACGATGAACGCGCTGAACACCGACGTCACCACCAGCAGCAGCGTGGCGGGCACGCGTTCCCAGATCAGGTGCGCCACCGGCACGTTGAAGAAGTAGGAATAGCCCAGGTCGCCCCGCAGCACCTGCGCCAGGTACAGGCCCAGTTGCACCAGAAAAGGCTTGTCCAGCCCGTACTGCGTGCGCAACTGCGCCCGCAGGTCTTCACTGATGCCGCCCATGGAACCCGCGATGGTCTCGACGGGATCGCCGGGCGAGATGTGGATCAACAGGAAGTTCAGTGTCACCACGGCCAGCAACAGCAAGCCCGCGTAGGCAAGGCGACGCAAGAGAAAACGCAGCATGGCAGCCTCGTCTTATTGCAGGTAGACATCGTCCAGCGGCGACAGCACGCCCCAGATCCCGTCTGGCATGCCGTGCACTTTCTTGGACGTCAGGGTGTGGTACGGAATGACCGTGAGGAAATCGATCGGCACATCCTCGGTGACCAGGCGCTGGAACTCGGCGTACTGCGCGCGCCGCTTTTCCACGTCGGTCTCCATGCCCGCCTGCGCCAGCAGCGCATCGACCTTCGGGTTGGAGTAGGACTGCGTATTGGTCCAGATGATGTCGCGGATATTGGTCGACAGGTAAGTGCGGTGCACGCCGATGACCGGGTCGCCCCAGTTGAAGACGATGTCCGTCGTCATGTCGAAATCATGGCTGGCGATGCGCTTGGCCCAGGTGGGGAAATCGGGCGAGGCGCGAACCTGCACCGCGATGCCCACCTTCTTCAGCTGGCTGCGCAGGTATTCCGCCACGTTCTTGCCCTGCACGTCCGAACCCGGCATGTAGTCGACCGTCAGCGTCAGGCGCTCGCCCTTGGCATCTTTCTTGAACCCGGCCTCTTCCAGCAACTGCTCCGACTTCTTCAGGTCAAGCGGGTACTTCTTCACGTCGGGCGTCGCGAAGGGGCTGGTGCCAACGATGGGCCCGTCGGCGGGCTTGGCGAAGCCCGCATTCAACGCCTTGGTGATGAAACCCTTGTCGGTCGCGTACGCAATGGCCTGCCGCACGCGCACATCGTTCAACGGCTTGCGCGCGGTATTGAAAGCCAGCCAGCTCAACGCGCCGATGCCTTCGTAACCTTGGTTGGTCATGACGATGGCGGCGTTTTCCTTGGCGCGGCGCAAGATGGTCGGCTCGGTCATGAAGGGCAACACCCCGATGTCCCCGCGCTCAAGTCCGATCAACAGATTGGTGGCATCCGGATTGATCTTCACCACAATGCGATCCAGATAAGGCTTTCCCGGCAGGAAGAACTTGTCGAAGCGTTCCAGCACGATCTCTTGCCCCGGCTTGAACTCCTTGAACTTGAACGGCCCGGAACCCACCACATCCGTCGAATTCCGGGGATGGGTCTTGATGTCCTGGCCGTCGTCGTAGATGTGCTTGGGCAGCACCGGCATCAGCGCCGGCGACAACGCCAGGAGAATCGCCGGATGCGGTTGGCTCATGCGCAGCACGGCCGTGTAGGGGTCGGGCGTGTCCACGGTTTGCACCGGCGCGAACATCGTCTGGAACGGGTGGTTGTTCTTGACCGCCATGACCGAAAATGCAACATCCGCCGATGTGACGGGCTTGCCGTCATGGAACACAGCGTCTTTGCGCAGATGCAGGGTCAGGGACTTGCCGTCGGGCGCCAGTTCCCAGGACTCGGCCAGATAGGGGTGCGGCTTCCAGTCGGCGTCGTAGCGCAACGGGCTGGCAAAGAGCTGCGCGCTGGGCAAGGCCGTCGCGGTGCCCGATTGCACCGCGCCGTTCAGGTGCCGCGGCACCTGCGTGGACCCCACCACCAGCGTGCCGCCGGGTTTGGGCGCATCCGCCGCGACGGCGCCACCCGCCATCGCCATCACCGCCAGAATCGTTGCAAAGCCTTGTCTTGCGCTGCGCATGATTTTTCCCTTGATGTGTTTGCCGCCAGGCCATTCATTGGATGGCTTTCACACTAGCGTAGCGATCCCATGGACCAAGCCTTAGTACCAAACGGCCAGAGTCTTTGGTGCCAGCGTGGCCATGGGCAGGCTCAAGAAAGGCTGGCAGGGTTCGCGGCGACCGCGCGCGCATACAGGACCGCCACCGCGCAGCTGTTAACCCGTGCCTGCATGGAGTCGGACCGGCTTGTCAGCAGCACCGGCACGCGCGTGCCCAGGACCAGCCCGGCCGTCCCCGCGCCCGCCAGCCAGGTCAGCTCCTTGTAGAGCATGTTGCCGGCTTCAATGTCCGGCACCAGCAAGATGTCGGCATCACCGGCCACGCGCGACACGATGCCCTTCTGCTCCGCGGCGTCGCGCGAGATCGCGTTGTCGAACGCCAACGGCCCGTCGATATCGCCCCCGCGGATCTGCTGGCGGTCGGCCATTTTCGACAGCGCGGCGGCGTCCAGCGTGGCGGGCATCGACGGATTGACGGATTCGGTGGCGCACAACACGGCAAGCTTCGGGCGCGGGACGCCCAACGCCCGCGCCAGATCGATGGCGTTCTGGGCGATGTCCGCCTTTTCCTGCAAGGTGGGGGCAATGTTGACGGCCGCGTCCGTCAGGATGAACCACTTGGGATACGCCTCGACCGCCATGACAAAAGCGTGGCTGATGCGGCGCTCGGTGCGCAGCCCGGACTCGCGCGACACCACGGCCGACATGAAGTGGTCCGTGTGCAGGCTGCCTTTCATCAGCATGCCGACGGCGCCGTCGCGCGCCAACGCCGCGGCAGCGCGCGCGGCAAGCTTCTCGTCGTCCGGAGTGTCCACGATTTCCACCCCGCCGGGGCTGACGCCCATCTCGGCCAGCAGGGCCGCGATGCGGCGCGCCGGGCCCACCAGCACCGGGTCGATGTAGCCGGCGTCCCGCGCCTGGATCGCCGCGCCCAGGCTCGACGGACACAAGGGATAAGCCACTGCGGTACGCTGCCGCCCGGCCAATAGCGCGGCATCGCGCAGGGGTTCGAACAATCGGTCGATTGCCATGGGTACGTGCTCCTGCCGCGGATGTCCGCAAGGTCAGCGGGGATGCTTGCGGCGCGGCGCCTGCCGCGCCGCAAGCATCGGTCAACCCTTGACGGGTTCGATCGACAGCGGCACTTCGCCTGAATGGAACGGCTGGTTCACGTACTGCTTGTACTTGTCCAGCAGGCGCAGCGGCTGCTTGAGCGCGTCGCGCCGGAACGGGTCGCCCAGCTCTTGGCTGACCATCATCTCCAGCACGGTGGTCTTGCCTTCCGACTGTGCCTTGCATGCCGCCTGCAACGCGGCGCCCACCTGATCGGCGTGTTCGACGCGGATGCCTTCGGCGCCCATTGCCCGCGCCAGTTCGGCGAAGTTGGGGTTGAGCAGGTTGCTGCCCACGAATCGGCGCCCGTAGAAGTCCACCTGATTCTTCTTTTCCGCGCCCCACTGCCCGTTATGGAACACCACGGCGGTCACCGGAATCTTCTCGCGCACGCAGGTCAGCAATTCCTGGAAGCTCATGCACCAGGCGCCGTCGCCCACATAGGCCACGGCCGGCCGGTCCGGGCGCCCCAGCTTGGCGCCGATCAGCGCGGGCAGCGCATAGCCGCAATTGCCGAAACTCATCGCGGCCAGCATGGAATTGGGCTCATCGAAACGCAGATAGCTGTTGGAGACCGAGCAGATGTTGCCGATGTCGGTGGACACCATCACATGCTTGGGCATCGCCCGTTCCAGCTCGCGCAGCATGCGGCGCGGGTGCATGCGGCCGCCGCCCTGTTCGATGATGTCCAAGCTCCAGTCATCGCGTTCGTGCGACCACCCGTCCAGCTCCTTTTCCCATTCGGCCTTTTGCGAGGCGATCTGGTCGCCACGCGCCGCCTTGGTCCGGGTGCAGGCTACCTCGCGGCCCTTCAGCTTGGCGGTCAGCGCCGCGGCGGCGGGCCGCGCGTCGCCGCAGATGCCGACCGACACCGGGCGCACCAGGCCCAGCATGCGGTGGTCGGCGTCCACCTGGATGATGCGCGCGCCTTCCGGCCAATAGTCCAGGCCGTGCTGCGGCAAGGTGCCGAAGGGTCCCAGCCGCGTGCCCAGCGCCAGCACCACGTCGGCTTGCGACAGCAGCTTCATGCCGGCCTTGGCGCCTTGGTAGCCCAATGGCCCGCACCACAGCGGATGACTGGCGGGGAAGGCGTCGTTATGTAGATAACTGGTCACGACCGGCGCGCCCAGCAGTTCGGCCAAGGCCACGCATTCGGCCTGGCCTTCCGAGAACAGCACGCCGCCACCGGCCACGATGACCGGGAACTTGGCCTCGGCCAACAGTCGGGCCGCCGCTTCCAGGTCTTCTTCCGAGCCCGGCCCGCGACGGATACGGCGCGGCTCGGGAATGGCCACGTCGATCTCGCCATAGAAGTAGTCGCGCGGAATGTTCAACTGCGCCGGGCCGCGCTCGGCCAACGCGGTGTCGAAGGCCTTGGCCGTGAATTCCGCCATGCGGTCCGGACGATTCACGTGCGCCTGGTACTTGGTAATGCGAGAAAAAATGGGCAGTTGTTCGGTCTCCTGGAAGCCGCCCAGGCCCATGCCGGACGTGCCGGTTTCGGGCGTGATCGCCACCACCGGGCTGTGCGCCCAGTACGCCGCGGCCACCCCCGTCACGAAGTTGGTGATGCCGGGGCCGTTCTGCGCGATGCACACGCCATGGCGGCCGGTCACGCGCGAGTAGCCGTCCGCCATGTGCGCGGCGCCCTGCTCGTGCACCGTGGGCACGAAGCGGATGCCCGCGGCGGGAAACAGGTCCAGCGCGTCCATGAAGGCCGAACCGACAATGCCGAATACGTCTTTGACGCCCTGCGCGACCAGCGTTTCGACAAAGGCTTCGCTGGGGGTCATGTGTTGCTTGCTGCTCATGGTCTCTCTCCTGGCAGGCCGGCGCTTGTGTGGTTGCATCGTGGCCGGGGTGAATCGATACTGCCGGAGAAAACCCGCCCG
>Ga0307412_10000984_pt1 | contig 16289 bp, 13 predicted proteins | sample DK1Cmetagenome_3_FD_203823 | JGI IMG/M metagenome (GOLD analysis project Ga0307412, IMG submission 203823) | Maize rhizosphere microbial communities from greenhouse at UC Davis, California, United States - DK15-C-1 | ecosystem: Host-associated > Plants > Roots > Rhizosphere > Soil | place: USA...
CAGTGCTGGTGGTGCTGACGCTGCCGGTCACCATCGTCACGCTGGGGCTGTTTCTGTTCGTGATCAATGCGCTGCTGTTCTGGGCCGCATCGGGCCTGCTGGGCGGCTTTCAGGTCAGCGGCTTCGTGGCGGCGCTGATCGGCTCGCTGATCTATTCGCTGCTGGGGCTGATCATCGAAGCCGCGCTGGGCGGGCTTCTTTCGAAGCGCTAAGCGAGAGCTCCCGCTCGCGTCACCCGACCCGGCTCAGCGCAGCGGCGGCTCTTCAGCCTGCCGCTTCACCATCGCTTCCACCGCCCGCGCACGGGTGTCGATGATCGACGCCTCGTAGTGGTCGATGGGCGCACCGGGCTTGCGCACCAGCTCCTGCGCGGCCTTGAAGCGGTCGCGTGCAGCGGGATAGTCGAGGATGGCCACGTTCGCTTCCGCATCGGCCCGCACGGCGCGCAGGGTGTCGTTCTGCGCGCCGTAAAGATTGGCCAGCGCCCGCCAGGCGGTGGCGTCGCGCGGATGCGTGGCCACCCAGTCGCGCAGCACAGGCACCATGGGCGTGGGCTGCCGGGTGGCCACGGCGGCCTCGGCCGCGAGCAGCATCTCAGGCCGCTCCCTGGATTTCACGTCGAGCAAGGTAGCGGCCTTGGGAGCACCGCCGCCGGCGAGCTCGATTTCAGCGTTGAGCCATCGCGCCAGCTTGGCGGCGGATGCGTCTTCGGCGGTGCGCGCAGTCAATCGCTCGGCCAGTGCACGCGCCGATCTGAAATCGCGCAGCTCCTTGGCCGACAGCGCCGCCGCGTAGAGCGTGCCGGCCTGCTGGGCCGGGCTGCTCCTGGCGAACTCGCCGCTCGAGGCGGCGTCGACCCAAAGCCGCAGCACATCGACACCCGGCCGCGTGAGCACCCGCGCGCGCGCCGCGATCATCGCGTGGTCCATCACCAGCGGCATGGCCGGGGCCGTGTCCATGCGGAACTGGAAGCGCCCCTGCATGTCGGAGATGCGCTCCGACGTGAGCGGGTGGCTGCGCAGATAGGGGTACGAGCCGTTGTCGTTGAGGCGCGCGGCGTACTGCAGCTTCTCGAACATCGTCGCCGCGCCCTGCGGTGCAAAGCCCGCCTGGGTCATCACGCCAAAACCGACACGGTCGGCCTCGCGCTCCATGTCGCGCGAGAAGCTCAGCTGGTTCTGCATGAAGAGCGCCTGGCTGCCCATGATCACGGCCTGGCCCGCATCGGCGTTGCGGCTCTTGCTGGCCGCGATCATGCCGAGGATCAAACCCGCCAGCATCAGCGGCATCTGCTTGCCCTGCCGGCTCATGATGCGCGAGATGTGGCGCTGCGTGACGTGCGAGAGCTCATGCCCGAGCACCGTCGCCAGCTCGTCGCGGCTGCCCACGGTGGCAATCAGGCCCATGTTCAGCCCCAGGTAGCCGCCCGGCAGCGCAAAGGCGTTGATGTTGCGGTCGCGGCCCAGCAGAACGACCCAGGCAAAACGCTCGTCGAGTTCGGGCGTGAGCTCGCCGCGCTCGCGTGCGGCGGTCATGAGGCGCTGCCAGATTTCCTGCACATAAGCGCCGACCACCGGGTCGTCGATGTAGTCGGTGTCGCGATAAAGCTCGCGCGCAATCTGGTCGCCCAGCTGGCGCTCGGCGCTGGCCGTCATCTCGCCGCCATCGCCCAGGCCCGGCAGCACCTGCAGCTGCGCACGGGCAGGCACCGGCAGCACAAGCTGGCACGCTATCAAAACGGTAGCGCACAACGACCGTAACACGGGTGCGGCAGATCTTTTTTTCTTGGCAAAAGGAGTCAAGCGCGGCATTCCTCGTCCATGGCTCGGGCTCGTATGATGCACCTCCACACCGAACGTTCACACATGAGCTCCCTCACCCATTTCGACGCTCAGGGCCAGGCCCACATGGTCGACGTCGCAGCCAAGCCCGCCACCCATCGCGTGGCCGTGGCCACCGGCCGCATCGAGATGCAGCCCGCGACGCTGGCGCTGATCGAATCGGGCACCGCGAAGAAGGGCGACGTGCTCGGCATCGCCCGCATTGCCGGCATCCAGGCCGCCAAGAAAACCAGCGACCTCATTCCGCTGTGCCACCCGCTGGCGCTCACACGCGTGGCGCTGGCGTTTGCGCTGGCCGAAGAAGGCAACGCGCCGCAAGTGGTGTGCACGGCAACGGTTGAAACCGTCGGGCCCACAGGTGTCGAAATGGAAGCGCTGACTGCCGTGCAGGTGGCGTTGCTCACGATTTACGATATGTGCAAGGCGGTGGACCGCGGCATGCGGATCACCGACGTGCATGTGCTCGAAAAGCACGGCGGAAAGTCGGGGAGCTACGTCGCAGGCTAATTGGCTAGGGCGACCGCGCGTCGACCGGCTGGCCCCTCAGCCACCGCTCGTATTCCGCCGGAAAGGCGATGCGGAATCGCTCCGCCTGTTCCCACGCCTCTTGGTCTCGCCCAGTCAGTTCGGCACTTTCGATCAGCTTGACGATCACGCGCGGCTCGGGCGAGAAATGCAGAGTGCGCGCGGCCAGGGAATGCATTTCGGCCGCGTTGGCAGCGGTCACCCTCGTGAGCGTCAGTTCGGCAAAACCCACCTGCCTTGCAAAGAGCCAGGACTTCTTCGCCTTGGCCAGCGTGTCGTCTTCATAGGCCGGCAGCCGCTCGTCCCGCGGCAAATAGATCTGGCTGATGCGGATGTAGTCCCAGGTGGCGTAGCCGACCACAATCGCCAGCGCGGTGGCGGCCACGGCGGGCAACACCGGCGCGTTGAGCCACCTGGCTTTGAGCCGTTGCCGCGACGAGACAACTCGCGCCGGCCACAGCATTCCCAGGCACAGCCCGAACACCAGCTGGAACGGCCCATACCAGAGCGGATATTCCAGCAGGCTGTGCAGCACGATCGCTCCCAGCATGCCCCACGCCATGAGCCGCGCCGGATCGCGCTCGCGCCAGGGCTGCGCCGCCAGCACCATCCAGCTGAAGCCGCCGCAGATCAGCACCGATGCCGGTATGCCCAGCTCCACGGCCAGGTGCAGCGGCAGGTTGTGCGCGTTGTCCAGGATCTCCGGGAACCGTGGCCCTGAATACAGCGTGCTGTAGTGCGCGAAGGCCAGCTCGCCCCAGCCCCGCCCCGTCCACGGATGCTCGGCAATCAGCGTGAGCACATTGCGCCAGAGAATCACTCGCGTGTGGTCGCCTGGGGCGCCTTCCTGCAGGCGGCGCATCATGCCTTCGACTTCGCTGGCGGTGAGTTGCGGCAGCACCCATGCGATGGCGAAATAGATCGGGATCATCGCGAGCAGCACGAGCGGCGGCGGCAAAGCGAAATGGAGGTGGCTGCCTTTTCCTTCTCCATGCCCGGCGCGGCGCTCCCGCCAGGCAATCAGCGTCGCGGCCCCGACGATCGATAGCAGCTGAAGCAGCCCGGTGCGCGACGTTGACGCTGCCGCGGCCACCAACAGCAGCAAAGCAGCCGCCACCAGCCAACGCCTGATCTGCAGCGACGGCTGCGCGGCGTGGATCCAGAGCGCCGCCACCAGCGCCATGCTGATCAGCGTGGCGAACTGGTTGCGCTGGCGCAGGTTGCCGTATGCCTGGCCCAGCGCCGGGGTAGTGGTCCAGGGCACCAGCGGCTCGGCCAGGCCGTAGTACTGCAGCAGGCCGAGCACGGCGCTGACGAGGCCGGCCGCGAGGATGCCGGTCGCCAGCACCGCGGCGGCGGAGGGGCCGCCCCGGGTGATTCCAGCGCCCACGCAGGCCGCGGCGGCAATCGCTCCCAGCACCACGACCACGGGCAGCCACAGAGCAGGCGAGCCGTTAGAGGACAGAACGACAACCGCCATTCCGGTCGCCAGCCAAGCCCAGATGCCCCGCGTCGGCGCGCCGGGAGGTATTGCAAGAAGCAGCGCGGCGAGGCAGGCCCAAGTTGCAAATAGCTGCCAAGCCTGGACCGAGGGACCGGCCACGAGTGGGCAGAGAAACGGAAACGCAACCAGGCCGGCCCGCAAAGCACCAACTGCTTTCGAAGGAAGGGCGATGGCCTCGACGGGCGCTACGCGGGAACTCATTCCGCCGATTGTGCCGACCGGTCGGGCCGACGAATGGCAGCGAACGGGAGATGAGCGGTTTTGCAAAAAAACACAATTAGAGACATTCTTTGACAACTGTCTGCAACTGTTGCCCGGCGCCTTCCAGAAGGGTGTGACCGAGCGCGAAAGGTGTCAATGAAACAACATTCGGTTCCGCGTCAACCCCTGAGAAATCGACGCGGTTCACGCGGCTTCACGCTGATCGAAATCATGATCACCGTTGTCATCATCGGTGTGCTGGCGGCCATTGCCATTCCGAGTTACCAAGACTATGTGCGGCGCGGCTATGTGGTGGACGGTACCAATGCCTTGGCGACCATGCGTGCCGATATGGAGCGGTATTTTCAGGATAACCGGACGTACGCCCCGTCTGGAGCACTGGTTCCACCTTGCGACTCCAGTGTTCCCCTCAGCAAGCGTACTTTCGGCAATTTCGTAGTGTCCTGTCCAGCACCCGGCGCGCCTACTGGAACGACCTACACACTCAGGGCAGCGGGAAGCGGTCCAGCCAACGGCGCTGTTTACACGATCAATGCCCTGAATGTGCGCGCTACGGTTGATATGCCTCCCGCGTGGGGCTGGACCAGAACCTGCAACACTTCCTGGATCGTAAAAAAGGGACAGGCGTGCTGAAGCAGCAGGGTTCTTGCGAGCGACAACAGGGCTTCACCCTGGTCGAAATGATCGTCACCGTCGCGATCATGGCGCTCCTTGGCGCTCTTGCCACGCCATCGATGATCGGGTGGGTTCGGAATAACAAGATCCGCACTGTCAGCGATTCGCTGCAGAACGGCCTGCGCCTCGCCCAGGCCGAAGCGACCCGCCGCAGCAGGCAAGTTGTGTTCTCGCTGACAGACGACAAGCCCAGCGCGAGTGGCTACACGGCCAAGACCGATGGCAACAACTGGGCGATCAACACCGTGCCGGCCATGACCAGCGGCGAAACCAGCGCATTCGTCGAAGCCGGCATCTTGCGCGATGTCGGGTCGAATGTCGTGATCTCGGGGCCGGCAGCGATCTGCTTCAACTCCCTTGGCCGCCTTGCTGTAAATCCCTCGCCAGGCGTGACCAGCGCTGTCTGCACCCTTCCCACGACCGCCGCTTACTCGTACACCATTCAAATGAGCGATCGGGCTGAAGGAGACCGTCCGCTACGGGTCACCGTCGCCCTAGGTGGGCAGGTCCGCTTGTGCGATCCGGCCCGAACTCTCTCGGACAGTCAGCCCGACGGCTGCCCAGCCTCGCCATGAAACGCCCTTGCATCTCTTCCAGTCGCGCGCAAACCGGCGTCGCATTGCTCGAAATTCTTGTTTCGGTGCTGCTCTTCTCGCTGGGCTTGCTCGGTCTGATTGGTCTTCAAGCACGCGCGATCAGCCTGTCGAGCGATGCCGAAGACCGCAATCGCGCTGCGTTGCTTGCCAATGAGGTGGTTGCACTGATGTGGCTCAACAAATCGGCGACTGTCCCTGCTGGCGCCTTGGCCAGTTGGAAAACCCGGGTTGCAAGCCCGGAAACAGGCGGCCTGCCTGCCGGGGACGGACAGGTGAATGTGGACGGCACGGCCGCCACCGTGGTCATCAAATGGCGCGCTCCATCGCACGATGCAGACAGCCAACTCACAACACGCGTCGTACTGCCCTGATGAACAAGTTGCACACTCCATCGGCCACACGAGAGCGCGGCCTGACACTCGTCGAGTTGCTGGTCGCCATGATCATCGGCCTGGTCGTGACGCTGGCGGTCACCAGTGCCGTGACATTCGGCGAATCGGCCAAACGGACGACCACGTCCGTCAACGACATGGGCCAGTCGGGCTCCTACGCAGCCTACCTGCTCGACCGTGCGGTACGCAGTGCCGGCTCCGGCTTCACGCAGTCGTGGGACCTCGGCGTATTCGGTTGCAAGCCGCAGGTCAAGCGAGGCGCTACGGCGATATTGCCGCGCGCGACCGCTTTTCCAGTTCCATTTGAGAAATTCCTGGGGGGTGCCGCTGGCACCGCCAATCTACGCGTTGCGCCACTGGTGATCGGGAAGGGGCAGTCTCCCGATGGGATTTCCGATGTACTGATGGTGATGGGCGGCAATGGAGCCGCGGGTGACGTGCCCCGGCCAATCATCGCAGCGGGTGCGAGCGCCAACATATTGCGCCTGGACAACACCGTCCAGTTGAAGAAGAACGACCTGACGCTGATCAGCCAGGTTGGAGCGGACTGCCTGCTTGAGCAAGTCGCCTCGACTTTCGTCGACAGTGCCAGCAACGAGTTGCTTACGTTGGGCGGTACGGGTACGTACTACACGGAGGGTGCCGGAACCACGCTCGCTGGGCTCGCCGGCAGCGGCTCGGCATACCTCACTCTGCTGGGGAACGACGATGCCAAGAATGTGCAGTTCCAGCTGTTCGGCGTGAGCAGCGATCGCACGCTGTTCAGCTACGACCTGTTGCGCAGCAATGGAACCGACGCCTCCCAGGCGCTGGCTGATGGGGTGATGGAAATGCATGCGATCTACGGCGTCGACGCCAACAAGGACGGCATTCTTGATTCGTGGGCGTCGCCCGACTCAGCAGACTACGCCCTTGCGACCAAGATGGCCGCCGCAGGCACCACCGCAGAGCAAATTGCGGAAGCCGCCAGAAAGATCGTCGCCGTTCGCGTCGGTCTGGTACTGCGAAGCAGCACGCTCGAAAAAGACGAGGTCACCCTCAAGATTCCAGCGATGTTCAGCGGCACCGGTATCGCTCGAGACGAAGTCGAATTGCCGGAAGGCGAAGCCCGCCGCTACCGCTACCGGGTCGTCGAACTCACCATCCCGTTGCGCAACATGCTGCTGCTGCCTTCATCATGAATATTCCTCTGTCCCGGCGACCCGCAGAACGCGGCGTCGTGCTCCTGCTTTGCCTCATTGTTCTCGTCGTGCTTTTGGCTGGCGGTGTTGCGGTGATGCGCTCGATGAATACCTCGCTCTCGAGCGCGGGCAACCTGGCTTTCAAACGCGACTTGGTCAACCAAGGCGAACAGGCAGCAGACACCGCGTTGAAACTCTTCAATACCGGTGCGCTGTCTGCCGCTGGTGCCGATCTTGTGAGCGTAAAGGCTCAGAACTACAGCGCTGAACAGCTGTCTTCTAACGACCGCGGCATCCCGCTTGCGCTGCTTAGTGACGACGCGTTCGAAACGGTCGCCAGCGCTTCAAACGATATCAAAGACGCTTCGCGCAAAGACCAGGTCAAGGTTCGTTACGTCATCGACCGCTTGTGCAACGCGCCCGGGGCGCCGAGCAAAACCAATTGCGTGTATGCGCCGGCCACCACTGACGTGCGCGGTGGCAGTGCGCAGGAATGGCAGCGGCCTCCGCCGCCGAAGGCGCTGGTCTACCGATTGAGCGTTCGCGTGGACGGCCCTCGCGATACCCAGGTGTTTCTGCAGTCCTCTTTCACGAAACCCGAATAACAAATCGCGGACCCGTCATGAATACATCCTCAGCTTCTGTTGCGCGCCTTACCCGCAGCGTCGCGCTTGCAGCCGCATTTGTCGGCATATCCAGTCTGGGCCAAGCCGCCAGCCTGGCAAACCAACCCGTGTTTTCGACTTCGAGCGTGCCGGGCAACCTGGCCTTGACGTTGTCGGTGGAATGGCCGACCGCGTCGCGCACGGCGCACACGGCCGCCTATGCGAGCAGCAGCACCTTTCTGGGCTACTTCGACCCGGACAAGTGCTACACCTATATCGTTGACGCTACGCGCAATGAGACCAATACCGGCGACAAGAGCTACTTCAATCCCACGGGCGTTGCGACAGGCCACAACTGCAGTGCCGTCGCGGGCACGTGGAGCGGCAATTTCCTGAACTGGGCAGCAACCGCAACCATCGACCCGTTTCGCTGGGCCATGACCGGGGGCCGACGTGTGGTGGATACGCCGACCGAAACCATCCTTGAGAAGGGCTACCACTCGGGGCAAGGCCTATTCGACGATCGCACCCTGCCCGTCAGCGAAATAGCGGGCGCAACACCTTTCAGCAATGCCAGCAGTCTCGGCATTTCGGTCAATGGCCGGGGTTATGCCATGCGGATCACCACCACAGGCGGCGCGCTCAAGGGCGAATACTTCAAGAATGCCAACAAGACGCTTGCAGGCACCCCTAACTCGACCGTTGCCCAGGACAGCGCCGATCACGATTGGGGCTCGGATGAGCCTGCAAAGAACATCGGGAAAGACAACTTCGCCGCGAGATATACAGGCACATTCGTTGCCCCCGCGAGCGGTACCTATACCTTCCGAGTGCGCGCCGACGACGGCGTGCGCCTCTGGATATCCGATGTTCTTCTGATCGACAAGTGGATCGATCAAGGCCCCACCAACTACGACGCTACGGTGACCCTGACAGCTGGCCAGAGCTTCAAGGTCAAGATCGAGTACTACGAGAACGGCGGCGGCGCCGTCATGCAGTTCTCTTGGAAAAAGCCGGGGGACACTTCTTTCGGCATCTTCACGACTGATATCGGTGCAGCGACCGCAGCCGACTACACCATGCGCAACAAAGTATGCGTACCAGGCGCGCCCGGCGGCGTGGAGAGCAACTGCAAGCAATATGGCTCCAACTGGAAGCCCGAAGGATTGATTCAGCAATACTCGCGAAGAATGCGCTTCAGCGCATTCGGCTACCTGAATGAAAGCGGCAACCAACGTGATGGCGCCGTGCTGCGAGCGCGTCAGAAATTCGTCGGCCCCCTACAGCCGGAGCCGGGCCTTCCCGACGTTGTAAACCTCCAAAAGGAATGGGACGACAACGGTGTTTTCGTTCGCAATCCAAACCCGAAAGATGCCTCGGACACGTCCACCAATGGCGTGACGATCAGCGACAGCGGGGTGATCAACTACCTCAACAAGTTTGGCCAACTGATTCCCGGCAACTACAAGTCCAACGACCCGGTCAGCGAACTCTATTACGCGGCATTGCGCTACTACCGGAATCTGGGCAATGTGCCTGAGTGGAGCAACCTGAATACGGCGGATACCGCTACTACCGCGACGCGTCTCGATGGATTTCCGGTAATCAAAAACTGGGACGATCCGATTCAGTATTCATGCCAGCGCAACTTTGTTCTGGGCATTGGCGATATCTACACCCACGGGGACAAGAACGTACCGGGTAACACCAACACGGCCAACGAACCAGACCTACCCGAGAAAGTCTCTTCCGACCGTACGGTCAATGCGGTGACCGCAACCAACAAGGTCGGTCAGTTGCAAGGAATGGGCGACGATCTCGGCACGCGCACGAACGTCTCGAACAACTGCTGTAGCAACAACTCCGCCCGCATGGCGGGCCTGGCCTACGATGCCAACACCAAGGACATCCGTCCCGACGTTGCCAGCAGTGCCAACACCATCGGCAAGCAGACTGTCCAGACCTATTGGGTCGACGTGCTCGAGCAGGCCTTCCAGGCAAACAACCAGTTTTACCTGGCATCCAAATTCGGCGGCCTCAAGATTCCCAAGAACTTGGAGAGCACTTTCGACCCCTACACGTTCACCGGCCCGATTCCGCAGGCATGGTGGGCGACAAGCACCGACCTGCTCACCGACACGCGCGGCACTGGCACCACGCAACCACGGCCGGACAATTACTTCACCGCCGGTAAGCCAGACGCAATGGTCGACGGGCTGACACGGGCTTTCGCGAGCATCGCCAACGCCATCAAGTCGTACACCACGTCGTTCTCGCTCTCAAGTCCTCAGGTTTCCTCAAGCGGCGCGGCTTCCTATTCGTCGCAATACGACTCCAATGGATGGACCGGCGTGCTCACAGCCAGCCTGCTCACCTTCCCTGGCGGCGTACCCACGGTTAGCGAACGGTGGAACAGCTCGACGACCCTTGAGGCGCAGCTGACCGGTACCGGCTGGGACACCGGACGGCAAGTGGTTACCTGGAATGGCACCGCCGGGGTGCCCTTCCGCAAGGCCGACCTCACGGCGGCTCAAGTGACCGCGCTGGACACGCCGTGGGCAGCGGGCGATGACAGCGCCGATTTCCTCAACTACCTGCGCGGAGACCGGAGCAAAGAAAGAACCGCCACGGACAGTACCAAGCCTTATCGCCAGCGCACGCTGCTCCTTGGCGATATCGTGAACGCAAAAGTCACACCCGTGGGCCCACCTTCGGCGCCACTTTCGAATACTGTGAATCCAGGGTATGCCGCGTTCAAGACAGCACGCGCGGGCCGGCCGACCATGGTCTATGTAGGCGCCAATGACGGCATGCTGCACGCTTTCGATGGCGCCTTCACCGGAACAAACGCAGGCAAGGAGCAATTTGCCTATGTTCCCAGTGTGCTGTTCTCCGGTCCCAGCAGCCCGGTCACCCCAACGATCGACGGTCTGCGCCAACTTGGAAACCCCGACTACGAACACCATTACTACGTAGACGCGTCGCCCAAGTACTTCGACATCGACTTCAATACCGCCGGCGGCACTTTCACGACCAGTGCCAATGGCAACGGCGCTGACTGGCGCACCGTTCTTATCGGCGGCCTTGGCAAGGGAGGCAAGGGCTTCTATGCCATCGACATTACCGACCCCGCAAGCATGACGACCGAAGCTGTCGTCAAGACCAAGGTTCTGTGGGAGTTCACGGCTGCGACGGCAGGTGTCGGCGACACGCTGGGATTCAGCTTCGGAGCACCCCTCGTGCTCAAGACAAAGAAGTATGGATGGGTTGTGGTGCTTACTTCGGGCTACAACAACGGCGACGGCTTCGGCTACATCTACTTTGTGAATCCGCGCAACGGCGCGCTGCTCGAAAAGGTTCAGACCGGCACTTCTTCGTCCGGATTGACCCAGGCGACCGCCTACATTTCCGACTTTACCGACGGCGTGGCCGACGCGCTTTATGCCGGCGATCTGAACGGCCAACTCTGGCGTTTCGATGTGACGGCAGCAAAGGGCAGCACAGGCTTCTACCCTGCACCGTTGAAGCTCGCAACCGTTGCCGATGAGCACGGAAATGCGCAGCCGATCACCACTCAGCCTCTCGTGGAAATAGACCCCAAGTCCAAAAAGCGCTACGTCATGTTTGGAACGGGCCAACTGCTGGACACAATCGATATCAGTTCGTCTGCTATACAGAGCTTCTATGCGCTCATGGATGGAGACCCGGGGAGTTTCAGTTCTGGTGGCGTTTACCCGATAACCCGGAGCCTCCTGAAGCAAGTTACGGAGACCAGTCTGATCGGCACCACCCCGATCAGCTATGGCAACACCAGGGGCTGGTACCTGGACCTGGGCAAGGACACCACCATTGCCTGGCGCATGGTGTTGAACCCCACTTCCTTCAACGGCGTCGTGGTGTTCTCGAGCCTGCTGACCACAGGCAATGCCTGCAGCCCTTCAGGCCAGAGCCGGATCTATGCGGTGAACTACGGAACGGGTATTTCTGCATTGCTTCCCGTTGGCACCGCCTACGTATCGCACAGCAGCGCAATTATTGACCTGCAGATCGTGAGCAACGACGGCGTCACCCAAGGCGTGGGCGGTGACGTGGACGGCAAGCAACCTTCGCCAAAGATCGACTTTGGCAAGGGGACGGCGTTGCGGTTGCTGAACTGGCGGGAAGTGCCAGCGATTGATTGAGGAAGAGAAATCAGGAGCGGCGGGTCGCCAGCTCCTATCTCACTCACCTCTGATCGGAACCGTATGGAACGCTTGAACGAGTCTTAAGGCTCATTGCGGCAAGTCGATGCGTGGTTTCTCTTTGATTGCGCGTCATCAGACCTTGTTTTCATGGGGCCCACTGTCATTTACGCGCTGCATCTGCCAAGTACGCAGCTCGACAGGCCTAAAAGTTACTCCGGGCCGCTGGCGAACGAAGATCATTCCTGCCTGCGGGGTCATCGACCCTCTTAACGAACGTTGCCACTCCTGGGCGGCTTATCGAATGAGCAGTGGCCGGGCTACAAGCACTGCGACGATTTGTATGTCGCGGGCACGCTGCTGAGGCATGTCCAATTTCCCGTGGTGCTGCGCTGCCAGGTCAATGTTTGGCCCGCGAGCACCGTAGCGGCCGAGTTGCCGAAGGTGGCCGTCATGACGGCTGTCTGATCGCCAGTGGCGGGAAAAGTCACAGCTGGTACGCCAGTACCCGCCGGAAGTTCTCCTAATGTAGGAGCAGCGCCGTTAGCTGCAGGCACGATCATGAGCGAGGAGCCGGTGGCGCCTGGATCGCATTGCAAATTGCCTGCCCCCACGCTTGTACGCCCTTCCACGACGCAAGTTTCGACGGCTGTTCTCAATGCACCAACCTCCGACATGACACGGGTCACTTGAGCGCGGGAAATATAGATCCGATATTGGGGCAACGCGATACTTGCCAGCACACCGATCACGGCTACCACAATCATCAATTCGATTAATGCGAAGCCTTGGTCTCTTTCTTGAGCCTTCTTCATGCTTTCTCCTTGGCTAGGAGAACCCATTGCAGTTCGCGTGCCACCAAACACTGCATGCAATCTTTCGCGAATGGGCTGCTGCCCGTTGGGGGCCTTCCTCATAAGCTAGGCAGCAAACTTCATACTTTGCTGTGACCTTTCCAATAGACGTAAAAAAGCCGCCCGGAGGCGGCTTTCGTCTGTCTGCGACGGATTACGTTGCCGACGTGGTGGGGCACGAAACTTGTTCGTACTTCTTCGCAACGTCAGAGGAGCAGGTCCAGGTGCCGTCCGAGGTGCGGCTCCAAATGATCTTCTTGCCCTTGATCACGGCTGCAGCGCTGTTACCAAATTCGGACGTCAGGGTAGCAGTGCCGTCCGTGCCAGTGAAAGCAAGGATCGGTGCGCCGAGGCCTGCAGCAGGAGCGCCGCCATTAACAGTGTTGCTACCTGTCGTCACGATCAGGTTCGAGCCTGTGGCCGTGCCTGCACAGGTCGTTGCGCTGGCGGTTACCTTGCCATTGTTCACGCAGTCTTCAACGGCGGTCTTTTGGGAGCCCGTTTCGCCAACTACGCGTGAGACTTGCGACTTCGCGATGTAGGTCTGGTACTGGGGAATAGCAATGGCAGCCAGGATACCGATGATCGCCACAACGATCATCAGTTCGATAAGGGTGAAACCCTTTTGCACGTTGCGTGCGATAGAACGATGGTTCATTCAAAAACTCCAGGTTGGTTTGTACAGCCCGGGAACCAAGCCCGGAGCGCAGTACCTACCGCAGCATCCGTGCCACCCCATTTCAAGCCTTTGGCCGACGAAACTCGTCACTTCGTGCGTACACAAGTTACATCGAGTGACACAAACCGTTTACAAAGACTCAAAACCGTGACAAATTTGTCATGCCAACCCACCGGCGGCTCAAAAAGTCAGCACCCCATTTGCCTTCAACCATCGGATATCCCGCTGCGCCAGTCCCGCCACTTGGTGCCCGGCGAGCAACTGGATCTGGCTCATGATTTCTTCAGTTTCGGCCGGCTTCGTGTGCGTGATGTAGATCGGGTACTGCTTGCCCGGATCGATATGCGCCAGCTCGTCGGCCAGCACATGCGGTGACAGGTGCAGGCTGCGTTCCGCAAGCGCCTGCTCGCGGTTGCTGAAGGCGGTTTCGATGACGAGCATGGCCACGTCGAGCGCGTTGACGCGATCCCAGAAGGGCGCGTTGCGTTCGGTGTCGCCAGTAAAAACCCAATTGGCACCGCCCTCGGCGCGGCACACGGCAAAGCCGCAGGCGGGCACGGTGTGCACGGCGGGGAGAACCTCGATGCGCTTGGGGCTGGCGCTGCCAAGCTGCAGGACTTGGCCCACTGTGATGTCGTGAAAGCTCACGAACGGCGCCTGCGGGCTTGGAATGGTTTCGAAGTCGGGCCAGATGACGTTGTTGAAAACATGGGCGCGCAGCGCCTCGATGGTGGAGCGCAAGGCGTGCACGCGCACGGGGCGGGTGCGGCGGGCGCCGACGGCGTCGAGCATGAGGGGGAGCGCGGCAACGTGATCGAGGTGGCAGTGAGTAAGCACTACGTCGTCGATGGCGGCCATTTCGTCGAGCGTGAGGTCGCCCACGCCGGTGCCCGCATCGACGAGCAGGTCGGTATCGACCAGGAACGATGTGGTCCGGCAGTCCTTGGCGATGGCGCCCGAGCAACCCAGCACGCGAACCTGCATTGTGAAAGACCCCCTGCTTGTGCCTGTCGTCATTTGGTTTCGAACCGGGTTGCGCCGTCCCATTCAGGGTCGTAAGGCCGCAATGCCATGGAGGCTAATCGCTGCGCGTAGAGCTGGTAAAGGACTTTTTTGGCATCCGCTGCGAGCAGCGGGTCCAACAAGTTTCGGCCCGCAGCCCAGTCCTGTCGGCGGTAGGCGTCCAGAACGCCGGCCCAGCGGTGCAGTTGCTCGGCTTGCTGCTGCGCGGCGGCGGTTTGGGGTGCGGCGTCGGGTGCGAGAGGAGTGAACACGGTAATGGCCTGGGCCTTGCCTTTGACAAGCACGCTGTCCAGCTCCTGCCAGAGAAAGCAGGGCGCGAGTTCGCGGGTGGCGCCGCTGGCGACGATTTCCACGCCGTAGTGCGCGCTCAGGCCTTCGAGCCGCGACGCGAGGTTGACCGCATCGCCCACGACGGTGTAGCTGCGCCGCGCCGCCGACCCCATGTCGCCGACGCTCATCACGCCGCTGTTGATGCCGATGCCCACGCTGATCTGGGGGCGCCCGTCGGCAATGTGAAGCTTGTTGATGTCGCGCACGGCTTCGGCCATTTCGAGCGCGGCGCGCACGGCAAGGGTGGCGTGGTCGGGGGTGTCGATGGGCGCGCCCCAGAAGGCCATGACGCAGTCGCCCATGTATTTGTCGACGGTGCCGCGGTGCGCGCTGATCACGCTGGTGAGCCGGTTGAACAGGGTGTTGAGAAAGGCCTGCAGCTCGGCAGGCGTCATCTGTTCCGATAGGCGGGTGAACTCGCGCATGTCGCAGAACATGACGGTCATGTTCTTGCTCTCGGCGCGCATGCTGTAGCGGCCGGGGGTCACCAGCATTTCGTCGACCAGTTCGGGGGGCACATAGGTGCCGAAAAGCCGCGCCAGCCCGCGGCGCGCGCGGGCCTCGATGAAGTAGCCCCACCCCATGTTGAAAACGAAGGCCAGCGCCGCCATGGCCAGCGCCGACGCCAGCGGAAGCACGAGGCTGTGGTTCTGGTAGAGCCAGGCGTTCACGCCGACCAGCACGGCAACTGTGACGATGCCCAGCACGACGGCGCGCGGCGCCGGCAGCAGCGTGAGGCCCAGCGCCAGCACGAGCCCCGCGGCCAGCACGTTCAGCACCTCGTAGCCGGGCGCGTAGTCGGGCACCGCGAGCAGGCGGCGGTCGAGCATGGCCGACACCACGTTGGCATGCACCTCGACCCCGGGAAACGCCGCGCCGACGGGCGTGGCGCGCAGGTCTTGCAGGCCCGGCGCGGTGGCACCCACAAGCACGATGCGGCCCTTCAGTTCGCCCGGCGCGAGCCGGCCCTCGAGCACGTCGGTGGCCGGCACGTAGCGGAACGAGCCGCCACTCGCCCCGCCCGGGCCGCGGAACGGTACCTGCATGCTGGCCGTTGCGTCGACCGGCACGCGCAGGCCGCCCACAATGAGCGACTGCAGCCGGGGCACGGCGCCGCCCGATGCAAAGGCCGGCAGCACGGGGGGCGTGCCATTGGCCAGCCTGTAGACGGCCAAGCCCAGCGATTCGTAATACCCGGGCCGGCCGCGGTCGCCCTCATAACGGGCGATGAGCGGCACGCTGCGGATGATGCCCTCGTCGCCGGAACTGACCAGCGTGTTGAGAAAGCCCGAGGCCGGTGCGGCGGCCGCCAGCACCGGAAGGTTGGCGCCGAAGCCGTTCCACTCCGTGGCATAGCCGTGGTCCGCCGGAAATGCTTCGGGCGGCAACAGCGGCGCCGCCGGCAACTGGCCCTTGGCGCTGGGCTTTTCGGTTCGCGTGAAGTAATAGCCGAGCGCCACGCGCTGCCCGTCCAGCGATCTCGCAAAGATGGCGTCGTTGTCGAGCGATGGCGCCACGCGTTCGATTTCGCCGGCAAGCCCCGGCATGTCGCGCAGCGGGCCGCGCGCAATCTGCCGCAGCTTGTCGAGGCCGGAGCTTCGGTCCGGCTCGACGAACATCACGTCGAAGCCCAGCACCGCCACTTGCTGGCGCCCCGTGAGTTCCCTGGTCAGCCGGGCCA
>Ga0307412_10000985_pt1 | contig 16289 bp, 12 predicted proteins | sample DK1Cmetagenome_3_FD_203823 | JGI IMG/M metagenome (GOLD analysis project Ga0307412, IMG submission 203823) | Maize rhizosphere microbial communities from greenhouse at UC Davis, California, United States - DK15-C-1 | ecosystem: Host-associated > Plants > Roots > Rhizosphere > Soil | place: USA...
CACCTTCGTGACCGAGTCTTCGATCAGGCCCTTGATTTCCTTGGCTGCCTGCGCGCTGCGCTGGGCCAGCGAGCGCACTTCGCCCGCCACCACCGCAAAGCCCTTGCCCTGCTCGCCGGCACGCGCGGCTTCCACTGCCGCGTTCAGCGCCAGGATGTTCGTCTGGAAGGCGATGCCATCGATCACCGAGACGATTTCAGAGATCTTGCGCGAGCTGGCCGAAATGCCCTGCATCGTGCTGACCACTTCCGACACCGCCGAACCGCCGCGCTCGGCCACGTCCGACGCGCTGGCCGCCAACTGGTTGGCCTGACGCGCGTTGTCGGCGTTCTGCTTCACCGTGGACGCCAATTCTTCCATCGACGCTGCGGTTTCTTCCAGCGACGCCGCCTGCTCTTCCGTACGGCTGGACAAATCGGTATTGCCGGCGGCGATTTCCCGCGAGCCCACCGTGATTTCGTCCACGCCGCGGCGCACCGTCGACACCGTGCGCGTCAGGCTTTCCTGCATGCGCTTGACGGCCGCCATCAACTGGCCGATTTCATTGTGCGAGCGGACCTCGACACGGCTGGTCAGGTCGCCTGCGGCGATCTTGTCGAAATGCTGGCCGGCTTCCACCAGCGGACGCACCACCAGACGGCCGAACAGGATGCGGCAGAACACCATCAGCAGCAGCGCCAGGCCCACGGCCACGGCCACCGCTACCATGGCGCGATTGAAGTTCGCCTCGGCCTGTTCAATCGTGGCTTGCTGCTGGCCGCCGATGTACTTGCCGAAATCGCTCAACGCTTCGATGAAGGCGGCGCTGCGCGGCGTACCGTATTCGTTGTTCACCATGTAGAACGTCGAATAGTCTTCGCTACGCAGGGCTTCCACCATCGTGTCCACGCCATCATCGATGTACGAGCGATAGCGGCGAACCAGGTTCATCGACAGCTGGCGGCCCGTGTCGTCCTGCAGCATGTTCTTCTGGAAGTCCGCGAACCGGGCGCGCACGCCGGTCAGCAGATCGGTGGCGCCCTTGAGGGCCGCCGCCGCGTCGCGGGCCGAGTTCTCGCCGCTGCCCCAGCCGGATTCCTGCAGGTGGCGTGCGGCCACCATCAGGCTCACGCGGGCACGCAGCATGTCGCTGTTGATGACTTCCACTTGCTTGGCGCGCTCGGTCAGCGCGTTGACTTCGCGGATGGACTCGTAATTGTGCTGCAGGAAAAATGCGGCCAGGCCGCCTACCGCCGCGATCAATATCGCGAAGAACGCCATGACCCACAGCAGCATCGTACCGACGCGGGCATCGCGCAAGCGGAGCTTGCGTTTCACCTTAGGCGCGCGCGCAGCCTTTTTTTTGCCGCCTTTGCCGGCCTTCGCGCCGGATTCGAGACTCGCTTCCATATTTTTTCCCCATCCCTCAGGAACTGCTCAGACCAAATGAAAAACCACCCTGCCGACACGCCCTGTTACATGGGGTGTACATTCAGGGCGACGGTCACTGCGGCTTGCGCCGCAATGCTCTCTGCCGGACGACAGCAAGCGTTATTTGCTTGCGGGCGCCAAACCGGCCGGTTCGCCCGGGCCGGGTATGTAGATGGTTTGCACCTCGGGTTCGGCCGAGGGTGCCGTCGTCCAGGCCTGATTCACATCAGGCGCGGGCGCGGGCCCCAGCAGTTTTTGCCGTTCCCAGGGTTCCAGCAGAATATTGGTGCTGTCGACCAGCCGCATCAAACGGCCGTCCGGGCCGAATTGCAGCAGGGCTTCCTTGCGGCTGTACAGGCCGTCGGTGACAAACGTGACTTTGAAGGACCAAAGGGCCAGGAGGGTGCCGTCGGTCTGCTTGTATAGCTTGTCGGGCGGCGCGGTCAGCGCGCGCGAGGCGTCTTCCAGCGTCGTCTGGCCAGGCGTCAGGGTCGACAACTTGCCCGGGTCGAAGTTATGCCCCGTTGCCGCGCAGCCTGCCAGCAGTACCGCGATGGCGGCTGCCGCCAGAAGATGTATATAGCCTCGCATACCCTACCCATTCACCGGCAACGCCGGTATCAGAAAGATTCCCAATCGTCGTCCGACGGCGCCTGCCGGCGGCTTGCCGCCGGTGCCGGCTTGGCGTCGTTGGCGGTCGTTGCCGCGCGCGGTGCCGGACGGCGCAGCGGACGCGCTGCCGTGGCGCCCTCCGCCGCAGCCGGCTTGGTACGAGCCGCGTGCGTCAGACGAACGGCGGGCGACTTGGCCGACGCTGCCTCGGAGGCAGACGTGTCGGACGCCGCGGCAGGCGACGACACGCGCGCGGCGACACGCGCCGCAGGGCGCTGCTGGGCCAACTGGCGTGCCGGCACTTCAATCACTTCACCGGCGTTGACTTTGAACACCGCCACGGCCTGGGCCAGGCGTTCAGCCTGTTCCTGCAAGGAACCCGCAGCGGCCGCGGCTTCTTCCACCAGTGCCGCGTTCTGCTGGGTCACTTCGTCCATCTGCGACACAGCCCGGTTGACCTGGTCGATGCCGGTGGACTGTTCGTCGGACGCCGCCGAGATCTCGCCCATGATGTCCGTCACGCGCTTGACCGATGCCACGATCTCTTGCATCGTCGCGCCCGCGCGTTCCACCTGCTGCGAACCCGCGCCCACCTTCGTGACCGAGTCTTCGATCAGGCCCTTGATTTCCTTGGCCGCCTGCGCGCTGCGCTGCGCCAGCGAGCGCACTTCGCCTGCCACCACGGCAAAACCCTTGCCCTGCTCGCCGGCACGCGCCGCTTCCACTGCCGCGTTCAGCGCCAGGATGTTCGTCTGGAAGGCGATGCCATCGATCACCGACACGATCTCGGAAATCTTGCGCGAGCTGGCCGAAATGCCTTGCATCGTGCTGACCACTTCCGACACCGCCGAACCGCCACGCTCGGCCACGTCCGACGCGCTGGCCGCCAACTGGTTAGCCTGGCGTGCGTTGTCGGCGTTCTGCTTCACCGTGGCCGCCAATTGCTCCATCGACGCCGCGGTTTCTTCCAGGGACGCCGCCTGCTGCTCGGTGCGGCTGGACAGGTCCGTGTTGCCTGCGGAAATTTCGCGCGAACCGACGTTGATCTCGTCCACGCCACGGCGCACCGTCGACACCGTGCGCGCCAGGCTTTCCTGCATGCGCTTGACCGCCGCCATCAACTGGCCGATCTCGTTGGTCGAATTGACGTCCACGCGCACCGTCAGGTCACCGCCCGCGATCTTGTCGAAGCTGTCGCCAACCGCGCGCAACGGACGCAGAATCACCCGGTTCATGAACAGGAAGGCGCCCAGGGCCACCACCAGGATCAGCGCGGCCAACGCCAGATAGACGTAGGTCATCATCGACGCCTGGTTCCGCGCGGATTGGACCTCCCGCTCGCTGAAGGCGTTGATATCGTTGGCGAATTCGGTCAACTGCTTGGAAAATGCGCCGCTGGCAGCGCCCGCCTTGGTGTTTTTCAAGGACAGATAAGCCGCCGCATCGCCCTTGTCCAGCGCGCCCATCATGGATTGCAGCGCTTCGGAGAAGGTGTTGAACGACGTCATCAGGTCGCCTTCCGCGGCCTTGCCCAGTGCCGTCAGCTTGGGGATCGCCTTGAAGGTTTCCATCTTCTTCTTGGCGTCGGCGATCAGCTGCTGCACCGTGCGCGAGTTCTCGGCCGCGCCGTTGGCGTCGCCCGCCGCGCGCTGCGCGGCGGTGATGTCGGCGCGGATCGTCGCGCGCAGCATCTGCGTGTAGGCGTCCTTGATCAGATTGCTTTGCTGGACGCTCAGGGAGTCCAGGGCATTGATCGTGTCGGCGCTGGAACGCATGCTGTTCCAGCCCAGGGCAATGGCAACCAGTGCGGCCAGGGCGACTGCCAACTGAGCGAGCATCAAGCCCGTGCGCACCTTCAGATTGCTGAACATGTTCCGATAGTTCCGGTAGTCGTTCCAGCGGCGCGCGGTGGCCGCCGGACCGTAAAAGGGGGTACTGCGTCTGCTACTGCCTGTTCAATGCACCGAGCGGGTCGTCCCGTCAGAAAGACTCCCAATCATCGTCCGCGGGCGGCGACCGGCGGCTGGTGGATGCAGCCGGAGCGGCATCCGTGGCGCTGTCCGCGCGGGTCGCCGGACGGCGCAAGGGACGCGCCACCGTTGCTGCCGTGGCCGCAGGTTTGGGGCGGGCCACCTGAGTCTTGCGCGGCGCGGGCTTGGCAGCCTGCGCATCGCCGGCGTCCATGGCCGCCTGAGCTTCCTGGGAAGATTCCGGCGCGGCGTGAGCCGCGCTTTGCGGCGCCTGCTCGGCCGGTGCCGAAGCCGGTTTGGCCAACCGAGCGGCCGGCGCCGCCGGGCGGGAGGCCTGCGCGGGTGCGCGCGGCGCAGGCATGCGCGGGGCGGCATGCTGTTGCGCCAAGGCATGGGCCGGCACTTCAATCACTTCGCCCGCATTGATCTTGAACACCGCGACCGCTTCCGCCAGACGCTGGGCCTGCTCTTGCAGCGACCCGGCGGCCGCTGCGGCTTCTTCCACCAGCGCCGCGTTCTGCTGCGTCACTTCGTCCATCTGCGACACCGCCCGGTTGACCTGGTCGATGCCGCTGGACTGCTCTTCGGACGCCGCCGAAATCTCGCCCATGATGTCCGTCACGCGCTTGACCGACGCCACGATCTCTTGCATCGTCGCGCCCGCGCGTTCCACCTGCTGCGAACCCGCGCCCACCTTCGTGACCGAGTCTTCGATCAGGCCCTTGATTTCCTTGGCTGCCTGCGCGCTGCGCTGGGCCAGCGAGCGCACTTCGCCCGCCACCACCGCAAAACCCTTGCCCTGCTCGCCCGCACGCGCCGCTTCCACTGCCGCGTTCAGCGCCAGGATGTTCGTCTGGAAGGCGATGCCATCGATCACCGAGACGATTTCGGAAATCTTGCGCGAGCTGGCCGAAATGCCCTGCATCGTGCTGACCACTTCCGACACCGCCGAACCGCCGCGCTCGGCCACGTCCGACGCGCTGGCTGCAAGCTGATTCGCCTGGCGTGCGTTGTCGGCGTTCTGCTTCACCGTGGACGCCAATTGCTCCATCGACGCCGCGGTTTCTTCCAGCGACGCCGCCTGCTGCTCGGTGCGGCTGGACAGGTCCGTGTTACCTGCGGAAATTTCGCGCGAACCCACGTTGATCTCGTCCACGCCACGGCGCACCACCGCGACGGTGCGCGTCAGGCTTTCCTGCATGCGCTTGATGGCGCCGAACAGCTGCCCGATCTCGTTAGTGCTGCGCACCTCGATACGGCCGGTGAAGTCGCCGCCGGCGATCTTGTCGAAGTGGTCGCCCGCCTGGTGCAGCGGACGCAGCACCGTGCGGTTGATGAAGATCCAGCAGCCCAACGCCAGCACCAGCGCAATGGCCAGCAATGCGATGGTGACCGTGCGCGAGATGCGGTGGTCCACTTCGGCCTGCGCCACCAGTTCGTCGGTGCGCTTATCCAGGAAATCCAGCACGCCATTGACGGCTTCCCGGAAGCCCGTATTGGCCGCGCTGCCCGCATCGTTCAGATCCAGGTATTCCTGCACCGCCATCTTGGACAGTGCGGCGGCCTGACGCTTATAGACATCGTCGAATTGCTTGTAAGCCGTTTCCAGCTTGGCCACCAGCGCCTCGGAACCGGCCATCCGCGGCGCCTTGTGGAACGCGTCCAGCCACTTGGCGCCTTCCCGCATCAGGACGTCGGCGCGTTGGGTCTGCGCGTTGGCCTGCTCGGTTTTGCCTTGCTGCATGTCCATCAGGGACGAGGCCAGCAACAGACGGCCACGCAGCAGGGCCGCGTTGGCGCGATTAAGCTGGGTGCCCTGATTGGAATAGGCGGCATTGACCTGCTCCAGCTTATCGTTGCTGGAGTTCAACCCCATCCAAGCCACGCCATTGGATAGGAACATGGCGCCCGTGAAGAGCAACAGCACCAGAACGATACAGGTGCGAACTTTCAAATTGACAAGCATGAAATATCCGAGCGTTAAGCAACGTGAAACGACACTACCTAGCCTGCACGCAACCACGGACGCCCCGGCCTCTAGCCAGTAGCGTCCGCAAGGGCGCAACTTTCCGCACGCGACCGGTGCGGCCTGTGGGGTCCCGCCGCTTTACTTGCGGCTGAACAGGCTGGACCCCTGAATGGTCATGAATGCGGCCGATGCGGCCTGCAGCGCGACTTGGCGCAAGGCAAGCTGGCTGGCGCCGGCGTAATAGTCCAGATCTTCCAGGTCGGACAAGGACTTGGCGTAGGTCAGGCCCTTCTTCGTGCCGGTCGCGTCCAGCGCGTCCAGCTCGTTCATGCGGGCGCCCACCGAAGCGGTCACGGTCAAGACGTTGTCGTAGCTGTTCGACAGCTTCTTGTTCGCGGTCGCCAGCGCGTTGGTCACGCGGGCCGTCGCGACCGGGTCGTCGCTGCTGGGCGTATCCAGGGCCGAGATCAGGTCATCCAGGGTCGCGAATACGTCCATGTCGGTCGACTGGACGTTTTCAACCTTGATGACGTCGCCCGCTTTGGGCTCGCCCTTGACCGTTACCGACACGCCGCCGAAATCCACCGTGGTTCCCGGCACATAGGCCGTGGCGGGTTGGGACGCGTCCGGCACCGTGACCGGATTGCCGCCGTTGGCGTCCGTGGTCGTGACGCGAAAACCAATCGCGCCCGTGGCATCGGCTTCGAAGGCCACCGAGAAATTCTTGTCCAGATTGCCGCTGCCCGGCGTCACGGACACGGCGCTGAACTGCGCGGTGCCGGTGTTGGAGGCGGGCACCGACGCGACATACGCCTGCGAACCGGGGTTGGCGCGGCCGAAAATGTCCACGCCAAGGTCGCTGGTCGAAAGCTGACGGCTTTGGTCGACCTGGACGGTGCGTTCGCCGACCGATCCGCTGTAATTGATCTTGCCGGTGCTGTCCTTGGTGTAGGGCATGACGCTGCCGTCGTTGCCGGAGAACAGGTACAGGCCGCTGCCATCGGTCGTGTTGGCCAGGCCCAGCAAGGCTTCGCGCGTGCTCTTGAGCGACGTCGACAAGGTCTGGCGGTCGCCGTCGGACAGCACGCCGCCCGCCTGGATCACGCGGGTGCGTGCTTCCTGAAGCGTGTTCTTGATCGACTCCAGCGCGTTGTTTTCCTGGCCAAGATTCGTGTTGGCCGTCTGGCGGTTCATCGCGTAGGTCGAATTGATGCTTTGCGTCTGCGCCACGCCAATCGACAGCGCCGCCGACAGGGGATCATCCGCCGGCGTCAGGAACTTGCGACCGCTGCCGACTTGCTCGACCAGGCGGTTCATGTCGGATTCCTGAGAAAGCACGCCGCTCAGGCCGTTCGTGTACATCATCGTGGTGCTCAGGCGCATGGTGCGACTCCGAAATTCTTTTTAGTAATCACAGTTCAACGGTCTGATCAGCCACGCAGGCCCAACAGCGTGTCGAAAACGGTGCTGGCCACATCAATGATGCGGGCGCTGGCCTGGTATTGCTCTTGATACAGCGACAGGCTTACATATTCTTCATTCAGGTTGACGCCCGACACGGACTGCTGCGCGGCGGCCGTCTGCTTGATCAGGTTGGCCTGCGCGGTGGCGGCCGACTTGGCTTGCGCGGTCTGCACGCCCACCGTGTTCACGACCTGGCTGAACATGTCGGTGGTGCTCATCGTGCCGTGGCCCAGGACCTTGGCGGTCTGCAACTGCGCCAGCTTCAGCGCGTTCTTGCCGTTCGCGTCGCCACCTGCGGCGTCGGCTGCGGCGATACGCTCCGGATCCTTGATCAGCACATTGATGTCGCGAGCGGCATCGCGGGTGGGCGACAGCGTCCACTTATCGCCGGCCTGGGGAGGCGCGCTGATCGTCAGCGTCACGCCCATCTCGTTTTCCATGTTCAGCGTCGCGCTCGGCGGCGTGCCGGTGGCCGGGCCGTTATAGACCTGGGAGCCTTCCGGCATGCGCACGACCTGGTAGTTCGTGCCGTCAAACGAGATCTCGTAGTCTTTCGCGTTGATGTTGGCCAGGTTCGTGAACTGGCCCGAAATCTGCGCGTTGCCCTTGTTCTGCGTATTCGGCACGCTCTGCGGCGATCCGATGCTGAAGAAGTCGGTGCCCGGGTTGCCGTTCTGGTCCAGGCCTTGCCGATGCTGTTCGTTGAACGACATCGCCAGGCCAACCGCCATCTGGCCCAATTGCGCCTGCATCAGGTCCAGCGACGACGAGCGGAATTGCAACAGGCCGCCCAGCTTGCCGCCGGTGACGTCGCCGTCAGCCAGTTCCACCGACACCGTCTTGCCGGCGCCTGCCGGCAGGGTGTAGGCCACCACGGTGCGGCTGGCGTCCTTGGTCGACGGCACGGCTTGCAGCGGGTAGACAGTGGTGCCCGACAGCAACGCCTGACCGCCCTTGGTCAACGAGATATTGATCTTGTCGCCCTGCTCGTAGGTGGTGACGCCCACAAGCTGGTTCAGTTCGGCCACCGCCAGGTCGCGCTGGTCGAGCAGATCGTTGGGGGGGCCGTTGCCAGCCTTGCCGGTGGCCAACGAAATCTGCGTGTTCAGATCGTCGATGCGGGTCAGGTAGCTGTTGACCTGTTCGACCGTCGCCGTGATCTGCGTGTTCAGGCCTTCGCGCTGATTCTGCATTTCGGCGTAGGCCGAGCGGATCTGGGTGGTCAGGCTGTTCGCTTTGCCCAGCAGATCCTGGCGCGCGGCCGGATCGGCGGGCTTGCTGGCCACCGTGTTCATGCTGGTGAAGAAATTGGTCAGGCCCGGGGCGATACCGACGGTGCGATCCGCGAACAGGTTGTTGATCTGCGAAACCTGGTCAAGCTGGGTCTGCAACTGGGCGCCGCTGCCCTGCGCGCCGACCAGCTGCTTGTACAAGAAGCTGTCGTAGCTGCGCACGACGGTGTCGACCTGGACGCCGCGGCCGATGTAACCGTTGCTGGTGGCTTGCGCGCCCGCGGTGGACGTCATGACGCGCTGACGGTTGTAGCCGACCGTGGTGGCATTGTTGATGTTGTGGCTGGTGGTGGCCAAACCCGCTTGAGCGGCGTTCAGCCCGCCCAATGCCGTTTTATACAAATTCATGCTGACAATGCCCCGTGTGTAACCGCAGCTGTTATCTCTGGATACTCCATTAACGGCAGGAGATCATCCAAATTTAGAGTCCTTCCAACATCTGGCGAGAATTTTCCACGCGGGATGCCGCACCGCGCAGCTGGCCCATGATGCCGATCAGTTTCTGCGCGTAGCGTGGGTCGGTCGCATAGCCGGCGTCCTGGATCTTGCGCGCGGCGTCGATCTCGTTGCGGGCCTGCGTGACCGCTTCGTAGCGCGGGCTGTTGCCGATCAGGCGTGCATAGTCCGAGAACGATTCTTCATAGGACGCGTAGGCGCGGAAGGGTTGCGTCACCTTTTTAGCGACGCCGTCTTCGTACTCGGTGGTAAGCACGTTGACGACCTTGCCCTTCCAGCTGGCGCCCGCCTTGATGCCGAACAGGTTGTAGCTGGTGCTGCCGTCCGCATGCTTGATTTCGCGCTTGCCCCAGCCGGATTCCAGCGCCGCCTGGCCCATGATGAGGCGGGCCGGTACGCCGCTTTGCTGCGACGCCAGATTGGCCGCGCGCGACATCTTCGATACGAAGTCCACCACGTGTTCGGGCGCGCCTTCGGCGGCGGCCAGCGCGCGGTCGCTGGCGCGGTTGTTGCGCATCACGTTCAGCAGCGCCGACACTTCGCGCGAGCCGCCCGTGCGGAAATCCAGGTCGCCGCCCTGCCCGATCGCCCGGACGGCGTCGTCGGACACGTCGGCCGGCTTGCCCTGCTGCATCTGCGCCAGGATGGACTGCGACAGCCCGATTCCCGGCGTCGCCAGGTGCAGGGCCAATTGCTCGTCCGCCATGGATTGCAGCATCTGCGTCTGCTGCGAGTCGAACAGCCCTTCCTTGGGAGTTGCCTCGCGCATGCGCTTGACCATCATCTGCAGGAACAGGGCCTCGAACTGCTTGGCGACCTGCTTCTGCTGATCCGTGCCTTCGGGGTCTTTCTTGACGTCCCGCTTCAGGTCCGACAGGCGGCCCATGTCGAACACTGAATCTTGCCGGGCGGCGCCCCGGGACGCGTCGTTTGCGACAGCCATCGTCAGATGATTTCCAGTTCGGCGCGCAAGGCGCCCGCGGTCTTCATGGCCTGAAGGATGGCCAGCAGATCCTGAGGCGTCGCGCCCAAAGCGTTCAAGCCCTTGACCACGTCAGCCAGATTGGCGCTGGTGCTAACGCGCTGCAGCGAGCCATTGTCCTGGCGCACTTCGATCTGGGTATTGGGCACCACCACGGTCTGGCCTTCCGTGAAAGGCGTATCCGGTTGCGATACCTGGTTCTGGCGGTTGATGATGACCGACAGGTTGCCATGCGCCACGGCCGCCTCTTCGATCATGACGGTGCGGTTCATGACGACCGAACCCGTGCGCGCGTTGATGATGACCTTGGCCACCGTCGGCGCGCGCGCCACTTGCAGGTCTTCGACCAGCGACAGGAAACGCGCTTGCGACGCTTGCTCCATCGGCGTGCGGACCTGCACCACCCGGCCATCCAGCGCCGTGGCCGTGCCCTGGCCGAACTTCCTGTTCAATGCCGTCGCCACGTTCTGCGCCGTGCCGAAGTCGGTGTTGTTCAGTTCCACGTGAATGTAGCCGTCGCGCGAAAACGTGGTGGGCACGCCGCGTTCGACGATGGCGCCCGCACTGATGCGGCCGCCGTTCAACTGGTTGATCTGCACGCTGGAGCCCCCCGCCGAAGCGCCCGCGCCGCCCACCAGGATGTTGCCCTGGGCAATGGCGTAGACCTGGCTATCCGCGCCCTTCAGGGGCGTCATCAGCAGCGTGCCGCCGCGCAGGCTTTTCGCGTTACCCATCGACGACACCACCACATCCAGCGTCTGGCCGGGCCGGGCGAACGCCGGCAGCGTGGTCGTGACCATGACCGCCGCCACGTTCTTCAACTGCATGTTGCTGCCTGCGGGCACCGTGATGCCCAGCTGCGACAGCATGTTGGTCAGGCTTTGCTGCGTGAACGGCGTCTGGCGCACCTGGTCGCCGCTGCCATCCAGGCCCACGACCAGGCCATAACCGATCAACTGGTTGCCGCGCACGCCCTGGATCGTCGCCAGGTCCTTGAGCCGTTCGGCCTGGGCCGCGCCGGCGCCGGCCACGAGTCCGACCGCCACGCAGACGCGTGCGAACAGGGACAGCAAGGCGGATATCGGGGTCGGTTGTGTCATAGTCAGAACGGCGAAGCGATCAGGAAGAAGCGTTGCAGCCAGCCCATGGTCTGGACTTCGTCCATGACGCCCTTGCTGCGGTACTCGATGCGGGCGTCGGCCACCTGGGTGGACGACACGGTGTTCGTTCCGGTAATGGAACGCGGATCCACCACCCCGGCGAAGCGCACGTACTCGCTTCCGCGGTTGATGGCGATCTGCTTTTCGCCGGCCACTTGCAGGTTGCCGTTGGACATCACGCCCACGACCGTCGTGGTGATGGTGCCGGTAAACGCGTTGTTGGCCGTGCTGTCGCCCTTGCCTTGCGCGACGTTGCCGCCCTTGGCGTCGGTATTCAGGTTCGCGCCCGCCCAACTGTCCATGAACGACGGCGCCGCGGCGATGCCAAGCGTGGCCGATCCGGTACGGTTCGTGTTGGTGGCCACATTCTTGGACGCATTCGTCCGCTCGTTCAGCACGATGGTGACGATGTCGCCCACGTTGCGCGGCCGGCGGTCCTCGAACAGGGGATAGTTGCCGTAGGTGGTCGGCTGATAGATCGACCCCGTAGGTTGCGCCAAGGGCATCGGCGGCGGCGGCGGCGCCGCCGTCGTCGGCCCGGTCACGATGGGCTCGGGCGGGATCATGGCGCAACCGGCCGCCAGCATCGCCAGCGCCGCAACAAATACCAGACGCAGGACAGACATGGGCATCACAGTTGGGACAGGCGGGCCAGCATCTCGTCAGAGGTCTTGACGGCCTTGCTGTTCATTTCGTAGGCGCGTTGCGTGGTGATCATGTTGACCAGTTCTTCGGCAACGTTCACGTTGGACGTTTCCACGTAGTTCTGCATGATCGACCCTGCGCCGTCCACGCCGGGCTGCAGCAGGTTGGCCGGACCCGACGCGTCGGTTTCCAGGTACAGGTTTTCGCCGATGCTCTGCAGGCCGGTGGGGTTGATGAACGTGGCGATCTGCAGTTGGCCGATCTGCACGTTCACGCCCGCGGCGCCGGGCTGCGTCACCGAGACAATGCCGTCCTTGCCAATCGAGATCGACAGCGCGTTGTCGGGCACGTTCATCGGCGGCTGGATCACATAGCCGCTGACGGTCGTCAGCTGGCCGTTCTGATCGCGCTGCAAGGCGCCATCGCGCGTGTACGCCTGGGTGCCGTCGGGCAGTTCGATCTGCAGGAAGCCCCGGCCGTTGATGGCGATGTCCATTTCGCCACCGGTGTTGTTCAGGTTGCCCGACGTGTGGATGCGCTCGGTGGCGGCCACGCGCGCGCCCGTGCCCAGCTGCAGGCCGGACGGCAGTTGCGTGGCGTCGCCCACTTGGGCGCCGGGCTGGCGCAGCGTCTGGTACATCAGGTCCTGGAACACGGCGCGGCCACGCTTGAACCCGTTGGTGGAGACGTTGGCCAAGTTGTTGGAAATCACGTCCATGGAAGTCTGTTGACCTTCCAGGCCCGTTTTGGCAATCCACAACGAACGCATCATGATGAAGTACTCCTGGTGCCGCGGCCTGGCCGCGCGCGAAAATTGTTTAAATCAACCCGCTGGATCAGCCGACGGACAGAATCCCGTTGGCGCGCTCGGCGTTGCGATCCGACTGCTGGACCACCTGCATCTGCTGCTCGAACCGGCGCGCGTTTTCGATCATGCCCACCATCACCTTCATGGGATTGGTGTTGCTGCCTTCCAGCACGCCGGACAGCACGCGCAAGCTGGGGTCGGCGGGCACGGGCGGCGCAGGCTGTCCGTTCACCGGCGCCATGCGGAACACGCCGTCGTCGCCATGCACCAGTTGCGCATTGTTCGGGTTCGCCAGCTTGATACGGCCCAGGTTCAGGATGTTGTTCGGGCCGTCGCCCGCGCCGATGGCCGTGATCGTGCCGTCCGACGTGATCGTCAGCGCGGCCTGGTCCGGCACATCGATGGGGCCGCCCTGGTCGGACAGCACCGGCTGGCCCAGCGAGGTCTGCAACAGACCGTTGATGCCAACCTGCAGGCTGCCGCCACGGGTGTAGGCCTCGCCCTGCGGCGTCTGCACCGCGATCCAGCCGCTTTCGCTGGCCAGCGCCACGTCCAGGTCCCGACCCGTGGTCTGCATGGTGCCCATCTGAAAGCTGTTGCCGGGCGTGGACGCCACCGTCGAAACACGCGTAGGCAGACTCACCCCGTCCGTCATCGGAACCGACCGGTACAGCGCGATCTGCTCGCGGAACCCCGTCGTGTTCACGTTGGCCATATTGTTGGCCAGCGCAGCCTGATGCTCAGTGATACGCGCTGCGCCATTCATGGCGGTGTAGATGATTCGATCCATTGCCTATTCCGTCGGTGTCGTCGCGAGCCTGTCGGGCTTTACTTCAGGTTCATCAGGACTTGCATGATTTCGTCCTGGGTCTTGATGGTTTGCGAGTTGGCCTGATAAGTGCGCTGGGCGATGATCATGTTCACCAGCTCTTTGCTCATGTCGACGTTGGACGCTTCCGTCGCCTGACCCACCACCTTGGACAGGCCATTGGTGCCGGGCTGGCCCAGGATGGGCTGGCCGGACGCCGCCGTTTCGGTCCAGGCGTTGTTGCCCACCGGCTGCAGGCCCTGCAGGTTCGAGAAGTCGGCCAGCACGATGGTGCCAACGACTTGCGTTTCGCCGTTGGTGTAGCTGGCGACCAGGCTGCCGTCGCCGCCGATGTTGATGCCGCTGAATTCACCGGACGTGTAGCCGTCGGGTTTGGCGACCAGCTTGTAGTTGCCGCCGTACTGCGTCGTACCGGTGTAGTTCATGGCGATGCTGAGCGGATCGGCCGGGGTGGTGGCGCCACCGGGCTGCGCAAAGCTCAGGGTCACGACCGGGGCGCTGGTCAACGCGCCAGCGTTGTTGAACGTGAACTTCTGCGGATTGCCCCACGTGCCGCCCAGCTCGGTGGTCGGCGCCATCGCCTTGCCGTCCATCGTGTAGTACACGTCATAGACGCTGCCGGACGCATCGGCCGGGCGCTTCACGAAGTACTGCATCACCTGGTGCGAGTTGCCCAGCGAGTCGAACACCGTCATGGGCGACGCGTTGGTGTAGCTGTTGGAGATCGTCGGGTCGAACGGACGGCCGATTTCCGACACGGCGGCGGTGTAGTCCTGGTAACCGGCGACCTGCGTCAGGTCGCCGCCCGTCACGGCGCCCGTGCCGTCCACGGTGATGAGGTTGGGCGCGGCGCCATAGGTGCCTGCCGGCGGCGGAGTCACCCAGGTCAGGGTGCCAATCGCGCTACGCGTGAAGGTGTACTGCGTGGCGGGCGAAGGCGGCGTGGTGCCCGTCAGGGTGACCGAACCGTTGACCGCCGGCGACGTGACCGTGTCGGTGGTGTAGATAACCTTGGCGTTTGCGTCCAGGTTGGCGACCGTCGTGCCCGTGGCGGTCGCCTGGGGCGCCACGTTGGCGGTCGGCAACTGCAGCTCGGTCGGGTTCGCACCGATGGCGCCTGCCGGGTAGCCCGTCATGCGGTAGCCCTGGGCGTTCACGATGAAGTTGTTCTTGTCGACCAGGAATTCGCCGTTGCGGGTGTACATCACCGCGCCGCTCTGGTCCGTGACGCGGAACATGCCCTTCGCGCCGTCGATGGCGATGTCGTATTCGCCGCCGCCGCCCTGCACGGTACCCACCGTGAAGCGCTGGCTGATCGCCGCCACCTTGACGCCCAGGCCCACGCGCGAGCTGGCGTAGACGTCAGCGAACGATGCGGTCGACGACTTGAAGCCGACCGTGCCCGAGTTGGCGATGTTGTTGCCGATCACGTCCAGGTTCTGCGATGCGGCATTCAAGCCGCTCAATCCTTGTCCGAAGCCCATGTTTTCTCTCGCTAATCTATATATCTAGTGAAGCCGCCGCGCATGCGCCAGCGCCGATTCAAATCCGCCCGGTTCAGGCGCCGATCACCTTACGCACGTCCAGCATGCTGGTCTGGCCGTCCAGGCCCAGGTCCAGACGCAAGCCGTTAGTGGAATACGCCACGCTCTTGACCTGGCCGTAGCTCAGCACTTCCGCATTCACCTTCTTGCCATCGCCATCGGTGGCCAACACCGACACGGTGTACGCGCCGGCGTCCAGCGGCACGCCGCTGTCGTTCTTGCCGTCCCAGTTCAGGGTGAAGACACCCGTCTTCTGCTCGCCCATTTCAATAGTGCGCACGACGGCGCCATTCGAATCCGAGATGCGCACTTGCACCTTTTGCGCATCGCCTTGCAGGTCCAGGCCATAAGGCGTGACGACGCGTTCGGCGGCGTTATCGCTGTCCACCCCGACTTTGACCTTGGAGCCCGGGATCAGCACGCCCTTGCCGATCATCGCCACGGCGTTCATCGATTGCGACACATCGATCTGGCCGCTGATGGCCAGCATGGTGTTCTTCAGGTTGGTGATGCCTTCCACCGTGGAGATCTGCGCCAGCTGCGAGGTCAGCTCGGCGTTCTGCATCGGGTTCAGCGGATCCTGGTTCTGCAGTTGCGTCACCAGCAGCTTCAGGAACTGATCCTGCAAGCCCTGCGCCGTGCTGGAGCCGTTGGCGCCGCTTTGCGCCAGGCCCAGGCCGGTGGTGCTCGTGTTTTGGTCGACGGTGGTCATGGATTCACTCTGTCAAGAAATTAGGATTGACCGATGGTCAGCGTCTTCTGCATCAACGCCTTGGCGGTATTGAGCACCTCGACGTTCGCCTGGTAGGACCGCGATGCCGCGATCATATTGACCGTCTCGGCCACCGGGTCGACGTTGGGCATGCTGATATAGCCCTGGGCATCAGCCAGCGGATGCTTGGGGTCGTAAACCTGTTTCAGGGGCGACGGGTCCTGGATGACGCCGGCCACGCGAACGCCGCCGATCTCTTGCCCCAACGCCTGGCCGGCAGCCGGGTTGACCTGGAACACGACCTGGCGGGCGCGATACGGCTGGCCGTCCGGACCCACGACGCTGTCGGCGTTGGCCATGTTGCTGGCCGACACGTTCATGCGCTGCGATTGCGCGCTGAGCGCCGAACCGGCGATATCGAAAATGCTCAACAAGG
>Ga0307412_10000986_pt1 | contig 16283 bp, 16 predicted proteins | sample DK1Cmetagenome_3_FD_203823 | JGI IMG/M metagenome (GOLD analysis project Ga0307412, IMG submission 203823) | Maize rhizosphere microbial communities from greenhouse at UC Davis, California, United States - DK15-C-1 | ecosystem: Host-associated > Plants > Roots > Rhizosphere > Soil | place: USA...
GACAATCCGGTGTAGGTGCAGCCAAAGCTCGGGTAAGCTAAGGTCGCACCTTCACTGCAGCAGCGCAGACCCGGATTTGGAGACTCCATGCCCTACCATTTTCTAGACGTTGCAATCACCCCGAATGTGCGGCTGGCGCAGGCCGAAATGGGCGCCGATCAAATCTGGCTGGGCGATCATCATCGCCAGTCGGACAGTTTCACTGAGAGCGAGCTTTCCTTCATCGCTTCTCGAGACAGCTTCTACATAGCCTCCGTCTCGGAAACCGGGTGGCCTTACGTGCAGCACCGCGGCGGCCCGCCAGGTTTTCTTAAGGTGATCGACAGCAAGACGCTGGCTTTTGCGGACTATAGAGGCAACCGGCAATATATCAGCACGGGAAACTTTGCCGCCAACGACCGTGCCTGCCTATTCCTGGTCGATTACCCGCGGCGAGAACGCCTAAAGATTTACATGCACGTCGAGAAACTGACACTCGATGTCGACACCGCGCTGACCAGCCTCGTTACCAACGCCGGATACCGAGCCAAGGCGGAACGGATTTTCAAGCTCCGGCTGGAGGCCTTCGATTGGAACTGTCCCCAACATATAACGCCTCGATACACCGAGCGCGAGGTCGAACACGCCGTCACACCGCTGCGTCAGCGTTTGACCCAGCTAGAAGAGGAAAATCGGACGTTGCGGACCCGTCTAGAAGCGATTGGAGGATAGACATGGAAGCCGAAAGACCGCCCCTTCCCCAATTGGTGGCGAGGCGTTCTGTGGAATTCTGCCATATGTCGAGGTTCGTCTATTGAATGCTCGCCACTTCACAATGGCGACGTCAGACCCCGAGATCGCCAATGCAATTGTTGCCTTCCGCACCTAAAAGCACCGTGTGACTCCCACTCTTTTCCCGCGAGACTGGCGCCGGCGTTTCTCCCCAACATGCTTGTTCAAGGAATTGCCATGACTTCTCAGTCTCAATCGGACCGTTCGTTCGCAGAGGAGGACACAATCGAGGCTAAAGCCTTCCTCGACCTGCATGCGATCACCCCGAAATCCCTTGCAGATCAGGAACACTTCGCAAGTATTGCGATCGGCAGAGGCTGTGCGATATCGTTGCCAGATGCACCGGCGATCGGGCTCAACCGCATCGTCGGCGTGAACTCGCTTGATGAGCTTGACGCGGCCTACGAGTGGATGAGCAAAAAAGCTGGCCGTCGCTACCTGCAGCTCAATCCCCAAGCCGTTGCACAAACCACTCGAGATTGGATACTGAGGCGCGGCCTGGTACCCGAGGGAAATGGCTGGGCAAAACTTCGTCGTACAGCTCCAGCCGATCCGATCGACCGTGCCGGAGGTATCGCAACCAGGCAGGTAGAGCTCGATGAAGCCTCGGTTTTCGGAAAGATGATGTGCAGCGGGTTTGGCTTTCCAGCGAAGCTTGAGCCATTGTGGTCATCTGTTGTCGGAAAGCCAGGCTGGAGCTGCTTCTTTGCCGAGCTCGATGGCGGTCCAATTTCAACGGGCGCGATGTTTGCGTCCGGCGGTTGGGCCTGGCTCGGAGGCGGAACGACAGTTCCGAAGTTTCGCAATCGCGGCGCACAGAAAGCCGTGATCGCCGCTCGCCTCAACGAAGGCGTCAAGCAAGGCGTCCAGACCTTTGTCGTGGAGACAGCAGAACCATCGCTTGGCGAGCGAAATATTTCTCTCGCCAACCTGGCCGCAATGGGCTTCGCCAAGATCTATACGAGGATGAACTATCGTTTCCCCAACTAATGATTTCGTATCTCAGATCGACAACAGAGTGTCAGATAGCCGCGCCCGAAAAGTCCTGCTGGCGTTGTGGTTCATGGGGTGACGGATCGGCGATACGCACGGTTACCATGTCCAATCTTCTTTGCGCACCGGACTCGGCGCGTGCCCACTCCGCGAGAAGTTGCGTTAAGGATACACCAAGCCGTCAGCATCGGACCACGCCGGCATTGCGTGGCATGAGATGCTAATGGACCTCTCCAAGCTGTCGGGCTAGCACAAGGCTGGATCCCCCACTCGGTCGACGATGCCGGAGGTTGCCTCCCCCTCGAACGGCACACGGCACATCTTTTGGAAGATTTGAACCGCCGACTTCCACACACCATCGAACAGCCCGAAGATGCCGCAGCGCAGGCTCGCGAAAGTGGACTGTCAGTCCATCTTAATTAACAGGCTCTGTCTTTACCCGACACTGTAACCACCGTCGACCGGCAGCGTGACACCAGTCACGAATGCGGCGGCTGGCGAACACAGAAACAGGATCGGGCCGACAAGGTCCTCGGTCGTTCCCCAGCGCTTCAGTGCCGATCGCTCGGCGATTTTCGCTTCGCTATCTGGCTGCGACCAGAGTGGTTTCGTCATCTCCGTGCGGTGATAGCCCGGGGCAACCGCGTTCACACGGACACCATCGCGGCCATACTTGTGGGCCATGGTGCGCGTCAACCCGACGATGCCCGTCTTACTGGCGGTATAGGCGGGCACGCTTTCATCGGCCAGATAGCTCAGCATCGATGCGAAATTGACAATGCTTCCCCCACTCTTCCTGAGCAACGGAAAGGCAGCGCGGGACAAACGCATGGCACTGCTCAGATTGACGTCCATAACATCGAGAAAGACGTCCTCGTCCCACTCGTCGTCCGGGCGCGCGATGCCCTGGCAATTGACCAGCACATCGAGCGACGGGAGATCGGCAAAATATCGATCGACCGCGGCGCCGTCCCGAACATCAAGTTTTGAGAAGGTGATCGTACCGGATGAACTCGATCGGGCATGGTCAAGCCGGCGTTCGGAGCTGCCTGTGGCAAGCACGCGGGCTCCCTCCCCGGCAAAACCCTGCGCGACGGCCAGACCGATGCCGCTCGTGCCGCCCGACACCGCCACCGTCTTGCCATCAAGGAAGTTCGGCGCGAACGCCTCGTCTTTACCCATGATTCTTACTCCATCGATTAGATCAACGCCGCCAGCGCCTCGATCACCATTGCTTCGGTGACCGGCATCGGCTCGTTGTGGATGATTTCGCCGGCGCGGCAGGCACGTCGCGCGACAATTTCCAGCTTCTGCCGCGAAGCCTCGGAAATCCCGATATCTTTCAGCCGCGTCGGAAGCCGCACCGATCGGCAAAAGTCGCGAACCCGCGTGAACTCGTCATGCCGGCCCTGGATCTTCAATCCGGCCAGAACGCCGATGGCAACCTTCTCACCGTGCAGGTGATGATGCACGTCTTCCAACTCACAGAGGCCATGGTGGATCGCGTGCGCGGCCGCCACACCACCGGATTCAAAGCCTATCCCTGAGAGGAGAATGTTGGCCTCCACGACCCGATCGATTGCCGGTCCCGCCGTCTTCGAGTCGCATTCCGTGAGCGCCGCGGCGCCGAACTCCAAGATTGTTTCCCGGCAAAACCGCGCCACCTCAAACGCAAGCGGTAGACCCGGCATCTTCATGCAGTTGAACGCACCGCTTTGACGGCAAGCGTCCGCCTCGTACCATGTTGCCAGCGCATCACCGATCCCGGCCGCGAGGAAGCGCGCGGGGGCTGCGGCGATCAAGTCCGTATCGACAAGAACCAGATTTGGATTGGCAGGAAGGAAACTGTCATAGGCGACGGTGCCGTCCTCGTTGTAGACGACCGCGAGTGCGCTGCACGGCGCGTCCGAAGCGGCGATCGTCGGCACCACGATCACTGGCAATCCGAGATCGCGGGCAGCCGCCTTTGCCGTATCGAGCGCCTTGCCCCCACCGATGCCGATGACGACATTGGCTCCAGCAGTCTTGGCCCGAGCAACGAGGCTGGCTATCTCAGCTTCGGAACACTCTCCGCCGTGACGCACGACCTCGAAACTGGCACGGCCATTGAACGCGCCCGACACGGACTTCTCGAGCATGCCGAAAATGCCGCGGTCGAGCAGCGCCACGGCACGCTCGCCATATGCCTGCGCTTCCCGTCCGAGCAAAGCCAATGCTCCGGCCGCCTGGATATAACGGCCAGGGAAGCGTGCGCCGCGCGGCTTGATGTCGACCGTCACCAGCATACGTAGCCTCCATCGGCTAGTACGATCGAGCCGGTCATCAGGCTGGATGCGTCGCTGGCGAGAAACAGAATGACGGAAGCGACTTCGTCAGTTCGACCAAGCCTGTTCATCGGGGTGCCGCCGACCCAGTGCCGATACATCTCGGCGTCCTCGTAGACGTACTTGTTCATCTCCGTGTCGATATAAGTGGGCGCCACCGAATTGACGCGAACGCCGCGCGCGCCCCATTCGGCGGCGAGCGACTTCGTCAGATGGTGGACGGCTGCCTTGGAGGCGTTGTAGTTCGCCTGCTCCTGCGGGCGATTGACAACGAAGCCGGACATCGAGCCTACATTGACGATGGTGCCGGAGCCTCGATCGAGCATCGACTTGCCGAACGCCCTGCAGCACCAGAAAACGCCGTTTAGATTTACGTCGATCACCTTGTTCCAGACATCGTCTGCCATGGTTTCGGCCGGATGATTGCTGATGGCGATGCCGGCATTGTTGACGAGGATGTCAACCCGGCCATGGCGGCCGACGATCTCGTCGTGGGCCGCCTGCACGGCTTTGACATCGGTAACATCGAGCACGACGCTGGCGACGGCGTACCCCTTGGCGGCAAGCGTTGCCGTTGCTTCCTTGAGCAACGTATCGTTCATGTCCGTCAGCACGACTTTCGCTCCAGCTTCCGCCAGCGCCTCGACGGCGGCGTAGCCGATCCCGCGCGCGGCGCCGGTGACGACGGCAATCTTGTCGGTGAGCTTGAACTTATCGAGATACATTAGTCGCATCCTTGAAGGGTCGTTTGCAAAGGAAAGGAAGAAAGTAGGCTGGCAAGCATTGAAGCCAGATCGATGGGATCGGCTGACATCACGGACGGCGGAAAGACGAGGTCGGTCCTATGAGGCTCCGGCCAACCGATGACGACCATCCCCGCGGCAAGTCCAGCTACGGCGCCGGGAATGCTATCCTCGACCACGATGCAGTTTTCGGGGCTGACGCCAAGCAGATGCGCCGCCCTGAGATAGGGTTCGGGATCCGGCTTTCCGCGCACGACGTCATTTCGGCTGACGGTCACAAGTCCGGGCTGCTGCAGGCATGCAGCTCGCAGATTGGCATCAACCAGCATGCGGTCCGAATTCGAAACAATGGCGAAACGGGTGCCCGTTTCTGCGAGCAATCTCAAACTGGCATCGACCCCATGGCGGCGCTCTAGTCTGGCAGCGCCGGCCAGATAGCAGCGATACTTGCCTTCGACATAATCATCGAGGGATGGCTTGAAACCGAGCACCTCTCGCAGCATTGCGTGGCACTCGGCGCCGCTCATGCCGGTCATGCGATCCCCGAGCGCGTCCGGCACGTGGTATCCCATCTGGAGCAGAGCTTGTTTCATGGCATCGAAATGCAGCCCCTCGCTATCAACGAGGGTGCCGTCCATGTCGAAAAGCACGGCTCTTTCTGTCATTGCGGCAGCCCGTCGAGATCATCGTAGAGGACCTGGCTGTGCGCATAGAGCTTTTCGAAGAATGACTGCATCGGCCGATAGGTTTCCGCCCAGCGCGGATCGGGCGCAATCTCCTGCGCGTAGGAGACAAAGGCGCCGGCTGCATTTTCCACGCTTGAGAACTGCCCCGTCGCCGCAGCCGCCATGATCGCGCAGCCAACGAGGCCGCATTCCGGTTCGGAGGGAACCAGGATCGGAACACCGTACACGCTGGCCTTGATCTTCATCCAAAGCTCGGTTTTCGCCCCGCCACCCGACGCAATGACCCGCTCGAGTGGCGCACCGGAAATGCGATCGAGAATATTGATATGGCGCTTGGTGGCGAATGCGACGCCTTCGAGAACAGCGCGGTGCATATGCGAAAGACCATGCGCGGCACCGATCCCGAAAAATTGCGCGCGCGCATTGCGATGCTCGCCAAGCCGCTCACCGGTGAGGTACGGCATGAAGAACAGCTTATCGGATCCGGCAGGCGCCTCGGCAGCCTTTGCGACAATGTCCTCGTAGGACGATTTCTTCTCGTCGAACGCCCGCCTTGCCCAGCGCATGGCGTCGCCGCCGGACTCCAGAAGCATGAAGGCGCCCCAGTTTCCTTCGACGGTCCCGACGTTGCAGATTGAGGGATCAAGAAGCGGTTTGGCGGCGATCGCGGTGATGATTGCCGACGTTCCCATAACCTCGGACCCGACGCCAGGCCGACAGACACCGGATCCCAAGAGGGCGACCGGATAATCGGCCCCGCCGACCAATACCGGCGTACCGCGGCGCAACCCCGTCTCGATCGCGGCGCTCTCGCTTACAACACCGAGTATCTCAGTTGGATTGCGAAGTGGCGCCAATTTATCGGCATCGAGCCCGAGCAGCGCGATCATCTTGCGCGACCAGTCTCCGCTGCGGGGGTCCATCAGAAAGCTTGCCCCGCCGTCGTTGCGATCCATGGCGATCTGGCCGGTCAGGCGCAGATTGACGTAATCTTTCGGCATCAGCACGGCGGAGGCTTTGCTGTAGGCAGATGTGTCGTTGTCGCGAAGCCACTGCAGCTTGAAGCCAGGCCAGGCGGGCGTGGGCGGGTTGGCGCAATCGGAAAGATAATCGCTCGGCGCATGCGCGGCTTCGAAGGCCGTCACGTAATCGACGGTGCGCTTGTCGTTCCAGAGCGGCGCGGTCTCGCGCACCAACTCCCCATCGTCCCCGACGAGCACCGTGCCATGCATCTGGCCGCAGGCAGCAATAGCAGCGATGCGAGAGGGCGCATCGGCAAGCTTTCCCAGAACTTCGCGGACCGTGGCGACGACGCTCGTCCACCAATCCGCCGGACGCTGTTCCGCCCAGCCGAATTGGAGAACGATCTGCTCGAGCTCGCGGCTGCATACCGCAAGAATTTTACCCTTCGTGTTGATCAGTGCGGCACGAACACTGCCGGTCCCGACGTCGATGGCAAGGAAAAGATCATTTGGCATGGCATTAACCCCTGCAAGAGGCGGACACTACTTGCGAAACCAATTGGAGGCATATTGCAGGAGCATCGCACCGATGATGATGCAACCCATGAAGACCTGCTGGTGGTAGCCGGGCACGCGGGCAAGGTTCATCATATTGGCGATAATGCCAAGCACAAGCACGCCGATGAAGGTGTTCATGACGCCGCCGCGCCCGCCCATCAGGCTGGCCCCGCCGATCACGACGGCAGCGATCGCATCGAGCTCGGAACCGACACCGATGTTGGCCGAGCCGATACCGGTGCGGCTCGTCGAAACGATACCGGCGGCGGCCGCGAGCACTCCGGAGATCACATAGACAGCGGTGGTGTAGTAGGCGACGGGAATCCCAGACAGCCGGACGGCCTCGACATTCGAGCCGATCGCCTTCACCAGGCGCCCGAAGCGCGTGAAGGTTAAAACGATACCGGCGATGACGAAGACGGCCGCCATCAGCACGACGGGATAGGGAATGGTTGCGATCGAGCCCGATCCGAAGGTCGTAATCCAAATCCCGGCGTCTCGCATCTGAATGGGCTGTCCGGCGGAGACGATCAGGGAGAGACCACGCGCGACCGTCATCATCGCAAGCGTCGTGACGAAGGGCGGCAGTTTGAGGAAGGCAACGAGGATGCCTGAGGCAAGGCCGCAGGCCGCACCGGCGATCAGCGCGGTCGCGACCGCCCCGCCGGCACCGTACTCCTGAATGAAGATCGCCGACAAGACGCTGCCGAGCGCCGCCACCGAACCGACGGAGAGATCGATGCCCCGGGTGAGGATGACGAAGAGCATGCCGATGGCCATAAGACTGGTGCCGGCGCTTTGTCGGAGAACGTTGATGATGTTGCGCTGGGTCAGGAATACGTCCGACATCGAGGTCGCCACGATCAGCAGGGCGATAAGGATGGCGAGCGTGCCGTAGCGGTGCAGGATGTTGGAAATGTTCAGCGAAGGCGAACGGTGAGCGGTTTCGGTGAGTTCGGTCACGGCTTTAACCCAATCAGTTGCTGGTCGCGATGGCTTCGGCCTGTGAAACGGTATTGACCATCGCCAGCTTCAGCAGTTTCTCTTCGGTGTAGTCTTGCGGGTCGAGCGCTCCCGTCAGTTCCCCCTCGCGCATCACGAGAATGCGGTCGCACAGCCCGAAGAGCTCGATATGTTCGGACGAAATGACGAGAACCGCCCTGCCCTCGGCTGCAAGCGACTTGATGAGCGAGTAGATCTCAGTCTTTGCACCGACATCGACGCCGCGGGTCGGCTCGTCGAAGATCAGAAGGTCGCCATCGGCGTGAAACCACTTGGCAAGCACGACCTTCTGCTGGTTGCCGCCGGAAAGGCTCGATGCGGGATCGTTGAGGCTGCCTGCCTTGATGCGCAGGCGCGCCGCCAGTTTCTCGACGGTCGCGCCTTCGGCCGCCCGCCGCACAAATCCAAAGGCGTTGACCAGCGGCCCGAGCTTCGACATCGTCGCGTTGACGCGGATCGGAAAATCGAGAACGAGCCCCTGTTCCTTCCGGCTTTCGGGAACAAGCCCGATCCCTGCCTTAACGGCAGCGCGCGGGTTGTTCACGCGCACTTCCTTGCCACGGAGAAAGATCTTGCCCGAACGGGCCTTCTCTGCGCCGAAGATGAGGCGCACCAGCTCGGTGCGACCGGCTCCAACTAGTCCGCCAAGCCCGACGATCTCGCCTGCCTTGACAGAGAGCGACGCGCCTCGAATGCGCGCACCATCCGACAGCTCCTCGATCCGCAGCACTTCTGCGCCGATCGGCCGTGCGAGATCGTCTCCGAAAAGAGCCTTCAGTGATCGGCCGACCATCATGCGGATAACGTCGTCGATCGCGACATCCTTTCGCTCGACGGTTTGGACCGACGCACCATCCTTCATGACCGTGATACGGTCGGCGATGCGAAACACCTCGTCGAGGCGGTGAGAGATATAGATGATGCCGACGCCGCGTTTCCGCAGCGTCCGGATGATGCCGAGCAGGCGCTCGGCATCCTGCACGGATAAAACCGCCGTCGGCTCGTCGAACACCATCACGCTGGCATTCTTGGAGAGCGCCTTGGCTATTTCGACGACCTGCTGATGAGCAACGGACAGATCGGACACGGTCGCGGATGGCGAGATCGAAAAGCCGAGGCTGGAGATAAGCTCCGCGGCGCGCCGGTTGAGGTCCCGCCAGGAGATGACCGAGGGTATCTCCGCCAGAAAGATATTCTCCGCCACCGTGAGGTCCGTCGCCAGCGCCATTTCCTGGTGAATGATGGCAATGCCCTTGTCGAGCGCGTCCATCGGCCCCTTGAACCGCTGCTCGGCGCCGCACACCTTAACGCTTCCCGATTCCGGGACGTATTCGCCACCTAAAACGCGCATCAGCGTCGATTTGCCGGCGCCGTTCTCGCCGAGCAGGGCGTGAACCTCGCCGCTGCGCAGAGCAAAATCCACACCTTGAAGGGCGCGTACCCCGCCGAAGGATTTCCGGATGCCGGTCAGCTCAACAAAAGTTTCCATAGCGTCACATTCTGCCTGTCACGACCAAGCCGCCTCGCGGCGCCAGCTGCATGAGCCGGCTTCTGAGGTCATTGAATAGGTGGCCGGCGGGGACGAAACCGCGCCGGCCACAGGGAGGATCGGGTCTTAGAATACCGCATCTTTCTTCAGGTACTTGTCGACGTTATCCTTGGTGATCGCGGTCGGCGTCGTGTAGGTGATCTTGGAGATATCGCCGGGCAGCTTGCCATCGAGCGCCTTCTTGGCCAGATCGACGGCCGTAGCGGCGACGAGCGCCGGATCATTGAGACCGGTTGCGCCGTACTTGCCATCCTTGATCGCCTGCAACGCCTCCTTCTGGCCATCCGCAGCCGCCAGGAACAGGACGTCGCCCGACTTGTTCGCCTGCTCGAGCGCCTTCTGCGCGCCAAGCACCATGGAGTCGTTTTCGCCGAGCACGACGTTGACGTCAGGGTTTGCGGTCAAAAGATCTTCCATCGCCTTCAGGCCGCCTTCGTTGGTCCAGGCGCCCCAACCCTGGCCGACCACCGTGAAGTTGGCACGGCCTTCGTTGCGCAGCTGACCTTCGGTCAAACCTGCCAGCACGCCCAGGCGGCGCTCCTGGCCGACTTCATTGCCCTTGTCACCGGAAATCAACGCGATCTTGAGTTCCTTGCCCTTGGTCGCATCGGCGAGCCACTGACCGACCAAAAGACCGTTCTGCGAATTCGAGGACTGGACGAGGGTTACGAAATTGGCCTGCGCGTCGATAGTCGAGTCGATCACGAAGACCTTGACGCCGGCTGCGGTGGCCGCGTTGACGGCCGGAACAAGGCCCTTGCTGTCGCGCGGATTAATGATCAGCGCGCCGATACCCTGCGCGACCATGTCTTCGACGTCGGCGACCTGCTTGTTGAGGTCGTTCTGGCCGTCGACGGAGATGACTTCGCATCCGAGCTCTTCGGCATGTTTCTTCGCAGAAACTTCCTGTGCAGCGAAGTAGGGTGCATCCAGCGTCTTCATAGAGATGCCGATCTTGCAATCGGCCGCCTGCGCGGTCGCCATGGCAAGCACCGATGCGGCTGCGCAGAGCGCAAGCGTCATTACAGTCTTTTTCATTTTCGTTTCTCCTCCGGGTAAGCGCCTTCAAGCGCAAGCCATCTCCTGGCTGAAATGTAGCGTAGTTACATGAATTTTTCTCGTCAACATATTTTTTGCTCCTTTGCTAGGTTTTTGCGGCGCAATATGGCTAGAAAATTTTGCTTGCACGTGTTTTCATATCTATTTATGTAATTCTACTACCAAACGGAGGATCTATTATGATGCGGGAACCAGTCTCAAGCGTTGTCGACACGATCGGCGGCGGCATGAGCGGAAACACCGGGCGATACGAGAAGCGCCTGAGCGATCTCCATGGGCTCTACGCCGACGAAGTCGCGTTCGACGCGGCGCTCGAGGCGCTCGGCGATGTCGTCGTCTACGACGTGGAGGATTTCCGTCCGGGAACGCATAGCGGCGACCTCATCTACGGTGTCACACGCATGAGCCCCGGCCTGATCGCCAACGAGTTCTTCCTGACGCGCGGACATATCCACGCCAAGGCGGATCGGCCCGAGATATATTATGGCCAGAAGGGTCTCGGACTGATGCAGCTCGAATCGCCGGCAGGCGAAACGCGCATCGTCGAGATCGGGCCGCAGACGATCTGCTATGTGCCCCCCTTCTGGATCCATCGTTCCATCAACATCGGCAACGAGGATCTGGTAATGGTCTTCGCCTACCCCTCTGACAGCGGCCAGGATTACGGGATCATTGAATCCTCCCGAGGCATGCGCCACCGCGTCGTGAGCGACGGATCCGGCGGCTGGAAGCTGGTCGAGAACGCTGCCTATCAGGCGCGCAGTGATGACGTGGTTCACGCACTAATGAAGTCCTACACCTGATCGACAAGAGATTGCGGAGAATGCCATGACACATCCTATCGACCTCATCGCCGGCCTCGGCGTCGTTCCCGTTATCGCCATCGAGCGCTCCTCGGATGCGGTGGCGCTCGCCGATGCGCTGCTCGAAGGCGGATTGCCGGTGGCCGAGATCACCTTCAGAACCGAAGCCGCAGCCGACGTTCTGGCCGCCATGCGCGACGCCCGCCCCGAATTGTGCATCGGCGCAGGCACCATACTCGACCGGGCCAATCTGAAGAAGGCAATCGCATCTGGTGCGTGTTTCGGCTTGGCGCCGGGGTTCGATCCCGACATCGTCGATGCTGCCAAAACCGAGAACCTGCCCTTCTGCCCGGGGATCATGACGCCGTCCGATCTGACGCTTGCTGCCGCGCGCGGCGTACGGCTGGCGAAGTTTTTCCCCGCCGGCGTGGCGGGCGGGCCGAAGGCGCTGGCGGGCATTTCCGCCCCCTTCGCCCATCTCGGCATCCGCTTCATCCCGACCGGCGGCGTCACCGAGGCCACGATCGGCGAGTGGCTGGCGCTGCGGCAGGTGATCGCAGTGGGCGGTACCTGGATCGCCAAGACCGAGGACATTCGTGAAGGCCGCTTCAAGGATATCGCGAACAATGCGGCGGCCGCCGTCAAGGTCGCCAAGGAAGCTCTGGAGAAGCGCGCGTGAGCACTTTCGAACCCGCAACCAACCCGACGCTCTACTTCATCGGCGTGACGACCGGCAAAAGCTCAATCATGAAGGTCTTTCCCGCCTGGGCGGATTATCTTGGATTGAAGGGTGCCGCGATTAAGGGCATCGATTTCAAGCTGCACGACGATCCCGCAGCCTATCGCAAGGCGGTCGAATTCATTCGCGATGACCCGCTGTCGGTGGGCGCGCTCGTCACCACCCACAAGATCGACCTCTTCCACGCCTGCAGGGACATGTTCGACGTCATCGACCCGCATGCGCTGCTGATGGACGAGACCAGCTGCATCTCGAAGCGGGACGGAAAGCTGATCTGCCACGCCAAGGATCCCACCTCTTCCGGCCTGTCGATCGACGGCTTCCTCGGCGAGACCTACTTCGCGGACAACGACGCCGACCTGTTCTCGATGGGCGCCGGCGGATCAACGATCGCGCTGACCTGGCATCTGATGCGAAAGAGCCGCGGCAGAAACGTTCCGTCGCGTATCATCGTGACCAATCGCAGCCAGCATCGCCTGGACGAGATCAGGCGCATCCACGCCCAGGTCGAGTTCGACGTGCCGGTAGAGTATCTCCTGGCCGAACGCCCTGAAGACAACGACAAGGTTCTCGCCACCTTGAAGCCCGGCTCGCTCGTCATCAATGCTACCGGCCTCGGAAAGGACGCGCCCGGTTCGCCCTTGACGGATTCCGCCGTCTTCCCCGAACGCGCCGTTGTCTGGGATCTCAATTATCGTGGCGACCTCATTTTTCTCGACCAGGCCCGTCGTCAGCAGACAGAGCGATCGCTGCACATAGAGGACGGCTGGACCTATTTCATCCACGGCTGGACGCAGGTCATCGCCGAGGTCTTCGACGTGGCGATCCCGACATTGGGGTCTTCGTTCAATCGCATATCCGAGATCGCCATTGAGGCCGCGGGGAGATGAGCATGAACCACCGTATTCTCGTCACACCGCGTTCATTGACGCAGGAGCCTCATCCCGACGTCGAGCGGATGCGCGAGCAAGGCTTCGAGATCGTCTACTCCACCGCAGGCGCAATGCCGAACGAGCAGGAATTGATCGATTTAGTGCCGGGCTGTGTCGGCTGGCTTGCCGGCGTCGAGCCGGTGACGCCGAAAATCATCGAGGCGGCGGCGGCCTTGAAGGTCATCAGCCGCAACGGCGTGGGCGTCGACAACCTTCCGATCGACATGCTAAGGGAGCGTGGTGTGAAGGTGATGATCGCCGAGGGCGCCAATTCCATGGGGGTTGCGGAACTCACCATCGGCCTGATCTTCAGCGCTCTGCGTTCCATTCCGCACACGGATGCCGGCATCAAGGCCGGTGGCTGGCCGAGGTTGCGCGGCGCTGAAATCCATGGCCGCACCGTCGGCATCATAGGCTGCGGCGCGATCGGACGGGAAGTCGCCCGAATGGTGATCGCGCTCGGCGCGCGCGTCGTCGCTTTTGATCCGGCGCGACCCAATCTCGATCTTCCGTCGAGCGAATTTTCCTATGCCGAGATCAACGACATCATTGCCGAGGCCGACATCCTCAGCCTGCATTGCCCTCTGCCCCGCGACGGCTCCATTTTCCTAGATCGAGGCCGTATCTTCTCGGCGAAGAAAGGACAAGTCATCGTTAATACGGCGCGCGCCAGACTGGTGGACGAGGATGCCTTGATCGAAGCGCTTGATCTCGGGCACATCGGCTCCTATGCCACCGACGTCTTTGAGCAGGAGCCGCCTGTTTCGCTCGAGTTGGCCGCGCATGGGCGCGTGATCGCAACGAGCCACATCGGCGGCTTCACCGCGGAAAGCGTCGACCGCGCTACACGAATAGCGGCCGACAACCTGCTCTCCGTATTGTCAGCCTGAGGTCGATCTATGCGCGCCAGGCTGAAAGAGACGCCGATACCAGAACCCCTGACCGAGCGACTGAAACGACCACCGAGTTGGGAAGTGGAGGTATACTGGCTCGGTCAGGCCGGCTTCGTCATCGACATTGCCGGCTTGCGGCTTGTCATCGATCCCTATCTTTCCGACAGTCTGGCCGCAAAGTATCGAAACACGGCGCGACCGCATGTGCGAATGATGCCGGCGCCCGTGTCCCCGAACGAGATCTTCCACGTCGATCTCGTGCTTTGCACGCATGCCCACACCGACCACATGGATCCCGGCACCTTGCCATCGCTGCTCTCGGCCAATCCTCGCGCCAGATTGATCGCACCCCGCGCGGCTGCGGCCGAGGCTGTGGAACGCTCGGGCGCACAGGGCGATCGGCTCATTCTCGCCCGCGCCGGCGAACCCGTCTCGCCGCTTAGGGATATCGAGATCATGCCGACCCGCGCCGCGCATGAGACGCTGGAAACGGACGTGGATGGGAACCACCGATTTCTTGGCTATGCCATCCGAACCGAAGGGAATTGCATCTGGCACTCCGGCGACTGCATTCTCTTCGACGGGCTGGAGGACGAGGTGCGACGGTTACGGCCAGATATTGCTCTCTTGCCGGTCAATGGCAGGCGCACGGAGCTTTCGCAAAACGGCGTGCCTGGGAACTTTTCGCTTCACGAAGCGATCACCGTTGCCCGGCGTGTGGGCGCTTCCGACCTGATCGCGCATCACTACGGGCTCTTCGATTTCAATACCGAGCGGCCAGAGACAATCGACGCCGAAATCGCCGCGACTGCCGGTCTCGCTTTGCACCGCGCCAGGACCAATATCTTATACACCTCCCAAAATGAGTAGGCGGCTCCTTTCGCTGCACGACGCGACCTTGCTCTTAAGCCTTTAAACTTCTAGCCTTCGCAGTCGAAAATGCAGGAAAGGCGATCCGGATGGATAGCGACATCAGAAGCAGCAACGGCAGAAACATCATAGAAGTCATCCGGACGATGCGACCCGAACTGCGCAAGTCTGATCGCAAAGTTGCCGACGTTGTGCTCGACGATCCGCGCCGGATCATGAACGCGACCGTAGGCGAAACGGCGACGCTCGCCGAGGTCAGCCAGCCGACGGTCCTCCGCTTTGCAACAGCAGTCGGTTGCAACGGCTTTCAGGACCTGAAGATCCGCCTCGCGCAAAGCCTCGCCTTTGGCACGCCGGCCACCCATTCGGTGCTTCTCGACACCGACGAGCCAGAGGTGATTGCCGAGAAAATCTTTGACTACACGATGACCAGTCTCGATTGGGCTCGCTCGAAACTCGATAAGATCGCTCTTTACAAGGCCATCAACATCCTGGCCGCTGCCCGTTCGATCGTATTTTTCGGCTTCGGAGCATCGGGCATCGTCGCGCGCGACGCCCAGCAGAAGTTCCCGCTTTTCGGCGTACCATGTGGCGCCGAACTCGATTCCCACCAGCAACTGATGGTCGCATCGATGATGAAGGAGGGCGATGTCGCCTTCGTGATCTCGAATACCGGCACAACCCGATCGATCATCGAGATCGCGCGTATCGCGCGTGACAACGGCGCCATCGTCATCTGCCTGACCGGGTCGGAATCGCCGTTAACGCATTATTCGGACGTCTCGCTAATCGTGGAAACACTCGAAAACACCAATACGTACACGCCAACTATATCTCGCATCGCAGCACTTGTTGTCATCGATATCCTGTCGACCAGCGTCGCGATGCGCCGGCCAGAAATTGAGCGAGCCCGCATCAACCAGATGAAGCGTCAGTTGAGCGAGATGCGCAAGATGCAGCCGATCTGAGGCAGTCAGATCAGAAGAGAACGCCTGGGTTCATCTGCCAATCCGGATCGATCGCCGACTTCAGGGCGGCAAGCAGTTGTACCTGCGTCGGCGCCAATCCGAGGCGGAAGTCATCCATTTTTTCCCGCCCGATGCCATGCTCGGCGCTTATGCTTCCCTGGTAACGGAAAAGAACGCTATTGATGATTGCCTTGGCCTGCTTGATGATCGTTTCACGTTGGCCATCAGGAGTTCCTGCCGGCGGCAAGACATTCAGATGCACATTCCCGTCTCCAACATGCCCATAGGATATCGCCTGGCAAGTCGGTAGAGCGCTTGCGAGCTCGGCTTCCGCCTCAGCCACGAAGGCTGCGAGGTGGGAGAGTGAAACCGAAACGTCTGTGCGTAGGTGTCGACCTCGCTTGACCTGTCCCTCGACCATGCCCTCGCGG
>Ga0307412_10000987_pt1 | contig 16277 bp, 19 predicted proteins | sample DK1Cmetagenome_3_FD_203823 | JGI IMG/M metagenome (GOLD analysis project Ga0307412, IMG submission 203823) | Maize rhizosphere microbial communities from greenhouse at UC Davis, California, United States - DK15-C-1 | ecosystem: Host-associated > Plants > Roots > Rhizosphere > Soil | place: USA...
GGGTCCGGGTAATCGCGAAGTGAAGGCTCTCAACGTGAGCGCAGGGATTCGCAGACGCACCTTAGCACGGTTTGCACGACCACCCTGCGTCTATTCGACACCGGTCAATTACCTATTTTTGCCGCCTTTATGGGCTGTTGATCAGCCGGTGGCGGCAGGCGGAAGCCGAAAATAGTCTGTCACGCGCCGGCCATAGGCATCGTCGAAGACAGGCGCTGAATCCGGCCGGAAGCTGGGGGCACCCTCCAGCAGCCGTTTGTCGATGGCGGCTGCATATCCACCCTGCGTCTCGTCATAGCGGAACGCCGACCAGGGTATGGGATGATAGCTCTGTCCCAGTCCGAGGAAACCGCCCGTGGACAGGATGACATAGGCCACCTGTCCGGTCCGCTCGTCGAGAATGAGTTGGTCGACGGTACCGAGCTTGTCACCATCGCGGCCATGCACTGTCTTGCCGCGCGCATCGTCGGCGGAAATCAGGATGCGGCTTGCGAAAGGACGGGCAACGGGTATTTCTGTATTGGTGGCCATGGCCATTCTCCGTTCAATAAATCTCCGGGGCGGCAGGCAATTACCCACCGCGCCGAAAATGTGCCTTCTCAGACCAGGCTGTGCTTGAGAGCGCTCGCCTGATCATGGCCGGCCTTAACCGAGGTGAAAGCATCGCGAATGATGGACCTCGTTGCCGGCGCCAGATCGGCATCCTTCAGCGCGATCTCGAACTTCGCCTTGATGTGGTCCTCGCCGCGCTCGACCTCCTCGATGATCGCCTTGTCGTTCTTGCCGGTGAACGCCTGTTTCAGGTCCATGAAGCTACGATGCGCGGCGCCGAGGAAGCTTGCGCTGTCCTCGGGCTTGCCGCCGATCGCGCGCACTTCGGCCTGCATCGAGGAGACGACCTGTCCGCGATCACGCGCGAAATCGGCGAACAGGGCCGCAAAACGGGTGCTCTTCGCATCTTCGGCAGCGTCCTCAAACCCCTTCATGCTGTCGAGGGTCGTGGTGATCAGTCCATTGAGGACGGAGATATCATGCTTGTCGTTCATGTCGTGATCCTTGATTTGAAGGCGGCTGGCCGGCCAGGCTTTTTCCTTGGCCGGCCAGACCACTCAGTTCGCAGAGAGCGACGAAGGCAGGAGCGCGCTGCCCTGCTGAAGCTGTTGTTCGATGATCGGCACGCCGTTGCCGGCTACCTGCTTCAGCGACTGGTCGGCGCCATCTTCGGCATAACCCTTGTAGGTCGCCCAGTTGCCCTGCTGCACCTGGGCGGATTGGGTAAGATAAAGATTGTCAAATGACCCGCGCGGCGTACTGCGAAGCATCTTGAGCATCGAGGCGCGCTCGGCCGACAGGCGAGTGCTGGGCCGGGCGATCTTGCGCTGGTCGTTGCTCAGCGACGCCATCAGCGTCTGCTGGGAGGTCTGTGATTCCGAAATGATGCGCCGGGCATAGTCCTTGACATCGCTGCGTTGCGAACGCGTCAGGCTGAGGCGGCTTGCCGCAATCTGGAACCCATTGGCATCGGAGGCGGCGGCGGAGAAAGCTGGGCCGTCCAGACCATGGATCGGAGCGGCGCCCACATTCATGCTCGAATAGCTGCCCGTGGTAGCCGGCGTCGTGGACTGGGCTGCCGCAATAGTCGCGGCGCCGAGTGCTGCCGTCCCGACGAGGACGGCGAAAACGTTATGTTTCATGGTGTTATTCCTTACAGACGCGGCATCCACAGGCTTTTGCCTGTGGAAAATCGGCGTCTGTTGTTGGGCTGGAAACGCACCATCCAGGATGGAAAGGCATCGCTTGGAGCATTCAGACAACGATCCGCACGTGACAATGTTACGGTCGGCAGATTTTATTTTTATTTTTCGCGCTAATATCATGAATAAGCGCCCAAACTATTTCATCTCGTCTGGTGTATCCAAAGTCTTTGGAACGCTTCTGCCAACTGAGGGGTTAGCAGATATTCCGGGCACGATGCGTCAATGCGGCCAAATCGTCTTCTGGATTGCAGGAGAACGGTTATGGGAATTATCATGTGGCTCGTCGTTGGCGGCGTTATCGGATGGCTTGCCAGCATCATCATGCGGACAGATGGTCAGCAGGGCATCATCCTCAATATCGTGGTCGGCATTATCGGCTCCTTCATCGGCGGCCTGATCCTCTCCCGAGGTGACATCAACAACGCCCCGCTCACAGTCATGACATTCCTGGTCTCGCTGGCTGGTGCGATCATATTGCTGGCGATCGTCAATCTCGTTCGTCGCGGTTCAATACGCTGATACTGTCCTCCGTACAGCCGCCCCGGGAGGCCATCGGCTCCCGCACCGTTAGAATCACGCCACATGTTCTGTACGATTGAGAGCTGCAACAGCTGTGCTTGATTAGCCGTGGCCTGCTCGCAAGCTCACATGAATGTAAGGCGAATGTCCGGTTGCGGAGAAACCGGCCACTCGCGCGGCTAGCTTGGACCGGCGGTTCCTGGTCGGTAGCGGAATGGGGAGTGCGGCGGCATCCCGACCGGATGCCCAAACCGTTGGCAGCGTGGCTCAGCAACTCGCCCCCGAATCGAGCACGCTCACACCCCTTCTCAAGCGGCGGGAAGCCGCGGGCCTGGTCCGCCGAACGCGAAACCCGGTCAATGAACGACAGGTCGTCATCGCACTTACGAAGGAGGGAGATGCACTTCGTTTTCGCGCGGGATGCCTGGGCGACACATTCCTTGAGGCATCGGGACAGACACCTGCTGCCCTCGCAAAACTGTACGGTGAGATCAACGTACTGCGTAACGCCGTCTATCGGCATATTGGCGGCTGGGCGGTGTCCGAGACGCCGGCCGAAGCGGACTGAGTTTTCCTGCTCGCGGCCGGTGATCGTCCGGGTTGCTCAGACCGTCGGCACCGTACCGCCGTCGATCACATATTCCGTGCCGGTGATGCTGGCCGCACGGTCGGATGCGAGGAAGGCGATCAGGTCCGCCACCTCTTGCGGCTTCGCCGGACGCCCAATCGGTATCCCTCCGAGCGAGTCCATGATCATCTTCTTGCCCGCCTCGATATCTCCGCCGTGCTCGGCCGCGAGCCGCGTCGCCAGGTCGATGGATGCCTCCGTCTCGATCCAGCCGGGCGATACGCGCACGACGCGAACGCCTTGCGGTGAGACCTGCTTGGACAGGCTCTTGCTGTAGGTCGAAAGAGCAGCCTTCGCTGCGGCGTAGGCGGTGGTCGCCTCCGGCAGGGGCAGTTCGCGCTGGATGGACGTCACATGGATCACGACGCCGCTACGGTGCGTCACCATGGCCGGAACGAGTTCCCGGTCGAGCCGCACGGCCGGCATGAGGTTGAGGTCGAGTTCGCTTGCCCAGATCGCGTCGCTGAGGGCCTCGTAGCCCCCAGCCGGAGCCGAGGAGCCGCCGAGCATGTGGACGATGATATCCACGCCACCCATCCGTTCCTTCACGGCAGCCGCCAATGCTAAGCAACCGTCCGCGCTTGTCAGATCGGCCGCGACGAACAGCGATTCCGGAAAGTCATCGGGCAGGGTTCGGGCGGTCGTCAGAACCTGCGCTCCGAGTTCCCGAAAGAGATTGACGGTTGCGGCGCCCGCACCGCGCGTGCCGGAGGTAATCAGCGCGCGCTTTCCGCCCAGATCGAGGAACGGATGGCTACCGCCTGGAACGGGCACGCTCACAGCGTGATCTCCAGCCCAGCGATCTTTTGCCCTTCAAGGACGAACAGATAGCGCAGGTCCACGGGACTTCCGGGGAAATCACCAGCGAGATGGCTGAACACGGTCGTTCGCTCGCCTTCCGTCGAGATCGAGAAGGGCTCCACGCTGTAGGTGTACTTGGTGGAGGAGTCTGCCTTCCATTGCCGGATGGCGTCGCGTCCAGTGTAGGTATGTCCCTCGTCCATGACGACGGCGGCATTGGTGAAGCAGTCGGCAACAGCTTCAGCGCTTCGTTTCCTGTCGGCGTCGAAATAATCGGCGATAATTTCGGGCAACTTGAGGGTCATTATACGTCTCCATTGTTCCGGAAAAGCGCTTTGCTTCTCTTGGTGACGCCAACTTAGGGCTGGACCTTTGCGATGATAATCGGGATAGATCGTCATGCGATGTTGCGAAAAGTAGGACAATGCACCAGGACGGTTTGGTCGAGTTTGATGCGGTATTGGCCATCGCACGGCGAGGATCGTTCCGGGCGGCCGCGCTGGAGCTTGGTCTGTCGACTACCGCGCTGAGTAATGCCATCGCAAAGCTGGAACGGCAGCTCGGCGTCCGCCTGTTCAATCGCACGACCCGAAGCGTTGCCCTGACTGACGCTGGACGCAAGTTTGTCGATCAGGTTGGCCCTGCAGTTAGGAATATTCATGATGCGATGGACATCGCGCGTTCGCAACAGGAGACGCCCTCCGGAACGCTCCGTATCAACGCCTTCCCAACGGCAGCCCGTGAAATCCTCGAGCCGCTCCTTTTACAATTCCTGCGTCGCTATCCCCAGGTGCATGTCGATCTCGTCACCGAGGGGCGGATCGTGGACATCGTGGCCGAGGGTTTCGATCTCGGCCTTAGGAGTGCCGACCTTGTTCCCAGCGACATGATCGCCATCCCCGTCGGCCCACCCCGCAGCTTTGCCGTCGTTGCGACCCCTGCTTACTTCAAGGCGAATGAAAGGCCTCGCGTCCCTCCCGACCTGCTGGGCCATGCGTGCCTTCGCATCCGGCTCCCAAACGGTGCGCTGCACCGCTGGCAATTCGAGAAAGACGGGCAGCCTGTTCAGATAGACGTGCACGGCCCGATCACGCTCGATGAGGCCAGTCTCTCGCGTATCGCGGTGCTGGACAATGTCGGCATAGGCTACTTCATGGAGTCCGACATCCGCGAAGACATCGAGGCAGGGCGTCTCGTTCGCGTTCTGGAAAACTGGACCCCGCCGTTGGTGCCTTTGTGTCTCTACTATCCCAGCCGGCGCAATCCATCGGCTGCATTCAAGGCTTTGATCGGAATGGCCCGTCAAATCGCCGGATGACGGCAAGCCGGGCGCATTGTTCAAAGGTCATTTGGCGACAATCAGATTGGAAACCGCTTCGCGATGACGGACGAGACCACACCTGCCTTGCTCAAGGACATACTCGGTCCGCAGGCGCTGACCATCATCGCCGACGCTGGCGGTTCAGTATCGGCGCGCTTCGATCGCGCCAGCTTTCTCAGCGCCGCGTCGGAAGGACTCGATGCGCTGTCGATCATGGAGCGCGTGCGCCATATCGCTGACGCCCTCCATGTCGCACTACCGGCCCGATATGAGGATGCGCTTGAGATCATCCGTGCCATGGCGCCACAACTCAATCATGGTTTCCAGGTGGTCGCTGTCACCGAGTTCGTGGCGCGATACGGGCTTGGCGATTTCGACAGATCGCTGGATGCGCTTACCGATCTTACCCGCTTCGGATCCGCCGAATTCGCCATTCGCCCATTTCTCGCTCAGGATAGCCGGCGAACCCTTGCCGTCATGGAAGGGTGGGCCAGCCATGCTGACGAGCATGTCCGCAGGCTTGCCAGCGAAGGCAGCAGGCCAAGGTTGCCATGGGCATCGCGCATCCCGGCTCTTCGGGACGACCCGACGCTCGCAGCCTCAATCCTCGAAGCGCTCAAGGCTGATCCCAGCGCTTATGTTCGCAAGTCGGTCGGCAACCATCTCAACGATATCGCAAAGGATCGCCCGGACTGGCTACTGGATCGTCTTGCCGGGTGGCCGACCGACAACCCTCAAACGGTCTGGATCATCCGTCATGCGTTGCGCACGTTGATCAAGAAGGGCGAACCGCGCGCGCTGGCTCTCATTGGCGTTGAGCACGGCGCCTCAGTCACGGTACGCCGCTTTTCGATTGAGCCTCAGGTTGTGCGTCTGGGCGAAACAATCGCTGTCGATGCCGAACTCCTGTCGACTTCCCCCGATAATCAACGCCTGGTCGTCGATTATCGCGTCCACTATGCGCGTGCCGGCGGCAAGACTGCGGCCAAAGTTTTCAAGCTGAGGACATTTGACCTTTCCGCCGGGCAATCCGTGAAGCTTGGACTACGCCAAGCTATCGGGGATTTCAGTACGCGGCGCCATCATCCCGGCCGCCACGAGGTCGAACTCATCATCAATGGACTGACCATGGCAAGCACTGCGTTCGACATCGCGAGCGATCCCGCCGCCTCAAGCAACCACAGCAGCCATCGGCCAGATTTGTCGCTCCCCCTTTTTCAGCGCGAGGCTGCTCAAGGGATTTAAACATTTGCTCGCAAGCGGCCTCGCTTAGGATCCGGCCACGCAGCCCTCGAAGACATTGGCGCTCGCGGAGAAGCTTGGTTTCCAGCTCCGTTAAGCGGAGCGGGTCTTCGGCGGCGTCGGGCACTGTCTGGCGCGACCTTTCTGATCGCAGTCCAGAACGGCATGAAGCCCGCGCATGTCGGCGGTATGCTAGACCCGCAAGTAGGAATCTTCGTCGGCGGCGACACGCGCTGGAAGTTGGCGACAATGGCCCAGTGGGCGCGCCTTGCGCACGCGCACGGTGCGATCTGCCATGTCGGCCGAGTCAACAGTGCGCGGCGCATCCACCTGTGTGCGGCGGCGGGCATCGACAGCTTCGACGGATCGGGCGTCTCGCGCTTGGCATCCGCTCTGCCGCCGCTCGATCTTGCCCGGCGGCAGGTTGACGTCGAGGGCTGGCTGGCAGGAAGGATCACACTATGACGCTCAATTGCCTGCGATCACGGCCATGACGAGATCGCCGACCATCGAAGAGCACAGACAGGCGAGGCAGGAAGCCCTCGCCGCTCTGGAGACATTGCCGACCGAGCCGATCAGCGTGCGGGTCTCCACGGCGGTGAAGCTCACAGGCATCCCCCGATCGACGCTTTACGAGTTAATCAAGTCCGGCGAGATCGAAACCGTCAAGATCGGCAGATCGACATTCATCCCCTATCGCTGCCTTAGGCGGCTGGTTGAAGGCTGAAGCAGAACATTGTCGAGTTGGTACGCCCCGCAGCGCAAAAATGTTCCTGATCGGGAATCATTGCGGCGGCGGAAGATCGAGAGGAGCGCCATATTCCCGATCGGAAATATGGATAGTCGCCCTCTCGACAAGATTGTTTCGCCTGCGATGACAATAATGTCGTTCGAGTTTCCTCCGTGCTCATTTCTCCGCGCAGGAGTTCAGGATCGGCGTCATGACTTTCACATGCGCGTCGATACGCTCGAGCACCTTCGCAGAGACGACGGCGCGCTCCGGCAACTGCCACCAATGCTCGTTGACGAGGGCGACCGTCTCCACCACGGCTTGGAGAACCGCCGGCTCGGGCAGCCTCGCGCGGTTTGCAAAGGATTTCCAGCGAGGTGCCGACAGCGCCTTGAACGACCGTTCGCCACCAAGCGACAGCGCCATGCTGTCTGTGGGAATGTAAGGGATGGTCGACAACATGTCGTAGATCGGCGCGAGAGCAGGCGTGCTGACTTCATCACGATAGATCAGCGACCAGTTCTTGAGGTGCATGTCGCCATTGCCGGTCACCACCGCCAGCGCGAGCCGGCGTGCAAATTCGAGCGCGGCGGCAGGGGATACGGCCGCGTTCACGGCGGCGGCCACATCGTGATAGGCCGCCCCCTCATATTTACGGGAGGGATAGACGCCAAACACCTGGGCGAAGTCCTCGATGTGGATTCTCTCACCCTGCGGGCCACGGTCGAAACGCCTGATGAGAAGAACCTTGCCTTCCGACAGCGTGTCGAAATCTTCCGGTATTCCCTCAAAATCGGATTTCTCGACCAGTTCGCGCTCGGGCACATCCATGCCGATCGCGGCCGCCAAGGCGAGATTGGCAAACTCGTTCTCGGACACACCCGGAAATGCCGTGGAGGGGAACTTCGCGATATATTGCCCTTGGCCGTCATCGAGCGGAAGCGTCAGTCCGCCGCCCTTGCCTGTGTTCTTCATCACCGACAGCTTCATCTGCACACCGGCGAGCGAAAAACGCGCCTTCGGTTTTCCCTTTGCACTGTCCTGCGGCGTTACTTTCATGCCGTCACTGGGTAGAACCCGGACGGCTCCCGGTAGATCTGCGCCGAGCGCGGCCAACAGGTCGAAGTCATTGCCCGGACGGACGGCGCCTGCATGATGCTTTTCCATCGCCTCGCGCAGCTTGTCCTCTGGCAGCAGGTTCGCAAAGAAGGGCGGCAATGCCCCGCTCACCGGCTTTGGATCCTTGCGCAAGCCCCCGGTGGCCGCGCGGAAGGACAGGCTGAGAATCGGTACACCGCCAGTTGTCCGATAGGCCTCTTCAAAGCTGAACGCATTGAAGTCACCGGGTGTCCTGACGATCACACCGACCTTCAGCGCATTCAGGAACACATCTAGGGACTGGATCGCCTGAGGTGTGTGAGACGTTTGAGCCATGATATTCGTCTTCAATCGGGGTGTGAGACAAAGGCGGGCAGGTCGTCGTCGTCATGCGGACGTAACAACGCCCGGACGGCCGGGACCATCGCTTGCGGCACCAGCATCATCTCCAGCCCAAGCGCACGAGCGACATTCATGAGCGTCGTGGCACGCGCAGCAGCAATGCCCGTTTCGATATCGCGATAGCGTGGACGGGATATGCCAGCCAGATCGGCCACCTGCTCTTGCGTCAATCCGGCGGCCAGCCTCGCCTGCCGTAGGAGTTCGCCTAGTTCGCGCAGGGTTTCGGATTGAGCACTCACTATGATCCCCATACGATTCAAAATGAAATCACATGAAGCGTCTACATATCTTTCTTCGGCCAGCACGTCAAATTCAGTGATCCCTTTTCATATCATATCGACCAATGAGATACGTAAACGAGTCATCGCCGATGGCATGGTCGTTTCGGGAGCGGAGAGAGGTCCAGACCGTTGTGGGTTTCGGCGGGGCCATAGGTCGAGACCGTCCGTCACCTTCCTGCCATCATTCACCGAGGTTCAAGAAATACCGCGTGCGCTTCAGTTCGCCCTGCTTGCGCAAAGCGTGACGGTGGCGGCGGAAACGACCCGCGCCTATCTCGACGCCTGTTCCTACGCCCATGCGCTCAATGTCGCGCAGGACAGCTATCGCGCCAGCAATGAAAGTCTGCGTCTGGTGACAGCGCAGGAGAAGGCGGGATCCGTCGGACGCTTCGATGTCGAGCGGGCTGCTGCTGCTGCGACCGCCCGCGCAGCCATTCCGTCGCTGGAGGCGCAGCATCAGGCTGCCCTGTTCGAACTCGCCGCGCTGCTGGGCAGTACGCCTGCCGACATTCCCCTTGCTGCACAGCAATGCACGAAACCACCCGCCGCAGTGGCATTACCGGTGGGCGACGGCGCATCACTGTTGCGCCGTCGCCCAGACCTGCGGCAGGCTGAGCGGCAGCTGGCGGCAGACACCGCGCGGATCGGTGTGGCTACGGCCGCGCTTTATCCCAAGATCAGCTTGGGCGGATCGGGGAATTTCTTCCGCAACGATAGCGTGCGTGGCAATGATAGTCTCAGCTTCTCGGTCGGGCCACTACTCAGCTGGAGCTTCCCCAATGTCAGCGTCGCGCGTGCCCGCATCCGTCAGGCGGAGGCGCAGGGCGACGCCTCATTGGCTGCCTTCGACGGGGCCGTCATCACGGCGCTCAAGCAGGTGGAGCAGGCGCTCAGCAATGCCGCGCGCGAACAGGAAAGACTCTCCATACTAGGAGAAGCGCGGACCCGTTCCCAGCGCGCCTTCGATTTTGCCACTGCGCGTTATCGCGCGGGGTCTGTCGGTCTTCTCGATGTGTTGGTCGCGCAGACGGCACTGCTGGACGCGCGGGCCGCGGAAGCGGCCTCGCTCCAGCGCCTGTCATCGTTGCGTGTCGACCTTTTCAAATCCCTCGGAGGTGGTTGGCGGGATATTGAGGCATAATCGGGCGCGCGATGGCAACAGCAGGCGCACATCAGCACCTGCCTTCAGTTCAATGAGCATGTCCCATGCTGGATCGCCAAAAAGCTGGGGAGAGCCAAGCAATTGCTCGTGCCTCTGCCTGCGGCGTACGGTTCGCCTCGCATTATCCAACGCGGTCCGCCTAACTCCCAGAACGCACCCGTGCGGTGTTTTGGATAGATGGCTCGATTGCATGCCGTCATGTGAACGAGCCTTAAACTCTCAAGTGACCGGCACAAAACCGTTACAAGTCCAGTTGGGTTCAAACCATCACGATAGATCCCAAGGATCTGCAACGGGCGGTCGATGCTGACAAGCTCCAGAGTGGTCTTAAGTCCATCTGATGTCGCGGCTTCATTGGGCTGTGAGTACCAGGCCATTTCAATCGATCAGATCAAGGTGGAGGCATTTGGCTTATGCTTGTCGCATCGGTGGCCAATTAATTCCGTTTTATTCCACGCGGTGGCTTGAAATGCATGAAGGCAAGGTCCATTTAATCTCATATCTTCTTCGACCTGATGGCTCGTCCAGATATGACGCAATTGCCCTCTTGAGCAATTGTCGCTGATCATGGCGTCAATATTTCAGCCGCGACCCGGTGCTTTTGATCCGGCAGACTAAGGATCATGAATGCTAATTCGGGCTGGATATGATATCGCCTTTGCGGCCGAAGAGGCCGTGCCGATGCTGGCCATGCTCAGCATCCACCCCAGCCGGAACCGGGATCTTCGCAGCGCCCAGCGGATATTCACCCAGCCCGATGTGGCCGCCTATGACTATGTCGATGGGTTCGGCAATATTTGCACACGGCTGACGATGCCTCGGGGTGGCATCGCCATATCCTGCGGCTTTGTGATCGAGGACAGCTTTCTGCCCGATGTCATCGCATCGAGCGCCATGCAGGTACCGTTGGAGCAAATTCCCGACGATGCTTTGCACTTTCTGCTGGGTAGCCGCTATTGCGAGACGGACCGCCTGTCCGATCAGGCTTGGGCGCTTTTTGGCCGCACGGCACCCGGCTGGTCACGGGTTCAAGCAATTTGCGATTATGTGCATGAGCATATCCGCTTCGACTATATGGCCGCGCGATCGACACGCACGGCATGGGATACAAACGAAGAACGCGTCGGCGTCTGCAGGGACTATGCGCACCTCGCCATGGCTCTCTGCCGTTGCATGAACATCCCCGCGCGATACTGTACCGGCTACATGGGCGACATGGATTTGCCGGCCCTTGTTGGCGACATGGACTTCTCGGCTTGGTTCGAGGTCTATCTCGACGGCACATGGTACACGTTCGATGCGCGCCACAACCGTCCCCGGCGTGGCCGCATCCTGATGGCCCGCGGGCGGGATGCGGCTGACGTGGCGCTGACCACGACCTTCGGCACTGCAAGGCTTACGCGCTTCGACATCTACACCGACGAGGATCGCCTCGGGCATATTGTGCCCTGATATTCAATCAGCCAGGAGACTGCGAATGGCCAAGAGCCAGAAGAGATCGAACCGCGAAGTACGCAAGCCCAAGGCCGAAAAACCGGGCAAGACTAATGCGTCCAATCCATCGACCAAGCCCGGTGTCGTCGGTATCGTGACATTGAAGAATTGATGATGCGACACACGTTTACACAGCGTGGCGCGGTGAAGCTTTCCGATGGGGAGGCCAGCCGCCAGAGCCGCGTGACAAAGCTCGCCCTGGAAAGGCTGGGCGTATCGGCCGCTATCGCTTTTCTCAAACGATCACCTGGACGATCTTTCGGGCCGACCGATCCAGATTGCCATGGCCAGCGAGGGGGGGCTCCAGTCCATCGAGCGACTATGGTTAAACGCCCGTGATCGCGAGATAGCCATCAACATCGTTGGCGCTAGGCGCTCGCCGCTGCCAGAATAGTATCGGCCAGTCGTTGCGCCCAGCTAGACTGGCCGGCTTGGGTCGAGATCATGTCCTGCCGGACTTCGATCTCGGCATAGCGCAATGCGCGCGAAATGGCGTGGCGGGGTATGGTATAGTCGGTGTCGTCCATTGCGTAGGGCGCATTGTCGCCGACTGTGATATCGCCCCGTTGCGCCAGGGCATGCAGCATAGCCACCGCCATGTCGATGCGACCATGCCAATACAGGATACCGATATCCCAGGGCCGGGTCATACCGTTCATGATCGGCGTAAAGCTGTGCAGTGACAGCAGGATCGTTTGGCGACCGGCCGCGAGGCGCGCGTCGATGATGGCTTCGAGCGCGGCGTGATAGGGCCGATGAATCTCCTCGATCCGCGCCTGCCGCGCGAGCGCGTCCAGTCCTTCGTTGTCCGCGATAGTGGTGCCATCGGACACCGCCGGCATCGCATCCGGCCGATCTGGATCGCGGTTGCAATCGATGACGAGGCGCGAATAGGTCTGATGCAGAAAAGGCGCATCGAGCAACAGCGCCAGTTTCCGTCCCATGCCAAGCACGCCGATATCCAGCGCAATGTGGCGAGTCCGATCGGCAGGCCCCAGTCCCAGGTCGCCGAGCGCGCTGGGAATGGCCGAACCGGCATGATCGCCGATCAGCAGGAACGGCGCGGCGCCCCCTGCGTTAAACAGAGTGAACGGCGCCGGATCATCCGGGCCCAACAGTCCGTCCACTGCGCGCCCGACCGTCAGGATCCCATTCCATGCCATTGCTGACGATCCGCCATGTCACTGACTATCGCTACAAGGCGCCGGTATCGCTGGGTGAACATCGCATCATGATGCGCCCACGCGAGGCGTTTGACCAGCATTTGCTGTCTGCTCGCCTTGATATCGATCCCAAGCCCAGCGAATTGCGTTGGCTGCATGATGTGTTCGGCAATTCGGTGGCGATGGCCCTGTTCGAGCGGCGGACGTCGAAACTGATCGTCACGAGCGAGACGACGCTGGAACATGCGCCTCTGGCGCAAGGGCAGGTCGACGTCGAACCCTATGCGCGGCTGTTTCCGTTCACCTATTCGTCCGAGGACATGCCCGATCTGCTCCGGTCGATCGAGCGCCAGCATCACGACCCCGAACGGATCGTCGACAACTGGGCGCGCGGTTTCGTCAGCAATCATGGCGATACGGAGACCGTCGCCCTGTTGACGGCCATCGCGACCGGCATCAAGCGCGATTTCACCTATGTACCCCGGCACGAAAAGGGCACCCAGTCGCCGATCGAGACCTTGAGGAAGCGGCAGGGCACCTGCCGCGACTTCGCCGTACTGATGATCGAGGCGGTGCGCGCGCTCGGCTTCGCCGCGCGGTTCGTGTCGGGCTATGTCTACAATCCCTCGCGCAAGGAAGACGTCCTGGGCGGCGGCAACACCCATGCCTGGGTGCGGATCTTCCTGCCCGGTTCGGGCTGGGTCGAATTCGATCCGACCAACGGCATCATCGGCAATCGCGGCCTGATCCGTGTCGCCATCGCGCGCGATCCCTATCAGGCCTTGCCATTGTCCGGCACCTGGTTCGGCTTGCCCGCCAGCTATCTGGGCATGGACGTCACCGTCGATGTTTCTCGCGCCGATCCCGCCAAATTCCCGCGCTCTTCCCATGGCGCCATCAACAGCCGACCCGTCGGCTCTTCAGGAAAGTGACATGCATGCTGATCCGTTGCGGATATGACATCAGCTTCCAGGCCGAGACCCGAACCGCGATGATGGCGATGCTGAGCCTGCATCCCTCGCGCCATCAGGACCTGCAAACGGCGCAGAGGCTGACGATCAGCCCCGACATTCCGCTCTATCATTATGAAGACGGTTTCGGGAACCTGGCCACGCGCCTCACCGTTCCGCCAGGCGGCGTCACACTGTCCTGCGATTTCGTGATCGAGGACAGCGGCGCGCCGGATCGCCGCGCGCCGACGGGGCCGCAGATGCCGGTGGAAGATCTGCCGGACGATGTGATGATCTTCCTGCTCGGCAGCCGCTATTGCGAGACCGACCGGCTGATGGACGTGGCCTGGGCCAATTTCGCCCATTATGGGACGGCCAGCGAGCGTGTCGATGCGATCGTCGATTTCGTCCACAATCACATCGAGTTCGGCTATCATCATGCACGGCCTGACAAAACCGCCTGGAATGGCTACCAGGAGCGGCAGGGCGTCTGCCGCGATTTTGCCCACCTCGCCATCACGTTGTGCCGGTGCATGAACATTCCGGCCCGTTACTGCACCGGCTATCTGGGCGATATCGGCATTGCGCCGGTGGACGCGCCGATGGATTTCAGCGCCTGGTTCGACGTCTATATCGATGGCCAATGGTATACGCATGATGCCCGCCACAACCGTCCCCGGATCGGCCGCATCCTGATGGCGCGCGGACGTGACGCCACCGATGTCGCATTGACCACGGCCTTTGGTCCGGCGACGCTGACCCTGTTCGAGGTCCATTGTGACGAGGTGCAATCGATTGACTGATCTCCCCGTCCTGTTGCGGCCATGGGACGGTCCGCTCGGCGCGCCGCCCTTCGCGCAGGTGCGGCCCGAAGATTTCCCGTCGGCTTTCGATACGGCCATGGCGTGGCATCGTGCCGAGATCGCGGCGATCGCCGACCAGTCCGCCGCGTCGGACTTTGACAACACGATCGCCGCGCTGGAACGGTCGGGCGAGGCGCTAGCGCGCGTGCGCCGGCTTTTCTGGACACTGTCCTCCACGCAAGCGACGCCCGACATTCGTGCAATCGAGGGCGACATTGCGGCGCGGCTGAGCGCTCATTCCACCAAAATCGGCCATGATGACAGGCTCGCCGCGCGGATCGCGGCGGCTCATGCGGGGCGGCATGACGCCGGCCTGAATGACGCGCAGATCCGGTTGGTCGAAACGACCCATGCCGGTTTCCTTCGCAGCGGATCGATGCTGGAACCGGCGCAAAAGGCGCGCTTCGCGGCCATCGACGCACGCCTTGCCGCTCTCGCCGTGCAGTTCGGGCACAATGTGATGGCCGCGACCGGCGCCTGGATACTGGACCTGGACTCGGATGATCTCGCCGGCCTGTCGCCCGGGCTGTGCGCGGCGTCCGCCGGGCGCGCCACGGCGAACGGTGCGCAAGGCCGCTATCACTTTACGCTCGACCGCACGGACTATGAGAGCTTCCTGACCTTCTCGGCGCGGCGCGACCTTCGCGAGCGATTATGGCGCGCCTTCACCGATCGTTGCGACGGTGACGCTCACGATAACTGGCCGGTCATTGCCGAGACGCTGGCTCTGCGGCGCGAGCGCGCCACTCTGCTAGGCTATGCCGATCACGCGCACTATGCTCTGGAAGACAGCATGGCGAAGACGCCCGATGCCGTCCAAGCGCTGCTGATGCAGCTTTGGAAGCCGGGCAAGCGCCGCGCTGCCGAAGAAGTGGCTGGATTGCAGACGCTGATCGACCGTGAAGGCGGCGGCTTTGCACTCGCACCCTGGGATTGGCGCTATTATGCGGAAAAGGTGCGCCGGTCCCGCTATGCGCTAGACGGGGCGGCGGTGGCGCAGCATCTGCGTCTGGACGCCATTCGGCAGGCGGCGTTCGATACGGCCGCAATGCTCTATGGCCTGCGCTTCATCCGCCGCGCCGACATCGTCGGCTATCACCCCGACGTTTGGGCGTGGGAGGTGAAAAACGAAGAGGATGTGCCGGTGGGTCTGCTCTTCACAGACTATTTCGCCCGCCCGGAAAAGCATGGCGGCGCCTGGATGGGCAGCCTGCGCGTGCAGGAAAACATGGACGGCGACGTGCGGCCGATCGTCTATCTGGTCGCCAATTTCGCCGCCGCGCCGCCGCCCGACACCGCCGCCACTCGCCTCTCGATCGATGAGGCGCGCACGCTCTTCCACGAATTCGGCCATGCTTTGCACGGCTTGCTGTCCCGCGTCACCTATCCCAGCCAGTCGGGCACCGCCGTCGCGCGGGACTTCGTCGAGTTCCCCAGCAAGTTCATGGAGAACTGGATCGTCAGCCGGGAGGTACTGTCGGGATTTGGCGTACCCGACGCACTGATCGCGGCGATCCATGAAGCGGAAGCCTATGGCCAGGGATTTGCGACGGTCGAACTGATCAGCTGCGCCCTGGTCGATCTCGCAGTCCACCGCGCGCCGGATGCCGCCGCCGATCCCCGCGCCTTCATCGATGCGGAACTGAACAGGCTCGGCATGCCACGGGAAATCGGCCTGCGGCACCGCTTTCCCTGTTTCACGCATATCTTCGATGGCGGCTACGCCAGCGCCTATTACAGTTATGCCTGGTCCGAGGCGCTGGACGCCGATGCCTTTGAGGCCTTTGTTGAATCCGGCGACATATTCGACACGGGCCTGGCGCATCGCTTCAAGCAGGAAATCCTGGAACGGGGCGACAGCCGTGA
>Ga0307412_10000989_pt1 | contig 16267 bp, 15 predicted proteins | sample DK1Cmetagenome_3_FD_203823 | JGI IMG/M metagenome (GOLD analysis project Ga0307412, IMG submission 203823) | Maize rhizosphere microbial communities from greenhouse at UC Davis, California, United States - DK15-C-1 | ecosystem: Host-associated > Plants > Roots > Rhizosphere > Soil | place: USA...
TGATCAGCGCGTCATCCTCACCCATATCGAATACGGTTTCCCAATAGGCTTGCGGCCAGTCCTGGCCGTTGCCCAGTTCCTGGAAGGTGGTGATGTTGAATTTGTTGACGAAGCCGTTGTCGGCGCAGCGTTTGACCGCGCCGATGCATATTTGGGAGAGGTTGCGAGCATAGCCACCGAGCAAGTGGGTAAGCTTTGCGTCGATCTCCTGATTGGTCAGGGCTGGTCTGATTGGCGGCGCGTCCAGCCGCTCGATCGCGAGCCGGATATCGCGTTCGCGACCCCAGTCATAAGAGAATTGCCGGACCAGAATGAAGTCGGCCTCCGGCGGTAACGGCAGCCAGTTACCGCTATGTCCGGCGGGCCGCTCGCTGCTGAAAATGACTTCAAACCTCCCGTCGGCGTCGATTTCCAGGTCATCGAAGTCATAATTGCCCAGGCCCTTGCCGGGGAGGGGATCCATGCCAATGATGCGGTTGCCCAGCGCGAAACCGGTGACAGGGGCATCGCCCCGTTCGGCGGTGACGCGATAGGTGCCTGACCCAGCCACGGGGGCATAATAATAGACCGCGTCCGGATTGGGCTGGGCAAGAAACACCGAGTTTTCGAACGGCGCGAATTCGGGATGCTCAGGCGTCGACTGGAAGAGCAGGAAATAGCCCTGCGACAGGTTCATTGCCAACTGGCGCCAGAGTTGCGCCTTCATCTCCTCGCTTGCGGGAGCATGGGTCTGTGCGAGGAGCTCCGCCGCCGGTTTCAGCAGGTCGACATAATCGGACCAGTCCTTCATCCCATCCACTCCCGCAACTGTCTGTCCGGAATCTAGACGTTGGCGGATGCCGCGCCACCCCTGATGAACATTCCCGGCGAGAGGGACCGCATGCGTGATGGCATATTTGGTATCCTAACGATCAGAGCAGGATCTCAACCCCCAATGCCGCCTTGGTTATTCGGCAGGATGGCGTAATGTGCTGTTGGCCCGCCATCTTTGTTCAGGATCGAAGAATAGTCATGGATCGGCTCACTGCCATGGAGGCCTTTGTCGCCGTCGCCGAAATGGGTTCTTTCACCCGTGCCGCGGCGCGAATGCGTATGTCCGCGGCGATGATGACCTTACACATCGCTCGGCTCGAGGAGCGTCTGGGCGTTCGCTTGTTCAATCGCACGACGCGTCGAGTCGACCTGACGGAGGATGGCCGTCAGCTGCTCGAGCGCGCACGGGCGGCGCTGCATGCCTTCGCCGCAGCGGAGACGGCGCTGACGCCCGGGGCCGGCTTGAGCGGACGCGTGCGGATCGACGTGCCCGCATCGATCGGTCATGCTTTCGTCTTGCCGGCGCTGCAGGGCTTTCATCGCCTGCACCCCGATATTGCGCTGGACCTCAGCTTCGGTGATCGGGGTACGGTGTTTCGCGCGGATGGCTTCGACATATTGGTACGCATCGGCGAGGCGCCGATATCGGGATGGATCACCGTGACGCTGGGCCAGACGCGCCTGCTCTGCCTCGCGTCGCCGGACTATCTGGAACGGCATGAGCCGCCCATCGAGCCGGAAGATCTGAACAATCATCGCTGCATCGTCTACGCCAGCGTCGAGGCGCCCGGCGGCAATCCTTGGAATTTCACGCGGAACGGCAAGCGTTCGCGCATTCGTCCGCCGTCCGCCTTTTCATTTAACGACGGCGCGGGAATCATGGCGGCGTTGCTGGCGGGATTGGGCATTGCGCAGAATCTGGAGATGCTGGCACGCGACGATCTTCGAACGGGCACGTTGGTGCCGGTTCTCGAGGCCTGGGCGCCGCCACCCCGGCCCGTGGTTCTGATGAGCGCGCGCGATCGCTACGCGCTGCCGCACGTACGGGCGGTGATGGATTTCCTCGCGGAAAGGGTGGACTGGGGCCTGTAGGCCGCAGGGGCAGGGCCGTTCAGGCGCCTCGTGTCACCGGGACAAGCGCCCCGCTGATCGCACGGGCGGCAGATGAACTGAGGAACAGGATCACGTCGGCCAGTGCCGCCGGCTGTACCCATTGGCCAAAATCGGCGTCCGGCATGTCGGCGCGGTTGACCGGCGTATCGATGATGCTCGGCAGCACCGCGTTGACGGTGACACTGGTCCCGTTCAGCTCCGCAGCCAGGCTCTCGGTGAGTTTATGGACGGCCGCCTTAGAAGCGGCATAGCCCCCCATGCCGACCGCTGCGACGATCGCACCGCCCGCGCCGATATTGACGATCCGACCGGCTGCCGCCTTTTCAAGTTCGGGCAGGGCCATCTTCGTCATGTTGACGCAGGTCGTCGCATTCATCGCGAACATCCTCGCCCAGGTGTCGCTGCCGCCGTCGGCCAGCGTCTGCCAGACAAAGCCGCCGGCGATGTTGACGAGCACGTCCACCCCGCCGAAGGCGGCGACCACTTGCTTCACCACAGCGTTCGCCGCGCCGGCATCGGTCAGGTCGACCCCGCCGATATCGACGCCGCCATCGAGCGCGTCAGGCGCGCTCACGGCGAAATCGACCCGCGCGACCCTGTCGCCTTGTGCGGCAAAAGCGGCCGCTACCGCGCGGCCCAAAGTGCCGAAGCCGCCCGTGACGATGATCGAACGTGACGCCATAACCCTTAAGTCCCCCTGTCAGCTACTAGCTCGCCGATTTCTTTAGCGGGCGAACATAGGAAATGTCGCCCTTGTCGCGCCGGTTCGGCCCCGATTTGTAAAGCGCCGCAGCAGCCTCCTCAGTCAGCCGGCTGTCGACGAAGACGCCTGCCTTCTCGTTGATGCAGACGCGATGGGCGATCCGCCACTCGCCATTCCGCTTCTCGAAACGATCGATATAGCGCCCGAAGGCGAGCGTCGGCGGGCCCAGCTTGTTCTCACCCCAGAAGATGTAATAGCTTTCGCCGTGCGCGCTATCACCGTCGATGTCTATCGTATGGTTGGTGATGATGTGCTGGTGCTTGTTCTGAAATTCGCCATGCCATCCGATTGCCCAGTCGCAGAAGTCGGCGGCGCCGGCTTCGAACACACCATGTTCGTCATAGGCATCGGGCCAATAGGCGGAGAGCATCAATTCACGGTCATGCCGGTCTACACCCCGCGTGTAGCGGTGCATCGCCTTGAGAATGTCGGCGCGGTCCTTCTGCTCGCGTACGAAGGCGATCAGATCAGGGGTGAGCTGGTCATCGGACATATATTCTCTCTCCAGTGGCGGCCGCTCGCCGGCGCTGCCCTCCTTCTGATGTGGGATGCAGCGCCGGCGCCATCATGTCGGCATGTGGTAGATGATGTGGGTCAGGCGTTTTCGAGTGCCCGCTTCTCGCCGACCTGGGGCGCATCCTTGCCTCCGCGAACCAGTCGACCCGGCAGGGCGCCCGTTGATTTTCCATTTCTGTAAGTCACGATACCGCTGACGATGGTAGCCTCATAGCCGTCGGCGCGCTGCGACAGACGGCGACCGCCGGTAGGCAGATCATACGCCACGTGCGGCGCGTACAGGTGGAGCCTGTCCAGGTCGATCACGTTCAGATCAGCCTTGTAACCAGCCTTAACCATGCCGCGATCCTTGAGGCCAACGGCATTTGCCGGCTCGAACGTCAGCTTGCGGATGGCGTAGGGCAGCTCGATCTTCTTCTCGTCCTTCGCGTCGCGGGACCAATAGGTCAGGAAATAGGTGGTGTAGGCGGCGTCGCAGATCATGCTGTAATGTGCACCGCCGTCGCCAAGCGCCGGGAAGGTGCGGTCGTTTTTCACCAGGAAGCGGCCCGCGCTTTCGAACTTCTCGCCTTCGGAGTTACCCATGGGACGATACAGTACCTCGCGACCCTCGCGCTGGAGCAGTGCGTCGTACATCAGCTGCCTCGGATCGACGCCCATGGCGCGGGCTCGGGCGCCGATGCTCTCGTCCGACCGCGGGTTATAGTTGGGCGGGCTGCCGAGCACGAACATCGAGTCGAGATCGCCGATGACGTAGAGAAAAAAGGCCTGCGGATCGTCAGCCGTTTCGGCGATCAGCTTCTTGCGGAACTCAGGGTCGCGCATCCGCTCGACCTTCTCATCCAGCGGCAGGTCGGCAATCTCGCGATAGCTCGGATTGAAGCAAAATGGGTGCATCGACAACTCGAGCCCGAGAAGCGCCCCCGTCGGCCGCGGAATGATTTGCCCACGAATCTCAAGGCCTTCCTCTTTGGCCTTGTCCAGCCCGGCGAGCATTTCCTTCCAGTCTTCCGGCCCCTTGGGCGACTGCATGAAGGTGAAGGAAACCGGGCGGCCCGAGGTGCGCGCGATGTCGTTGAGCAGGTGCATGCGCTCGGTGGCGGTGACGTCATAGCTCGGGACCATTTGGAACACGCCCTTGCCTGCGTCGCGCAGACCGGCGGCCAACGCCAGGATTTCCTGTTCCTCGGTATTCACCGATGGGGCGGGGCGGCCATCGCGGAACTGATGAGCGTAGCTGCGCGAAGTCGTGACACCAAGCGCCCCGGCCTCGATCGCTTCCTTCGTCAGGCGACGCATCTCGGACAGGTCGTCGTCCGTCGGCGGCTCGAGGTTCGCGCCGCGTTCACCCATCACATAGACGCGGAGCGGGCTGTGCGGCAGCTGCGCGGCAAAATCGATATCGCTCTCGCGCTTTTCGAGCGCGTCGAGATATTCAGGAAATGTCTCCCAGTTGAACGGCACGCCTTCGACCATCACAACTTCGGGGATATCCTCCACGCCTTCCATCAGCTTGATCATCAGCTGGTGGTCACCCGGCTTGACCGGCGCAAAACCAACGCCGCAATTGCCCATGACGACCGTCGTCACGCCATGATCAGAAGACGGTTTGAGGCGGTTTTCCCAGGTAATCTGGCCATCATAATGGGTGTGGACGTCGACGAAGCCGGGGGTGACGATCTTGTTGCGGGCGTCGATCTCCTCGGCGCCTTCGCCGGAGATCGTCCCGACGGCGACGATGACGCCATCCTTGATCGCGACATCCGCCTGGACAGGATCCTTGCCGCTGCCATCGTAGAGTGTGCCGCCGCGAATGACGATATCGAAATCAGACATGGTACCGCTCCTCAAAACTGTCGGCGCTGCCATTCCGCGCCATCTCGAAACCGACCGGACAAAGCTTCATGCCGCGATCGTACAGGCTCGCTCGGCTTCGAGTGTCTTTACGTGCTTCCGGTAGCCCGGCGCCATCAATCCCATTAACGCTATATAGCGACTGACCAAGCGGCAACATAGCATGGGAGGCTTCAAACTTGTGATATTTCTCTAAGTTCCGTGCGTGCCAGGCAGCCTTCACGCGGCCTGCTTGCGTCCCATGTCGCCACCCTTGTCGAAGCGATCGAGATAAGCGCGCATGCCCCTAGGTTCGCGCTTTAAAGCCGGATTATAGAAGGGTGAGAACACCTTCTTCAACTCAGGCATGAACTTCTTGTTCATGAGTTCGCCATAGGCCACGGCGTCGGCCTTCGATTTTTCGAGTTCTTCTGGCGTCATCCTGCGGCGATCGGCTGCGATCAGCGTGCGGGAAACATTCTGACTATAGGCACCGAGGTGGCGCAATGCGCAGATGAAGCCGTAGCAACGATATAGCCAGCCATTCCAGAAGCGCCCCCATGGAGTGCGCGCATAAAGCGCACGAAAGAGACGGTAGCAGACCTCGCGATGCTCATATTCCTCCGCCATGTGCCATTTCCACAGCGCGACGGATTCGTAATCCGCACCGTCCAGAAACCCTGCTTCTTCAAAGCTTTCGAACCACATGAGCGCGTTGGGCGGGCCCATGGATTCGAAGCCTTCGGAATAAGCGAGGTTATATTTGAGCGAACGGCTGACGAGCATGTCGTCATATTCCCTTTCGATCTGCTTTTCGTACGGGACTATTTCGGGATAGGCTTCACGGATGCGCCGGTTGAAGCCGGCATGTTGCCTGTAATGCTGCGCCTCCTGAGCGATGAAGACGTCAATCTCATGGTGGAGTTGGGTTTCCTCCAGGGGCAGAGCCTCCTTTGCCTTCGCCATGACCTTGATCAGCCAAGGTTCGACGAAGACCGGAATTGTCGACGAAGAATTCACGTTGTGCGCGAACACCTGGTTCGGCGCCCAATGGGGGCGAACATCCGAATAGCTGATCTTCGGAAAACGGGCATGCATCGTAGTTCTCGCCTATAGGGGCGGGTGTCCGCAGCGCCGCTCAATCAAGCTCTTGCGCTATGGCGTCCCGTCCTCATCTCATGAGGCGGGGATTTTACGCGTTGCTGCAATACGAGAACATGGCCAAGTATGTAAGGCCTTAATCATTTTCGCGCTGAACACCGACGAACTCGCGGTCCATCATTTCATGGAGCTTTCCGAGCAGACGGCTGAGCGACTGCCTGTCTTCAGGTGGCAATTTGCGGAAGTGGCGAACGATCTTCGCCTCACCCGCAATGACGAGGATCGACTCCTCGACAATAGCCCGCCCCCTTTCGGTCAGCGTCAATTCATAGGCACGGCGGTCCACTCCGCTGCGATCGCGTGTCAACAGACCCAGCTTCTCAAGTCGCGCGATCCGGATGGAAAGCACGGCGTTCGAGACATAGAGCGCCGAGGCAAGATCCGTGGCACGCATCGCACGCCGGCGTTCAATACTGAGCATGCCAAGCAGGTGCAGATCGGCATAGCTGAAGCCGAATGTGCCAGCGATGCGGTCAAGGTCGGTCGTAACGAGATGGCCGACCGTGAACAGATGCCACATCGTGCCGAAATATTCGCCATCAAGCTGCGGGAGCCGCTCGGCATAGAATGCACGGCCGGCCTCAAGCTCGTCGAGCGGCTTTTTCGGCACGCTTAGCGGCGGCCTCCGCCGCCGCGCATGATATGCAGGTGCATCGCCGCTCTCATCTGCCTCGCCACTTCGGGTGCCTCAGGACCATTCGAGATCGAGCCGCAGAACACCGTTGACCATCCCCGTTGCCAGTATCGGCTTGGTACCGGCCTTGACACGGAATGCCGGGATACGCTTGAGCCATTCCTCTAGAAAGATGCGGATCTCGCGTCGGGCCAGCACCGCGCCGGGACAGGCATGCGCGCCATTGCCGAACGCGGCATGCACAGGCTTCTCGCGCTCGAAATCGACATCCAGCGGGTTGGCGTTGACGCGATCGTCGACCCCGACGAACAGGTTGGCGGGCAACACGCGATCGCCCGCGCGAAACTGTACGCCCTTGTAATCGAAGTCCTCGGTGATCACGCGCGATGTGTTGGCGAGGCCGTGGCGGCGCAGCAGTTCCTCGATGGCATGTTTGACGAAGGCGTCGTCGTCGATCCGGTCGACCAGCTGGCGGCAATGATCGGGATGCTGCGCGAGGAATTTAGCGATGAAGGCGATCATTCCCGCGACCGTATCGAGCCCGCCGAACAGAACGAGGACCGAATAGGAGATCGCCTCCTCTTCGGAAATGCGCTCACCGCCGATATCGACGTTGACGAGCTTGCTCAGCAGATCGCCCGCCGGCGTCTCGCGCCGCGCGCGCACCCATTTGTGCAGATAACCGGCCATTTGCTGTTGCGACGCGAGCCGAATTTCCGCGGTCCGACCGCGAACCGAGTCCTCGGCGATCTCGAGCAGGAAGGCCTTGTCGTCGAGCGGGATGTTGACCAGTTCGAGGAAGACGTGGATCGGCAGGACCTTGGCGAAATCCTCGACGAACTCGCATTCGCCCTTCGCCAGCACCTTCTCGATCGCGTCGATCGCGACCTTGCGGACGTTGGATTCCAGCTCGGCGACGATCGACGGCATCAGCGCCTGCATTAGCGGGCGGCGATAGCGGGCATGTTCGGGCGGATCGAGCTCCAGCGGGATCTGTCGCGGGGTTTCCGGCGGCATCGGCGGCAGTACAATATGCTTGTGCGAGAATTGGCGATGGTTGCGCTGCATCTCCCAGATGTCGTCGGCGCGGGTGGCGACCCAATGGCCGCCATTATGCGGCGTCCAAAAGATGTCGGGAGAAGATTGCTGGACGGCGGCGTAAGCGGCCTGGACATCCTCGTCGGCGCCGGGGACGTCGTAGAAATTGAAATCCCGGACCAGCGCTGGCGGCACATGATCGGGACGCGGTGCCAATCCGCTTTCCGGGCTGTCGATGACGTCCTGCATATCTAGTCTCTCCCGGGCTTCTTCAGGAAGCCGCTTCTGTGGCGTGATCGCGCTTGTGCGCGGCAGCGGCGACGGCGGTAAATTCCTCATAGACCGTCAGCGGCCGATGCAGGATGTGGCGATCGCTGATCTCGCCGATATGGCGGGCGATATCATCGACGCTCGGCGGCGTTGTGCCGGCGGGCGATATCCAGCCTTCGGCGGCGTCGATGAACACCTGCGCATAACGACCGGCGTTGGAGGTGAAGATGCCGTGGGTCGACTGGCACGCTTCGCTGGCGAGGTAGAGCGCAAGCGGCGTGTTGAATTCGGCGACGATGCGGTCCTGCGTGGCGGAATAGTCCGCCTCCTGGATCGAGCGGGCGAATTCGGGGATTTCGAGATAGCCGCTGTCCATCTCCGCCGCAAGACGCGACTGCGCGGTGGGGAGCAGCAGGTTCGACTTGATGCCATAAGCCGATCCCTCGATCGACACGACATGGTTGAGGCCCATCAGTCCGCCCTTGGCGGCGGCATAGTTGGCCTGCCAGGCATGGCCGAACATCGCGCTAGCCGAGCCGGTGAAGACGAAGCGGCCATAGCCTTCGCGGCGCATCGCCTTATACGCCGGTTGCGAGACGTAGAAGGCTCCCTTGAGATGAACGTCGAGGATGGAATCGATCTGTTCGTCGTTCAGATCCTCGAAGCGCGCGTTGCGCAGGAAGCCGGCATTGTTGATGCAGATGTCGACCTTGCCGAAGGTGTCGAGCGCCGTCTGGACGATCGAGGCACCACCGGCGCGGGTGGCGACGCTGTCATGGCTGGCGACGGCCTTGCCGCCCGCTGCGCGAATCTCGTCGACGACGGCGTCGGCCGCGCTGGTCGAGGCGCCATGGCCCGAGCCGCTGCCGCCGAGATCGTTGACCACGACCATGCCGCCGCGCTTCGCGATCTCGATCGCATAGTCGCGGCCGAGGCCGTTGCCCGCGCCGGTGATGATGGCGACGCGGCCGTCGAAACGGATTTCCTCGAACATAGTCGACCTCTGCTTTAGTCTTCAGGAGCGATGGTGACGCGCATGCCTGCTAGGCTGTCGTCGATGACGACCTGACAGGACAGACGCGAGGTCTCGTCGCGGTGATCAGAGCTGTCGAGCAGTTCGCTCTCGTCCTCGCTCATGGAGGGAAGCTTGTCGAAGAACGATGGTTCGATCTTCACATGGCAGGTCGCGCATGAGCAACAGCCGCCGCACAGGGCGAGAAGTTCGTCGATACCGTTGTCGCGTATGATCTCCATCAGCGACAGGCCGTTTTCGGCGGTGATCGTCTGTTCAACGCCCTCGCGGGTCGTCACGATGATGTCGGGCAAACTGAATTTCTCCTGAAGGCTGCGAGATCGGCTTATTTGCCGAATTTCACATAAAGATGGTGAGGCACGCGCATCATCGATCCCTTGATCTGGGGCCTGGGCTTGTCCGGGTCGAAGCGGAGGTTCGGCAGATGCTCCAGCACGGCTTCCAACGCCCTCGTCATTTCGACCCGCGCCAGATGCTGGCCAACGCAGATATGTGCGCCGCGCGAAAAGGCAAAATGGGGTTTACGCTCACGGAAGATGTCGAACTTCTCAGGGTTGGTAAACAGCGCCGGGTCCCGATTGGCGGCACCCGCGATGACGTCAAGCAGCGAGCCGGCGGGAACGTGCACGCCACCAAGCTCCATGTCGACGGTGGCCATGCGCAGTTGTGCCAGAACCGGACCGTCCCAGCGTAGCGCTTCTTCGATCGCCTGCGCGATCAGCGAGCGATCTGCCTGTATTGCGTCCAGCTGATCGGGATGTTCGAGCAGCGCCGTAAGCAGAATGCTGGTGCCACGATAGGTCGTGTCGCCCGCAGCGTTCATCAATTGACGCAGGAAGGAAATCAGCACGGTTTCGGGCAGGTATTCGCCGCCGTCCTCGGTCGACGCGAGCAGGCTGACAAGATCGTCACCCGGACTTTTGCGCCGCTCTTCGACCAGCTCGATGAAATATGCGCCGAGCTTGCGGCCAGCTTCGACGGCCTTGTCGAAATTGACATAGTCGGTCTGGCCGAGAGCGAGCCGCTGGAACGTTCCGACATCCGCTTCGGGCAGGTTCAACTGGCGGTAGATGACCTCGAACGGATAGCGGAGCGTGAACTCCTCAATGAGGTCGGCCTCGCCGCGCGGTATGAATTTGTCCATCAGGTCGTGCACGACAGGATCGACAATCGTTTCGCCCCATTTCTTCACATATTGGGGAAGGAAGATCTTCTGGAAGATCTTGCGCCAGCGGCCATGCTCGGGATTGTCCATCGTGCTGATGCTGCCATCGCCGAAGGTGATGCCGAGGTTGAACTTGTAACCCGCATTGGAGAAGCGTTTCGGATCGGTGAGTGCTGCTGTGATCTCGGGCGTGCCCAACACGGTGAACATTTTGCGATCCGGATAAAGCGCAGCTTCGAGCCCCATCCGCGAGCGGTATGCGCCCTCCAGCACGGAACCCTCGGCGCGCCACTTTTCGATCAGCATATAGGGATCATCCTGCTCGCCGAAATTCACTCCGTCGGAGTTGAACGGATTGTAGCTGGGATCATCGAATTCCTGGATTCTTACGCTACTCTCCATGGCCCGGCCTTCTTCGTTTATGCAGTGGCTACTACATAAAATAACGGCGTGCCGGTGTCAATCGGATGGAGGGCCCCCAAGCGCCTTTGCGATGATATATTCGAGCGTTTGCAGCAGTTGCTCGCGATCGATCTCGCGGGTGAACAGCTCTTTTTGAAAGAAGACGGCAAAGGCGATCATGCCGAGACCAAGTCTGACACCAATGGCCGAATTGAAGCCGGGCGCATTTTCCCGCGCGGCATAGCGGGCCGACTTTTCGAAGAAGGTATCGAGCCCGCTGAATGGCTGTTCGGGCCGGTCGCGCGATTGGAGCAGCAGCGCCCTAAACATCTCCTGATGCTGTTCAAGTTGTTCAAATACGTCGCGGGTGAAGCGCCGGGCGTCAGCTTCCTTATTCTTATCAGCAGGGTCGGGATGAAGCGTGACGAACCGCTCCATCAGCCGGTCGAACGGGCCCGTGACCACCTCGTGGAAGAGCGACGCCTTGTCTCCATAATAGCGAAACAGCAGCGTCTCGCTAACGTCAGCGAGACGCGCGATCTCCTTCGTTGTCGTGAAGGTATAACCGCGCTCGGCGAAGAGCTCGCGCGCTGCGGCGCGAATACGCTCGGTGACATCCTCGCGGGTGCGGCGGCGACGGCGCGTTTTCGGCGCCGGATCGATCATGATGCTGTGTGTTGCGTTCATTGCACCTACAAACAGATTTGGCGGCGACAAGTCCAGCATGTCAGCGATTGCGCCCTTCCAGGATCAGCGCTGACGCCCGCCAGGCTGCCGCCATGATCGGACCGTTGGTATTGGCCGAAACCATCGTCGGCATGATCGAGCCGTCAACCACGCGAAGGCCGTCGACGCCGCGCACCCGCAACTTCTCGTCCAGCACCGCATCGTCGAAGTCCCCCATCCGGCATGTCCCGCAGCCATGGTAGCCGGCTTGCCCTTGTTGGCGAAACGCCGTCAGGATCTCCTCGTCCGTCTGCAGCGACCGGCTTGGTTCGCGTTCGCCGATCACCATAGGCGCAATGGCGGGTTGCTCCATCCAGCGGCGAATATAGCGGTGCATCGCGACGGTGACCGCGCAATCATAGGGATCGGTCAGGTACCCGGCCTGGATCCGTGCGGGTTCCCCGGGATCGGCCGAACTTATCCTGACGAACCCTTCGCTGCGTGATCGGAGCGGATAGCCGAACAATTGGATGCTGTGGCCCCGTTCCGGGACGAGGTTGCCCTTCTCGTCGGGATTCACGACGACGGGCGAAAACAGGATTTCCGTATCGGGTGTTTCGGATTCGGGAAGCGCACGGGCAAATGCGCCCACCGTTCCATAGGCCACCGCCATCGCGCCCGTGCGCGTCAGATAATAGCGAAGCACATTGCCGATGAGCCGGGCGCCCTGCAGCTGCAGATTATGACTATACGGCGCACTGACGTCATATTGCATCATCATCAGGCGATGTTCGAGCAGATGTTCGCCGACACCGCGGCTGTCGACCAAGGGCGTGATGCCCAGTCCCTTCAGCAGCTCTGCGGCCCCCACGCCCGAACGCTGCAATATCTGCGGCGACATCAGCGCACCGGCCGACACGATGACCTCGCCATCGGCCTTGTATTCCTTTGGGACGCCATTGAGAGTGGTGGCGACACCCACCGCCCGGCGATCCTCGAACAGGATCTTGTCGACCATCACACCGGTGACGATGCTCAAATTGGCACGGCCGCGCGCAGCCTTGAGAAAGGTTTGCGCCGTGCTCTGCCGACGCCCTTTCCAGATGGTGCGAGGAGCATAGCCTACCCCTTCCTGCGACGCGCGGTTCAAATCCTCGACGCGGGGCAGACCCATTTGTTCGCCGGCGGCGATAAAGGCTTCGGTCAACGGGTTGCGTTCGCGCTCGATCGACACACCCAGTGGTCCGTCGCCGCCGCGCACTTCGTCCGCCCCAAGTTCGTGCTTCTCCATTGCACGGAAGGCGGGTCCCATCTGATCCCAGCCCCAGCCTTTGGCCCCGAGCGCTTCCCAATTATCGTAGTCCTGTGGCTGGCCACGGAAGTACATCATGCCGTTCACGGAGGAAGAGCCACCCAGCATCTTGCCGCGAATCCAGGTTTCGGACGGTATGTCATCATGCGCTTCGGTCTGGAAATACCAGACATGGCGCGGATCGCCGTAGAGCTTGGCAGCGCCGCGCGGCATATGGATGAAGGGGCTTTTGTCGGCCGGGCCGGCTTCGAGAAGCAGCACGCTGTTGTTGGGATTGACCGAAAGGCGCTCAGCGAGAACGCAGCCTGCCGAGCCTGCGCCGACGATGATATAATCGAAGTTCATAGCTCGGCCCGGATTGCATCGCCAATGATCGTCCGGCTGTCTTCTTCAATGTTGATCGTGTCGAACATCCGGTTGTGGCAGAAGGCCACCGCGAGCTTCAGATCGGGATCAGCCCAGCCAATGCTGCCGCCCATGCCGGGGTGACAAAGCGCACGCATGTTGCGTGGGCTGGAGACGGGCGGGGTCTCTGCGCCGCCCAGCCAGTAACCGGCCCATCCGATCGGCACCTTCATGCCGAAGAAGACCGGATCGGCATCTTCGAAATGAGGCCGGGGGCCGGCAAAGCTCGCGACGCGCTCCTCCGACAGCAAGCGGACGCCGTTGAACTGCCCGCCATTGGCGAGCATCGCCCAGAAACGCGCCTCGCTCCGCGCATTGAAGATGCCGCCGACGGCGGGAATGCAGGCGCGTCGTACATAAGGGCGTTCGAAAGGATCGGGCATCAGATCGACGATCAGAGGCTGCGCCTCGCGCATCGCGTTGCCGTCGGGCACGACATAGACCGCGACCGCGTCGAGCCTGGCGACGCGCGGCTCGGCTTCGGCTGGAATGCCGAACCAGAGATCCGTGGCGCCCAGCGGTTCGGCGATCTCCTCGCGGATGAACTGGCCGAAGGGGCGGCGCTTGGGATCGGTGCGACGGACCATCTCGCCGATCATCCAGCCGAAGGTCATCGACTGATAGGAGGAACGGCTGCCCGCTGGATAATTACCCGGAAGCTCGGCGATGCGGGTGCACATCCAGTCCCAATTGGTCATCAGCTCGGGGGTGACGTCGGGCGGCATGCGCAGCACGCCCGAGACATGGCTGAGGACGTGGCGGACGAGGACATCGCCCTTTCCTGCCTGCGCGAACTCGGGCCAGTAGGCGGCGACCGGAGCATCATAGTCGATCAGCCCACGCTCTGCCTGGATATGCAGCGCCGTCGCGGCGACGGCCTTGGACACCGAATAGACGTTGAACAATGTATCCCCGTCGACGAGTTGTCCGGTTTCGCTGTCGGCAGCGCCCGCCCAGCAATCGACTATCTGTTCCTCGCCGACCCAGGCCGCAATCTGGACGCCGATTTCGCGTCCGTCCGCGACCAGTTGGTCAATGGTCCGTTGCACGGCCTTATTGATCTTGTTGTCCAGAGCCATCTGATCCCTCCCGATTCTCGCTGAGTAGATTCTGACATCTATCAAGCAGGCGCTACATAATATAGTCGGCAGGTGATGGAGCAAGGGGGCGCGAAATGAAAAGCGACTATGAAACGATCATGCTACGCCGGGAAGGCGATATTCTGGAGCTGCGCATCCATAGCAGGGGCGGTTCGGCGCGCTGGGGATTGTGGGGCGGATTGCATCGCGAACTTGGCATCGCCTTCGCCGAGATCGCCGCCGATCCCGATCTCCGCGCATTGATCCTGACCGGCACGGGCGAGAATTTCTGTGCCCAATTCGATTTGGCAGGCGAGCAGCCTCCGGCGCTGTCGGCCGCGACGTGGGACGTGATTTTCCGCGAAGGACGCAGCCTGCTCAACAATTTGCTCGCGATCGAAGTGCCGGTGATCGCGGCGGTCAACGGCCCAGCCTTCATTCACGCCGAGATTGCGATTTTGTCAGACATAGTACTGGCATCGGAAACGGCGGTCTTCGCCGACAAGGCACACGCGGCCGCTGGCGTAGTGCCGGGAGACGGCGTGCACACCGTGTGGCCAATGCTGCTCGGGCCCAATCGCGGCCGATATTTCCTGATGACGGGGCAGGAGATCGGTGCGGCGGAGGCGCTGGCGCTGGGCTTGGTGGGGGAGGTGATGCCAGCCGCTCAGCTCAACGCTCGCGCCTGGGAACATGCCCGCGCCATCGCGGCGAAGCCCAAACTGGCGATGCGTTATGCGCGGATTATGCTCACGCAGGATCTGCGCGAACGGGTCTCGCGTGAACTCGTGCCTGGGCTCATTCTCGAAGGAATGGCCCTCTTGGCATCAAGAGGCGACTAATTGTTCATTTTTGCTAAATAGTATATTCGAAAATCGGCTGATTATATCAAGAACCATTAAGGACTATAATGGCCCCACAGCATAAGGATGATTGGAGAGGCGATGAAGTTTCCGCATCTTTTCGAGCCGTTTTCGATCCGCGACATGCGTATCCGGAACCGCACCGTCATGGCCCCGATGGAAAGCCATCTGGGCAATGCCGATGGCTCGGTCTCGAAAGAGGCGATCGCCTATTATCGCGAACGCGCGCTAGGCGGTGTCGGTCTTGTCGTCGTCGAATTCACCTGCGTCGATGGGACGAGCGGCTTCAGTTCGATGGCGCCTCAGTTGCGCCTCGATTCTCCTTTTTACCGGTCCGGGCACGGCAAGCTGGCGGCGGCGATCCAGTCGGCCGGAGCCAAAGCGTGCGTGCAGTTGTGCCATGCGGGGCGCCAAACGCGGGAATCGGTTATTGGTCGGCAGCCGGTCTCATCGTCAGCGGTGCCGCTGAATTCCTTTTATCTCAACGCCGTGCCCCGTGCGCTCGAAGCCGAAGAGATTCCCCAGATAATCCAGCGCTATGCCGATGCCGCGCGGCTTGCCGCACAGGTGGGTTACGATGCCGTCATGTTGCACGGTGCTCATGGCTATCTGCTGCAGCAATTCCTCTCGCCGCTGGTCAACAAGCGCGATGACGAATGGGGTGGCGATTTCGAGCGCCGCCTTCGTTTTGCTGTCGAAGTGGTCAAGGCGGTGCGCGCGGCGATCGGCAATTTGCCGCTGCTCTACCGCATGTCGGTTTCGGATTTCCTCGAAGGCGGGCTGACGGTCGAGGATAGCGAGAAGATCGCGCCGCGGTTGTGCGACGCCGGAGTCGACGCCATCGATATTTCCTGCGGATCACTCGACCGGGTCGATGTGATCGTCGAGCCGATGTCGGTGCCTGAAGGCTGGCGCCTGCCGATGGCGCGGCGGATCCGTGAAGCGACCGGCAAACCAGTGATCTGTGCCGGGGTCATCCGTCGCCCGGAAATGGCGGAAGAGGCCATTGCCAACGGTGATACCGACATGATCTCGCTTGGCCGCGCCTTGCTCGCCGATCCGCTGTGGCCCGCGAAGGCGAGGGCAGGCAAGGTCGACGACATCCGGCCGTGCACTTCATGCAATTGGTGCATCAAGGAAACAGGCAATAATCGGGGCGTTGGCTGCGCCGAAAATCCGCGCTGTGGTCATGAGACCGATC
>Ga0307412_10000990_pt1 | contig 16265 bp, 17 predicted proteins | sample DK1Cmetagenome_3_FD_203823 | JGI IMG/M metagenome (GOLD analysis project Ga0307412, IMG submission 203823) | Maize rhizosphere microbial communities from greenhouse at UC Davis, California, United States - DK15-C-1 | ecosystem: Host-associated > Plants > Roots > Rhizosphere > Soil | place: USA...
CTAAAATATCAAAAAAATTCCTGAAAAAACAAATAACGGAAATCTAAACCTGAAAAATTGTAGATCGCAAACTTTGAGACACAAAAAAAGACTGCCCCTTTTGAGACAGCCTCTTTCTATTGAATTTTAAAATGTTTTCGTCATATCAGCCGGAATAATCAGGTTGAAATCTGTCGGGATATATTCTTTTGCAGGAACTTTCAGCTCAGGATCTTCAGATTCAAAAACTGAGATTACCGCCATTTTAAGATTCGGGTTCTTCTGCTTAATATACCAGTAGATTCCTCCGAATTCCTTGCTGTGATAGTTACCATTGTAATGGATAAAAGTTTTTCCGGCCTGCATATTTTTCAGTATAGATTCAGCCATGGTGGCATCTTTTGTAGCCTGGGCCGAAATGAAGTTCATTACTTTTGTTCCTTCGGCATGGTCTCCCATCATCGCTTTCATTTCCTGATAACCGGGAGTATCGAGTGTGACTTTAATCGGAAGCTGAGCAATATAAGCTTTCTCTTGAGCGCTTAATTTATTCAGAGATTCCAATCCTTCTTTTGCAGTCTGAGACGCATATCTCCTCGGAATATTGGTCGCAATGAAGTTCAGCTTTTTGGTTTTGGCAAAATCAACGAGCGGTTTGTAATCCGTCACGTAATTGTTCCATAACCTGGCGGAGTCTTTTAATGTTTTGGCATCGAACTGTCCGCTTAAATATTGATTCAGCTGAGCCTGGTTATCTCTTTCGAACATTTCTGCTCCCAAAATGATCTGTCCGTTTTTCTTTTGGAATAAACCTTCCGTCACTTTCAGCTGAAGCCAGTGATTGATAGAGCTGTTGTGATTCTCCCCAAAGAAAACAACATCATATTCAGCCAGTTCTTTAATCAATTTATCTGTTTTTACTTCCTTTCCTTTTTTGTCATAAAACTGGTAGGCTTTAAAATTCTGTCCGCTTAACGAACAAACACCTGCCAGCAAAATGGCGATGAAAATATTTCTCATTCTTATTTTATTTAACACAAATTACACCAATGATTCTTTACAAATATCACAGGTTTTTACGCTGATTTTACAACACAAAAAGTCACAAAAGACTTTAACACTTTAGTTATTTCTAAAGTTAAATATTATGCACAAGAAGTACACTTAAGTTTCTATGAAAATCTTTGATTTTCAGCTTATATGTTCTTATTCTTTTTCAGGATGGTACCAAAGTGCTCTAAAGTGTTCAAAATCAAAAAACTTTTGTGACTTTTGTGGTTCAAACAAATTTGAAAATTATATTTCTTTGTTTCTTCAGCAAATCTAAATATTGCTCTGACATTCATAAAAAAGACCGCCTTGAATTTAAAAAACAAAACGGTCTATTAAAAATCATCTAATTATTATTTCTCTAACTCTGCCACAAGATCTTTCCATTCCTGAAGTTCAGGAATGCCAGGCTTTCTTTTTCCGAAGAACTGAACGATGAAATCCCCTTCTTTGTTGAATACTTCAATAGCCGTTACTTCACCGTCTTCAGTAGGTTTCTTAACGATCCATGCTTCTGCAATTTTCGTAACATCCAGGTGTAAGTTGAAATCCGGATCCATTACATTGAACCACTGCTGGTGCCAAAGTGTTTTCTTCACATTTCCTGTATGAATCTGGATAATGCCTCGGTTTCCAACGAATACCATGATCGGAATATTCTTTTCTGAAGCATCTTCCAGAACATTAACCACTTTTGAATTATCTATCTTTTTAGCAAATCCTTCCGGAGCCAGTCTTAATGCCTGGGTTCTGCTTACCCCGAATTTTCTTGTCATCATAAAGAAATCGTGGGTATCTTTTAATTCTGTCCATGCTTTTTTGAATCCTTCAGCATCAATCTCAGAATCAGCCTTTTCAGGAGCTTTTGCAGCCACGGCTTCAATAGTGAAAGCCTGGCTCTGATCTTCTGCTCTGAATTTTTCTACAATGGCATCGAAAGCGGCTTCATCACTGTTTTTTGTCAGATAGATCTTATGAAGGGCAAGACCGTCTTTTCCGAAAAACTGAAGGCTTTTTTTATCTCCTTCCACTACTGCAAATGCAGATTTCCAGTGGTTCAGGAAAATTCTAAGGTCAATATCCTCTCCTACGAAAAGCTGTGCATGCGGACTGCTGAAATCACCGTTCTGGTAGGTTCCTTTTCTTTCGTGTACACATTCGTCATTACGGGTAAGAGCCATTACCTTACCCAGTTGTTCTGCTTCGGTAAGGATAGCAGGAAACTCAGGTTTAAGGACTGTTACGCCTTCACCTATACTTGTTGCCAATAGTTCAGCTTCACTTACGCCCAGCTGTGTTGCAGCATTTCTTATTCTTATATGTGGATTTTCGGCTTTCAGAGCCTCCCATTTTTCCTTTAAATCATTAACTAATGTGCTCATTATTTTATTTTTTTATGGTTAAAACTGTATAAATTCTATGGATCGTTTCGTTTCCTGATTTACTTGGTATATCTTCTTCTTTTTCAGAAATTTTCATTCTCTTGAAGTGGCTTTTGGAAACAAGCTGCTCCATTTCGCTGTTGCTGTACATGGTGAAATTGTATTCTGTAAACGGCAGCGTTTCCATGAATTTCTTCTGCCCGAAAGTAAGAACGAAAGTTCCGTCATTTTTTAAAACCCTGTAGATCTCATTGAGAAATTCAACCGGATTTTCCCAGAAATACACGGTATTGACTGTGAAAATCTTGTCAAAAGTTTTGTCTTCAAAAGGAAGCTTTTTTCCTTCATACCATACAAAATCAGCCTGACTCTCAAAATCTTTATTGAGCTTTCTGGCTTCATTGTACATGGTTTCAGAAATATCTACTCCTGTATATTTCAGATTTTGGGCTCTGCTTAAAATATTTTTCAGATGTCCGGCATTGCCGTGTCCTATTTCAAGGATGTGCTCATCATCTTCTATTAAAAGTGTTTTGATGCTTTCCAATGTCATGCTGATATTGGTAGCATTCATCATCTCGCCGATCTCTATGCCTTTTTCTCCCTGTGGATTAGCGAGATTCTGCGCGAGGATTTTTAATTCATCTTTTTCCATGGTTATCCAAAAATGATCATTGGGTTATTGGTAATGGGGTGTCCGCAGATGGTGCACGGAAAATTGTACGTCTGGCTGATCGTTTCAGCAGTAAATACTTCCTGTGGCGTTCCGTATGCGGCAACCTTTCCTGATTTCATCAATAAAATTTTATCGGCAAATTGTGCAGCAAGATTCAGATCATGCAATACAACAATAGCGCTGTTGGCTTTTTTGGTGAAATTTTTAATAATCTCTAAAGCTTTGTACTGGTGTTTTATATCTAAATTATTCAGCGGTTCATCCAGAAATACCAGTTTGTGGGCAATCTCATTTTCCAGCTGGGCCATTACTCTTGAAAGATGGACGCGCTGTTTTTCTCCTCCGGACAGTGTGTTGTATTCTCTGTCTTTCAGGTGATAAACATCTGTTTCATACATCATTTTATTGGCCGCTTCAAGATCTTCTTTACGGGGCTGGGAGTCAAAATACGGATAGCGTCCCATCATGACCACATCCTTTACATCCAGAGGAATCTCATTGGAATTATGCTGTGAAAATTTAGATTTATGTTGAGATAATACTTTCACTTCCCAGTCTGAAATAGATTTTTCCTTAAATAAAATCTCCTGTTTTCCCTGTTTTATTTCATTGGCTAAAACACTCAGCAGGCTTGATTTTCCGGCTCCGTTGGGCCCTACAATCGCTAAAAATTCGCCATACCCTAAAGAAACATCAACTCCTTCAAGAATATGAAAATCCTTGTGAAGATAATTGATCTGATGCGCTTTTATCATTAGAGTGATTTTTTAAATTTAATTAAAATAGCGATAAAGATAGGTCCTCCGATCAGGGAGGTCAAAATACCGATCGGCAATTCTGACGGTGCCACAATACTGCGGCTGAATGTATCAGCTATCAAAAGTAAAACACTTCCCAAAACCGCTGACAATGGTAAAATGAAAACATAATTTGATTTAAATAAAAGTCTTAAAATATAAGGTACAATAAGACCTACAAAACCAATCGTTCCTGAAAATGCCACACAGGTTCCCACCATTAATGAGGTGATGACCACAATCTGCTTTTTCAGCTTTTCAACATTTATTCCTAAATGCTGGGCATCTCTTTCTCCTAACATCATCGCATTTAAAGCTTTTCCTTTTGGAAGCAAAATTGCGTAAGAAATAACGATCACTACTGCCAGAACAATATTCTTTGTCCAGGTAGCAGCAGCCAGACTTCCCATATTCCAGAATGTAAGATCTCTTAACTGTTCATCTTTTGATATATAAATAAGGAATCCTGTAATGGAAAAGCCGATGGATGTAATGGCTACACCGCTTAGCAGCATCATGACAACATTGGTTTTTCCGGCACTTGTAGAAATCCTGTATACCAGCAGCATGGCTAATAAAGCTCCTAAAAAAGCAGAAATACCTACCAGTGAAAACTGGACTACTTCAGGAAGATATTGTTTAAAATGCCCTCCTAAAACAATGGCAATGGCAGCCAGTAATGTAGCTCCGGAAGTTAAGCCTATCGCTTCACCTGTCGCTAAAGGATTTTTGAACAATCCCTGCAGACTTGTCCCTGAAACAGCAAGCATGCTCCCTATCAGAATGGCCATGATAATTCTGGATGCTCTTACATCCCAGATCACATATTTATCGCTTAAAGATAAGCCCGGATCGCCTTTTATATATTGCCATAAAACTTCGAAGGCTGATGTTCCCCCAAAATCGTAGACTCCTGTGTTAAGCGCCAGTACTGCTATGATAACAAGCAGTACGGCACCTATAGTCAGATAAAAGTATAATTTACTTTGTGTTCTCAATTAGAAGTTTGTTTAATCCTACTGCTGCTTCTCCTAGTCTAGGTCCGAAACCTGAAACCAATCCTCCATCCATTGCGATAATCTTCTTGTTTTTACCTGCGTTGGTCTGTGCTACGCCCGGCATTTTAAGAGCACCTTCGTTTCCGCCGGCACCCTGAAGACCTGTTTCAAAGAAGAATAAAATATCCGGATTAGCTTTTACAACCGCTTCCGGTGTCAACGGCTTGAAATCTTCGAAATCGTTCACTGCATTTTCTCCTCCGGCAAGACCGATCAGAGAGGCCATAGGTGTATTTTTTCCTGATACCATCAGCATATTTCCTCTTGCATAGATGAACAATACTTTCGGTTTTTTGGCAATGGGCTGAATTTGCTTCAGATCAGCATCAATTTTATCATTTAATTTCTGATAATCTGTATTTCCTATTGCTTTTGCTACATCAGCGATCAGCTTTTTTGTTCCTTCCACCGTGTATTCCTGTTTAAAAATCTCTGCCTGGATCCCTGAAGACCTGATCTTAGTCATCAGTTCAGGGTTGATGTCTTTTTCTGAAGCTAAAATTAAAGTAGGATTTACCGCCATAATCGGCTCTATCGTCATGGATCTTACGTGTCCAAGATCTTTTGCCGTAGCTTTTAGTGTTGAAGGGTAGGTACTGGTAACATCGGTTCCTACAATTTCTTTCTCGTGGCCCAGTGCACTTACAATTTCTGTAATTCCGCCACTCAGGGTAACGATTTTGTTATTGGTTTTCGGAGCTTCGGAAGAGGTTTCTGCTGTATTCTCTTTTTTAGCATCTTCTGCTTTTTTGCATGAATATACTGCCATCAGAATGGAAGCTGCAAGGATTAATTTTTTCATGATATACTATTATTTGATTATTATAAAGGGTCAAATTCGAAATTGGTAGTACCGCGGTGTCCGTCTTCGCTCTTCATGGTATTGAATCTTAGCTTAAAGTAAAAGCCTTCAGCATCTTTCAGGACAAAAAAGCGGTCTGCATAAACATGGGGCTGCGGGTTATCCGTTGTTCCCGTCGTAGTTCTCCATTTATCACCAAGAGCTCTCTGGTCATTAAATATAAATTTTGACTGATCTACATCTCCCAATTTAAATGAATTGTAAGCCTGATCAAGGTTTCCTGCCGCGGTTACCTGGTATACTCCTACTCCGTTAAGAGTATTTGTTACCACAAAATCCGCAAAGAAATAGCTTCCGGCACTTACTCCCGGTGCTGTAAAGACTTCATTGGTAAATGTGGTAAAGCCAAGATCCCAACTTTTTTTCTTAGGCTGAATTTTCACCGGTGTTCCGCTATTAAAACTGAAAAAAGTGAAATTATAGTCTGTATCTTTTGGAACGAAATACTCACTGTAGCTTGTTGTATTGCCTACATCAGCGTAACGTATTTTGTATCCGTTCAGTGCTCTGAAAATCTGGATCTTTTTCCAGCCTCTGGCAGCACCGGATAAACTAACAGAGCCTGGTCCTATATTATCAGAAGACGGAATATCTCTTCCAAGATTTAACAGATACACCGGGTTTTCCGCATCATTTTCTTTAATAGGTTCGATTCCTGAAGTCTGGGTAAGGAAATTACCGTTCGGATGATCAATATACTGCATATTGGCAGGATCGAATGTACCAACCATTATGTTTCCTTTAAGGGTTGCAACATCTGCTTCAGTAACCGTTTTAAGATCCGTTTTATTGGGAACTTTTGCCACTGTCATGGCAAGGGAAGAGTTCATCACTACATGAAATCCATCACCGCTATAGAAACCAAGGTCCCAGTCTGTTCTTTTATTGACAGAAGGTTTTTCATAATCACTCAGATCTATCCAGACCTGATTCGGTTCGGTAGCGCCTCCTACTTTTACTTCTACTACAGATCCGGTAATAGGCGGTGCCGGAACGGGATCTTCATCAGCTGAAACACAGGACTGTAAAGTGATAGCTGAAAAAAGCGCGAATATTTTTAAATAGTTCATAAGGGTAGCTTTTTGTTTAGAATTGATAGATTAATCTTGCGAAATAGCTTCTTCCGTAATACAGATTAAGACGGTCTGCTGCTCCGGTATGGGCAGTCCCGGCAGTAGCGGTTGTGTTAATAGTCGTTACATCAAATATATTTTTCACTCCCACAGAAAGTTCCATATGATCTTTCCAGAACGGCTGACTTACGATAAAGTCCATCATATGAAAGTCATCTGTTTTTCCAAGTCTGAAACCGGTTGCTTCAGTTTCCAGCACGTAGTTTCTTCCGGGGCCTGTATATTTATAGTAAAGGGCAAAAGCGGTTTTGGTATTTTTTAATTTATAATTTGCCGATGCTCCTGCCTGAACAAGGTATTGATAGTCTGTAGGTGATGTATGATAGAGTCCGTTCAGACCAACTGAAGTTCCGCTTACAGAACCTCTTAAGGATAATGCCAGCTGATCTTTTTTAAAGTCTACATTGGCAGAGAATAGCATATTCCTATACTTGTCCATATTCATATACTTATAGGTAGAGGGATCTTTTACGAGTACCATTTCTATTCTGTCCCGTACGTCCAGATATAATGCATTAATGCTGTACCCGATTTTCCAGTCATTTGCGGTAAAATTCTGATCCCAGAAAGCACCTGCTGAAAAACCTTTTTCAGGATTCAGATCAGGATTCCCCTGTACATCGTGATTGATATTCACAAAATAGGTATAAAGCTCATCGTAGGTAGGAAAACGGTTTGCAGTACCTGCCACAGCCCTTAAATTGGAGTTTTCGGAGGTCTTATATCTTGCCGAAAGCGAGTAATTAAACTGGTTGTCAAAATTTTCACTGACGGAAAGTCTTGCACCCGGTCTTACAGAGAACCGGTCTGAGATATTCCATTCTGCAGAAAGGAAGTTGGAATAGGTAAAAATCTTTCTTTTCACTGCTTCACCAAAGAAATCTCCGGCAATCAGCGCTGCATACCCATTGGTATAATCCAATTCATAGCCAAGCTGGAAATCGAATGTCTTGTTATTGAGGAAATTACTGAACATTCCTCTTGAATAGATTACATCTGTCTTGTAATAAGACCTGTCTTCTCTGCTGATTCTGACAGACCTGTTTGGGATATCGTAATTGTAATCCTGGTATTTTCTGTCCTGGTTCTGGTAAGAGAAATCTCCCATATACCGGATATTTCCGATATTGGTCTGAATATTAAACTGATGGCCCCATCGTCTGGTATTATATTCCCGGTCTATACTTTCGTAAAGTGCACCGCCCATTCCGTCATTCAGAGGGATTCTGTTAACTTCCGGATTGTAAAAATTGAACTTTTCGTACAGATAAGACAGCTTGTAGTAGAAAGAAGTTTTATTTTTCGAATACCGTATTAATGCAGAGGCATCGTACTGATCTTTAGGATTCCACTCAAAACCTCTCTGATTATCTCTTTCAAAGTATTTGTAGCCTTTACTCTCGCCTTCATAGCCCATAAACTGGTTATGATTAAAACTGATATTGGCAAACCAGTTATTATCAATATTATAGTCTACATTAAGATTCTGGATATGCCTTCCGTTTCCTTTTTTCTTAAGATCATAATTATCCCTTACCGTTTCTTCCTGAAGGGATGCTCTTACGCTTACCTTTTTTGTATTGCTTTTCCTGGTGATGATATTAATGACTCCGGCCACTGCTCCATTACCGTATTCCACTCCCATGCTTCCCTTTACAATCTCTATCCTTTCTACATTATTCAGTGAAAGTTTTGTAAGGTCAATATTGCTTCCCAATCCAGTATCACCTACTACGGGGATATTATCTATCAGCACCTTTACATAATTGCCATCAAGCCCCATCATGCTCGCTGTAGAGTTTCCCGACCGGGTATCCGGGGTAATCTGGATATTAAGACTTTGATTTAAAACATCCGCAACATTCGTAGCTGCCATATTTTTGATCTGCTGGGCATCTATAACTTCAACTTTATATATTGATTTATTGATGGACTGCTGTGTGTACTGTCCTGTAATAACAACTTCCTCTATTTTATTTTTATTAAGAGAATCTTTTTCTTGTGCATTCATCCAAAAGGCAATGGATAATGATAGAACGGAAAGCACTTTCTTCTTCATAAAGCAAAAATTTTGGCAAATATAATGCTTTATTTAGAATAGTTAAAAATAAATACTTATTTTTGTAGAACAATTCTAAATAAAAATAACGTTATGAAATTAAAACTACTTTTAGGAACATTAATGTTTACAGCTGCTACAGCGCATGCACAGGTAGCTACGCTTAATGAAAATTTCAACAACTTTACTATTGGAACAACGACTTTCCCACAGGGAGGATGGTCTGCTGTAGTTGCTCCCATAACCGGAGTATTTCCGCCGGCACCACCGCGAATGATCGTAGCTGCTCTGGACAACGACAATACACAGAGATTTATCCAGTCGTATGCCGGTAATAATGCAACCACTCCGTCTTATTTAATCTCTCCTCAGATCGATGTTCCTGCAGGAAATAAGACGCTCACTTTTACAACTACTTTGGTTTCTCCGTCTCCAGGTCCTGGAACTATTCAGATCGGAGTCGCCTCAAACCCTGCCGATATGTCTACTTTCGTACCTGTAGGTAATTTAGTTAATGTAACTACAATTGGGGTAACCCAAAATATAAGTGTTAATATCCCTGCTTCTACAGGTTCTTATATTGTTTTCAAATTTACTCCAAGTGCAACTCACGTAGCTGTACAGATAGATAATGTTGTTTACAATACTTCTACTACTTTAGGAGTTAATGATACTGGAAAATCCAAAGAGAACTTCAGATTTGCTGTAAGTTCAGACAATAATTCTTTAGAATTCATCACAAAAACAGAACCTAAAAAGATAGAGGTTTATTCGGCTGCAGGCCAAAAAGCAGCGGAAGGGAAATTAAAAGGACAGAAATTTGATATCAGCGGACTTCAGACAGGAGTTTACTATATGTTGGTGGAAACTGCTGAAGGTTCGGTAGTGAAATCTAAATTTATCAAAAAATAAGGTTTATTAGACTAGTATTATGCCTTTATGAAGCCGGCCGGGAGTTATTTCCGGCCGGCTCTTTTGTACATGATAAGGCTATCTTTAAAATATAATACCTGGAAAACACGATAAATATCATGTTTTTATTTAGAATGATTAAAAATAATTATATACTTTTGTGGAATCATTCTAAATAATAATTAAAAAAATAAGTTATGAAAACAAAACTATTATTGGCTTCGGTATTGGCTCTTTCTGTTCAGCAGACTGTTCTGGCACAAACTGATGCATTAGGATACACGCAGGCAAATATGACGATGGGACCTTCCTACCAGAATCGTGTGTTTTTTAACCTAGCCGACGGAAATATGGTTTCCCAGCCGGCGAATACCTGGGATGTCGCTTTTTACAGAAACTCCAATTTCGCATTTGGTTCCAGAGTGAATGATGCCCTGAATATTGAAGTGTATACTGCTTCTACGAATCTTGCAGACTGGGATAATATTAATATCAGCAATATTGCCAACTGGGGTGAGCCGTTATATAACCCTGACCAAACAACTGATATCAGCCAGGGAGCTTTTGAACAAGGTCCTGTTACATCGCCTAATCCTAATATTCCATCAACAGGCTGGGGCGTATACAATCCTATGAACCACCATATTGAAGGGAAAGCAATTTTTGTTTTAAAATATACTACATCCAATACCTATGTGAAATTTGCCATTGAAGATGCTTTTGCTGGATACACTTTCAAATATTCCAAATGGAACGGAACAGCATGGGGCCCTACTGAAACAAGAACCATGGCCAACGGATCGGACGATGCCTATTTCAACTATTTCTCATTTACTACAGGAGCAAAAGTTCCCAATATGGAGCCGTCTAAAAATGCGTGGGACTTTATGTTTACGAAGTATTACACTTTCTATAATAATATGATGATGTATCCTCTTACAGGAGCCATCCAGGGACCTAGTGTAAAAGTAGCAAAAGTACAGCCTGAAACCCAGGAAACCGCTGCATTCTCTACACCTGCTGATGCTAATTTCTCTTCCAACATCACTACAATCGGTCATTCATGGAAAGGGATCGGAAATGTTTATAATAATGTGGTGTATTATGTGAAAAAAGGTAGTGACTACTACAGAATGTACTTCACAACCAACGGAGGTGCCTCTACCGGAGATATGTATTTTAAATACAAAAAGATCACGGCTACTTTAGGAATAACGGAAGTAAGCAAAAAAGCCTCTTTCGGGATCTATCCAAATCCTACCACGGCGGACAAAAAGGTGACTGTACTTTTTGATGTAAAAGAAAAGGCTAACAACAAGGGAAGCGTCGAGGTTTACGACCTTACAGGGAAAAAAGTACATACTGCGGAACTAACCAACCAGACGGGCTTTTACAAGCAGGATCTGAACTTATCCCATCTTACTGCAGGAAATTATTTAGTAAAAATCACTTTCGGAAGCAGTACGGAAACTAAGAAACTTATCGTAAAATAAACTCAAAATTTTAATACTTTCTATTTTTTCTAATCAAAAGGCGGTTTCAGAATACTGAGACCGCCTTTTATATGTAATATTAATTGAATGATTTAAGAATTCAAAAAATAAAATCTAATACCATTAAATCTTTCAATTTTTAAATGGTTAAATTTTTAAATCAATAAATCTTAAACCCTTTATAAACTTCTGCAGAGCTTTCCATGATTTTTGAAGCATCTTTACGGAAATCCAGAAGGTGGTCCTGTCCGTTGTGTCTGTTGTGGTGCTCAATACTTTCCCACAACTCGATCAGAAAGAAAGTCCCTTTGTTATCTTTATCCTCAATAAGATCGTACTGAAGACATCCTTCTTCTTTTCTGGTCTCTTTTACAAGGTTCTGAAACAGTTCCACAGCGTCCATCAGGTAGTTTTCGTTAAACTTAAAAAGCGCTACTATATGCAAATTCATGTTCTATTATTTAGGTGTAAAAGTAGAATATTTTCAAGGCTAAACATGTTTTTGATTCATTTATTTTTCTGTAAAACCCATAAATTTTACTTGAAAACTGATTTATAAATAGTTATGGAGCTCATCACTATAACAAGGATTCCTATAACGAGGAACATTTTTTTAACAGGAAGTTTTGCCGTAAGCATAGCAGAAAAAGGAGCTGTAATGATCCCTCCTATCAAAAGTCCGAGGATGATATTCCAGTGCTGGATCCCAAGGGTAAAGAAGAAAGTTATGGCAGCGGTGAGGGTCAGGATAAATTTAGCAACGGTAGAACTGCCGACCGCAAATCTGGGCGTGAAAGCATTTTTAATAAGGGTTCCGGTCACCAGCGGCCCCCAGCCTCCTCCGGCAAATGAATCTATAAAGCCTCCGATTACACCAAGCCTTGTAAGATTAGTTTTCTTTTTCATTGCTCTGTTCTGCTTATTTTTAAAAGCATTAGAGAGGATCTGAATTCCTAGATAAAGGGTATAGAAAGCAATAAGTGTCTTTGTGATCTTGGCATAATATTCTCCTAAATAAGTCAGGCTTACCGCACCAATAATAGCTCCAATCACTGCGGGAACCGCCAGTTTCTTAACTAAACTTTTACTCACATTTTTAAGCTTGATATGGCTTAAACTTCCTGCTGCTGTAGTAAAACTTTCAGCAGAATGAATACTGGCACTTACAATATGAGGGGGAATATTCAGGAACAAAAGAGTGGTTGTACAGATCACTCCATAGCCCATTCCCATGGATCCGGCTACAATCTCTGCGAAAACCCCGACCAGCATCATCCAGTAAAAAATATAATTGTCTTTGGCAAGAATATTCAGCAGCTCATCCAGATAGCCCATTTCATACATGGATAAAACAGCAATCAGCAATACTGCAGCCGTAATAAAGAATACATTGAGCCTGATCTGGATTTTTCTTGAAATTATCATATTACAATATCATTATAGCTCCGGTTTACAGTCTTATTTTATTCATAAAAACTGAAACAAAGCTGCTTTCAGGGTGATTGAAGCATTTGGAGTATTGCAAATATCAAATAAAAATATTATCCTACCAAACAAGTAGACTAATTATTCAAAAAAAAGGACCGGGTCAGTCGACCAGATCCATCAAAGTTTTTTTCTCAAGAATATTCAGAGAGGCATCACGGACTTCTATGAGTACATCATGCAGTCCGCAATGGTCTTCATTGCAGTCTTCACATTTTTCATAGAAATTTAAGCTGACACACGGCAACATGGCAATGGGACCGTTTACGAGCCGGATGATCTTTGCCAGTTTCACATTTTCAGGATTTCCCTTTAAAAAGTATCCTCCCCCTTTTCCTTTTTTACTGTCAAGGATATCTGCTTTTTTCAGTTCCAGCAGAATATTTTCTAAAAACTTCAAAGGAATCTTCTTGTGTTCCGCAATTTCGGAAATAAGGACCGGGCCATCATTCCTTTTTTCTACAAGGTACGAAAGCGCTTTAAAAGCATATTGGGATTTTTTTGAAAGCATTACAGCAAAAATAAGAAAATAGTTTGAATTAGATAAATGGAGAATGATGATCGTAAAAGTTATTTTCTCCAATTGATACATTAACGTTTGATAACGTTGTTCCTTTGCCATTAAATTCTTAAGTTTGTTCATATGTTCAGTAAACAAGAAGCACAGCAGCTAAAAAAGGAATTTTGGACGGCCTTTGGAAAGTCTTTTCCGAGAAAATGGATTCTGTATGATACCAAAATCAAGGATTTGTCATTTAAATTTTATGCTGACAATAAAAAAGCAGCAGTCTCATTGGATATAGAAATGAAAGATGAAGTCTTCCGGAATGCTTATTATGAAAAGATATGGTCTTTGGAAGACATTCTGAAAGATTTTATAGGCGACTTTCAAAAGGAAGAGCATTTTACCCTTGATAATGGAAAAGTCATCAGTAAAATCTGGGTTGAAAAACATAACGTTTCCATATTCAATAAAAATACATGGCAGGAAACTTTTGAGTTTTTCCGGGAGAAAATGGATGGTTTTGAGAGATTTTATTATGAATATGAAGATTTTATAAAGGATGTTTAATTCACTGCACGGCAGTGTTTCGATAGATGATTTGAATTTTTTAATGATTTTACAGGGAATATTTTACGACAGCTATTAAAATGAATATACCAAATAAATTTCTACATCTTGAGTCAATCTGTTCTCCGTTATTTATTATCAAAAATCCTTTATAAAAATACATTTATAATTCTGTAATTCTTTGATTTTAAATATATTTGCATTCACAAAAACTAACCCATGAAAACTGAATACAGAGATGAGAATTTTAAGCTCAAAGACGGTCCGTATGCCTGTGAGAAAAAGTTCAGATGGTACAGACATTTTCTCTCTTACCAAAACCTTAAAAATAAGCAATGTCATTCTGACTGCTTTCTTGTGCTTTCCTGGCATGTAAATAAAGAATTTCTGCCGTGACTATAAGAAATAGTATAAAATATAAAAAATGGCCCTGAAAATGCAGTACTGTAAATCTGCATAATCAATTGCTTTAAACTTTTATCATCAATATAAAAGCATACAAAAGCAGCAACAAAGGAGGAAAACAAATACACTGATAACACTACATACATTAACTACCAACCATGAAAAAAGTATATAAAAATATTTTTGGAGAAGTGATTTCTAAAGCAAAAGCAGAGAAATTGGACGATTATCATTTATATTATTATGAAAAAGATTCCGAAGTACTGAAAGAAATTGAGTTTCTCGCTGAAGACGGAATATACAATATTAATTATTTTATGAGCCACGATGAAGATGAAGAACAGATTATACATTATCTGAAGGAAAAATCTGATCTTTTCGATATTGAAAAGAGAGAATCTGCCGGAGACTTCATTATTGCCACCAACAAAATATATTCATTAACCGTAGATGAAAAGCCTTTGATCTCAAAAACAGTTTTTTATCAGGACGATCCTGAGAATTTTATCTGTTCCCAGATCCTGGATACTGAAACTCTGGAACCTATACCGGAAAGAACTACAAAATGCTGGTACACTTCTGATGAAAACGGCGAAAAATATGCAGCTATAGAGTTCAGCTATCAGGAAGACGGAAAACTTGAACTGGCTATAGATAAAACGCCCAACCCTGATAATGACCTGGAATGGGAACATTATGAGTATTCTACTTTTAAGGATCTGCAAAGCAAAATTCCAACTGACATAAGCTATTATAAGACCGCCAGACTGCTTCCTGAAACTGTAGACCAGGAGCAATAAGGAACTTCAATTCACAAAAAAAAACAAACATTATATGTTTAATCTAAAATAAAAAATGTAGGTTTTAAAAGTGTTGTGCAACATTTTTAAATCCTACATCATCCTAGTATTAAATAACAATCACCAATCACAATGGAAGAGAATTCGTTTATATTTACCGATGGGAAAGACCCTAAAATGATCGAAGCCTATGAAAAAGCAAGAGAAACCTTTAAGTATTTCTGGCGGGAACAGTCCTGGGAAAACAGAAGAATTATCCCCGGTCTTGACCTGGCCTTCGTAAAAGCGGCCTTCAGCGAGGAAGATCCTGAAACAGGAGAAATTACAGTAGAACACATGTGGATCAATGAGGTTGATTTTGACGGTGATACTGTAAGCGGATTTCTGATTAACAATCCCAACAACCTTACCAACATCCAGGCCGGAGATTATTTTGAGATCCCACTGAATGAGATCAGCGACTGGCTTTTTGCCATTACTCCTGCTGTTAAACAGCCAAAAGGACTTTCCAAACTGTTTTCTTCACCCGCCAATCCTTTGCCGAAAACTTACGGAGGATTTACCATTCATAAAATGCGTGCCGATATGCCGGAAGATGAAAGAAAAGAGCACGACGACGCGTGGCAGCTTGATTTCGGTGACTTTAATGATATACAGCTGGTAAACGAACAGGATGAAAAGCCAGAAAACCTTATCGAGCATCCGATGAGCAGAAATATGGAAGGTGAATTCCTAAAGTTCCTTCAGGAATATCCTGACGAACTTACCAACAAAGATGAAAACGGACTTACCCTTCTTCATAGAGAAACCATCGCCGGAAATCTTACATCTGTAAAAATTATCTTGGGAGCCGGAGCAGATAAAAATGTAAAATCTAACAACGGAAAAACCGCTCTGGACTATGCGAAACAGCTGAAGTGGGAACATATTGTTCCGGCCCTGGAAGGATAAACAATACTTAATTAGAAGATTATAATAAAAAGAGGCTGTCTCAAAAGGGGCAGTCTTTTTTTGTGTCTCAAAGTTTGCGATCTACAATTTTTCAGGTTTAGATTTCCGTTATTTGTTTTTTCAGGAATTTTTTTGATATTTTAGTAAAAAG
>Ga0307412_10000991_pt1 | contig 16260 bp, 16 predicted proteins | sample DK1Cmetagenome_3_FD_203823 | JGI IMG/M metagenome (GOLD analysis project Ga0307412, IMG submission 203823) | Maize rhizosphere microbial communities from greenhouse at UC Davis, California, United States - DK15-C-1 | ecosystem: Host-associated > Plants > Roots > Rhizosphere > Soil | place: USA...
CGGCTTGCCGCCCGCCGCGACGGGCCTAGAGGGTAGCGACGCCCACACCGCTTGGCCGGGACCGGCCGACGCCATCGCCCACAAGCGATGTCCGCCAGCGATCCGCCAGGATCGAGCGTCAGTGATCGTCACCCGGCAGGGCCGAAACGAGCGCAGCGAAGGCTCGGTGGAGCGCAGCGGAATAGAGCGCGGCCCGACAGGGGACGCCTAATTCAGCTACCTTAGTTTTCTTCCGTTACGGTGCGTGTGGGGACGGCTGCTTTTCGAACGAGATCTGCAAAATGGCTCGTCAAACCAACCTCGCCGACAAGTTCAATGCCTGAATTTTTCGGCAGATTCTCAACCAAAGTGCGGAGTGCTTCCAGGCCCTTAGTCACCTTGAAAGACACCCAGTGATCTGCACCGCCGGGAACGATTACGGAGCCGGATGAACCCGTAGCTCCGCGATGAAGCTGGACCAGCCACGGAGAAGATCCATCATGGACCCACTCAAAACGCACCGCTCCGAGATGACGGCTCAATTCATCATATTGGCTTGTGATATCGTCCAGAATGCTATCGGGTAATGCCTCGGGCGGGGAAACGCCCAGCATGAAGCTGTCACCGGATCCCGCCTTCCCTTCGACGATCAGCCCCTGCGGCCCGACGATCGCAGCCCCTGCATAGGCAGCTGGAACCGCTGCTTGGCTCAAGAGCGAAGCAATCTGCGTACCGTCCGGATCTTCCTTCCCCAACAGAGAGAAGGGATCAATCCATCCCAAGGTCGTCGTGTACAATCCCGGTCGCGGCTCGACAGGGCAGGTGCGGGTCCATACCTCGTGAGACCCCGTAGGAGTGCCGAAACTGAAGGGCGCCAAACGACGCGGAATAACGGTCGTGTACGGGACTTTCAGGCCAAGCATCCAGGCCATCAACAGGCCATAGGCCTTATCACCGATATGTCGACTGAAGCGGTTTGGCCACTGCATCGTCGCATCCACCGTCACCCCAGCATTTTCTTCCTGTTCCCACAGAAGAGTATGAGACTGCCGCGTCCCACGCTTGAGCGGATGGATGCTGAATTCAGTCCTGACCTTTCCGGATTGCAGGTCGGGCACAAAGCCATAGGCTGTGGAAAGCAACCGAATGGCAAGATCAAAGGGCAAGGATGCCACGCCAGGCTTCTCTACACAGCGGGGCGTATCGTCTGGCGCAAACTCAACCGTGTCGCCTTGGACGACACCGGATACACCGCCATCGGCGACATTGACGGTTTCATTGGCGATCGTATGCAAGCCCTCGCTCGTCAGACGGTTGATCGCCGCGACGACATCGTCGATTGCCTGAAGGCCGTAAAGAAATTCGCGGCTTCGGGGGCTGTCAGGTGTATAGCTTCGGACGTTTACGGTCCCTTCTGGCGACCGAACGAACAGCGCCTCGATAGCGCTTGTCATCGAAGAAAAGCTTGTATTAGCCGACGCTCCGGCAAGCCGATTGAACGACATCAAGGGGGCGCCACGATCGTCAGGTCGATAGGAAATGAATTGTGCAACGCTACCGCGCTCGGCCAGCCGATCGAGGATTTCGTCCTTCCGAAGACTCATATTCCTCGCTTCCCGATATCAACTTTCGCGATTTCTGCCTGAGGCGCCATGAGAGCGATAGCCCCTTGAATGGAAAAATCGATCAATGGACCGACAATCTGACATAGAATGAGCGCGGCTTGAGAGCATCAGCCGGCTTGGGATGCCATCCGGACCACGTTACATGGATCATCTGCCGTGTCGGACTCTTGGCGATGAAGGAATTGCCAATCGATTTGAAGCCGTTTCCATCCGGTGCCAGAACGTCCAACCCCTTCGATTGTTTGGGATCGAAGCTGAGTGACTGACCGGCATGAAGCTCGATGGTATATTCGCAGAAATCGCTCGCGCGGAGTGATCCCGACAAATGGAGGGTCCGGCCCGCTGTACCACCACGCTCAAAGTTGCAGGTGGACTTTTCGAGAGGCGTTGGTCCTGCATCACTGCCACTTGCGGCGCCAAGGAAGTCCAGCAGCGCCTTTGGCTTGGCCATCATTTTGCCCTGCGTGCGGTGGACCCGCAGCACGCCATCCTTCCAGAGCCCTGCTTCCAACTTCAAGGTGCGAGGATCGATTATGAGATAGCCGCCGTCGCTGCCTGGCGAAGCGCCAGAGGTCAAGGTCAGCAGAGGCCCGTCACGCTGGAGCAAGGCATCGAGAGGAAAAGCCTTGAGGAAATCTGCATAATCATCATCCAAAAGCGGGCGCATTTCTGGAGCAATCACGCTTCTCACAAGAAGACCGCTTTGATCCAGACGCTGACCGACCAACGGATACAAGGGCGCCCAAGGGCTCCGCTGCGCCGATTGATCATCCAGATTGATGGGAGGAACAACCGTGGTCGGAGCCAGATGGATTGCAAATTTAGCAGCAAAGAAGACGATCGTGCCAAGCGACACAAGGCTCGCGAACCAGCCAATCAGATCCATGCCGTATAGCCATCGGGAAATCTGTACACCCAAGGCTTCGGACAAACGACGGAGCCAACGGATGCCGGCCTCCACCCAGGGAAAGGCATTGGTGCCTCTGAACCAGGCAATGAAAACGAATACGCCGGCCGTCACCAAGATGACAAGGAAGGTACTGGGATTTGCGACAATCCAGTTCACCAAGCTCACGATTGGGCCTGGGCCGATCTTGGGGCAAGCGTCGGGCGTACCAAGGGATGTGCATAGATTGGGCTGGATTTGAACCGCACCTGCCCACAGCGCCAATCCCGACAAAATGATACCAACGATAATAGCAAAAAATTGCATGCGCGCGCTGATCGCGGACTGGGCAGATGCGTCTTTTGCGTCGAGGGACATCGCGAGATTGCCGAAATCATACGGAATGATCCGGGTTTCCGCGCAGTGAGAGTCGCGGATTGATCGCCCTCGACGGACCCGCGCCAGAACAGTCTGGAAGGCTGTCGCATAGGCTATGATGCCTTTGGCCTGCTGATGGCCGGCAATCGAGCGCCCCTGTCTTAGCTCGACCACAACCCTTGTAAGGCCGCGGAGGGTCGCATTCCGCCAAGCTGCTTCGCTTCTCGACTGGTCAGCCGCGACGCACTGCGTTGCGGTTTGGGTCAATGGCAGCAGTTGGTCGGAATGAGGATCATGGTGATAATGGGCGTGCAGCAGATCCTTGATGAAATAATAGACCTGCGGCGCCAGATGGCCAGCCGCCGTCAATTCCATATCATCTGCGGGGCTGACGGCCAGATCACGGCCTAGGAAGTCGCCAAGATTGAACCAAATCCGCAGCTCGCCTGTCCTGAAAAGTGCGAACCGCAGAAAATAGCAGGCTATCCCTTCCCGGGCCCGATCCATCGAGCGAAAAAGCTCACGAGCTATGCGTCGATCAGCATTGGGTCCGCAGGTTGCTCGCTCATCAGCCGCAGTAGCGATGGTATCATCGATGGCCGCCAGCAGGTCTTTCCGGTCACGACGCGTCTCACCCGCGTCATCGCGCGGCAATACCGCCACCACGCCCATCAGCAGACCGTTGGCGTCATCGGCCTCTTGTAGTTCATCGTCGACAAAATATGGCGTGCCTACGCGGCTCGATTCCGCCAGCAGGACGAAATCCTGTGCCGCCGATCGCCGAAATAATTTTACCAAAAAGTCAGGAAAAGGATAATCCTGAGCCAATCGGACGCGGTGCACAGCGACAGTGCGAGGCACCGAGAGGTCCGACTGGTGGTTATATGTCGGATCTTTGCTATGTGGATCAATCAGATTGAATGAGAGGTGGCCGGATACGTTGGGCACCCACCCAGCATAAGCATAGTCCGCCTCTGTCCACGGATATACGCCACTACTTGGTAGCCGGAATAATTCGTCCCCCAACGATCAGTCCCGCAGATCAGATTTCTGAAGTGGTTGCGCGCGTCTGCCGTACATAAGCAAGGCGGCCGTTGCGCGCCTTCAGCTCGAGACCTTCAAGTTCATGGACCGTCGTACCAACATTGGTTTTCGGCAATGCGCCTGTCGCCCAGGCAGCCAAACCATATCTCTTATGCCTGAGGTAAGAAACCTTCTTAGGTCCCGCACGCAACACGCGCACGAACGCAACCGACACGATGACGGCTACACACGCGAAAAGCGTAGAGGCAAAGGCGAATAGGATCTCAGTCATGGTTCGATAACGCCGCGCCGTTAGCCGAATGTACGCACGGATGCAACCAGCCGGGAAAAACATCGCGGTGAGACAGCCATTTCATAAGCCGAACAACCCCCATCCCCAAAGGCTAGTTCCGCGAATTCGGCTATGACACCGCTCTCGCTGACCATCATTGGCAAAGATATTGCCTATGTTAACTCTAGGTGCAACCTCGCATTACAGGCGGTCAAAAACAGAACCCATTCGAGGGCTAAAAAGCCGTTCGTAGGTTTTCAGCAGGAAACTGTCGGTCATTCCGGCAATATGATCACAAATAACCCGCAACTGCGCGCTTTCATTGGCTGCTTCTCGATACCGGCTACGCGTGGTTTCCGGAAGGAGCTTGAGGGGATCACAAGCAAGGGCTTCAAAAACGGCCACGACCATAGCCTGCCCCTTAAATTCCAGCTGCTGGACTGAAGCACTATAGATTACCTCGGCGCGTACGGCCTTGATGAGAGCGTTCAGAAACTCCCGAGGGGCTTCGGGCAAGCCAGCCCGATAACGCAGGAGCGGCTCATCGAACTCTCCAACCTCGGAAATCTCGGCTTCCGTTATGAAGTGATTCACGAGGAGGCCAATAGCCTGCTTGCGGGCGCGCTCGCCGCCAAACAGTCCTGCGACGAGGTCGGAATAATGCTCATCGGCCCCGCCGGTACCAAGCAAGGCCGACATCCTCTTAATCAGAGGGGCGCATGTTTCGGCCGGAACATGCGAGATGAACGCCTCGTGGGAAATCATGCCCATGGCGATCGCATCCTCAAGGTCATGCACGCCAAAGCTGATGTCGTCGGCCAAATCCATGATGCTGCAATCGAAGGATTTATGGGCGCTCTTGCCGTGCTTGCCTTTTTCATCGCTGACAGCGGTGAAAAGTTCTCTGTCGGCAACGCTCAGATTGCGCAAAATCCAATCCACGATGTCCTGATCGCAATCCATATAGGCCTTAGGAGGCTTGGATCTATCGCGATCGAGGATTTTGACGGCGCTCGTCTCCTGCACGAGGGCGGGTTTGCGATCCGGATTGTGGACGCGACTAAAGGGAACCGGATACTTCAAGACCCCGAGCATGGTTCGGCGCGTCAGATTGGCGCCGAAGCTCTCGGAAAATTTCTCAAGGCGACCCAATATGCGGAGTGTCTGACCGTTTCCTTCGAAGCCGCCGGCATCACGCATGCAGAAATTCAGCGCGACCTCCCCGCCATGACCGAACGGGGGATGCCCAAGGTCATGCGTGAAACCGATCGCTTGAACCATATCGGTATCGGGGAGGTAAGAAATGGCGGGGTGAGACGCTAATGCATCTTCAAACCTTTGAACTATGCCACGAGCGACTTGAGCCACCTCAAGAGAATGAGTCAGGCGCGTACGGTAGAAATCACTGTCGCCCAGGTTCAGAATCTGGGTTTTTCCCTGAAGTCGTCGAAATGAGGCAGAGTGAACCACGCGCGCATAATCGACCTGGCTGTCGGTCCGACTGTCTTCCGGGCGCCTAATCCGTGCTTCTCGCCTTTCAGACCAATCAACCATAGTTCATCCTCTGGTACATTTTAGCGCGCGCCGGCCAACTGATTGAGGCCCCCATGTAAAATGCCGATATGTCATAACTACCCTGCGCTGCAAATTCTCACGGCCCGAGCTGCCCCTGCCGATCTGACTAAAGAGACGCTCGATACGCCGTTGGCAGCAGCCTGACATGATCGGTCAAAGGCGGTTCCAACTCGAACGCCTTGGCCGACCGGGCAAAATCATAGACCCGCAACAGACTGAAGGCGTCCGGACGCTCTTGGGAGAAAGCCAGCTCATTGCTCGAAAGGTAGAAAGGCGTCCGCGCATTTCCAAGCGTGGTCTTGACCTCTAGCAGCCGCTCGCCGCCATCCAGACCATAGGAGCGGATATCATAACCGGCACCATCGCCATCCTCCTGCGACACCCAACGAACCTTGCGCGCCAGATCATCCCGCCCACCGGTTGATAGCCGCTGTCGCTCGGAATGAAAGACCCGTTCTTCGCCTCGCAGTCCCAGGGATCGATTTAGCGCATCCCGCGCCGCTGGATCGAATTTGCGCACTAACCGCTCAAGAGACAATGTACTGGTGCTTTCAGCGGAAGTAAGTTCCGGCGGATCGACGATGGGCAGGCTGCCCGCGTTATCGGGAACAGCTTCAGTGAACGTCACAAGCGATACAGGCCGGATTGGCGCACCGAGATAACGCCCAATCCCGTCGATCAACGCGCCTTGGAAATTTCTGCGCGGCTTGTAGCCCTTGATTGTTGGCAGCCCCAGCCGCTCCTGCACCGCACTGATATTGCAATGTTTGAATTCGATCGATTGCTCGGATCGATCGATCAACTGGCGCAGCGCTGCATTGCGATGAGCCTTGACGAACGGCTGCCCTGCCAACTCCATCTGGAGCATCGCGAAATAGTCAGCGACGATCAGATCGATCTCGCGATCTGTCCAATTTGATCCTCTGCCGTCCGTCCCCGCCATGGGTGATCGCTAACATGAAGTCGGCGTTGTCCAATGTCGGTTCCCGTGCTTATCCATAGGAGTTCAGATTCCGAGCAAGCCATGTTCGAGGCAACGAAACCGCAAATGGCCCGCTACCGCTCAATCACATTGGAAGGACCGCTGATGCAGAATGGACGCCGGCTCGTTCTGCGCATGGATGATGGCGGGAAATGGCGTATTTTGACGCTCGGCAAACAGGAGTATTTTCTCGGCTGTCATATGCGCATAAAAGGCTCCCGTGAGGGCCATGACATTATGGCGGCTGACAGGATCATCGCCAAATGACGCTGACCCAAGAACAGGCGCCATGGGGCGCGGCATCCATACTCATCCGCATGCATGGCGACCACGCCAAAGCCCAACCGATATGAGAATTTCTGCGCTGACCGCAATCGGCGACGTCGATGGCGCCGCCGATGGGGAAGAAAGTGGCCAATCGCGTCGATCAGCTGAGTGCGGGGTCATCAAACCATGGGCAGTATCAAAACTTCGACGGAAACTATCTCCGTTGTAAGCTATCCCTTTGCCAGCGCCACCTTACCCAAAGACGCGCCGCGTGTTCTCACGGCCCGAAGCGCTTTTCGCTGATCGTCCGTAAGAGTGTTAGCCGGCTCTCGTTTCGCCGGGTTGCCGGCGAACATATCCACATCCAACGTCCACCCCATTTGATCGGCGAGGCATTCGGCAAAGGCCCGCGCCATCGGGGGCGGCACAGCGTTGCCGACTTGTCTATATTGCTGCAACCGGGGGATACGGTCGGGCCACAGGAAGTCGTCCGAGAATCCCTGCAACCGCGCGCTTTCCCGTACGGTAATGACGCGATGATGCTTGTAATGCACCGGCCGCAATGGGCTGAAATTGCCAGATCCCGCGCGCAGCGTGTATGATGGGCGTTCGGGGTGCAGCCGATCATGGAATGATCCACGCTCGCGCTTACCCGGCTCCAGTGTGCTTAAGCGTGCGACCATGTCCGCAGAATGCGCAGTCGGTTCGTGATTGAAGATGCCGGTTTCGCCAAACTCGCCCGCGTCTGGTAGATCATCAATCGCGACCGCCGAAGATACGAAAGGCTGTTCAGCCGTGCCGTGCGTCGGCGACGGGAAGCGAACCGCCTTCTTACCCTTCAATCCAAGTATGACGAGCCGCTTGCGGTTTTGCGGCACGCCAAAATCGGCCGCGGACACGACCGTATGATCGACGGCATAACCTAGGGTGCGAAGTTGCGCCTTTACGTCGTCCAAAAACTCGCCGTTATCGATCGATGCGAGGTTCGGGACGTTTTCGAGCATGAAAGCGGACGGCTTCAATTCGTCCACGATACGAATGAAATGTCCAATTAGGTCGGCTCGAATGTCGCGCTTACCTTGCCGCTTCCCCGCGATGGAGAACGGCTGACATGGCGGGCCGCCGATTACGAAATCAGCGCGCTCGATCCCGGCTCGCGCCAGCAACTCCGCACCGGACGCTACGTTAAGGTCCGTCACGAACCCCCGGCTTCCGCGATATTCGTGATTGTAATTATACGCGTCCACGGCGCGCGCATCAATTTCGAAGCCAGCAGCGACGTTAAGCCCCGCGTCGAGATAGCCGGTCGATAGTCCGCCGCAGCCGGCGAACAGTTCGATCCCTGTGGGCAACTTCGTTGTCATTGCTTGGGCACATTCGTTGTGCGGATCATGGCGATTTGAGCCTCCGACGTATTTATGACGTAGCTGGCGGAATGAATTATCCGAAGGTCGCCGGGCCGCGCCGCGACGTTGAATTCCATGATATGAACGGCCGATTGGTAGTCGACCTTCAACGCTAGCGGCCGGACCTTTAGACCGGGAAAATAGTGCGCAGCGTACTGTATCATGTTGAAAATCTGGACGCGGTTCAGTTCGTCTGAAACGGCCTTGGCCTCAATCGGGAAGATTACGGGTACGTCATCGTCGCCGGACGCAATCCCTACGTCGATCGCGTCGAGTTCAGCCTGACCGATCCCCGGCACGCTCTTCCGGACATGCGAGCGTAGCCGATAAATCTTCATGCCAGTGAAGTGGTCGAGAAGCTGGCAATAGCCGACGACGGACAATAAGGCCTGTTCGTCCATTTCGGCGATCGTTTCCGGCAACAGCCGACGCACGGGCATGGGCGTTTGGTCGATCGCTGGCGTAAGCTCGCGAACCGGCACTTCCATGATGCCGCTCGACGCCTTTTCGAACTGATACAGTCCGCGTCCGATAGCGCGTAGGACGTGAAAGCCCTTCGACAGAATCTCGTCGGGCAGCACTGTGCGCGACCGCATACGATAAACCACGTCGGCGGCGTTGCGAGCAGATATAGCGTCGGGGTTGTCGGATACAGCTCGCACCGCCTCCACAGCCGTACGAACATCGTCGAGCGAGAAAACCACGGTTGCCGCACCCGGTCGCCAACGATCCTGAAACAGTTTCAGGATGACCGGAACGTACACCTTCGAATTTTTGCCGTGGCTTTGAAGGCTTTTGCCTTTTGGTTTCGCGACGCCTGGCGTAACCGAATCGGCCCTAGTGGCACGGCGACGCTTCGGCGCGGTTGCATCAAGGTCCGTTTCGTCGATCATTAGCCCCTATAACGCATATAGAACAAAAAGAGAACATTTGGCGTCGTACTATTTTGCACAGGAATCAGAACGCCGCCCCGGCGTCAATGCCTAGCTGATTTTCGTTGCTGGCAGAAGTTAGGACTCGCTCTTCCACCGTGCGCTTTTTCTCGCAAAATAAAAGACTTATGATCGTGCCTGGCGGAGCGGGACGAACCCGTAACAGAACCTCTGATAATTTGATGAACAATCACAGGTTCTGTGACATACTGGAATCGTCGGACCCCAAAGAAAAGCTGCTCCGTTTCAGCAGCGCCCAAACGATTCTGCGAGCTTCGAACCTGCGTGATATCGGCTTCAATCGTCAGACCATCGCGCGCTGTCGATGCTAGAAAACGATGCAACCCAATCTAGAAGCCCTCACCGCCGTGTGATTGTCAGCGATGCCGCTCACAGGCCGTCACAGGGATGAAGGCTGGCTCTCCATATCCGCCATAGACGTCGCTCAACAACCAGGAGCGTTCGACATCGCTCTCCTGCTCGCCAATGCTTTTCCACCAGAAACGTAGAGCGGCATCCCAACGATATCCGCGAGATTTCAGCCGGTCCTTGGCGTCAAAAGGAGCATCGATGGCATTCACGCGATATGTCGGCCGCTCCGAACATGCGATGAGCTTTGCCAGGATCGTCTCTCCATCAGGCAATCCGTAGGAAAGCAGATAGAGTAGCGCGAGGATGTCATTCTCGGCCCTGTGGCCCTCATAGAACCAGCCGCATTGCGAGACGAGATGCGCGAGCGCGCGCCCCTCGAACCCAAGCTCAAGCCAGTCCAGTTCAGCCATCGAGCAGGCCCAGGGCTTCCCGGCAATGGCCGGCAGGCGCCGATCCACGAACGGCCTGTCGAACGCGGCATTGTGGGCGACGATGATGTCGGCGGATGAGAGAATATCCACCGCCATTGTGTCGTCGATCTCCTGTCCGGCGACGTCCTCGGCTGCAAGGCCAGTAAGTTTGGTGATCTTCGGATCGATCGGCATGCCCGAATCTTCGCGCCAGACCCGCGGCAAACCGACCTGGACGATTCTCCCGCGATCATCGAACCGAAAACGCTGAACGGCCAGTTCGATGATTCGATCGGCTTCCCGATCGAGGCCGGTCGTCTCCACGTCGACCGCCACGCCGATCCGGCTGGGCACAAGCGGGTCCGCATCATGAAAATGAGTCACAGGGACAAGGCGGCGCTGCACGCGATAGTCAGGGTGCATTCTCAGAAAATCGGCCGCCTGCGAATGACGATCGGATATGCTGGTATTCATCGCGCGACGATCCCTGCCATCAGCCCTCAACCACCCTGAAAACCGAGCCGCTGCCAGCGTCCCGAACCAGATCGACCCGCTTCCCATCCCAATGATAATCGAGGTGCCGGCCCTGAATGGGATTGGACGCGCAGTCCGGATAGAAAAGCGCAACACATTCGCCGCCAGCCTGTCGCACGCTTGGGTAGGCCAGGCCATCAGCCCCTGAACCACGCAGACTGGCAGCGAGCTGCTGGGCTGCCCCATAGCTCTCCGGATCAAGACAGGGACCAAAATCCTCGTCACCGGCGCGAAGATCATGCAGCTCAGCATCGACCTTCAGGACAATCTCCCGAAACTGTGACGTCCACCCAGCCGGCTCGCCCGTCCTGGCCATGAACCGGGCATGATGATGGATCGTCTCGAACAAAGCGGTTTCATAGTTTCGCGCGACATAGAGAACGCCATAGCTGCCGTCCGAAAACCGGCTCGGTCGATCGAGGCTGACATGCGTGAACGAGGCCATCAGATAGGATGCCCCCACGCCACCGATCCGTCGCTCAGGAGGGACAAGCTCGATGTTCCCGATCGACGTCATGATACGCGGGTTCGTCTTCTGCTCAGCCGATATGAGGAGGGGCCAATCAGCGGGATCAGCTATATCCTCGAACAGATCGATGGGGGGATAAATGCTGCGGATGATCCTGACCGCACCCTCCCATTCGACCCTGTTGACCGGCGGCAGCGCAATTCCCGTCACCAGCCGCCCCGCTCCGCGTCGAGATAGCGCCGCACCCGCATGATGTCCGTCAACTCACCACCCAGCATGACCGCCAGCGCATTTGCGCCCTCAAAGGCCGCATTGGGGGCCTTGATCCAGTCATAGCCGCGCTGCGGCTCCTGAAAGATGATCCGGAGCGCCTTGTGGATGCCCATGAGGTTAGAAAGCCTGGCGAGTCCATCGCGTGAGATGCGGCCCGGCCCCTCTGCCTTCCAGCGCCGGAAGCTGCGCACCGGCATATCGGTCAGGACGGCTGCCTGCTCGTCCGTGACGCCCCATTTGGCGAACAGATTGAGTGCCGCACGAAACATCGCCCCGCCTTCTTCCTGGGTGACGGGTTCCGGCCGGAACGGAGCCGGGACGGTCTCAATGGGTTGCAACATGGCCATTAAACATCTCCATATGGCCGTATATAAGATATTTACTGCCAAATGGCAATTTCTGACCTGTCTCCACCTATGCGCTATCTCGCATAAATTCAGTTTATGCGCTAAATCGCATAAGCCGTTTGGCCTCCCTGAACGACTGCCTTGTCAGCGCCGCCCGAACCTCGCCTTGATGACTTTCTCGGCCGCTCGGAGTTGGTCCAGATAGTCGCTCCAATATTGCATCATCTTGACCCGCTCATTCCAATGCTCGCCGCGCAGATAGGCGCGCCGGACATCGTTGCTTTCGACATGGGCCAACTGTCGTTCGATCGCGTCGGGATGCCATTTGCGGCTCTCGTTGAGCAGGGTGCTGGCCGTCGCGCGAAAGCCATGTCCGGTCATCTGCGTCTTGTCATAGCCCAACCGCCGCAGCGCGGCGTTGACCGTATTCTCCGACATCGGTCGCCTCGGGTCGCGAATGCTGGGGAACAGATATTTCGAATGGCCGGTGATCGGATAGAGCACCTCCAGCAGGTCCATGACCTGCGTGGACAGCGGCACGCGATGCTCGCGCCCCATCTTCATCTTCCCGGCCGGGATCGTCCAGATAGCGAGATCAGGATCGAACTCGGACCATTCCGCGTGGCGCAACTCGCCGGGCCGGACGAACGTATGAACGCCGACCTTCAAGGCGATCTCGACGGCCGGCTGCCCCTCATAGCCCCACATGGCGCGCAGCAGCTCGCCGACCCCGCCGGGATCGGTGATGGCGGCGCGATGCGTCACCTTCGGCGTGATGAGCGCGCCTTGCAGATCGGCGGTAACGTCGCGCTGCGCGCGGCCGGTTGCAATCGCGTAACGCAGGATGCTGCCACATGTCGTCCGCAGCCGCCTCGCCGATTCATAGCGACCCTTCACCTCGACCGTGCGCAGGACGGCAAGAAACTCCGGGGCGGTCAGTTCACCGATCGGCCGCTCGCCGATGATCGGCTCGGCATAGCGCAGCAACCAGCGCATCTTTTCCATCGTGGCGGCCGAACGCCCTTCGGCTTCCTGCTTCGCAAGCCATTCCTGAGCGACCGCGCCGAAGCTGTCCCCACCGTTGAGCGCGAGGGCGCGTGCGAGCCTTTTGTGGGTGGAGGGGTTCGTGCCCCGCTCAAGCAGCTTGCTGGCCTCTGTCCGCTTCTCGCGCGCCTCCTTGAGCGAGACTTCGGGATAGACGCCGAGCGACAGGGTCTGCCGCTTGCCTCCATGCGAGAAATTCCAGCGCCAGTAGCGGGCGCCGTTGGGGTTCACGAGCAGATAAAGGCCGTGCATGTCACTGACCTTGAACGGCTTATCCCGGAGTCCGATTTTACGGATGGCGGCATCGGTAAGCATGGTGTTGATTTTCCCGGTTTTAATGCCGAGAAAATTACCGCTGGCGCATCCGGGTAGCAAGGTACACGCCCGGACGGCGGCGGACGAGATACCGCAAACCGCGCAAAATATACCGTCGATTTCGGACGGCTATGGATAGGAAAATCAAGGGAAATGGTGCCCGGGGACGGAGTCGAACCGCCGACACTGCGATTTTCAGTCGCATGCTCTACCAACTGAGCTACCCGGGCATGGCGGCCGGTGAGGATCACCGGGCCTTTGGTGAGGCGTGCCTATAGGCATCAGGCCGGGGTGCTGTCTACCCCATCCTCGTCACTTTTTTTCATCTCGTCATCGACCGGGCGGCCGGGTACGCGATAGCCTTCGCCCAGCCATTGCAAAAGATCGCGGTCGCGGCAGGCCTTTCCACAGAAAGGGCGGGTTTCGAGAGCCGAGGGCTGGCCGCAGACGGGGCAGGAGGAAGCTTTAGGAGACATGGCCCGCAGATATGGCGAGCGTCGCGTCCGCCTTCAAGCCGATTGCGCCGCCGCGACGGCGGGAAAGGGTCTCGATCCAGTCGGCCGCCTTGTGCAGCCGGTCGATGATCGCAGGTGCCGCCGTGATCGTCGCGGGGCCGCCATTGCCGTATCGTTCGGCGCGGCGCAGCAGCGCCAGCGCAGCCGTTTCGACCGGATCGGCACGGAGCAGTTCCATGAGGTTCATGCGCTCTCGCCGGCGGATGACCTGGACGAAGCCGAAGCCGTTGACCGCCGTGCGCTCAAAGGGCAGCGGCAGATATTTGTCGATCTGGGCCGAGGCGACGGCGCGCTCGTCCTTGTTGTTCATCGTCGGCAGGTCGATGCCGATCGAGCCGGTCAGCCCCAGGCGGCGAATCGCCAGAGCCGCCAGCTTCGCGCCCTTCGGGCCCAGCTTGGCGGGCGGCATGGAGCCGTCGACGTCGATCAGGATCATCGCAGGCGTGGGGAAGATGCGCAGGGCGGCTTCCTCCGTGCCGATATCGCCGGAGATCGCCTCTTCCATCAATTCGCTCCAGCCATGAGCCTCCAGCCGATCCTCTTCATGCGCAGGGCATGGAATGATGGGCAGGCCGGTTGCGCGCAGGCGCTGGAGCAGGCTGGGGGCGGGGTGCGCTTTCGAGCCGGGCTGGGCTATGCGGGCCTTGGCAAGCTTTGCGCGCCCTTCCTCCGGGATTGCTTCGCGCAGGATTTCCAGCAGCACGGTTGCGCCCTCCGCAATCTTGGGCGGGATGGGTTCGACCAGCACTTCTTCGCCGGAGATCAGGCGGGCGATGCCGCGCTTCTTGGGGATGACGGTGCGGACCAGCTTGCCCTGGATCATCGCGCCTGCGCGCGCGGCGTCGCTGTCCCGTTCGATCTGTGCTTGGACAAGCTGGCCCTTTTCGATCAGCGCGGCGCGGGCCTCGCCAATGCCTTCTTCATAGAGCCATTCGGCCATAAGCGGTTAATCCAGTGGATAGCCCGCTGCCTTGAGCAGCGCGCGGGTTTCGTAAAGGGGCAGGCCCATGATGGCGCTGTGGCTGCCCTGTATGGCGCGGATCAGGCCGGCGGCGCGGCCCTGTATCGCATAGCCGCCCGCCTTGCCGCGCCATTCCTGCGCGGCGATATAGGCTTCGATTTCGGCGCGATCGAGATGCTTGAAGGTGACGATGTTGGTCGAGAGGCGGTGGCGCGCCTTCCCTTCCCCATCGATCAGGGTGATCGCGCTGAACACGCGGTGGCGGCGGCCGGACAGGAGTTGGAGGCACGCGCGCGCTTCGGCTTCCGTTTCCGTCTTGGGCAGGATGCGGCGCCCGGCGGCGACCACCGTATCACCTGAAAGGACCAGCGCACCGGGATGGCGCTGCGCCACGACAGCCCCCTTCTCAGCGGCGACGCGGGCCGCGTAGGCGGCGGGGAGTTCGCCCTTCAGGGGCGTTTCATCAAGGTCAGCCGGGTCCACCGCGTCCGGAGACGCGCCGATCTGACCCAGAAGTTCACACCGTCTAGGAGAAGCCGAAGCAAGGATGAGCCGCATGCGTGGGGGGCGGCTTATTTGAAGCGGTAGGTGATCCGACCCTTAGTCAGGTCGTAGGGGGTCAGTTCGACCAGCACTTCATCGCCCACCAGCACGCGGATGCGGTTCTTGCGCATCTTTCCGGCGGTGTGACCGAGGATCTCGTGATCATTTTCAAGCCGCACGCGGAACATGGCGTTGGGGAGAAGCTCCACAACCTGTCCGCGCATTTCAAGCAGTTCTTCTTTTGCCATAATATCCTGGAAAGCCGAAAAATCGCGCCGCCATAGCGTCAAAATGCGGAAAAAGAAAGTCAGGCGGAACGCCCGAACTTTTCACCGGCTTTTTGTAGCACCGCAAAGACGTGATCGAGCTGATCTGCATCAAGGCAATAGGGCGGCATCAGATAGATGGTGTTTCCCAGCGGCCGCAGCAAGAGGCCGTTTTCATGGGCAAAGGCGCGCAGCCGCGGGGCGACGTCGGAAAGATAGCCGGCGTCCGGTGTGATCAGGTCGATGGCGGCGATGGCGCCCAAGCGGCGCGGTCGGGCGAAGGCGGGATGCGCGGCGAGCGTTTCGAGTCGCTGTGCCATGCCCTGGCCGAGCGCCGCAACGCGGCCCAGCACATCCTCCTGCCGCCAGATGGCGAGATTGGCTGCGGCGGCGGCGCAGGCGATGGCATTGGCCGTATAGCTGCTCGAATGATAGAAGAGGCGGGCGCGGTCCGTGGACTTGTGCGCGTCGAAGATGCGCGGTGTGGCGAGGGTAGCGGCGAGCGGGATTGCGCCGCCGGTGATCCCCTTCGCCACCGCCATGATGTCGGGCACCACGCCGGCCTGTTCGCAGGCGAAGAGGGTGCCGGTGCGGCCCCAGCCGGTCATGACCTCGTCGGCGATGAAGAGGACGTCGTGGCGGGCGCAGATCGCCGCCATGTCGCGCAGGACGGCGGCCGGGTAGATCAGCATGCCCCCGGCGCCCAGGACCAGGGGCTCCACGATGAAGGCGGCTGGCCCCTGCGCGCAGGCGGCCTCCAGCGCGTCGAGCGTCGCCTGTTCCTTGCCCTCATGGGGAAAGGGGATGGTGTCGACATCGAACAACAGCGGCGACCAGGCGGCGTTATAGACGCCGCGTTCGCCCAC
>Ga0307412_10000992_pt1 | contig 16260 bp, 9 predicted proteins | sample DK1Cmetagenome_3_FD_203823 | JGI IMG/M metagenome (GOLD analysis project Ga0307412, IMG submission 203823) | Maize rhizosphere microbial communities from greenhouse at UC Davis, California, United States - DK15-C-1 | ecosystem: Host-associated > Plants > Roots > Rhizosphere > Soil | place: USA...
TGGACGTTGCCGCCCTGCGACTCCGACCAGACGATCCACGGTTCCTTCGGATGTTGCTGCGTGTAGAAGCCGTCGCCACCGGTCACCATGAACCAGTAGCTGTTCTGCAGGTTGCCGCCTTTGCGCAGGCTCGGTCCGCAGTGCGAGCCGTTATCCTGCGCGCCACCGCAGATGTAATAGGGCACGCGGAAGTCGTAACTCACTTCGTAGAACTGTCCGATCGGGAAATACTCGCCGAAGTCCCAGGCGCCACCGCCGTCCCAGGTGATGTACACACCGCCGTCATTGCCGACGGCCATGTGTTCCGGATCGCCTGGATCGATCCACAGGGCGTGCGTATCGATGTGCACGTCGCGCAATGCCTCGAACGCCGTGCGGCCACCATCGTTCGAGTACAGCATCGGCGTCGAAGAGAACCAGACGCGGTTCGGGTTCCGCGGGTGCACGTTCATCATCGAGTAGTAGAACGGCCGCGTGTTGGCGTCGTGCATCTTCTCCCAGTTCGCGCCGCCATCGGTCGTCTTGTACATCCCATTCTTCAGTTGCTGCGGCGGCTGACCCGTGCGCGTGTTAGGCGACGAGTCGGCCTCGACGATCGCGTACGCGATCTTTCCGTCGCCCGGGAAGAGCGCGACGTTGATGCGGCCCTTCTGCGTTTCCGGCCAGCCATTTCCCTTCACTTCAGTCCATGTCGCGCCGGCGTCGGTGGACTTCCAGAGCGCTGAACCGGGGCCGCCTGACTTGAGGTAGTAGGGACCGCGGATGCGTTCCCAACTCGTCGCCCAGACGATGTCAGGATTTGCGGGGTCGAGTTCGACATCGACGAAACCGGCTCGGTCGCTGATGAACTTCGACAACTTCCACGTCTGTCCGCCGTCTTCGGTCTTGTAGAGCCCGCGCTCCGGGTTCGTTTTCCACGCGGCGCCGAGTGCGGCGACGTAGACGATGTTCGGGTTGCGGGGATGGACGACGATGCGGCCGATGTGCTGCGTCTTCTCGAGGCCCATCAGCCGCCACGTGATGCCACCATCGGTCGACTTGTAGACGCCGTAGCCAGGTTCGATTGAGTTGCGTGAGTTCTGCTCGCCGGTGCCGGCCCATACTTGCATCGTGTCGGATGGCGCCACTGCCAGCGCGCCCATGGAAACGACGGGTTTGTCATCGAACGTCGGACGGAAGGTCACGCCACCATTCGTGCTCTTCCATACGCCGCCCGCGACCGGCGCAACGAAGAGCGTTCTCGATGGAAACGGAATGCCGGTGATGTCGGCAATGCGTCCCTCGAAGTGAGCGGGTCCGACGCTGCGCCAACGCATGCCGGCGATGAACGACGAGTCCACGCCTTGAGCGACAGCGAGCGCGGGTACGGCGAGGAGAGCCGTTGCGAACAAAGATGAACGAGTCATGAATGAGAGGGCTTCGGGGCTTCGGGGCTTTGGTGTGCGCCTAAAGTGAAGCTACGAACGCAAGTTGGCGAGCGTTGGGGGCAGATGTGGGAGGTGGGAGGTGGGAGAACCTTATGCCAACGGATTCTGCCGGAATCGGATTCCTCCCACATCCCACATCCCACATCCCGTCTACCGAGGCCACAACCACCCGAACACACCGGCAGTCGCCAGCCCAAATACGAGCCCATCCAACGCCTGTCGACCGAAGTTTCCCCACGGCCGGCCGAACCAGATCGACTCAGGGACCGTAGCCATGATGTACGCCATCGATGCCGTTGTCCCGGCAATGCGGAAGACCTGGAGGTACTCAGCGCCGGGTGCCAACGCGTGCCAGGAGACGTAGGCCACGAACACCGAGACGATCAGGTAGAAGACCACCGACTGTGCCATCATCGGCGCCATGGCCGGCATCCCGTTAGGTACGACGGTGATGTAGGCGCGCGGGCCCTGCATCATCTTCTCCTTGACCGCCGGATCCTCCATCCCGCGCATCTCGGCCACCCACGGAACCGCGTACTGGCCCGGCGCGGGAGGATTCTGGCGCATCGTCGCCTGCACGGCATCCGCGTTAGGCAGCCCGGTGAAATCCTTCTTGTGGTGGGGCATCACGGTCCAGGCCAGGGCGGAGAGGATGAAGACGACGACGGCGCTCACTACAATCGGAAGCATAAGTTGCGTCAGGAACTCCATGGGTTCGCCTCCTCCGGATCGTGGACGTGGGATGTGGGATGTGGGATGTGGGATGTGGGATATGGGAGAACCTGATGCCAACGGATGCTGTGGGAATCGGATTCCTCCCACATCCCACCTCCGTTCATGACTACGCGAGCCTGACCGCTCTCTCGATGGCGACTTCAAGGGTGCGCACCGCCAATGCTTCCACCTGCACCAACGGCCTGTTCAAGCCCTCATGCCTGCATAACGCGAACACAATGTCGCCATCAAAGGACGTCCCCGCCGGCGTTATGCGACGATACAGCGCCGCCGACGCGGCCTGGGCCAGCTCGGACACCGCCGACCGGGAAAGTGCGGCGTTCGTGGCCACCACCGCCAGAGTCGTGTTGCCGGAGACGGGCGTCTCAGTGGTCGCTGGTCTCGCCGGTGGCGACGGAGGTGCGTCGGCGAGAATCCTGGCCGAATCTATGAAACGTCCGTCGGAGCCTCGGGCACCGGCGATGATGTTCCCCTGCCCATCACGCACATCGCCAAACGCGTTGACGACGGCCACCGCGCCGACCATCAACTCGTCGGCCTCTTCGAACCAGCACCCAACGCCACCCTTCATCGCGCCGTCGCGGCCGCCGACCTTGCCGACGGTGGCGCCCGTACCAGCGCCCACGCTCCCCTCCTGAATCCCAACGGCTTGCGCGGTGTCGCACGCCGCGTAGGCCATGTCGGGTGTGGGCCGCGCGTCCGGACGACCGAACGGAAGAAGGTCGAAGATGACGGCAGCCGGAACGATCGGAACGACGAAGTCGGCCATCGGGTGACCGCGCTTGTGCTCTTCCATCCACCGCATAACGCCGGCGGCTCCGTCGAGTCCGTACGCCGATCCACCGGTGAGCATCACCGCGTCCACGCGGTCGGCAAGACTGGTTGGCGTGAGCGCGTTCAGTTCGCGAGTGCCGGTCGCCCGTCCGACGATGCAATGACCCCCGCGCCACCGGTCGCGCGCGTGGCGAATGACGGTAACTCCGGTTCCGCCCTCACGATCGGTTGCATGACCAACCATGAGGCCGAGCGGGGTGAAGTCGACCGATGTCACCCTTTCGCTGGTGCCTGGGTCGCGACCTTGCCCGCGCAGCGGCGGCAGAGGGTCACGCCTTTCATCGAACAGACCTGGCAGATGAACGTGCCGCAGCCATGGCAGGGGTAGCCTTCGGACGCGCGCTCTTCATTGCCGCACGCTCGGCAGTTCATGGCGTCTCTTTCGCGCAGCTCAGTCATGCTGGCCTCCACGGTCAGCTAGAAAGCTAACGGCCTTCGGCATACCATGGCACCAATGGATGGCTCGCTCGCGGCAGCTGCCTTTGCTCCGTTACGTCCTGCGCTAGGAGGAACAACAACTTATTTGATGCGCTGGTCCGTGACTCGCACGGCAGCCGCCGCTCGCTCGCTCCGCGCGGGACTAATGCAGTCGTGCAGCGAGCATACGAGACGGAATCTGGAATCATCGTGCTGTTATGCGTCAGACCACCACTCTGCAGGCGACATCAATTGGGATTTGGGTCTTCCGACTCACCTGCTCCAAAGTGTCATCGCGTTGTGCGCGTTTATTGGTGCACGAGTAGCTCGGAAGCGAGCGACGGGGGATCTGCCGAGCGAGTCCTGCGCAACCCGTCACTCAAATGTGCGTCGAGCGCAGAACGAACAAGGCAGGAGCCCCGGAGCGAGCGACAAGATTCAAGAACGTGGCCGTAAAAAAACCGCTGCACGTGGAGCGACAGAAATCTCAATTGGCGTACGACCGACGATATCACCGTCCGCCTGAACCGAAACCGGCGGATCCGAAGAAATCCGAAAAACACGCCCACGGGCAAACGTCATGCGCGGATGCGGACGAAAATCCCTGCGCAACAGCCGAAAAATCAGCCCGAACAGCTCACGGGTGCGTTCCGGCATGAAAACGCAGAGATCGAGCTCACCATCGTCGGGCTTCACGTCCGGTCCGAGCGAGAACCGGCCGCCGAGTATCGCACCGGCGTTCGCGACCATCGCCAGGATCGCCTTCGCTTCGACGCGCTTGCCGTCCACGTCGATCGTGACGTGCACCGGACTCCGACCGAGCGCCGCGCGAGTCGCCGTGATCGCGTACGACAGGATTCCCAGCGCACGCTTCCGGCCAAATGGCGTCTTCTCCACCATCGCGACGTCCACGCCGACGCCGGCGGCGAACGTGAAGTAACGTCCATCCGGCAACTGTCCCAGGTCGAACCGGCACGGCTCGCCGGCCAGCAGTTTGCGGACCGCCTTCCCGATGCCTAACGGGATTCCCAGGACACCAGCCACCAGGTTACCTGTCCCACCGGGGAGCACGCCGATCGGAATCCCGCTGTGTGCCATCGCGCCGACGACTTCCATGACCGCGCCGTCCCCGCCGAGCACGAAGACCGCGTCCCACCGCTCGCTCCGTGCACCCAGTATTTCCCGCGCGTGACCGGCATGGGTGGTGATGACTTCGTGAACATCGACCCCATCTTCCGCAAACGCTCGTAAGGCAGCCTTTCGATGCCGCATCCCCCGGCGCGATCCGGGATTCACGACGAGCAACACGCGCTTCAGCGCGGTCATCGATTACCCGATTACGCGCGTACCCGTCAACGACGCCAGATCCGGTACAGATCGAAACCGACCTGACGCTTCGACGTGCTGAACCCGCGCTCGCCCACCCCGCAGACGAGTTTGTCGAACGAGGGCTCGTACGCCGCCGACACACCACTCCGCGCCGTGCGGCCGAACTGGTAGTCGAGCTTCACACCGATGGTCGAGAGCAGTGACGGTGAGGCGGTGGTCGTCGTGAACTGACAGAGCCCCGAGCTCAGCGACATGAACAGGCGATCCGATACCTGCTTGCCGATGGCGAGTTGCGCACCGCCGAGCGTGAAAATGTCACTCGCCTGCGTCCCCGGTCCGGCCGACGTCTGGAGCTGCACCAGGTCGACGAAACCGCTTGCATAACGAGCCGCCAGCGAGCTCGCAAAGCTGCTCACGCTTGCCAGCAGCAGACGCGTCGCGCTGTTCGTGCTGGCCACGCTGAAGCTCGGCTGATCGAACAGCACGTAGGAGAGCAAGTCCGACTGTGAAAGCCCAAGCAGCGAGTCCGCTGCATACAGGTCGAGTTCGGGACGCTGTAAGGTACCAGTCACGCGCACGCCGACCCGGACGTCATTCCGGCCGCCATACGTCGCGTTGATCGAACGCGAGGTGTAAACCGCCCGAATGTCGAGCGCTGGATTGAAACCTGGCTCTCCGTCGAACCGCAGCAATCCCGATTGAACCTGGAATGTGCGCTGAAGAGGACTGACGTTGAATCGATACGTGCCGCGCTCCGTCTGCAGGTCACCGGTGAGCGCCAGTTGATCTTCGCTGAAGCGATCGCGACGCGAAACCGTGAGGTTGACCGACCCGGTAAGCTTGATGTCGGCGTCCTGTGAGCGAAGCCAGACGTTGTTTCCCATCACGACTTGCACGTTATTGGCCGAAAGGCCGCGGATGAATCGGGCTGCAGGTCGAGGCAGGAGGCCGAGCCGCCCCACGGCAGCGCTGTCGATGCCCAGCTCCTTCCAGTCTTCAATACTGAACAGTTCCTTGTCGGACGTCTCCGGGAGCGCGATGTCCCCCTGGTCCACCGTAATCCTCCCACTCGCGCTGGAGGCGAGGTCGGTACCAGCCCACGCCACATTCCCAGTCACATAGAGATCTGCCAGGCGCTTGTTGCCCATGAGATGAAACGCATTCGCCAGCATGTTGAGCTCGAACGCCACGCTGTCGGCGTTGAAGGGCCGGGCGATCCACCCCGTCGTCGTAAAGCGATTGTTAGGCTCGTTGCCCGACCGCATGGCCAACGTGTCGATCCGGATCGTATCGTTGCGAGCCGTGAGGTCGGCGTTGATCTCGCGGAGCGTGATGCCCGCGTCCGGCAGCGTCATGACGCCACTGTTGACCGCCAGTCCGCCATTCAGCGTCGCCGTCCTTGTCCTGCCGGCGAGTTCAGCATTCACGCGGAATGTTCCGTTTGCGTTCCTGATCTTGGTCGTGAACGACTCGAGTAACTCCAGGTTCACCTCAGGCGAGTTGATCGACACACGCATCGTGTCGTCCAGCACGCGCTCGTCACGGGGCACGAGCGCCAGGTCGATCGGATAATTTGCCTTTGCGGTCAGCACGGTCGTGTCCGACTGGACCACGCGCGCATCAGCGATGAGCCGGCGCTGGTCGTAGTTCGCGGTCATCGCGACCTGCGCGACCTTCACATCGCCCGCGGTCACACTGTTCAACGTCGCGTTCGCGGCGATTTTTGGATCGGAGCGAGTCCCGGTCATTTCGACCGTGCCCGTCAGGTCGCCGCCGAACGGAATCCTGCTCTGGGCAATCGTCGAAACGTCGCTGAGCGGAATCGACTGAATGAGGAGCTTCAGGTTGATCGGCAAACTGTCAGGCAGGTTCGCCGCGAGCGTCATGCGGTTGTTGCCGTCGGCGGTCAGGGCAACGGTGTCCACGACCACCAGCGATGGTTCCACTCGAATCGAGGCCGGCCGTTCGAGCGTGAACCTCTTGTTGTCGAGCATGATGGACATCGAGTCCATCCGCACGATAGCCGTGTCGCCGATGAACCGAAGCGCCCCCTGCGACGAAATGACGGGGCCGTTCATCTCGGTCGCGAGCATTGAATAGGACCCGTCCTGGCCGTCGCCAAAGCTCACGTCGCCGTCGATCCTCGCGAATCCAACTCCGGAGAGACTGATCGTATCCGAGTGCAGGTTGATCGCGCCGCCCATGTTCTTCGAGACGTTGGTCAGCGCCGGCACCAGGCGGACGTGATGCGCACGCAATCCGGGGTACACGATGTCCGCGGCATTCAGAACGCCGCCGACGTCGAGCGTGTCGATGTTACCGCGAATTATGAGGTTGCCCTCGACGGACCCATTGAGCGAATCGCTTCGAGCCACCTGCAGGAAGGGGCGCAGTCCGCCTAGCGAGTCGAGCCTGAAGGCCAGCGACAGGGAGTCGCGCACGTTGCCGCCCAGCCCAATTCCGCCCGACGCGATCACTCGTCCGGCCACCGTCTCTATGGTGTCGGAATCGAGGATCGTCATCCGCCCTTCGGCAAACCGTAGTTGCAGTCGGGAGCCGTCGTGCACCTGCAACGAGTCGATTCGCGATCGGGCGAGCGCGACCTCGGTTGAACCGACAAGGTTGAAGAGCGAATCGAAGCGGACTGCCAGTGTGGCCGACCCGTTCAATGACGTGACTGGCGTAATCGCCGTATCCAGCAAGGTACGGAGGTCAAGATTCCCGAAGGTGAGCACACCGTTCAGCGCGTAACCGCCTACCGAGTCGCCGTCGACGCGACCGTCGTACGCGATCATCCCTGCCGGCCCCCGAAGTTCGGTCGTGACCGTCAAGTCCTCGGTCGAACCCTGAAGGCGGACCGGACCCGTGTACTCGCCTTTCAATGGAATGCGAGAATCGGTGTAGGCTCTCGCGAACGTGGTGAACGACAACGGCTGAGCCGTCATCGCGATGTCGTAAGTCGTCGTCGTCTCGCCGAAGGTCACACGACCGGCGCCGGTCATTCGGGTCGCTGGGCCGCTGCCGTCGCTATGCGTTAGGTCCGCGCGCTGAAAACGGACATCCAGCCACGAGGAGTCGAGCACGGCTCGGCCCGCAATCTGCCCGTTGAGTCGCGGGAACTGCGGAACGAGAAACTGCAGCGTGCGAAGATCGAGCTGGTCGAGGTGGAGCTCGGTCCCGTTGAAGACGAGCTGCGACGGCTCCAGGATGTTCATCTTTCCGCGCAACTGACCGATCGTGGTGGCGCCCGGCACGTTTGCGTCGCGGAAGACAAGGTCGGACGTGTCGATCATGAAGTCGGTGAGCGGTCCTCCGCGCGCGATCAGCGATCCTGAGATCGTGCCGCGCCACGGATAGGGCAGCGGTTCACCGGCAAGCGTCTCGACGAGCTTGAAGTCGAGCGGCTGGGCGGTGATGTCGACGTCCTTCAGCTCGGTCACCGGCGCACCGATGCCAAACGTCATGTCGCCGCGGAGACGGGAGTCCGTCGTCCGCACGTCCATGTTGGTGATGATGTAGTCGATCACTCTCGGATCGCGCCGGCTCAGGATCCGCAAATTCATTTTCCCGCCACCGGTGGTCGGCAACGTGGGATAGACCCAGGCGATGTCTTCCATCGACACGGTGTCGGCGCGGATGCTCAGGTCGAATCGCGCCGGCTGCTTCCCTCCCCACCAGACCTTGCCGACCATGTTGCCCTTCGACCCGGGCAACTCGAAGTGCTGCACTTCCGCCCAGATCGAATCGCCCTGGATGCGGACGTCGCCGTGCGCATTCCGGAACTTGAAGGGCGGGTCGCTCTCGTCGATCGACAGGTTGCGGATGGCGAACTTGCGCCCTCCTTCCTGCCGGTCGTCGAGCCGCGCCGAGTCCAGCTCGATATGGCCATTCGTCCAGCGCTTCGTCTCGTAGAGCGAGCCCGGTCCGCGAAAGATGACCTTGTCGGTCCGCTGCAGGTTGTAGATCGTTAGGCTGTCCTGGACGCGCAGCGGCAGGGCGTTGTCCGGGAACCAGCGCGTGGTGACGGTGACCGTCGACGAATCGACGATCACGTTCTCGAGCTTGATGAACTGCCCCCACGCCAGGCGCGGCACCTCTTCGGCCGGACCCGGCGGCCCCTGAGGGAAGATCCGCCGGAAATTGAACATCCCGACCGAATCCTCGAAGATGTTGGCGTACAACCGTCCGAATTGGACGTTGCGCAACAGCAGACGCTTGTCGAGCAGGTCTCGTGGATCGTATTCGAGGCGCAGGTTCGCCGCCGCAACGAACACCGAGTCGTTCTTGTCGCGGATCTCGAGCGTGTCGATCAGCATCCCGGTGAAGATCGACCCGCTGATCCTGCCGATGTACATCCTGCCCTGAATGCCGCGATTCACGCGATCAACGGCGAAGTTGACCAGCTTGGCCGTTCCCCACTCCGACTGCGTCAACGTCGCAACGCCCGCCACCACGATCAGGATCACACTGATCATGATGGCGGTGAACGCGAGGAAGATGCGCCGGCGGCGGGACATGTTAGAACGGCTGCCCGATGGAGAACTGGAACGTCAGGCGTTGCCAGAAGCTGGTACCAAAGCGAGGCACGTACGACGCGGGACAGTCACCTTCGTCGACCTGACGCGGGGACTGTCCTTCGACAACCCTGATGCGCAGGGTGTTGCCCGGGCTCACGCAAATCAGGTTGCCTGACAGGTCGGTGATGTACGCCGGACCTGCCTGGCGCTTATACGGGTTGTAGCCAACGTCCACCCTAACGGGACCGACGGGGGTGAAGAGGCGCAGGCCAACCCCCGGCGTGACTCGAATGTCCGCGAAGTTCACCCCGGTTCCGGCACGTCCGCGGTTCCAGACCTGACCAGCGTCCACGAAAAGGGCGTACTGCACCAGCTCAGGGTACGCCGGCGCGCGACGGCGCAACTCGATATTGGCGACAATGACGTTGTCACCACCCGTCGGTACGGTTCGATCCCCCACTTTCTCCGGATCGGCCTCCCAGATCTGCAGTGTGTCGTCGACGAAGGTCGTGTCACTCGGCACGTTAGGTATGTAGATCGCCGGCCCCATCTCGTTCTGCCGGAACCCGCGCACGCTGTTCGGTCCACCGGCGTAGAGCCGCTCCTGGAGCGGAATGAACGTCGGCGTGCTCTCCCCGGTCAGGTCGAGTCGCGAGCCCAGCACCGTTCCGGCGCGCAGGCGGGCGACCAACAGGCCACCTAACGCCTCCGTATAAACCGTGGCATCGAACGTGGCCCGGTTGAAGCTCGCGTCCTTGTTCGACCCCACCACCGGCGACGCATGCCTGAGATCGAGCCGCATCACGTTTCCCGAGGTCGGATTCGTCAGGCTGTTCACGCGGCTCCGGATCGCGGCCCAGCCTAACACGGCGCTTCGGGTGTACCGCTCGAGCCGTTGCCGCGCATCGGCTTCGCATACGTTGAAGACGGCGCAGAAGAAGGCCGGCTGCGCCGACGTGCGCCCGTACTCCAGCTGGTACGACCATGTCATCGGCAGCCGGCCGAAGATCCCCTGCTGCGCCGACGCGATCACACCGATCGGCGTCTCGCGCAGGTACGCCTTGAATTCGGAGCGGAGCTCGCTGTAAAAGGAAATCGTCGGCACGACGTGCAGCCCGAAAAGCGCCGCCTGTGAGAGCGAGATTCCGGCGTAGTAGTTAAGCGTGTCGCTGACTTCGTCGCTCAGGAGCTCACGCGTGCACAACCCTTCCGCCCATTCGGTCGGCGCGGACGTGCCGATCTTGGACAACCGGCCGTTGAAGTCGAGCCGGCGGAGGCCGAGGAAGTTGAAGTTCGTGTAATTCACCTGGGTTCTTAGACAATCCAGGTTCGCCCAACCGATTGATGCTCGCGTTGCGAGCAACTCGGCCTCATTGAGGGTCACCCGAACATCGATCAGGCTGTCGCTGGGATTGGGGTCCGGAATGGTGTCTACGCCCACGAACCGGAACGCCTCAGTGGCGAACAATCCCCGTCCAGCCCGCTGGAGGGCACTTTCATTATATAGGTCGCCTTCGTGCACCCCGAGCACCTCCCGAACTCGCTCGGTACTGACCCGCGGGGGCCGTCCCTGGACGGCCGGCTGCGGTGCGGGGATATCGATTTTTCCGATCCACGATTTTGGACCAGGAAGGATCTCGTACTGCACGGTCGCCCGATGCTCGGCCGGGTACTGGTCGAAGTTTCGCAGCACCTTCGCCTGTGGATAGCCGCGGTTAGTCAGCCTTGTCTGGATGGTGTCTCGTGTGGCTTCCAGGGCGAGGTTGTCGAATCGGTCGCCCGCCTTGATGGGAAGGTCTTCCGTGAAACGCGCGGTGTCGGGAATCGACTGGTCCCAGACCACGGTCACCGAGTCCATGAGCATCGGCTGCCCTTCGGTGATGCGGTATTCCACGGCGACCCGCTTCCCGCCTAACGGGCGGATCGACGGCTGGATGCGGACGTCGGGAAAGCCGGTTCGACGGTAGTGGAAGTCGAGGCGCGCCGAGTCGATCACGAGCGCGTGCAACGAATCGAGGCAGTATTTCTTCCCGAAGACCCGGAATTGCCGGCGCCACCAGGTGGACGCAGTGGTCGCGATACCGCGCTCCAGATTGTACGAGGAGTGCGCCTTGTTGCCGCTGAACTTGAGGACGCGGACTTCGATATCGTCGTCGCTGTCGCAGGCGATGTCGGCGGGACGCTCCTGCGCGGCGGCGGCGGTGGCCGTAATCGCGAGCGCAGAAAGCAGGGTCGCCGCGAGTAAGGCCGCCCCCGCCCGGGGCATCGTCAGGCGATTTCCACCAGGACCGTGCCTGGTCCCCGCTGCTTCGCGCGCCGTTTGACGTCGGCCGCGCGCATGCCCAGATGCTGGAGATTGACCCAGCCATCCGGTTTGACCAGCAACACCGCGGTTGAAAGCCTGGCGAGTGGGAATCGTCGTACCTGCCCTTCGCGATCGACGCCGGTGAATGAACCGGCCTTCGCCGCCTCGTCACCGACTGCGCGCTCTATTACCCGCTTCGCGCGCGTTGTGCACTCGGAGACGAAGGTCTCCGCTCGACCGGGTGCAGTCAGGATGATGAAGTCGTCGCCGCCGATGTGGCCGACGAAGTCCTTCCCGTCTTCAGCGCCCATGGTGTGCGACGACTCACGGATCGCTGCCCCCAGGCCCCGAATCACTTCGTCCGCAATGGCGAAGCCAAAGGTGTCGGCGAACGGCTTGAAGTAATCGAGGTCGAGGTAGCAGACGGCGAACGACTCGTTCCGCTCGATGCGATTCATGATTTCACGATCGATCGCCCGCCCACCCGGCAATCCGCTCGTTGGATTCCGGTCCGACTCACGCTGTACGAGTCGAAGCAATGCCTGGACCCTCGCCCGCAACTCGCGCGGGTCGAACGGTTTCGCGAGATAATCGTCGGCGCCGGCAGCGAACCCTTCGACCTTCGATTCGACGGTGCTCTGCGCCGTGAGCATGAGTACCGGGATGCGTGCCGTGAACGGATTGGTTTTGACACGACGGCAGACCTCAAATCCGTTCATCCCAGGCATCGCGTGATCGAGGATGACCAGGTCCGGTTCGCGGCCCTGGATGGACTGCAGGACGGAGGGACCGTCTTCGACGAGGTCGACTTCATGGCCCGCCGACCGGAACAGGTCCCGGAGCATCAGGCGCATCTCTTCGTTGTCGTCGGCGAGAAGCAGGTAACTCACGGATCGACCGAGGTTTGCGCGTGGAAGGTTAAGGCCGATTCGTAAGTTCACTGACTGTCTTCTGCTTTGCTAGTCCCGTGGTCAATTCACGCCGTCGCTCGCCGACCGGCCTCTGATTTGTTCGGGTCTGCCGCGAGTGTGTCGCGGGTCACATAGCACGAGTTCCGCTAAACGCGCGGAGGTCGCATTACGGAGAAAGCGGTGGACCGTAAGACTCCACCCAAACTGTGATGCAAGGACGGAGCGAACACGGAGAAGGCTGATTGCGAAAGTTCGGGAGCGAGCGAGGGGGACCTGCCAGGCGAATCCTGCGCGACCCGTCACTCAAACAAACGCCGAGCGCAGAATGAGCCACGGCAGGTCACTCGCAGCGAGCGACGCGAAAGAAAACTCAAAGTGAAACAAACTCGACCAATCACATCGCGACGACTCACGTCATCCGTATAGCAGCTCATAACAACATGTAAGCGCATTGCGTGTACCGGGTGTCCTTTTCTCGTTAGGCCGCGCGCGTTCCCGCGCACGGCTCATCACACCCAGAGGAGGACACCGTGCACCAAATCTTCCGTCTGCTTGCAGTGGCAGGACTCGCCCTGCCGATCGTCGTATCGGCACAGGGCGGGACAATCACTGGTCGAGTGACAGATCGAAGCACCGGCGCTCCAGTTCCGGATGCGCAAATCATCGTCGTCGGCACGCAGCGCGGGACGCGAACCGACGTCGAGGGGCAATACCGCCTGACGAATGCGCCGTCAGGCACGCAGCGCGTGCGCGCGCTACGCCTCGGGTACGAAGCGAGCGTTGCCACTGTGAACGTCCCCGCCACCGGCGACGTCACCGCGGACTTTACGCTGTCTGGCACCATCGCCCGACTCGACGAAGTCATCGTCGCCGCGACCGGCGAAACCGAACTTCGCCGGGAGACAGGAAACTCCGTTGCAACCATCAACGCCGAGACGATTCCGAAATCGGCGATCAACAGCATCAGCGACTTGCTGTCGTCGCGAGCGCCAAGCGTCACCGTGTCGACGACGAGTGGGACGACCGGAGGCGGATCGCGCATCAGGATCCGCGGCTCGAACTCCGTTTCGCTCACGAACGAACCCATCATCATCATCGACGGCGTCAGGACGAACGCCGATCCGGGTGGCAGCACCATCAGCCTTGGTGGCCAGAACCCGTCGCGCATCGACGACCTCAACCCGAACGAGATCGAGAACATCGAGATCATCAAGGGGCCGGCCGCAGCGGCATTGTATGGAACGGCCGCGGCGAACGGCGTCATCCAGATCACGACGAAGCGCGGACTATCGGGAAGGACTCGCTGGACGGCCTACGCCGACGGCGGATCCCTGCGCGAAATGACCGCCTTCCCTGCGAACTACCAGCAGATTGGCCAGGCTCCAAACGGCAACCGCGTGTCGCGGTGCTCCTTGTTGCTGCAGGCCGCGGAACTCTGCACCCCGAAGGCTGATTCGCTTCGCGCCTACAACCCGCTCGAGGACAACAGTCCCTTCGTCGACGGCTACCGTGAGCAGTTCGGTGCCAGCGCGGCGGGCGGCGTGAACTTGCTGCAGTACTACCTCGCCGGCGACTTCACCCGCGAACAGGGCGTTTACGCCAACAACATGGCGCGCCGCGTGAACCTGCGCACGAACCTGAACGCCGAGCTCAATCCCAAGTTGCAGGTCGCCGCCCGCGTCGGCTACGGTTCCAACCGTCTCGACCTGCCGCAGAACGACAACAACGACCAGGGCCCGTTAGGCAATGGACTCCTCGGTCGCGACCCGATCACCTCGCCTAACGGCGGCTACCTGTCGTTCCCGAAGGAAGTGTACGATCAGATCACCACCAGGCAGTCGGTCGACCGGCTCACCGGCGGGCTCGACGCCAGCTGGCAGCCGATGACGTGGCTGCGGGTCAACGGCATCACCGGTATCGACTTCGCCAGCCGGCTCGATCAGTCGGTCACGCCTCCAGCGCTGATCCCGGAGCCGGATCGTCGATCGCTCGGCAACGCCACCTCCAACCCTTACTCGCTGTACACGTACACGAGTAACCTCAACGCCACGGCGTCATACGACGTGACGACTGACCTCGACGCGCAGACGACGGTCGGCGGACAATACGTCGCCGAACGCGTGCGCGGCACGCAGGCCTTCGGCGAAGGCCTCGCCGGCGGAACGGGCTCCCTGGGCGGTACCACCAGCGGCTTCGCCGTCGCGGCGCAGAACAGCGACGTCATCACGATCGGCGCGTATGTCCAGCAACAGCTGGCGTGGCGCGATCGCGTCTTCCTCTCCGGGGCGGTTCGCGGTGACGACAACTCCGCGTTCGGCCAGGATTTCAGCTTCATCTACTATCCGTCAGCCAGCCTGTCCTGGGTGATCGGAGATGAATCCTTCTTCCCGCAGAACAATTGGCTCAGTTCTCTCCGCCTTCGCACCGCCTATGGGCAGTCCGGCCAGCGTCCCGGTTTCCGGAACGCGGTCACGTTCTTCACCGCGGTCGCGGTAAAGCGCGCCGGTAGCGATGTCGGCGCCGTGCAGTTAGGCGCGCCGGTCGGCAACGTGAACCTGAAACCGGAGAAATCCGCCGAATACGAGCTCGGCTTCGATGCCGGGTTCCTGAGCGACCGGATCCAGCTGGAAGCGACGTATTACGACAAGACCACTGAAGACGCGCTGATCCTGCGCAACCTGCCGCCCTCCAGTGGCGCCGCTGCCCGGTACGAGAACCTGGGCAAGGTGACCAACAAGGGTATCGAGGGCCTGCTCAACGCTCGTGTCTTCAACTGGAATTCGCTGCAACTCGACCTGGCCGTAACCGCCAGCAGGAACAAGAACAAGCTGGTCCGGCTCGGACAGGACGTCGATACGATCTTCTTCGGGCTGGGCGCCAACAACGGCGATTTCATCCAGCGGCATGCCGAAGGGCACCCGTTAGGCGGCTACTGGCAGCGTCCGATCCTCGGCTTCGAGGACACGAATGCGGACGGCATCATCGGACCCGAAGAAGTGACGCTCGCCGATGATGCGACGTTCCTCGGGCAACCGATGCCGGAAAGAGAAATGAACATCACCCCGTCGCTCACCTTCCTCCGCTACTTCCGGGCGCAAGGTGTGCTGAATTACCGCGGTGGCTTCAAGGTCTACAACTCGACGGCGCAGTTCCGTTGCGCGGTGTTCCTCAACTGCCAGGCGGCAAACGATCCGTCGACGTCGCTCGAGGAGCAGGCGCGCGTCATGGCGAGTGCCCGGGCGAACTTCGGCCTCGATGCCAGCGACGCCGGCTTCGTGGAAGATGGAACGTTCTGGAAGCTCCGCGAGGTTTCGCTGACCGCGCAGGCGCCCACGTCATGGGCGCGCCGCGTCGGCGTGCGCGACATGTCGTTGACGCTCTCCGGTCGCAACCTGGCCACGTGGACCGATTACACCGGCTTCGATCCGGAAACGAACTTCAACGGCACGTCCAACTTCAGCACCGCCGAGTTCCTGACGCAGCCGCAAGTGAGGTACTGGACGATGCGGTTGAGCATCGGATGGTAACGGGAACTGCTACGTGCTGATTGCTACTCGCTGCTGCAACTGCAACGTGCTGGCGCCTGGTACATGAGGTATTGCACCGGCACGCGGCATCGGCAGCAGCAATCAGCAATCAGCACGCAGCCCACTACTTCTTACAAATTGGAGTTTTCAATGCGAAAGCATATACAACGCTGCATCGGAGGATTGGCTGTCGCGTTTGCGATCGTCGCCTGCAGTCCCGACAGACTGCTCGAGGTCGAGGACATCGATGTGCTCGAC
>Ga0307412_10000993_pt1 | contig 16255 bp, 17 predicted proteins | sample DK1Cmetagenome_3_FD_203823 | JGI IMG/M metagenome (GOLD analysis project Ga0307412, IMG submission 203823) | Maize rhizosphere microbial communities from greenhouse at UC Davis, California, United States - DK15-C-1 | ecosystem: Host-associated > Plants > Roots > Rhizosphere > Soil | place: USA...
GTCCGCTTCGAGACGGGGCGCATCGGCATCAACTTCCTCGTCGCGGGAGAGGACACGGTGGAGTTCGATCTCGCCCCCGGGATCCACGGCGTGCGCGTGCACGCCGCAGGGCGCCCCGACCTGGAAGCGGAGCCACTCGCCGAGGAGCCCGAACGCTACCTCGTGCAGATCTGGCCGGCCCCCCGGCCCTAGTTGCGATCGCGCATCCCCGGATCGACAGATCGCCCGACCTGATCGACCGATCGCCTTCCCCCTATCGAGCCTCGTCCCCCCAGCGACCGACATCACGCCTGCCCCCTCTGAGCACGCGAGGAGGGAGGGTCGATAGGCGCTGCGTTCAGCGCGCTGTCTAGAACCGCCCCACGACCGAAACGCCGCCGCCGCCCGGCAAGTACAGCGGCACCACGGCGGCCTTCGGCTCCGCGTCGCTCTTCTTGCCGCCGCTCTGCGTCACCACGAGCACCACGCCGACGGCCGCCACCGCAGCCCCGCCGAAGAGCAGCACGTCGCCCGCGATCGCGAGCCTATTCGACGTCTCGATGTCGCTGCGCGCCGAGGCGCGGCAGAGCTGCTTGTCGCCGACCGGCCCGCACACGGCGGCCTCGTCCGGCCGCCGGGTCGCGGCCACGATGTCGAGCACGCCGCCCGTCACCGCGATGCCCGCGCCGAGCCCCGCCATCACGAGCCCCGGGACGAAGATCCCTCCGCCCTCCGTCGCGCCCCCGCCCGCATCGCCCCCCCCGCCGTCGCGTTTGTCCTGCTCGGCCTTTTCCTTGCTGGCCTTCTCGCGCGCGATGCGATCGTCGAGGTTCTTCAGGCGCGCATCGAGGTCGGCGTGCTCCTCGGGCGGCGCCGCCTCACGCCAGCGCGCGAGGTATTCGCGGGCGTTCTCCGCCTGCCCGAGCCGCTCGTACGCGTTCGCGATGCTCTCGAGGATGAGCTCTTTCTTCGACAGCTCGTAGGACATCTCCCACGCCTCGATCGCCTGCTCGTACGAGCCCTTGCCGTACAGCTCCGCGCCCTTCTCGAAGAGGCGCTTGGCCTCGGCGAGCTGCTTGGCGGTCGGCTTCTTGCCCGCGGCAGCGTTTGTCGAGGCCGCAGGCTTTTTCGTCTGGGCTTGCGAGGCCGGGGTGCCGACGAGGAGCGACAAACCCACGGCCAGGGCGAGGACCGGCGCGCGACGGATCATCAGAACGGGCTCCGGATCTCCGATTTGCGGCCCGGCGTCTTCTGGGTCGCCGCCGGGCGTGAGGTGGACTGAGGCGCGCGCGCGGTGGCTGCCGCCTTCGGCGCGGTCGTCGTGGGCGCGGGCGTCGCGGCAGCCGATGCGACGGGCTCGGGCGCTGCAGGCGTCGGCGCGGGCGTCGGCGCGGGCATCGGCGCGGGCGCTGTCATCGTCGCGGGCTGCACGGGCGCAGGCGCGGCCGTCACGCCCGCGGCAGCGGCTGCAGGGGGCGGGCTCGACGCCGGATCGGCAGGTGCTTTGCGTACAAACGAAAACGCGAGCGCGGCGGCGATGCCACCCACGACGATCGCCACGACGGGCACCGCGACCTTCGCCGCCGTCGACGAGCGCGGCAGCGCGACCGCGTGCTTGCCGGTGCTCGAGGTGACCACGCCGCGGTTGGTCAGGCTCTCGGGCACCATCGCGGCGCGCATCGACGGCGAGGTGCTCCCTGCGCCCGTCGAGCTGCCCGGCGCCTGCTGCCCGGTCATGAACGGCGGGGCCGAGACGCGCTGCGGTACCGGCCACGCGACGCCCGAAGCGCCCCTCGCGATCGTCCGCAGCTCCTGCGCGAGCTCGGCCATGCGCTGGGGGCGCGCGTCGGGGCGCTTCTCCATGCAGCGCAGGATGAGCGCCTCGAGGCGCGGATCCATGGCCGCGTGCCGGCTCGGCGGCTCGGGCGCGTCGGCGACCTGGCGCGTGATGACGCCGATCGTCGACTCGGCCGTGAACGGCAGCCGCCCGGTGAAGGCCCGGTACATCATCACGCCGAGCGCGTAGATGTCCGCGCGATGATCGACGCCCTCGCTGCGCGCCTGCTCGGGCGCCATGTAGTGCGGGGTGCCGAGGATCACGCCCTCCTCGGTGAGCTCGGACGAGCCGCCGTGCATCACCTTGGCGATGCCGAAATCGAGCAGCTTCACGAAGAGCGGATCGCCGTTCTCGTTCACGAGAAAGACGTTGTCCGGCTTCATGTCGCGGTGGACGATCCCGTGCGCGTGCACGCTCTCGAGCGTGTCGGCGATCTGCACGAAGACGTGCACGAGCGCGTTGAAATCGAGGCGCCCGTCGCGCATCGCGCGGCCGAGATCCTGCCCCTCGAGCAGCTCCATCACCACGTAGAACGGGCCGTCGGGGAGCTGGCCGAAGTCGGTCGTCTCGACGATGTGGCGGCTCTTCAGCGCGTTCGCCGTCTGCGCTTCGCGGATGAAGCGCGCGAGCATCTCCTCGGTCTGGCCGCTGCGCGGCGGGCGCAGGACCTTCATCGCGAGCTGCTTGCCCACGACCACGTGGCGGCAGGCGTAGACCGTGCCCATGCCGCCGTGGCCGAGCACGCGCTCGACGCGATAACGGCTGTCGACGAGCTGCCCCACGAGCGAGCCCGCGTTGAGCGCCGCCTGCCTGTCGAGGACGACCAGCTTGATACCGTCCTCGGGGCAGTGCGTGCGCTCGTCGGAATACTCGCGCGAGCACGCAGGGCAGATCCTCACGCGGCCGATGATGCCACCGGCAGCCTCGAATTGCGCTCCTTTTGTGCGCCACCCACGTCCGCGCCGCCGGCGCTTTACGCGCCAGGCTGCAACTTTCCTCCCACAACGTACGGGACGGGGCCACCTCGCGCCGCGCTGCGGCATGGACCTCTCCGACCGGGAGAGACCGTCAACCGTGTGCCGGTTTCGCGCACTCGCCCGCGCACGTTCATTGCCATGCGGGGCCGTCAATTCTCAGGCAGGGAGGTTTACGCGTGAGACGAATCCCCATGAAGCACGTATCCCGCCGCCAGGTCCTCCAGGGTTTGGGCGCGTGCGCAGGCGCGACGCTGATCGGCTGTGGAGCGGAGGGGGGCGAGGAGCTCGGTATCGCCGAGAGCGCGATCGGGGGCACGCCCGAGGCGCTTCTCGCGCACGTCAAGAACATCGTCGTCCTGTGCATGGAAAACCGCTCGTTCGACCATTACCTCGGGTCGTTGAAGCGCGTCGAGCAGAGGAGCGTGAACGGCCTGACGGGCTCGGAGTCCAATCCCGCGCCGGACGGCTCCGAGGTGAAGGTCTTCAACCTGCAAACGTTCACCCCCGCCGATCCGCCGCACGAGTGGGACTCCTCCCGCTTGCAATGGAACGAGGGCAAGAACGACGGCTTCGTCATCGCGCACGCGGGGCCGAACCAGGAGGAGGCCATGGGCTACTACGTCCGGGCTCAGCTCCCGACGACCTACGCCCTGGCCGACGCGTTCACCGTCTGCGACGCCTACCATGCCTCCGTCATGGGTCCCACCTGGCCCAATCGCTTCTACCTGCACGGCGGCACCTCGCACGGCGTGAAGAACAGCACGCCGATCCCGGGGTTCAAGAGCATCTTCGACGTGCTCACCCTGCACGGCATCACGAACCTGAACTACTTCTGCGACGTCCCCTTCGCGACGGCCGCCTACGGCAAGGTGCTCGGCGTCGCGCCCATCGAGGCATTCTTCGCCCAGGCCGCGGCGGGCCTTCTGCCGCGCTTCTCGATGATCGATCCGCAGTACCTCGGGCCGACGGCGAACGACGATCACCCCGCCCACGACGTCAGGCTCGGGCAGGCGCTCATCGCCTCGGTCTACGCCGCGCTCGCCAAGAGCCCGCAGTGGAAGAACACGCTCTTCATCATCACCTACGACGAGCACGGCGGATTCTACGACCACGTATCGCCAGGACAAACCGTCGACGAGCGACCGGAGTTCGAGCAGCTCGGCTTCCGCATCCCCGCGCTCTGCATCGGGCCCACCGTCAAGCAGGGCACGGTGAGCACGGTCTTCGAGCACGTCTCGGTGCTGAAGACGCTCGCGCTCCGCCACGGCCTCGAGCCGCTGAACGAGCGCGTCGCGGCCGCGAACGACTTCTCGAGCGTCATCGACCCCGCGCTCGTCAAGAACCCGCGCCCGGCGCCCAAGCTCGCGCCGCTCGAGATATCCAAGTCGCAGCTCGCCGATCGCATCGCCAAGCACCCGCTCGCGCTCGACGAATCTCACCTCGACTTCGTGCTCGCGTGCGAGACGGGCCTCGTCCCGAAGACCCTCGACCGCCGCGCCGACGGCATGGGCGTCTTCGCCAGCGTGCTCGCGTGGGGCGAGAAGCTCGGCGCATTGAAGATCGTGCCCTAGATCTGCCGCCCTCGCCCCACACGCCCGAGGGCGTACGCAATCCCGCTCTGAAACGTCCCCCGCGTCACGATCCCGCCGAGGTCGCTGCCGAGCTCCACCAGCGCGCGCGCGACCTCGGGGCCGATGCCGGTCAAGACCACCTCGGCGCCGAGCAATCGCACCGCCTTGCTCGCGTCGACGATCGCGTTGGTCGCCTCCGTGTCCACGGTCCTCACGCCCGTGATATCGAGGATCGCCACCCGCGCGGCGTTGTTCACGATGCCCCCGAGGAGCGTCTCCAGGATCTGCTGCGCCCGCGGGGCGTCGATCTGGCCGACCAGCGGCATTGCGATCACCTCGTCGGCGATGGGAATCAGCGGCGTGCTCAGCGCGAGCAGCTCGGCCCGCTGCGCCTCGATGAGCTTCGCTTGCTGGATCGCCTGCTCCTTCGCCTCCATCTGCGCGGTCACGTCTCGCCAGAAGCCCGCCATCCCGCTCGGCTGGCCCGCCTCGTCGCGGATGATGAACGCGCTGCCCTGGGCCAGCCACCGCGTGCCGTCCGGGCGCTGGACGCGCACGATCCCCCGCCAGTGCCCCTCGGCCATGATCTGGGCCACGGTGGTGTCCTGCATGCGCTGGAAGTCTTCGGGCGCGTAAAACGCGGATACCTCCATGCCCATCGCGCGCTCGCCGAACCCGCTCAGCTCGCAGAATGACCGATTCGCGTAGACGATGACGCCATCCATCGAGCTGATGGAAATGCCGTCGTTCGCGTGGTCGACGAGCGCCTTCATGAGGCGCAACGTCGCGGCGCCTTCGCGCGGATCCTCCGCTTGCCGCTCGAGCTGAGCGATGCGCGCCTTGGCCGCTGCGAGCTGCTCCTCCATCGACGCGTCGCTCATGGGGCCTGCTAGAGCGTCATCACCTTGCTGTAGTGCTCGGCGATCGCCGTCGCTCCGAGCCGCGAGAAGAACGACGAGTAGCACATCCAGATCGCCAGGCCGTTCATGTCGTCGAAGATCGGCGGCAGGTGCGGCGGCGGCTTGATGATGCCGTCGGTCACGTGCGCGTAGAGCACGGGCACGTCCTCGTGCGCCACCTTGCCCACGAACAGGAACGGGATCAGCGCGGCCTTGTCCTGCTGGATCGCCGCGCGCATGAAGGCGTAGTTCAGGACGATGCCCTTGCAGTAGCAAGCATCCTTGGTGAACGGCCCACCGCCATCCAGAAGCCCGCCGCGGAAGACACGGCGCGCGTTCTGGAAGCACTCGTCCTCCTCGTAGCCCTCGGTCCGGTACCACTCGAACACGTCGAGGAAGCTCGCGCCGTCCTCGGCCTTGTCCACGGCGAGGATGCGATCGTTCAGCTTCTTGGCTCGGCGCGGCGAGGAGCGGAACGTGAAGATCTCGACGAGCGCCGCGAGCCCCTCCTGCACCGCCGTCGTGCGCGGCGGGCCCTTCGCGAGCCAGCGCGCGACGGGCTGCGCCTGGCCATTCAAGCTCGTCGCCACGTGCACCCAGCCCTCGTGCGCCTCGAGGATGTCGAGATCGCGCTTCGAGAACGTCGCGCCGCTCCGGATCTTCACGTAGTCGCTGCCCGCCGCCGCGTCGGCGAGGATCGAGTCGTCGACCTGCACCCGGATCGCCGCGCTGCCGAAGAAGCGATCGAAGCGCGCGTTCAGCTCGAGCGACGCCATCTCCGCCGTGATCTCGCGCCGCTCCGGGGGCCCGAGCTTCTCGCCGCCGATCGCCGTGAGCACGTCGTAGAGCACGATGCCCATGTCGCGCACCGTGGTTTGTCCGTCCGGCAGTTTGTCCTTCGGCGATCCGTAGAGCGCGCGCGAGTACTTGTGGAAGTCGCGCTTGCCGCGCCCCTTCAGCATGCGCACGACGTCGCGGTACTCCTGCGCCGACTTGCGCAGGATGTGCCCGAGCCTGTCGGCTTTGCCGAGCTCGCGCTCGGCGTCGACGAGGATCTCCTCGAGCTCGGCGATCTTCGCGTCGGGATCGAAGCCGAGGTCGGACGAATAGGTCACCTTGGGCAGATCGCGCTGCTTCGAGCGGAGGAACTGATCCTCCACCGCGCCGTCCCAGCGCAAGGCCTGCAGGATGCGGATCGGCTTCTGCGCGTCGAGCACGCGCTGCGAGAGGCGCGCCAGGATCTCCTTGTACGAGCGCCAGGGCCCGGCCGCGGGCGGCGGCGGGACCGAGGGGATCGGATCGTCGCGCAGGCTGAGCGACTCGAGCGGGGCGGTCGCCGCGTGCTCTTCGGCGAGCTGGCCTCGCGCCGGCTTGGGGCTGGGAGCGCCGCGTTCTTCGGCCTCGGCGGGCACGGCGGGCGGGGGCGGCAGTGCGACCGCGCCGCTCTCCTTCGCTTCCCTCGCTTCCCTCGCTTCGCGGGCTTCGGCTTTCGGGGGCATCGGGGGCAGTGTCGCATTTCACGCGTGAACGAATCAAACGGTTCGGCCAGCTTGCCCTTGCGTTCTCTCCGCGGTACGAGCCCTCGCCCCATGAGCACTGATGAAAATTCCTCCCCTGCGGCGTCCGAGCCCTCGGATGCCGAGCTGCTCCAGCGCACAGCCAGCGCCGCCGTGAGGCTGCGCGAGGCCGTCGCGAAGGCCGTCGTGGGGCAGGACGCCGTGGTCGAGGCCATGCTGGTCACGCTCGCCGCCCGCGGCCACGCGCTGCTCGTCGGTGTGCCGGGCCTCGCCAAGACGCTGCTCGTGGCCTCGCTCGCCCGAGCGCTCGATCTGTCGTTCGGCCGCGTGCAGTTCACGCCGGATCTCTTGCCGGCGGACATCACGGGCACGGACGTGCTTCACGAGCAGCACGGCAGCCGCACGCTGCGCTTCATGCCCGGCCCCATCTTTCACAACCTGATCCTCGCCGACGAGATCAACCGCACGCCGCCGAAGACGCAGGCGGCGCTGCTCGAGGCGATGCAGGAGCGCAAGGTGACGGTCGGCACCACGACGCACCCCTTGCCCGACCCTTTCCAGGTGTTCGCGACGCGAAACCCGATCGAGCAGGAGGGCACGTATCCGTTGCCCGAGGCGCAGCTCGACCGCTTCCTGCTCGAGATTCACGTGGATTATCCGAACGAGCAAGAAGAGCGTGAGGTCGCGCGCCGCACGACGAGCGGCAAGGCCCCGGCGATCGAGCCTGTGCTGCACGCCGAGGACGTGCGCGCGATTGGCAGGCTCGTTCCGCGCATCCCGATCACGGACGAGGCGGTGGATCTCGCGGTCACGCTCGCGCGCGCGACGCGCCCGAAATCGGAGCGCGCCGCGAGAGAGGTGAAGGAGTACGTGCGTTACGGGGCAGGCCCGCGCGGCAGCCAGGCGCTCGTGCTCGCGGCGAAGGCGCGCGCGGCGCTGCGGGGCGAAGCCGCGGCCGACGTGGACGACGTGCGCGCGATGCTGACGCCGGCGCTGCGGCACCGGATCGTGCTGTCGTACCGGGCCGAGGCGGACGGGGTGCGGGACGTGGACGTGCTCGAGGCGGTGGCGAAGGCGACGCGATAAGTGCGGGCTCTCAGGCTCCGGACGTGAGCGCCTGCAGCTCGGCCGAGTCCCAGAACTCTCGGATCTGACGGATCTTGCGCTGCTCGTCGAAGACGAAGAGCCCCGTGCCTTCGATGACGACGTGCTTGCCCGTCTTGAACCACGCGCGCACCGTCCAGCGCGCCGTACACTCGTTGCCGCACGCGAAGATCTCTCCAACGGAGAACTCTCCGCGCTCGAGCAACGCTTTCGTCGGCCTCACGAACTGGGCGATCGCCTCGCGCCCGCGGTGGGGAGGGGTGCCCACGGGATCCTCGAGGACCGCGTCCGGCGTGAGGAGGCTCAGGTAAGCATCGGCCTCGGGCTCGCAAACAGCGGCACGAAAATACTCGTTAATGAGCTGACGAGCTTCGGTCTCCGTCAAGGGGCACCTCCACGAATCTGACGCGCGCAAGGTACACGGAGCGCGATCGTCGCACCAGGCGGCCCTCACCCCCCGCCTTCCGTGCCCGCGTCCGGGGGCGTCATGCCGTCGACCACGACCGACGCCATCACGTCTGCGAAGCGGTCGATGCTCATTCCCTGGCGGATGTGCTCGTTGCGGAGCAGCGGCGCCAGATAAGGCAGCGCGTCGATCACCGCGATCCGCGCCGCGCGATCGGCTTCGCTCCACGTTCGAGGGGCCACGACCTCGTCGAGCAGATCCGCCAGCATCTCGCGGTGGTCGGCGCTCGCGCGGGCGACCATCGCGGGGTCCAGCTCCGCGAGCGCCAACAAAAGCTCCTGATTGCCCTCCGTCAGGCGGGCGAGCAGGGGAGAGCTCGCGACCACGCGGATCGTGATGCTCACCCAGTGCCGCAGGCGCGCGCGGGGCGGGATGCTCGTGTCGAAGAGCTGCTCGATCAGCGGCAACGACCGCTGCTTCTCGTAGGCGATCACCGCGAGCAGCACCTCGGCCTTGTTCGCGAAGTAGAGGTAGACCGTCCCCTTGGCGACCCCGGCCGCCTTGGCGATCTCGTCGATGTTGGTCTTGCGGTAGCTCTGGACGGTGAACAGCTCGGCCGCCGCCTGGAGGATGCGCAGCCGCTTCTTCCCCTTCGGGCTCTCCGGGTCGATGTCACCCACCAAACCAGCCAGCCGCTCTCTCAGCTCACGGACGCTCAGGTAGCTCACGACTGACCAGTTTGACATTTTTGGTCAGCCGGTCAATCCTTCTCTTGGGAACACGAGGGGGCACCCCCTCGGGAAGGAGAAGTCCGATGCCCACCTGGAGACAAACCCTCGATTTGGTGCGAGCCAGCCGCGCAGGCATGCCCCTGGGCGACCTCGCCGTCTTGAAGTTCGACATGCTCTCGCCCACGCCGCCGGGGATGAACGAGCGGCTACGCGCGCTCGGGAACGCGTACCTCGACGTCGACATGAGCGCGCTGCGGGCGCTCCCCGACGGCACCGTGGGCCGCGAGTACGCAAGGCACCTCGACGACAAGGGGCTCGAGCCGCTCGTGGTGAGCCCGGCGATGAAGGAGCGCTTCGCGGACAAACCTTACCCGCTGCGCTACACGAGCACGCACGACCTCTTCCACGTGCTGACCGGCTTTTCGACCACGCCGGCGGGTGAGATCGGCCTGCTCGCATTCATGATCGCCCAGGGCTTCGCCGGCGGCAGCCGCAAGCGTCTCTGGACGAGCGCGACCGCGTACATCCTGTTCGGGCCGCTGCACGCCCGCGGGATCCTGCACAACATCCAGGTGGGCGCCGCGATGGGCAAGAAGGCCAAACCCCTGCTCGAGCAGCCGCTGGAGGCCTACCTGGCCGAGCCCTTGGACGTCGTCCGCAAGCGGCTCGAGCTGCCCGATCCCATGAGCGCCGGCGTCGCGCCGGGACAGGACAGCGCGTTCGTCAATTGGCTCATGAAATGGCTCGTGCCCAAGGCGCAGCCGAATCGGACGGCCGCCCTCGGCGCGACCTGATCAAAGAGACCGCCCCGCCCGCCAGACGAGCATTGCGGCCCGCGCTCGTTATGCCTGCGCCTCTTCCCCCTGCCCGTCCGCGCTCTGGTCGCCGAGCTCGCGAATGCGCTGCATCCCCTTTGGCACGAGCAGGAATCGGAAGCACGCCTGCACGCGGCCATCGGCCGCCTCGCCGAGCGCGAGCGCCGCGATACCGCTCTTCTTGATCCCCGGCCAGGGCACGTGGCTGCCGAGCAGGAGGCGCGCGAGCGCCGACAGGCCCGGCTCGTGGCCGACCAGCCCGAGCGGGGCCGGACCGCGGTAGCCCGTGACGAGCCGCAGAAGCTCGGCGGGATCCGCGCCCTGCGAAAGCTCGCGAATCGCGACCACGTCGTCCTCGAGGCCCACCCGCTCGGCGACGATCTCGGCCGTTTGCACGGCCCGCACGAGAGGGCTGGTCCAGAGCGTGACGGGGCGGCGCGCGCTCTTCTTGGCGAGCCACGACGCCACCTTGCGCGTCTGGCGGCGGCCCTTTGCGGTGAGCCAGCGGCCCGTGTCGCCGAGGCCCGGCGCGGCCTCGACGGCCTCCCCATGTCGAATGAGCAGAAGCTCCATGCGCGTGGGTCTACATCGCCCTCGCCGCGGAGCAAGGACTGCCCGACACTCGGGTGCGGACGGATGTGCCGCGTGAAACGCGGGGGTGTCCCGGGCACCGGCGGGCCAAGATGCTCGCGCGTGACCATTTCGCGTTGCGTGAAGACGAGCTAGGCTAGGCCGCGCAGACGAAGGTGCTCGAACGCGGGAGGCAGCGATGGGGAGCTTGAGCGTGCGAGGGAACGAGGAGCGGTTCGCGGCGTGGGCGCGATGGGGGTTCGTCGCCGCCCTGGGGCTCGTGGCCGCAGGGTGTGGGCGGGGGCCGTACGTGGTCCACGCGGTGCAAGCGCTCCCGCCGCCTCCGCCTCCGCCGGGGGAGCAGACCACGGTGATCATCGTGGTGCCCGACGGCGCCGAGGAGCCGCAAGTCGAGGTGCGCAGCGCGGCCCCCGTCGAGGTCGAGGAGCCCGCCGAGGAGGCCTGGATCCCGAAGGCGCTGCCCGCGGGCAACCCGTTCGCGCGCACGCGCACCTGGATCGGCGACTACGACTGCGTGCAGGGGACGACCGCCCTCGCGCTGCGCATCGTCGACGTGCGCGGCCGCGTGGTGCGCGCGATCTTCGACTTCCACCACACGCCCTCGAGCGCGGCCGGCTCGTACCTCGTCTCGGGCACCTTCGACCCGAGCACGCACCGCGTCCGCTTCGATCCGGGCCGGTGGATCGTGCGGCCCGACGACTACGTGATGACGAGCATGGAGGGCGAGGTCGCGAGCGACGGATCGCTCTTCGCAGGTCGCATCACCTTCCCCGGCTGCGGCGCGTTCCAGCTCAAGCCCGCGCGCTGAACGGCCGGGTCCTTCCCGCGTTCGCCGCCCTTTGATATGCCGGAGCCATGCGCTCGTCCGGCTTGCTCTCCGCCTCCCTCCCCCGCCAGAGCCTCCTCTTCATCGCCGCGCTGCTCGCTTGCGCGCCCGCGTGCAGCGATGCGCCCACGAGCTCCGGCACGGGCGGCGCAGGGGGCGCAGGCGGCTCGGGCGGCTCAGGCCCTGGCACGGGCGGAATGGGCGGCGTGGGGAGCACGGCGAGCGCCTCCACGGGCGGCACGGGCGGCGCGGGCGGCGGCGCCACAGGCACGGGCGGCGGGGTCCCGGGCAACGTCTGCGGGAACGGCAGCGTCGAGGTCCCCGAGGCCTGCGACGACGGCAACACGGCGGCGGGCGATTACTGCGCGGCCGATTGCCTGTCCGTCACCGGCGCCTGCGGCGACGGCGTCCTGCAGTCGAACGAGACCTGCGACGACGGCGTCCTCCAGAGCGGCTGCGACGCGCTCGTCAATGGCGGCGACGGCAAGTGCGTCCCCGCCGGCACCTGCTCGCCCGGCCACGTGAACGTGCCCGGCAAGGGCTGCCAGCCCGAGCTCGTCACCGAGCACGTGCACATCATGGTCGACAATACCTGCAAGATGACCGTCATGCCGGTCGAATTCACCGTGGCGGCCGGCCAGAAGCTCAAGCTCAGCTACCACAACCACAGCGCCGATTACCCCGTCGACGTGTGGATGATGTACGGCGGCGGCTATACCGACCTCGCGCCGGGCGCGACCTGGGACGAGAAATACGAGCACTGCTTCGGCCCCATCGCCTCCGAGGGCTACGCGGACATCTCGACCGCCTGCTCGAAGTTCAGGCTCGAGATCCACTGCCTCTGAGAGGCCCGGCGGCGCCGCCGCGCAAGACCACGGGCGGCGCCGCTCGGGGCCGTTCGACGCTCAGGGCTGCACGACGGCCACGAATGCGTCCTCGTCGCCCGCGCTGGCCTGCGGGCCCGCTCCGAGGTCGAGCGATCCGTCGAATCCGCCCGTCAGGACCATCGCGCCATCGGCCGTCACGGCCACGGACCACACCCGCTCGCTCCCGGGGCCGCCGATCTGCGTGTGCCGCTCGATCCTGCCCGTCGCGTCCACGCGCGCCACGAAGATGTCCTCGCCGCCCGCGCTCTTCAGCTTCTCGCCGCCGAGGTCGACATCCTCCTCGAACGTTCCTGCCACGAGCATCCCGCCCCCGGGCGCGGGGGCGGCGCACGTATGCCCGGGCACCGTGCTCCCGTATGCCTGCGCGAAGACCACCGCCCCCGAGCGATCGATCCTGGCCACGCCAAACCCTCGACCTCCGGGCGCCTCGATCGTCTTGCCGCCGAGATCCACGACTCCATTGAGCCTGCCCGCGAGCAGGACGCCGCCGTCCGCGTCGGCCTGGAGGGTATACGAGAAATGCCCGTCCTGCGACACCGCGCCGCGCGAATAGACGTGCTGTCCGCTCGCGTCGAGCTTGACGATGAACTGGCCCTCTTTCTGCTGCGTGTCCGGCAGCGGGCCGCCGCCGAGGTCCGGCGTACCCTGGTAATAGCCGGACGCGACCACGTTGCCCTCGCTGTCCACGGCGATCGAGCCGTCGCTATCGATCCCCGCTCCGCCCATGCGCTGCGCGAAGACGACCGCGCCCGTCGGATCGAGCTTGGCCACGAAGATGTCGGACTCCCCGGCGCTCGCCAGCGCATTGCCGCCGAGATTGATGGTCCCCTCGAACGTGCCCGTCCAGAGCACGTTGCCGCCCTCGTCCAGCGCCACGTTGCCGCCGCTCTGCATGGTCGCGTCGCCGACCTGCTTGGAGAATCGGTGCGCGCCGTCGGGCCCGAGCAGGACGAGGAAGGCGTCCGCGTCGCCCGCGCTCGTCAGCGCGCCGCCACCGAAATCGATTGCCCCTTCCAGCGCGCCCGAGAGGGCGATATCGCCCTCTTGCGAGACCGCGAGCCCGAACGGCGCTTGATAACCACCGCTCTGACCGAATTGCCGGACCCAGACGAGCTTCCCCGCCGCGTCGTAGCGCGCCACGAAGAGGTCTCCCTCCGTCGCGGCCGTGACCTTTTCACCGCCAAAATCGACCGTGCCCTCCATCGTCCCGACGACGACGATATGGCCCGTGCCGTCCACGGCGACGTGCCAGCCGCTCTGCACGCCCTCGGCGGCCAGGAGCTGGCTCCAGCGCAATGGTGAAGCCTCGCTGGTCGACGCGGGCGCAGGCTCGCCGCCCCCGCTGCCGCCGCACGCCGCAATCATCGTCACCGCGAGGCCCGTGCCGAGCCAGATCATCGACATCCGTCGCTGTCGCATGGCAATCCCCCCTCCCGCCGACACGGGCAGACACACGCCGCCCGCCTGTCGCGAGAAACGGAAGCCATGCTACATCATTATCGCGCGTGCGCACGCGCAATCGGCCGCGCCGCCCCGGCCGGTATCAGCTCGTCGGGAGCTGGCAATAAAAGAAGAGCTGCCGCTCGGGGTGCAAATCCGGGGAGGCGGGCCGGTAGGTCACGCCCTCGCATTGCAGGACCTCGAAGCCCGTCTGCTCGAGCAGCGCGGCGAAGGCCGCCTGGGGATACGCGGAGAACCGCCCGGTCACGCCCGCGAAGGGCAGCTCGAGCCAATCGAAATCGCCCTCGACCATCGCCACGAGCAGGTACCCCCCCGGCCGGAGGAACCGCGCGAACGACCCGAGCGTCCTCGCGATCGAGTCGCGGCTCAGCATCAGCAGCGAGAAGAAAGCCGTCACGGCGTCGAGCGATCGGTCCGGCAGATCGAGGCTCGTCATGTCCGCCCGCTCGAAGCGCGCCCCGGGGACGTTCCTGCGCGCCGCTTGCAGCATCGTATTGGACACGTCGACCCCGAGCACGTCGTGCCCCGCCTGCACGAGCGTCCGCGCCGTCGGCACGCCGGTGCCACACCCCGCGTCGAGCACGCGCGCAAGCGGACGCAGCCGCTCGCACAGCCAGCGCCCCGCCGCGATCTGCGCGCCCTTCTCGGGGAAGAGCGCGTCGTACTGCTCACCGATCACGTCGAACAGGACAACCTGACGTTCGACCTCGGGCAACGGATGGTGAAGCGCTGGTGCACCGGACATACTCTCATCCTCCAGCATACTTTGTCACGCGCATGACGTCGGACAGCGCGCTAGGAATGCCAGAATTGAAGCTATCACGGCCCCAGCAAAGATAGCAAGATCCTATTTTAGAGGCCGTTTCATTGTTTGGGTGATAACTCGACAATGCAGTGCTCGAGCGCCAAATAGTGACTACGGCCCCCATAGTCATCACAATCGGCGATGAAGTTCGGCCCCCAGCGACCACGCGGGAGAGTCGCGGCACGACCAAGTCCTGATCACCGGACTGCCAATTCCTCGGCCTGGCAGCACCATGGCGCGTCGGTGTTGACCGCTGCGTCTCCTCGCCGATACCGTCGCGTCACAGGCGCTCGTCGCGCCTGGTCTGCGCTCTGCCCAGCCCGAGACATGATCCCCACGCCCTCCCTTCACGTCCGCAGCGCCCGCCCGGAGGATTTGCCGTCTATCGGCCGCCTCGGCGCAGCCCTCGTCGGGCACCATCATTCCCTCGATCCGCTTCGGTTTTTCAAGGCCGAGCACCTCGAAGAGGGCTACGCCTCGTTCCTCGGCGGCGAGCTCGGGCGCAAGCGCTCGGTGCTCCTCGTCGCCGAGCAGCGGGGCGAAGGGGGCGCAGGGACGGTCGTGGGCTACGCGTGGGGCCGCCTCGAGGGTCGCGACTGGGAAAACCTGCTCGACGCCTGCGGCAAGCTCCACGACGTCTACGTCGATCCCTCCGCGCGCAGCCTCGGCGCGGGCCGCGCGCTTTGCGAGGAGATGCTCCGCCGCCTCATGGACATGGGCGCTCCCCGCGTCGTGCTCTCCACCGCCGCGGGCAACGCCCCCGCGCAGCGGCTATTCGAATCCCTCGGCTTCCGCCGCACGATGATCGAGATGACCCGCGAGCGGGAAACCTGAACGCGGCCTCACCGCCGATCCGCCCAATCCTCGTTTCCAGCGCGCAGAAACGCCCACCTTGCGCTCCGAGGCCGCGCGGGTGCAAGATGCGGCCCTCCCGGCTCGCTTCCGCGCGCCTCCAGGCACTTCGATGGACATCGTCGTCTCGAGCTCGCGGCTCCGGCCCCTCCTCTTCGCGGCCATGGCCTTCGTGGTCATCGCGGGGGTCGCCGTCGAGGTCATGAAGGCCCTCTGGGGGCTCTCGGGCGGCGAGGGCCTCGTTCCGCTCCTGTCGATGAGCTACGAGGGCAACCTGCCCACGGTGTACACGGCCGGCGTGGTCTTCTCGTGCGCCCTTCTGCTCGCGGTCATCGCAGCCGGCACGAAGAAGCGCGCCGCGCGGTTCGTCGCGCACTGGTGGGTCCTCGCCGCGGGCTTCGCCTACATCGCGATCGACGAGATCATCGGCATCCACGAGGCCGCGCACGACCTCGTCGATCTCGACGTCGGCGGCGTCCTGCATTTCCGCTGGGTGATCCCCGCGGCCGTCGTCGTGCTCGCCGTGGGGCTGTCTTACATCCCCTTCCTGCGCGGCCTCGAGCCTCGCACGCGCAATCGCTTCCTGCTCGCGGGCGCGATCTACGTGGGCGGCGCGGTGGGCATGGAGCTGCCGCTCGGGTGGTGGACCGATCGCCACGGCATCCACAACCTCGGCTATGGACTCATCGACGCGGCCGAGGAGGCGATGGAGATGCTCGGCCTGAACCTCTTTTTGCTCGCGCTCGTCGACCACCTCGCGGGCGAGGGATTCTCGCTGCGATTCGCGCGCGGAAACGAGGCCTCTTCATGAGCGCCATCGCCCCCGGCGCCCCGGGCGTCGACGCCGCCCCCACAGCGCCCGCCCCCCCCCCCGCCGCCCCCCCGGCCCCCCCCCCCCGCCCCCCCCCGCCCCCCCCCGCCCGCGGCGCGCCCCGCGCGGGGCGCCGCGACGACGACGGGACGTGGACGCCATGACCGCGCGCATCACCGATCCCGG
>Ga0307412_10000994_pt1 | contig 16252 bp, 17 predicted proteins | sample DK1Cmetagenome_3_FD_203823 | JGI IMG/M metagenome (GOLD analysis project Ga0307412, IMG submission 203823) | Maize rhizosphere microbial communities from greenhouse at UC Davis, California, United States - DK15-C-1 | ecosystem: Host-associated > Plants > Roots > Rhizosphere > Soil | place: USA...
TGTGCCCGCGCTGCGGCAAGGGGCACATGTTCACCTCCTGGCTCAAGGTCGCGCCGAAGTGCGACGCCTGCGGCCTCGATTTCAGCTTCGCGAGCCCCGATGACGGACCGGCGTTTTTCTCGCTCTGCTTTGTCGCGTTTCCGCTGCTTTTCGTCGTCGTCTGGTTCCAGGTCGCGATCGCGCCGCCGATGTGGGTGCACCTCTTTACGTCGCTGCCGCTGATGGCGATCGGGTGCCTGCTTCCGCTCCGCCCGTTCAAGGGCTGGCTGGTCGCCTCGCAATATGTGAACCGCGCGCAGGAAGCCGGGACAGAGGCAATCTGGGCGCGCCTGCATGACCGCACACCCGGCAACACGTTCGACGACTGATGGCCGACCCCGTCTTGCACAAAGCGCGGAAGATCGTGGCAGACCACCTGGCCGAGGCCGGCCGTGCGGGCGACACCGAGATCGTCCTGCGCGGCGGCGGTGACGATTTTCCGGAAATGCTGGTCGCGCTGCGGGCTTTACGCGACGCGTTTGCGACGATCAGCCGGTTCGAGCGCACGCTGGGCGCCTATGCCGATGACGATTTCTGGGGCGATGGCGACTGCCATTCAGCGCTCGCCTTTCACGACCAGGGCGCGTTTGCTCGCGCGACGCTTGGCGGCAAGGACCCGCTCGCGCCCACGACGGAATGAGCCCGGCGCGCTTTTGTATGGATGCTTCGTATAATTGTCCTTTGAGTTCAGCATGCAATTCTGGAACCCGACATCGAGACCATCAGGGGTCCAAACTATCTCGCGATCGCTGGGATTTTGTCGGGCGACGTCGAAGCGCGGCACCTCTCGACGTCGCTAGGCTACCGCCGCGATGCGCGCTGGTCGAAGCGCTGGGTGTCGGTCTCACGACGGTCATTCGCGCCTGCGCCGAGGCCCGGCGACTCGGTTTGATCGAAGGCGACGGACGGCGCGGGCGTCGTGCGAGCGACAGGAGGCGGAAACGCGGCCGGCGCGCGCTGCCGGCGCGGGTCGGCGGCCTGGTGTCCGTCGAACCGCGCCGGTCAGTCGAGGCCTTGCTTGGGTCGTCCGACCCACTGGCGCTTCACAATATCAGCCGCGCGGCGGCACGCCGTCTGGGCGCGAGACCCGGGCACGTCTGCTGGCGGTGCGCGGTATTCCTTGCTTCGACGACAGTGTGCTGGCCACCGCAGGTGGGCAACGTGCGCTGCCCGCCATCTCGAGCGAGGTCTTCGCCGCCGATCGCGACCAGCCTGGGGCGGCGATGCGCGGCTCGATCGGAGGCAGGAGGACGCGGGACCAGGGCTCGAGCGCGGACAGCGCCTGCTGGGCGTGTTGACCGAGCCTGCCACCATGAAGAGACTCGCTGGTCGGAGCGCATGGTCGATCCCCGCTGATTGCGTGAAGCTGCTCCAGGGGCAGCATAACCGCTCCGTTGAGGAGACGGCTGCGATGGACATCCGCCGGGTCGGGGATTGGATCGCGACCCGGCGGGCGGTCTCGCCCGCTTCTGGACGAACCCGGGAGGCTGTGCGCTAGCGGAGGCCGTCGCGCTCGTGTCGGCGGCACGGCTCGATCGCATCGTGGCGTTCGCGAACAGCCTGCGGCGCTGATTCGATGCCGACACCCGAGACGAGAGCGTCCTTATCCCGGCCCGGGGTAACCCTCGGCGCCCTTCTGGGAGGCGCGTTGCGGCTGGTCCTGTGCGCCTATCTGACTGACTACCGGTCGAGACGACGCCCGATACCCAGCAGGCCTGGAACATCAAGCTCCACATCCTCCAGAATCCCGACGCCCTCAGGCTCGATACGATCCTCACCTATGCGGAAAAAGGCCGAGCTTCTCGCCCCCCAGCAGCCCGCGATGGGCCTGACCGTCCGGTCACGGCGCAATGCGATCCATGCGTTCCGCGATCGCGACATCGGCAGCTTTGCCGAATTCCCAGCGGTTCGCTACCTCCGGACACTGCTTTTGACGCTGAGTGCAGGCATGCCGTATCCCGACAGCCACTACGCCCCTTGCGAGCGCGCACCCAGGCTGACGCGGCGTGACCGATCCGGGGTTCCCGTTGACGGGTCGCCGCGGGATCGCGAGCGCCCTTGCCGAACCTGTGTTGGCGCGAGCCGCGGGCATGGCGGGCAGGTGTTGCGCATGCGCGGTGGTGGCGACCAGCAGATCAGGCGCATCGTGTTTCCGGAGACGCCCCGACGGCGCCGACGCCGTTTCCGCCTGTCCAGATGCCACCTGGCAGCAGCGTGGCGAACGCCGCAACCGGCGTTGCGGGGCCCGTGTTGCCGCTGACGCGGCTGCCCGCGCCAAACCCCTTCACGCCGGTTCCCCTACGCGTGCCGCTCCAGTGCGGCGCACGCCCCGCTCCCGCCCTCTCAGTGGCATCCGGCGGAAAAGGCCGCCGGCACCCAAGGAGGCTCATGATGAACACCGTCAACCTGATCGGCCGGATCGCCAAGGCACCCGAAAGCCGCAACGCCGGCACCACCACCATCACCACGCTCATCGTCGCGACCGATCGCGTGAAGCTCAATGGCGAGGGCAAGACCTACAAGGATCCCGCCACCGGATACACCGCCAAGGAAACCGAATTCCATAAGATCACGCTCTTCAACGGCCTGGGCAAGGCGGTCGCCGACAACAAGCAGAAAGGTGACTTGGTCGGGATCGAAGGGCGGCTCCACTATACGCGCTGGCAGGACCAGGGCGGCGTCGAGCGCTACGGCTGCGAGATCATCGGCGAAAAGGTTCACTTCTGCTGAGCGCCCCGGCGCCGCCCTAGCAGGCGGCGCCGATCCTCGATCGCTCAGACCTGCGTCATTCCCCCATCGACGCACAGTTCGGCGCCTGCGATGAAGGCCGCATCCTCGCTCGCGAGGAAGGTGGCAGCGGCGGCGACTTCTTCAGGCCGTGCCATCCTTCCCAGCGGAATCTGCCCGACCAAGGTCGCTCGGACATCATCGGTCGTCGCCGCCATCATCGCCGTGTCGGTCGGTCCCGGGCTCACGATGTTCACCCGGATTCCGCGCGGCGCCAGTTCGGCGGTCCAGGTCCGCACGTACGAGCGCAGCGCCGCCTTGGTCGCGGCATAGGTTCCGTAATGCGGGACGCCAACGGCATCGGCGATCGACCCGATCAGCACCACCGCCGAACCCTCGGCCAACGCCGGCAGCGCCGCCTTCATCGCCATCACCGGCCCACGCACGTTGACCGCGAACAGCTGATCGACATGGTCTTCGCTCTCCTCCTCGATTGCGGCCGGGGTCGACATGCCGGCGTTCAGCACCAGGATATCGATGCGGCCGTGCGCGGCGCGCACCGCCGCGACGGCGTCCGCTACCGAGGCCGCCATGCTCGCATCGGCGACCAGGCCGGTGGCCCGGCCTCCGACCGTCGCGGCTGCCGCCACGACGTCAGCCTTGCGCCGCCCCGTCAGGAACACGGTCGCTCCCTGGCTGGCCAGACGCTGCGCCGTGGCCAGCCCAATCCCGCTCGCGCCGCCCACAACCAGCGCCACCTTGTCCGTCATATCTGCCATTTCGAATCCTTCATGATCGATGGCTGGGCTAGATATACGTAAGATATCTGCTATCAAGAACGCACTATGACTAGAGTAAATATCACCGAGGATACCGACCTCGCCGCTGCTTCGTGCGCCGCGCTCGCGGACATCCCGCGCGTACGCCCGGTGATCGACAAGATCGCCGACAAATGGACGATCATGATCCTGACGGTCATCTGTCCGCAGCCCGTCCGGTTCAATGAGATCAAGCGTCGGCTCGACGGCATCACCCACAAGGCATTGTCCGATGCGCTCAAGCGTCTCGAGCGCAACGGCCTGGTCACCCGTACCGTTTTGCCGACCCAGCCAATCGGCGTCGAATATGCCATTACGCCGCTCGGCCATTCGCTGCGCGCGCCGTTCGAGGCGCTCTGCGCGTGGGCGCTCGCGAATGGTCCCGCCGTCGATGCGGCGGTCGCCGGCTATGACCGCGACCGCGCCGCTGCCTGATCTTGTTGCGCCGTCCGAGAGTCACCGCCGATGTCCTTACGCGATATCGCCCTTCCGCCTGCTTGCGTTTGCGGCAGAGGCCGAATCGATCGACATTGCCGTGGAAGCGTTTCCGCGCAGTGCAGATCATGAAGAGGCCCTGCTCCGCGAATACGGCGTCGAGGCACGCCTTCGCAGTCCGGCCGCGAAGCTCGTGGGCAGCCTCTCGAACGCGCTCGCCGATGAAGGGTGAGCGCCAATGGAGTCGATCCTGTCCCCGAACGACCGCGGTCGCTGGACCGTCGGCACCGCGATGACGATCCGCGGCACGCCCCGCCCGATCCTCGCAGCCAACGTGGGCTCTTCGTCGAAAAGCATGCTGAATAGGGCAAGCCGTCTAACGCCCACCCCGCCGCTTGGGGGAAAAGAAGCAAGACGATGTACACGGTCTGCGACGCGGACCTGCGCGCGCGCTATCCTGGAATATCGCTGTGCCGCGAAAAAGGCGCAGCCGGTCTTCCCGGCACATGCCGTGTTGACCCCGCGCCCGACGAGCATCGCCATCAAAAACGGTCAAAATGGCGCGCGCGGCCCAAAGCGGCGCAGGCGCTGAGCGTCGCGGGACGGGAGATCGCGGGACGATCATCGGCGCATCCCGGCTGTGCCGGGACCGGCGCTCTACTCGCCTTCGGCTCCCGGAGCCGCGTTCGCGTCTCCGCCCTGGCGGGTGACGATCCCCTTGCGGGGGGCGTCTCGTACGGGGATTTGCTGTTCACCCGGCCGGTGGCCGGGGGCAAATCCTTAGCGGATGATCCTGCTGTTAACCCGACCGCGAAGATGCGGTCGGGGAAGGATCAATATACTCTCTCTCATGTCGGGATCAGACCAGCTTCATCGCCATAGGATGAGGAGCCTTGGGGCGTTTTCTCAAGGATGCGCGGTCCCCCCAATTTTGCCGCGGGCGCCGCTGCGCTTTGCTGCACTCTGCCCCCGACAAAACCGGTTCCCCCACGCCCCGCTGGCGCGGCGCGGGGACACGCCCCGCGTCCTGTGACAAAGCGCCGTCAGCTCCTCCGATGAGGTTTCATCTTTCATCCAATCCCGGGTGAGAGATCGACGACTTCGGAGGCTTTCATGACCTTTTTCAACACCTTCGCCGATCTTGCCAGCCACGTTGCGGCAGCGCGTGAGAACACGGCCCTGTCCGACACCTATGAGGGTGCGTTCATCGAGCATAACGAGATGGCCAAGCTCAGCATCGTCGACGCGCCGGAAGCGCTCGACATGCCCGATCCCGAGCAGGTTCGCGCCGCTGTCGAGATGATGATGGCGACCATGTTCGACGTGTTGCGCGACACACGCATGGAGCCATTCGCGGCCGACCTGGCATGGGGGTTCGCCAACAGCTTCCACGTCGTCGCCAAGCGGATCGAGGGCCGCGAGGACGACGCCGCCAAGAAGCTTGGTGAACTCGCCCGCGCGTTCGACCCGTCCGAGATTTACGCCGTCGAACTCGAGGAAACCCAGACGCTCTGCCAGACGCTGCAGGGCTGCCGGGACGCCATGGAGTGCATGCGCGACCATGCCGCCGAAGTGTACCGGGTCGAAACCGGCAAGCCCTTCTCGCCGGTCAAGGGAAGCCGGGTATCGAGCGGCCTCACCGCCTCGATGATCGACGCCCGCGACTTCCTCGCCGCAAGGGGCCGGGCACGCCGCGAGCAGCTCGCCCCCGAAGGCCCGGTGGTGACTTTCTCGGGGGGGCAGCAATGGGAGGATGTCGACCTGCTCTACCGCGGGCTCGATGCGATCAAGGCGCGCATCCCCGAGATGATCCTCGCCACGACCGCACAGTCGAAGGGTTGCGACGCCATCGCGCATGCCTGGGCCGCTTCGCGCGGGGTCAAGGTCATCCAGTTCCGGCTCGACCGCAGCCTCGGCAACCGCGCCGCCTTCGTCCGCAACGACCGGCTGCTCGCGCTCAAGCCTGTGGAAGCGGTGGTCTGCGAGGGCACCGGCATCCAGGCCAACCTCGCGCAGAAGCTTCGGGCCGCAGGGGTGCCGCTTCACATCGTACGCGCAAGCCAGCAGACGATCGCCAAGCGCGCCTGAGCACACCCCGAGGGGGTCCCGGTTTCGGCCTGGGCCTCCTCCGCCGACCAGCGCGCGCCACGCACCGCGACCGCCACTGCGCGCCAGCTTGCGGGGCTGCGGACGCTGCTTCGCGAAGCCGGTGCGCGGCTAGGGGAGCAGCTGCTTGAGCCCGATGGCGAGGATCGGCTTCTGGCCTACCATTTTGAAGCCCGCGTGTGTCCGCTCGCGCTCGCTTCGCTCGCCCGCGTGTTCGACCACGATCTCGACGCAATTGCGGTGCTCGAGGACGCGCAGTTTCGATGCCGCCGCATTCTCGTCTGGCGTGCAGAACCCGCGGGCATCATCCGCATGCAGGTTGCGCCCACCGCCGATGTGGCGTTGGAGCTCGATCTCGCCCAGCCGCACGCACTGGCGCTGCTCACGACCCTGGGTCTGCGCCCGGGGGAGGCCGGTGCCATCCCGGCCCACGAATTGCGCAGCCGGCTCGACAACCGACCATCCAGGTCCGCCTCAGCCAGTGGCATCTCGACCACTACGCACCCCGGCTCGAACGGCTTCTGTGCCAGGCCGATCTAGACGACAGTTCCCGGATCGAATGGGCCTGAGCCTCCCCTGTTCGACACCCAGGTGGGACGCGGTGCGACAGGTCGCGGCGGGTCCCTTTTTTGCGCGCATTTCGCAAGACCCGGCCGGCTCGCTCGCGTGTCGCGCGGCCCCGCCGGGCCGCACGGCGCTACGCCTCGACCGCCGGGGAAAAACATCTCTACTGACGTCCTAGTCTGTCGTTGAGGGCACCGACGCGTCAAGGATGCGCGGTGCCCCCAATTTTGCCGCGGGCGCCGCTCCGCTGCGCTCCACTCTGCCCACGACAAAATCGGCACCCCCACGCCCCGCTTCGCGGCTTCGGCTTCGCCTCCGTCCCTGACCCGGCGGCACCCTCAACGACCTCAACTCCCCTGTCATTCAGACAGGAGGAGGCTCCCATGCAGATCATCTCGACCATCGCCCGAAACGATACCGCCGCTTATCTCGCCGCTATCGCCTGCGCAGAACGGCGCGCACTCCACAGCTTCTTCGACCAACACGTCATCACGGACGAACACGGATACCTTGCCATCGACGAAGGCGACTACAACGCTCTGCCGATGACGATCATCGACCGGGTGGTGCACACCATCCCGGGCCGGATGAGCGACGAGTTCTGAACACGGGGAGGGGCCGACAGGCCTCTCCCTTTTTTGCTGTCGGATGAAACGGGCATGAGGGGTATCGAGCCCCTCATGCCCGTGCCGCGACCAGTGTCGCGGCGGGGACAGGTCAGGCTGTCAGCCGCTTCTCGACCTCGGCAATGCCGAGCGCCTTGATGCGTTTGCCGAGACTGTCGATCCGCTCGGCGTCGAGCTTCAGCAGGCCCGCCTTTTCGACCGCCTTGATCGCCTCGTCCCGCTCCCGGTCTTCGAGTTGCTTGCGACGCTTGGCCACGCGCCGTTCGTCTTGCAGAAGCGCCGCGCGCTCCTGCTCCAGGGTTCTTGCCATAAGAGCCTCTTCGTTCACGCTGATCGGGCTGCGAACCGGGGCATCATAGGCGATCCGAAACCGCGCCGAAAGCACCAGAATAGCTGCGACACCATACCAGCGTATCCCCCGTTGCCGACTAACGCCCGATGGCGCTCGGTTCGCGCACCAACGATCTTTCTGGTTCACCCGTGCGGATGGCCTATGCCTCCGCCATCACCGGAAGGAACCGGCCCATGCGAAAACTATTGTTGGCGCTCGTCGCGCTATTTGGACTTGCCGGAACCGCCCCCGCGATCGCGCAGACCGAACCCGGGCCCGTCATCATCCTCGTCCACGGGGCCTTTGCCGGATCGTCAAGCTGGACCGGGGTTATCGCGCGGCTCGAAAAGTCGGGATACCGCGTGATCGCCGCAGCGAACGGCTTGCGCAGCGTCAAGGACGATGCCGCCCCGATCTCGGCGCTGGTCCACTCGATCCACGGCCCCGTCGTGCTCGTCGGCCATTCCTATGGTGGCCCCGTCATCACGGCCGCGGCCGAAGGCAACGCCAATGTGAAGGCATTGGTTTATGTGTCGGCCTTCGCACCCGAGGTTGGCGAGTCCGCGCTCGGCCTCAGTGGGCAGTTTCCGGGCAGCACGCTGGGCGACGCGCTGATCAGCGTCCCGCTGCCGAACGGGGGTGAAGATATCTATGTCGACAGCGCGAAATTCCACCAGCAGTTCGCAGGCGACGTGCCGGATGCGACCGCTGCCACAATGGCCGCGACGCAGCGCCCCGTGACCAAGGCGGCGCTGGGCGAAGCGTCGACCGTCGCCACCTGGAAGACGATCCCGAACTACGCAATCTACGGGACGGCCGACAAGAACATCCCGCCGGCGGCGATGCAGTTCATGGCCGCGCGCGCGCATGCCGTGAAGACGGTGGTCGTGCCCGGCGCGTCGCATTCGATCATGGTCTCGCATCCGGCCGAGGTCGATGCACTGATCGAGCTGGCGGCGACCGCGCGCTGACGAGCGTCGCTGTCTCCGAGGCTGCCAGGCGCGCTTCCGCCCGCTGGGCGGCGCAGTACTCAGCCGGGAGCTGAAGCGCACTGGACCCGATCACCAGCAGGTCAGTCGACTCACGGGACAATCCTGGTCAGAGTTGCACACCGAATGCACCTGGCGGTGCAATTAGTCCGGTAATTCCAATGGCTTATCTGGGGTTTGAACTGTAGTCGCCTAGACTACGCCAAGTTGCAAGCCGAAAAGGGCCTGTTCACAAGCAGTTATCAGTAGTCGCCGCGACTATAGCCGAGTGACCGACCGGGCCGGCCTTGCCATTTCGGCGTGTTCCCCCTACCATGCCCTTCGGTTTTGAGACCCCACCAGCCTCTCTGCTAGGAGGCTGGGTTGAAAAGCAGTTTCAGGCACTTCAATGTGCGGCTCGAGCGGGACCAATGGGCCCGGCTGAGCGCGCTGGCCGATGCGCGGCAGCAAAGCGCAGCCGAGGTCATCCGCGCCGCAGTCAGCGCCTATCTCGGCGCTACCGATCTCCTCACCGCCAGCCAGCGTCGGATCGCGCGGATCAGCGAGTTCCAGCAGATCGCGCTCGATCTCATCATCCAGGAGCAATATCCCGAATATCGCGAGCGGATCATCGCCGAAGCGACCAAGCGCCTGGAGCAATACCATGGCGCGTAAGGACATCCGCAGCGACGGCCGCGCGATTCCGCTGACCCACCATTCCGCGCGGGGCCAGGTCCAGCGCAACTCGGGCAATTTCACGCGCGGCTCGCAGCTGCTCACCCACGAGATGCTGATGTGGTTCGCCGGCGCGAGATTGCCTGTGGTGCTGTGGTTTTTCGCCTTCCTCGCGGCGTGGTTTCTCATCATGTCGCTCAAGCTTGACGAGCATGGTTTCCAGCTCATCTGCATGAAGCTCTACGCGACCTTGTGGAACTGGGTCGGGCTCGATCCCAACAAGCCCGTCAACGTGACCCTTCCCGATGGGCGACTGTTCCATACCGTCATGCCGGTCGTGCCACGGATTCCGGACGTGATCAAAGCCTGGGGGGTGGCGATGCGGGGACTGCTTGGAGCGTTCCTGGTCTCGGTCTTCGTCACGATCCCGATCGCGATCTGGTTCGTTGACATGGCCCGGCGCCGCGGCCGTTCGATCCTTCAGGAACGGCACGAGCGCGGCGCCATGCTGGTGAGCCGCGATCTGCTCTATTCCGAGGTCGCCCAGCACAATTTTGCCAAGTTCGACGAGGAAGCAAGCGCCGCCTTCCCGAGCCTGTCGTCCCGGCAGGTGCTCGACCTCCCGTTCGCGGCCCGCAAGGAGGGCGGTATCCACCACCCCTATACGCTCGCCGGCGTCCCTTTTCCGCACCGCATGGAACAGTCCCACACGATGCTCGTGGGCACGACCGGGTCCGGCAAGACGACCGAACTCAGGAGCCTCGTCGCGCAGATGCGCGTGCGCCAGGACAGCGCGGTGATCTTCGATCTGACCGGTGCTTACGTCGAGGCATTCTACGACCCCGAACGCGACGTCATCCTCAACCCGATGGACCAGCGCTGTCCGGCCTGGTCGATCTTCAACGACTGCCGCACGCATAGCGAGTTTACGGCCGCGGCTGCCGCCTTGATCCCGTCGGACGGCGGCTCCTCCGAGCCGTTCTGGGCGCTTGCCGCCCGCACGCTGTTCATCGAGATGTGCATCCGCCTGCGCGAGCGCGGTCAGACCAGCAATCTCGCGCTCTCTGAGAATCTGATGACGGCTGATCTTAAGCGCGTGCACCGCTTTCTGGTCAACACGATCGCCGATCCGCTGACCGCGCCCGAGGCGGCACGCATGGCGGAGTCGATCCGGGCGGTCTTCAACACCAATGCTCAGGTGCTGCGCTTCCTCCCCGATGAGGGCCCGAGCTTCTCGATCGGCGACTGGATCACCGGCGAGAAGGCTCCCGGCTCGATCCTTTTCATCACCTCCAATTATGTCGATTTGCCCATGAACCGGGCGCTGCTTACGCTGTGGATGGACCTCGCAATTAATCGTCTCATGACCATGCCGCGCACGCGCGCGCTCCGGACCTGGTTCATGTTCGACGAGCTCGGCGCGCTGCACCGCTTGCCCGCGATCGAGAACGGACTTCAGACGGCCCGTGCGTTCGGCGGCGCGATGATCCTGGGGATCCACAGCTTAGAGAAATTGATCGAAGTCTATGGCGAGCAGGGCGCGCGCAATCTTGCCTCGCTTGCCCGCTCGAAATTGATCCTGGCGACCGCCGATCTCGACACCGCCGAACAGTGCGCCCGCTACATCGGCAACCGGGAAGTGCGGCAGATGGATGAGGCCTATAGCTACGGCTATAACAATACCCGTGATGCCTCGACTCTGACGCCGCGCAAACAGGTCGAGCCGCTCGTCATCGCCGACGACATCACCAACCTCCCTTCGCTTCATGGGTTCGTGAAATTCCCCGATGGCTTCCCCGCCGCGCGCATCAAGCTCGAGTGGAAGGACTACCCGACGATCGCTCAGGGTTTTGTCGCTCGGCCCAACCTCCAGCCTGTGCGCTCCAAGCGCGGAGACGTGCTGTTTGAAGGCGCGGAAGAAGGGGAGGCGGGTGGACGCGATGGTGCCGCCCAGATTGTCGAGGAGGTAGTCGATCCGGTCAACGTCGCCAAGGATATGGCAGCCCGTATCCTTACGGCCGAGACCGAGGAGCCAAGCGAGGAGGGCCGGCGCGTTACGACGCGGCAAGAAGACTACAATGAGCGCCCGGAGACCAACCAGTCGCCGAAGCGCCCGACCGATCCCGGCCAGGCTGCGCGTTCAGGCCGCTCGGGTCGCTCGCCCGCACCGCAAGCGCCCGCACCTGCCGTGGTCGAGGACCAGACATTGGTGGAGCTGCGGCAGGATTTCTCGGGCGGCCCTGGCCATGACGGTCCGGACTTCGGGATCTAGCCGATGCTGTCGGCCGCCTCGGTCCGCTCGGCTTCGGGCGCGGCGGGCTATTTCGCGAAGGACGATTATTATACCGCCGAAGGCAGCTCGGAAGCTAGCGCCTGGGCAGGCGCCGGCGCCGAAGCGCTGGGCCTTGCCGGCGAGGTCTCGAAGCACGCGTTCGAGGGCGTGCTCAACGGGCGTCTTCCCGATGGAACCGCCGTCGGTCAGGTCGAGAACCGCCAGGCCGGAATAGACCTGACCTTCTCCATGCCCAAGTCAGCCTCGGTCATGGCCTATATCGCCGGGGACAAAAGGGTCCTCGATGCCAATATGGCGGCCGTCCGGGCGACCATGAAGTGGGTCGAAGCCAACCTCGCCGAGGGTCGCAAGGACGTCGATGGAAAGAAGGTGCCGTTCCGCACCGGCAACCTCGTCTATGCCCTTTTTCAGCACGACACGAGCCGAGCGCTCGATCCGCAGGGCCATATCCACGCCGTCGTCGCCAACCTCACCCGCATGGCCAGCGGCAAGTGGCAGGCACTCCACAATGGCGAAATCTGGCGCAGCAACAGCGTCATCGGCTCGATCTATCACGGTTACCTGCGCGAGCAGCTGGAGAAGCTCGGCTACCAGCTCGACCTGAAGGGCAAGCACGGCACGTTCGAGATTGCGGGCGTTCCGAAGGCCGTTATCGACGCCTTCAGCCAGCGGCGCGAGGAGATCCTCGCCCGCGCTGACGCGCTCGGGATCAAGAGCCCGCAGGGGCTGCGCGACGTCACCGCGCGCACCCGCGATCCCAAGCTCAATGTTGACGATCGCGCGGGCCTGCAGCGCGACTGGATCGACAAGGCGGCGGGGCTCGGGTTCGACGGCAAGGCACTTCTCGAAGCCGCCGTCGCGCGGTCGCGGCGCATGGAGCCGGGAAGTGCGATCGAGCGGGGCTATCGCGCGGTCACCAACGCACTTGCGGGCGGCTGGGAGCGCGTCTCGCAGGTGCTCAGCCCTGACGACCCACTGGTCGATCGTGGCCTTGCCCGCTTGACCCAATCACCGGCCGAGGCGCGAACCCAACTTGCGGTCGCGTCGGCGGTACGGATTCTGTCGCAACGCGAGGCTGCGTTTGGCCTCAGGCAGCTCACCAAGACGGCGGTGGATCTCGGTCTCAAGGGGGTGACCGCAGGTACCGTCGAGCGGCGCGTGGGCGCGATGCTCGCGCGCCGACTTCTTCTGCCGGAGGCGGTCAAACGCGACGACGGGACGATCCGCATGGTCACCACCCCGGACGCTTTACGCGTCGAGGAGCGCATCCTTGCTGCGGTCGAGGCGGGGAAGGGGCGGGCCACGCCGATGGTCGCCGCAGAGAGCGCGCTCGCGCGCCTGCAAGCCGTCGCCGAGCACCACCTGAATCCCGGCCAGCTCGCGGCCGCGACCTTGGTCGTAGCCTCCTCGGATCGGACGGTGGTGGTCCAGGGTATCGCCGGTGCCGGCAAATCCACGATGTTGCAGAGCGTCGCCCGAGTTGCTGAGGCGGACGGCCGCGCGATCCTCGGGCTGGCGTTTCAGAACAAGATGGTTGCCGATCTCGGTAGCGGCGCCGGGATCAAGGCGCAGACGATCGCGTCGTTCCTGCTAGCCAACGAGCGCCATGTTGGCGCCGCGCCGAACCGGGCCTTCGATGCAGCGCGCGCCCAGTTCGCCGGATCGATCCTGGTCGTCGACGAGACCTCGATGGTCTCGAGTGACGACATGCTCAAGCTTCATGAGATAACCGCCGCGCTCGGTGTGGACAAGCTCGTGCTTGTCGGTGATCGACAGCAGCTCTCGTCGATTGATGCCGGCAAGTCCTTCGCGCTGATACAGGCCGGCGGTGTCACGCTGGCGCGCATGGACGAGAATATCCGCCAGCGCACCGACCGGCTTCGCACCGTGGCCGCGCTCGCCAATGTCGGGCAGGCGGGCCAGGCGTTGAAGGTTCTGGGCGACAATGTCGTCGAGCACCAGAATCCTGCCGGCCATGCCGCCGAGCTGTGGCTTGCCCTTTCGACCTCCGACCGCGAGGCCACCGCAGTGTTTGCGTCTGGCCGGGATACGCGCGCGGTGATCAACCAGCGGATCCAGGAAGGCCTTGCCGCCGAAGGCACGCTCCGTGGCGAAGGCATCCGTCTGACGACCTACGAGCGGGTCAACATGACCCGGGAGGAGTTGCGCTACCCGTCCGCCTATCGTGTCGGCCAGACGATCGAGGTGGGGCGCGGCGGCGCCCCCGATCTCGGATTGCGGGCGGGCAACTTCGACATCCTCAAGGTCCAGGTCAACGGCCGCATCGAGGTCAGCGACGGGCGCAGGCGTTACCGGTTCGATCCGCAGAAGATCGCGCCGGGACAGACCCGCGACCAGCTCCAGCTTACCGAGCGCAAGGATCTTCATCTGCGCGAGGGTGACCGGATTCGCTGGACCGCGAACGACAGGGATCGCGGGCTCCACAATGCCGCGCTCGCACGCATTGTCGCGATCGAACACACGGGCGTCGTCGTGGCGATGGGCGACAGCGGGCGGCTGACCCTGGCGCTCGGCGATCCGATGCTGTCGCGGCTGGACCTCGCCTACGCGCTCAACATGCATATGGCGCAGGGCATCACCACCGACCGCGCGATCACGGTCATGTCGAGCCATGAGCGCAATCTGTCCAACCAGCGCCTGTTCAATGTCGCTGTCACCCGGGTTCGCGAAGACATCAAGATGGTTGTCGACGACAAGGAGAAGCTTACGCGCCAACTCGACGGCAATCCGGGCAACAAGACGTCCGCGCTTGAGACGCTTGGCCGCCTGCAGATCGATGGCATGGGTGGAAAGGCCCGCACTGGCCCTGCGGCGGCGTTCAATCCGGGGCGAATCTCCCTGTCGAACCTGCCGCCGCTCCCCGGGGATCTTCCGCCACTGCCAGGCCCTTCCGACGCGGAGTCGGCGCCCGCGGCGCGCTCCGCCAGCGAGAAGCCTCTGCCGGAGCTGAAACCCGGTCCGGAAAGTCTGCCGCCGTTGCCCGAGCGAAGCCTCGGCCTCGACCTCTAACCCGCCTGAAAGGAGCTTCCACATGTCGCTATCGAACACCTCGCCATTGGCGATCCTCATTTTTCTTGAATGTGCGGTAGTGATCGTATTCCTGGTGCAGGGACGGTCTGCAGGGCGGCCCGTATCCGGTACGAAACCGGATACGGATGTGCGGGCGAAGCAATTCTCACGACCCGCGAACAAGCCATGTTCGAGACGCTGGAGGAAATCCTGCCATCGACCTTTCGGCTTCATGCACAGGTCGCGATGGGTGCCCTCCTCGAGGTGACCCCACGGGCGGGTACGCACGCCAATCCGGCCGCCCGTGCCGGTTTTGCTCAGAAAATCGTCGACTTCGCCGTTCAGGATCGGGCCACCGGGCAGATCGTGGGCTTGATCGAGATCGACGATCCGACGCATCGGGCCGATCGGGATCGCAAGCGCGACGCGATGACCACGCTGGCGGGGTACCGCACCTTCCGTATCCCCGGTCGCGTCACGCCCGCGATCGGCGAAGTTCGGCCGATTCTTGAGACGCTGGTCGCGCCCGTCGCGATCCCGAGTCCTCTCGAGGCTCATTGATCGCGACAGGCCCAGTCAGGGGCCCGGCTATTGAGCTCAGTAGCGTTCGAAGGTCTCGCGCATCACGCGTTCTTCGAGCCGGATGCGAGCGGTGAGCGGCACAAGATAGAACGCGACGCCCACCACCAGCGTGAAAAACGCATGGAGCGTTAGTGCATATCCAACCAGCTCGGGAAGGATGTTGAGATAGTAATTAGGGTGTCGCACGATCCGGAAGAGGGGATGGACGACCAGCGTGTGCTGACGTGCGATCAACAACTTCACGGTCCAGAAGCGCCCGAGCAGTCGAGCGACGACAAACAGCATGACGGCCCCGAAGAGATAAACGGCTAGGCCGATCGCAGAGATCGCGTCAAAGCGTGTCGCCCGAACCAGCCCCTCCACGGACGCCGCAATGTAAAAGCCGATATGCGTGACCGCGAGCAGCTTCGTATTGGGAGTGCCATGTTCGATTGCGCCGCCCCGACGCAGCGCTTTCTCATTGCGGATCGACACCGCGAGCATCGCAAAGCGGTAGGCGAAGGCAAGAAGGATGAAGCCGTAAATCACGCGATACATCCTTTCAGACAATGTCTTGAGAAAAAGGGCCGGTCGAAGACCGGCCCGAGGTTTTGGAGAGTGCCCCGTTGGGCGATGGAAACGTCGCACCCGCGCGCAACCGGTTCAATTCAATGATAGTCGGGGCAACTCGATACGTTTGTAGGGTGCGCGCCGACTTCCGCATGGTTCCGGTATGCGACGTCAGCCGATCACGCCTTGGTGCCAATCAGCGTGCGGTCGCCGACTCCGTTGCTGGCGCGCGCGAGCCGGACCCGACGATTGAGAAGTTGCCGACTGCGTGCGCGACCAGCGTGTCGTCGCTGCCGCGCACTTCGCCACCGACGTAGATCGTCCGGCGGCCGAGATTGATTACGCGTCCTGCGGCCACGACAGGGGTGTGCTTGGCGGTTATCGGCCGTAGATAGGTGATCGTTAGATCGAGCGTCACAATCCCAGAGCCGACCGGCAACATGGTGTGCGCGGCACATCCCATGGCAGTGTCGAGCATCGTCGCAGCGACCCCCCCATGCGCCATGCCA
>Ga0307412_10000998_pt1 | contig 16187 bp, 8 predicted proteins | sample DK1Cmetagenome_3_FD_203823 | JGI IMG/M metagenome (GOLD analysis project Ga0307412, IMG submission 203823) | Maize rhizosphere microbial communities from greenhouse at UC Davis, California, United States - DK15-C-1 | ecosystem: Host-associated > Plants > Roots > Rhizosphere > Soil | place: USA...
ATGCCGACTACGAAATAGTTGTACCCGCCATTGCGCAGGCCATCTTCCGATAGCGACAGATAGAGACTGGACTGCATCGCATAGTTGTTGCCCTGCGTCGTCATCACCTCGCCAAGGTTTGCTTCGGCCGTCGGCGCGAGCCCGGCATTGGCGGCACGGATCGTTGCGATCCGGTGGCGCTCTACCATGGCGTTGGAGATCGGCCCCCAGCTATTGGTGACCGCATACAAGGCGCTCGATGCAGATGTGATGCTCGCAGGCACGCAGCGGACCGGTGCCGGGTTCGAGCACCAGGCCGCATACCCATTGGCGTTGACGCTGTTGTCCGAGCAGTTGATGCCACTGAAGGGCAGGCAGATCGAGAGCTTGACCGCCGTGGTCGTGCCCGGCGTGACGGCGCTTCCCGTCGCCACGACACTGCCTTCGACATTCAACTGCGGTTGGTTGCTGCCATTGAACGTGACGGTCAATCGCTTGCCGTAGATATAATCCGACGAGAATAGCTGCGGCGGAGCCCCAGCCAGGTTGACCTGGATCGAGGCCTTCCAAGTGCCATCGATCGTGAATGGATCAGAAATTCGTGACGCGACGGTGTAGGGGAGCGACTTCGGCAGGCTGGAAGGATAAATTTGGTCGATCTTCGTGCCGCCTATGACCTTTTTCAGATCATGGATGTTGTTGGACTGAAGATAGGACAGCAAATTGCGAGCGAACTTGGGATAGCTTTGCGCATTTGCAACATTGAGGATGCTCGCGCGGTTGAGCGTCGTCACGATATTGGGATTGGTGTTGCAGCTCTCGCATGCGGCCGCCAGAAACGACGAGCGACTATATCCCGTTACCGTGGGCAGGTCGACCGTTGCCGCCATTTGTGTATGCGTCTTGAAGCCGGGATCGATCTCATAGGTCGTCCCGCCAACCACCACCTTTACCCAGACATGGCCGATGCTGGTGAAATTGATCGTGCCCGTGCATTTCGGCGCATTGGTCGACGTGTAGCTGACCGGAATACCGCCCGACGAAAACGTATAAGCTATCGGACAGCCATTCATGCCGTTGAGGCCCAGCCACGATGCTGCAGTGGTCGCGGGCATCGAGATGGTGCCGCGAACCAAGGTTGCGGTTGCACCATGCGCGGGATCGGCGTTGATGAGATCGGCGGTCAGCTGGGCGATGTCGAACGACGTTCCCATGCCGTCGGTAATCGTGCCTTCTGACCCCTTCAGCATGCCCCAAATGGGCAGATATTCGACGTTGTTGTGAACAAACTCGTAAATCAGGACCGGGTCATATTTCAGGGCGCGAGCCAGCTCGGCGACCGATGCGGGAATGGGAGCTGCGGGAACCGCAAATGCCGCTGCCTGGATGCCGCCACCGGTTTTCCCGCCCGCTAGCGAAGCACCGGGCTGAATGCCCTTGTTCTGATCGCCATGGTCAACGCGCCCAGCGTTCCTCGTTTCCGCATCTGCGGGCGAGACCGGCGCCAGAACTACGGGCATAGGACCAGGGACGTCCACGGTTGCCATATGGGCGATGACAGGCGCATCCGCACGCTGCGCCTGCGCCTGCGCCAAGCTAGCAATCCCAAGCAGGCCGAGCACCGCAACAGCCGTCCACGCTTTCAGATTGAGTTTGCCAGATCCCATATCCATCCCCCCAGCCACTCAGGCATCATACGCATGTCAGCTTATATAAAGCCGTTAGATTATCTTCACCCTCAGCGATCGAGCGGAACGATGTTGAAGTCGCATCTTTACGGTAGTACCACAACATGCGGCTGGCGTTAATCAACCCGATTACATTCCGCCTCATGCTATTCTTTGCTTTTACACTAACGCCCATTTACGGCGCCGTTTTGCGCCAAGCATATTACATTAAATCCAAATGGGCATGAAACGTAAATTGGAATAATTGGACAAACCGTTTCCCGGACAAGGGCAGTAATTACAAAAGCAAAAATATTTTAAATAAACGTTCGATTATTGGTGTTACAACGCTATCAAAATACATCGAAATTGAAAATATATACGAGCCAATCAGCATGGAAATAAATACGATCAATAAACATTTGCGTATTGATCACGTTAGAAGCCAAAGTCAGTTAACCGGCATGCCTGATCTTGTTCGATGAGATAATAAATCGTGATCATTTTTCCTTGGCTATATGCGGTAAGAAGGGCTGCAACCTTGGCCTCATAATTCTCACTCGTTATCTTATTGATGTATGCAAATCCAAACTTGCAACTTATTAGCGGATTGGCGCCATTCTTTGATAATGTGATTCGGAATGCGTAGTTGGTTTCATAAGATAGCGCTATGTTTGTGATTATACCGGAGGTTGTGTTCCAAGATTGCGCGTGAGCTGCAGACGTAAAAGTATTTATTATGGCGCAAAATAGGAAAAAATTTCTAGTGAATTTACACATTTCTGATTTAAAGTATCCTTTTATCATAAATACCCCCGCTCCATATCAATTGCGCAATTAATTTTATTTCCGTAATATTCACTAACATAGGAGCATAGCTCGTAGATAATCTGCATGCAGACGCGGACTTATCTTCATGATGGAGATAGTAATAAATGTGAGATTGATTTGTAGTTTATAAATATTCGTACTGGCCGAGACCAAGTTTGAACAAATTTGTCAGATTAACCGAGATTAAAATTGCCCGTGATGCCGAGACAATGTTACCGATAATAACAGCAAATATCTATTTAATATGATGAGCTGTTTCAAATTAACCCTATCGTCCAGACCGATAAAAAAGACGTTTACCGACAATAGAGAGAAATAACCTCCTCGGAGATATCTCTGATGCCTTGTGTATCGATTAAGGATTGATCGGAATTACATTAATTCCATTGCCAAGCGGCACTGCAACGACCTGTTGGCCGCTGTTCTTCGAACCAGTTACGGTCTGCGTCACGCGGTTATTATTTAGATCGTACTGATACCGAATATCGAGGCCGGCATTGGAGCCTGCTCCGGAATGGGCGGCCTCGATCAATCGCCCTTGGGAGTCATAGGAATAATCGACAGTTTCAGCCACAGTCGCGGATAAAGCAAATGCAATTGCTCTCGCGGCCGCAAAATGCGCAATTATTGGAAGCATTTTTCACTGCTCCTTTAAAGCCGTCTTCTCGATATCCCAGAAAGATGGCGCAGGATAGCAGGAAGGTAGGCTCCTTCAAATATTCGGAGATCCGAGTGGATTGGGGAGAGATGAGCGTCAAGGAACTGTACACCGCTTATGTAGCTGAATAGTTACGCGTTTTAAAGCATCCCATCGATTTCATCACAGCCTTCGGGCAGCAGGGGCCAATCGTCTCGTGCCTTCGCCTCCCTCGCCAAAAACGAACGAGGCTGTTGAAAAACGGCTGCTTGCGGCGGTGACGAGGGCGTGATTCACTCCTGCAAGGCGGCAGGGGATCACGTACATGACGGGTCGGCAGGTGACACAGGGCGCGCTGTTCTATGGCTTCCGGCTCGATGAGCATGTGCCGGTCGACCACCTGCTCCGACGCATCGACGGCGTGTTGGACTTCGGCTTCGTGCGCGAGGCGCTGGCGTCGAGCTACAGCGCGAGTGGACGACCCTCGATCGACCCGGAGCTGATGCTTAGGATGCTGCTGGTTGGCTATCTGTTCGGCATCCGCTCGGAGCGCCGCCTGTGCGAGGAGGTGCACCTCAATCTCGCCTATCGTTGGTTCTGCCGGCTCGATCTGGCCGACCGAGTGCCCGACCATTCCACGTTCTCCAAAAACCGGCACGGCCGCTTCCGCGCCTGCGACCTACATCGTCTGCTATTCGAGCAGGTAGTCGCGCGGTGCGCCGCGGCCGGGCTGGTAACGGGGCGCGACTTGGCGGTGGACGGCAACACGATCATGGCCGACGCCAGCCGAGAGAAGAAGCTGAATGGAGCCGACGCCGCAGACGAGCTTCGTGCCGGGAGAAGCATATCGCGACCCGTCGCCGAATATCTGGCGGCGCTCGATGCCGCGTTGCCGCCGGACCCCGACGAACCGGCGCCCGTTGATCCCACCAGCATCTCGCCGACCGACCCGCAGGCGGGGCTCACCTGCAAGCACGGGCCGGCGCGCTACGCATACGCCATCAACCCCCTGCTCGACCTCGACACCGACTGCATCCTCGACGTGGAGGCGACGCCCGCCCGCTTCGCAGCCGAGGTGGCGGCGACCCGGACGCTGGTGTCACGCGTCGGCACCAGGCTGGGCATCGAACCCGCCAGTCTCTCGGCCGACAAGGCGTATGGTAGCGGTCCGCTGCTTGGCTGGCTGATCGACCGGAACATCACGCCATACATCCCGGTCATCGACCGGACCCGCCAGCGGGACGCCTTCTTCACCCGGGATGCCTTTCGCTACGACCGGGAAGCGGATGCCTACCGCTGTCCGGCGGACAAGCTGCTCGGCTATTGCGGCACCAACCGGACCAAGCAGGTGCGCGTCTACCGAAGCCGGCCGGTTGATTGCGCCGCCTGCGAGCTGAAGCCGCAATGCACCACCGGTCCGAAGCGGGGTGTCACCCGGCTCATCAGCGAGGAGGCCCGCGATACTGTGCGAGCCCTTGCCGGCACCGACGCCTATGTGCACGCACGGCGTCGAAGACAGCGGATCGAGCGCGTGTTCGGCCACCTGAAACGCAACCTGGGGCTACGAACGCTCAAGCTGCGGGGCCTGCTAGGAGCCGCCGAGGAGTTCACCATGGCCGCCGCGGCATACAACCTTCAGCTGCTCGCTCGGCAGGCCGCGCCGGCCTGATACGCGGCGTAACCTCCGGTGGCCGGCGTCACCAGCCATCCGCCACGCCGATTTCGCGCAGGCCTTTTTCAACAGCCTCCACCTTTTGTCGCACATTCGCGCGTAGGGGAAATTCATTTCCGAGCGGCCGAGTTGGGTAGCAAACGGCGGGTAAGACTTCACGAGCCTGCGTACTCGGCATTGCGACCTGTGATTGTGTAATATAAACGCGCATTCAGGAACTTCCTGTCCCCTTTATCACTAATTGAGGTCGAGGGGACTACCATAGCGTGATGACAAGTGCTCAGCCGACTGCCGCGAGCAATATCGACCATCGACCGGTCATTTTAGTCGTTGAGGATGAGTGGCTTATCCGGATGAGCACCGTTGATGCGCTACGGGAAATCGGTTGGCGGGTCGTGGAGGCAGCCGACGGGGCCGAGGCGGTGGCTTTCATTCAGTCGGGAGCCACGATTGACCTTATCTTCACCGATGTCCGGATGCCGGGACCAATCGATGGCCTGGATCTACTGGTGTTCGCGCAGCAAGCCCTGCCAGGAATACCAGTCGTGGTTTCCTCCGGACACCTTGATCCAGTGACAGCAGTGAACGCTGGTGCAGCCGCCTTTTTGATGAAACCCTACGATCTGAATCAGGTAGCAACCCTGATTGGCGCGAAGCTGAAGCGTATCCCCGATGACATTGGTTGACGTAGCTGGTACCGCGTCCATCCTAATTGTGGACAGCGACATCATCGTCCGGAACGTGCTGGCGGAGTATCTGCGCCACTGTGGCTACCGAGTTGTGGAAGCTGCCAGCAGCGACGAGGCGCTCCTCGCTCTCGCTGAGGTGAGTCTCTCAGTCGACGTGGTGTTGTGTGACGTCGCCGTCAGAGGCTCACAATCCGGTTTCGAGCTAGCGAACTGGGTCCGTCGAAATCGGCAGGACCTAGAAGTCCGTTTGGCTGCCGGCGTCCAAGGAGCTGCTAAAACTGCTGCGAAGCTCTGCGAAAGTGGTCCGCATCTGGTGCGCCCCTGCGACCCTCAAAGCGTTGTGGATTATATCATTCAACGGCGGGCTGCGCGCGAGCGAAACCGCCCATTGGATCCCGGATCCACGTCGTGAGCCTCAGTAGGGGAACCGCGCCGCGGCGACCTGTCTGTCGTTACGCCGCCTTCCTCTGTCGCGCCCGATCGGCACCGTCGGCCTTTAGAATCTTCGTGTGGACAACTGAGACGATGGTGCCGGGATGCCCACCTTCGGTTTTAACCGTCGCGTCGAGCTGACCGGCAAGCGCTTCGACAATGCTGGTGCCGAGGCCATGCTTGGCAGCCGCCATTTTTTCGGGCGTGCCCACGCCATCGTCCCTTACGGACAGCTTCCAGTCTTCCCCATGTGACCAGTAATCGATGACGACCCTGCCGCTGCGCTCTTCCGGGAAGGCATGCTTGAGCGCGTTGATTACCAGTTCGGTGACGATCAGCCCGAGGCTGATCGAAACGCCAACCTTGACGCTGCTGCCATCGGCGGACACGGCAAGCGACAACTTTTTGGAATCGTTGATCATCGAGGCGCTAAGGCTCTGGCAAAGTTGGTTGAAGTAGCTACGCAGCTCGACTTCGCCGCTCCGTGAAACTGCGAGCTGTTGCTGGACCGTAGCGATCGACATGACGCGGTCATGCGCGTCGCGAAGATGGCTGCGTGCTTCATCAGACTGCACTCGCTTCGCACTTTGCATCAGCACGCTGGCGATGATCTGCAGACTGTTGGCGACGCGATGCTGCATCTCCTGGAGCAGGATTGCCTTCTCTTGCAGGAGATCAACGTTGCGTTTTTCGCTGCTCCGCGCTTCGGTGACATCATAAATGGTCAGGAGCAAACGAACAGGTTCGGCATCGCCATAATGGAGCTTCTGCGTATTAAGTACAAGCCGGCGCGATGCGCTATTCCCCTCGAGATCGATTTCATAGCCCTCGATCGTCGCGTGTCCGGAGAGCGTGGCCGCGAGAAGTGAGCGGAGCTGCGGCACATCCCATTCTCCCGCGCCCAGCGTGAGCAATTGCCGGGCGATTACTTTCCGTGGGTCGAGGGCAAAAGCGCGATAAAATGAGGTGCTTGCCGCGATCACAACCAGATCTTCGTCAAGGAGGAGGGCGGGCGCATCGGATGCAGTCAGGATCGCGAGCGCCAGATCGCTCGCGACCCCGGAATCGGTGGTACAGTTCACGATCGTGCCCCTTCAGGAGAAACCGAAGAGCTTGCGGGTGTGAAAGCCGAGTCCGGGCGATACTTCACTCCCTGGCGGAAGCACGTGCTCGCGGCAGTGTTCTAACATGGATCGTTCCGTGCCCGGTGTCTATTTCACCCAGCCTCCATTTTATATTCGGTTTCGATGTTCCCCACTAAGGAGCCGCGGCTCACGTCAGGAGCAGGCATTGCGGCATTGCTGACGACCGGCTGACCGCGGGTAGGCTTTCGCCCGTCGGGAAAGTGGCCAGGCAAGATCCGCCTACGTTCTTGAAGACCGCCCTTACAAAGCAAGACCGGCCAGCGCCTCCGCTGCCGCATGACGGCTGAGATGGCCGTAATGCCGTTCGATCATTTCCGCGCTCGTGTCGCTGATCTGCGCCACGGCAAGCAACGGCAGGCCTCCATTCACTAGGTCGGTGATCGTACTATGGCGAAGCGTGTAGGCGGTCGTCCCTGACGGCAGCTTGGCAGCGACTACCGCCTCACCGATCGGCCTTTTCCAAGTTTCCTTGTCCCATGCCTTGCCGTTGGCACGCGCCAGTAACGGGGCGTGGGGCAACTTGCCCTTGGCCTGCGCTGCGAAAAGTAGCGCAGCGCCAGCCGGTACTAGGATCCGGCGAGGCTTGCCGCTCTTGTCCTTGCCGATGGTCAATTCCGATGTCCGCTTGTCGAAATTTCCGGCGGTCAGGCTGGCGACAGCCCCCGGCCGCAGCGGAAGAAGACAGAGGGTCCGAACGAAGGGTTCGGCTTCGGCGTCGATCTTCTCCAAAAGCGCGCGCCGCTGGTCGCGGTCCAGGTAGAGCGTCCGTTGCCGATCGGCGTTTCGGATGGCCCTCAACGCCTCTTGCCACGCAGCTTCGGTATCGGGTGCGCCTGGTGCTAGCACCGTGTTCAATGCTGCCCGAAGCATCGCCATGTCGCGATTGATCGAAGAGGGTGCCCGGTCGCGGGTGATCTGCGGGCCTTTCTTGCGCCGCGTGACCAGCGCCGGCTTTTCTTCCAAGCGCTTGCGCCATGCCAGCAAGTGGTGCCGGCGAAGCTTGGCCAGCCTAACCTTGGCGATCGGATCGGAATATACGTGTCGCTTGAAGCGACCTACCGCGTCTGGGTGCGTCTCCGCGTATCGGCTGCACGCTTCCTCTACGGTCTCAACCTTTTCCTCGATCTGGCCTCCCGACTCCACCAATGCGGCGAAAGCTTCCGCCTCCATTTTCGCGCTGGCAAACCGATCGCGCCCAGGAAGTCCTCCGAAGCCCCCAAGCGCCTTGAGACGATAGCAACGTTGATCCTCGTCATAGGCACGAGCGATCCAGGTTCCCGCCCCTTCCCGTGCCGAGGGTCGATAGCCGAGGAAGCATCCAGGCCGAATGCGCTGCCAGTATGGCTCGCGCTGATTGCGGAGCGCGTCCCGCTCTTTCACTTTGCTCAGGTCCAGCCCCATGCAGGCCTCCCGCTGATTCCGTACGGAAAAAGTACGGAAAACATGGTCGGAACTAGCTAGATTACCTGAGATACAAAATCAATAGTTCTCAATGCATTAGCAATTTCAGGAAAGCCCAAAAACACCCATTTCTAAGCCCTCCGAAGGCAGAGGCCACTGGTTCGAATCCAGTCGGGTGCACCAGTTTTCTCAAAGACTTAGCTACTCGCCCCGGTGTTCGTACGGAAAACATCATCGGACGAAATGCGATCAAATGAACTCGCGCCGGGACGATTCCTCGGGCGCAGCTGCGTGCATCTCGCCAACCGCACACCCTCCCCCACCGATAAGATTCGGCTTAGCGGGAGGAAGCCCAAAACCATCCGTAAATTATTGATTTTCCTTGAGAAATTGACAGTATCCTTCAGGGGAGCGCACATTTTTCCCGCACTTCGCGTGAGATTGCCAGGGGCAATGTGGCACGAATCGCGATCGCTATGCGCCGAGGTTCCGCCGTTCAGGAGGCGCGATCGCCTCCCCAAAAGCGGCCACTTTTGCAGTGCAGCGAGCTGCTCGTCCCCTTCATGAAGCTGATGTCGAGAGGCTGCCGGTTCGGTGACACGCCTGCGCGCGAACGCAAGACCGAGGCCGCGTACTCACCGATGTCGGGATACCGCTGCGCCGGCATAGGGATCGTATGGCGTCTGCGTTGGCATTGGTGTCGGGGTAGCAACCGCGGTGAGAGGTAAGGGACGGGCACTCGTCTCTATGGGTATGACACGCTCATCGGCACCTATTCCAAAGGCCGGACAAATGCCGTTGGCGATCGCGGCCGACCCGAAGAGCGGGCGGCGTTGAGTGGGCGGACACCAACCAGTGAGCCCTCAAAATCTCGCCGATGCATTCGAATGCATATTTCGGTGGACAGGTTCGTCAAAGCTGCTTAGCTCTGACCTTCCGGAGCCGCTTGACGATCACGGACTGGGGCACGGGGGGTGTCATGCTTCGAGGTTCGGCAATGTCATGCCGGATGCACGCTGGCATGACGGGGGGTTGTCAAGCTGCGCCCTCGGGGCGCGCTTCAGGGAAGCTATCGGTCGCGAATGCGCATCATCCATAGTCTTAGCTCGCCGTGGCACGCCGTGCCGCTGAGTCTTGCCATGCTCACCGCCTGTTTTGGCGCCCCTGCGAAAGCGCTCGCCAGTGGCGTCCGTGCGACCCATTCCCAGGCCGTCCCTCGCAGGGCCAACGCGCCCTGGTGGAAGAAGGCGGTCGTCTACCAGATTTACCCGCGCTCCTTCGCGGACTCGAATGGCGATGGCATTGGCGATCTGAACGGCATCATCGCGCGGCTCGACTATCTCAAATCGCTCGGCGTGAACGTCGTTTGGCTCAGCCCCCATTTCGACAGCCCGAATGTCGATAACGGCTATGACATTCGGGATTACCGCAAGATCATGGCCGAGTTCGGCACGATGCGCGATTTCGACCGGATGATCGCCGCGATGCGCGTCCGCGGCATCAAGCTGGTGATCGATCTGGTCGTCAATCACACCAGCGACCAGCATCGCTGGTTCGAAGACGCCAAAAAGGGACCGCGCGCACAGTATCGCGACTATTATATCTGGCGCGCGCCCAAAGCGGACGGCACACCACCCAGCAACGCAGCGAGCTTCTTCGGTGGAAGCGCCTGGTCGCAGGCGGGGACCGATGGAGACTTCTATCTCCATTATTTCGCGAAGCAGCAGCCGGACCTGAACTGGGACAATCCCAAGGTTCGCACCGACATTTATGACATCATGCGGTTCTGGCTGGACAAAGGCGTCGCCGGCTTCCGAATGGATGTCATCCCGCTTATCTCGAAAGATCCGCGCTTTCCGGACCTGACGGCGGAGCAACGGGCCGATATCGCAACGCCGTACGCGCATGGGCCGCGGACGCACCAATATCTTCGTGAAATGAACCGTCAGGTGCTGCGCCGCTACGATGCGATGACCGTGGGCGAGGCAATCGGCATCAAGGACGAAGAGGACCCGCTGTTCACCAGCCCCGAACGGCGCGAGCTGAACATGATCTTCCACTTCGACGCATCGAACGTCGATCGCGACGGGTGGAAGACGCGTGCCTGGACACTCCCCGAGTGGAAGGCGCGCTACGACCGCCTGTACACCGCACTTGGGCCGAACGGCTGGACCGCGACCTTCCTGACCAATCACGACAAGCCACGCGCCGTCTCGCATTTCGGTGACGACAGTCCGGAATGGCGCACGCTGTCCGCCAAGGCACTCGCGACGATGTCGCTAATGCAGCGCGGCACCCCGTTCGTCTATCAGGGCGACGAACTGGGGATGACCAACTTCCCCTTCACCGCGATCAACCAGTATCGCGATATCTCGGCACTCAACCTGTGGCGCGAAAAGGTGGAGACTGGCGGCACGCCGGCGACGGAAGTGCTCGCGGTGCTGGCGAAGACCAGTCGCGACAATGCCCGCACGCCGATGCAATGGGACGGATCGGCCGGCGCGGGCTTTACCACCGGCACGCCCTGGATTGCCGTGAATCCCAATTACCGCTTCATCAACGCCGCGCAGGAAGCCGCCGACAAGACGTCGGTACTCACTTATTACAAGACGCTGATCCGCGTACGGCGCACACGGCCGTTCCTGATCGACGGCAGCTATCGCGACATCGATCCCGGCCATGCCGAGGTCTATGCGTTCACGCGCGAGGGTACGGGCGGCCGCGCGCTCGTGCTAATCAACTTCTCGCGGAAATCCGTGGACTATGCACTGCCGCCCGGCATCCGCCTGCGGCAGCGTATCGTGAACAATGGCGCAGGGTCTTCCGCCACGCCCGGCGCAGCACGCGTTGCTTTGGCGCCGTGGGAGGCCAGCGTCTACACCTACTAAAACCAGAAAAAAACGACCGCCGGGGGGCTTCGACTGCCAGTATTCGCATTCGAATGCAAATTATCGACCAAGTAGTTGATTGTCGTTTGGGGAGATCATAACACGTGTCCAACAGCTATCGCATTTCACTCGCGTCTTCGACAGCATTGTTGCTGCTGCTAACGGCCAGTCACGCGCTTGCGCAGACGCAGGCGGGGCAGACATCGGCAGCGATGCCGCAGGCAACGGCCGGCCAGGAGGCCGCCGGCAGCGAGGACAGCACCAACATCGTGGTGACAGGCTACCGCGCCGGACTGGAACGCGCCCAAGCGGTAAAGCAAAACAACTATTCCGTCGTCGAGGCGCTGTCTTCGGAAGACATCGGCAAGCTGCCGCAAGCCAGCGTCGCGGATTCACTCGGCCGGCTCTCGGGCCTTGCCGGCGAACGCCGTGCCGGGCGCGTCAGCGGAATTTCGGTGCGCGGCTTTCGCGAGGATTATGTCGGCTCGACGCTCAACGGCCGCGAGCTGATCGGCATCGGCGACAATCGCGGCGTCGAATACGACCTGTATCCGACCGAGATCATGGCCGGCGCCACGGTGTACAAAACGCCGAATGCCACTCTCGCCGCAACCGGCATCGGCGGTACGGTGGACCTGCAGACGATCCGCCCGCTCGATCACGCCAAGGTGCTCACGCTCAACGCCACCTACGAGCAGAACGGCCAGAAGTCGGACAACCCGGACTTCAGCAACCATGGCTATCGCTTCGCCGGCTCGTTCAGCGACAAGTTCGCCGATGACACGCTGGGCGTTGCGTTCACCGCTGCGGTCACCTCGTCGCCGACGCAGGACGAATATACCAGCGTGTGGGGCTATAGTAAGGGCCAGGTCACCTCGGGGCCGAACGCGGGCAAATACGCGCCGACCGGCACCACGATCAGCTCGAATTCCAACGTGCTGAAGCGCACCACCTTTGCCGGCGTGGTGCAATGGAAGCCTTCGGACGTGTTCAGCGTGACGCTGGACGGGCTGCACATCGATTATTCGGAAACCGGCATTTCGCGTGGCTTCTTCGATTCGCTGTCGCTCAATCCGAACGGCAGCGGCGTGATCAGCGCCACCGACACGACGATCACCTCCGCGCGCACCACCGGCTTCAACTCGGAGATGTTCCAGGATCCCCGCCGCAAGACCGGCCGTCTCGGCGTGTACGGCGGCAGCTTCAAGTTCGATCCCGCCAGCGATTTCCATATCAGCGTCGACGCATCGCACTCGGACAGCAGCAAGAGCGACGCGCGCGACGAAACCTATGCCGGCCTCGGCCGCGCAGGCTTGACCAGTCAGGGGCCCGACACGCTGCGCACCTATCAGGTGGCCGGCAACGGCATCCAGTTCTCCAGCAATTCGCAGGCGTTCGACAATTTCTCGACCGTGAAGCTGGCGGGGCCGCAATCCTGGGGTGGCACGATGGCGCCGCTGGGCGCACCCGGCGGCCCGCTATACCAGACCGCGGTGGTCAACGCCGCCGGCACGCCGATCGGCTATGCCCAGGCGCAGGACGGCTTCATCAACGACGCGTTGTTCGATGAATTCCTCAACGCCGCCCGGCTGGACGTGCGCAAGGATTTTGCGGATGGCCTCATCAAGAACGTGCAGGCCGGCCTGCGCTACTCTTCGCACAAGAAGTCGAAGGTCAACCAGGGCTATTTCCTGGTCGCGTCGACCTATCCGAACGACGGCACCGTCCCAGCCGGCTCGCAGGTCGGGCTCGCCAACCTCGAATGGACCGGGCTCGGCAAGATCGTCGCTTATGATGCGCGCGGTCTGATCGAAAACGGCTTCTACAAGCGCTACGACGATACCCAGCTCGAGCCGGATCGCGCCGGCGACAGCTACACGATCCGCGAAACCATCTGGCAGCCCTATGTGCAGAGCGATTTCGAGCACAGCTTCGCCAGCGGTGCCCGGATCTTCGGTAACGCCGGCGTGCAGGGCGTGTTCACCAAACAGCGCGGCTACGGCAACAACTCGTACACCGGCGCCAACCTGTACGACATCGCCGTGCCGGTTACCGATGGCGCGAGCTATGCGCGGGTGTTGCCCAGCCTGAACTTCAACGTCGACCTCACCCACGGCCACATGATCCGCTTCGCGCTGGCGAAGACGATCAGCCGGCCGCGCATCGACTCGCTCAATCCCGGATCGTCGGTGGCGTTCAAGAACAGCGTCGCGACGGTGACCAGCACCGATCCGGTGCAGGGTCCGTGGATCTCCTCTGGCGGCAACGCCCAGCTGCGTCCCTATGAAGCCAATCAAGCCGACCTTTCGTACGAATATTATTTCGCGCGGGACGGCTTCCTCTCGGTCTCGGCCTTTTACAAGCACCTGGTGAACTGGAACAAGCTGTCGACCACCATCCGCAACTACAGCCAGTTCTATATCCCCGGTTATCACCAGGCCGTGAGCAACAACGGCACCACGATCTACACGCCGGCGACCTTCCTGGGCGTCAATACCGGCTATGTCGGCGGGCTGAAGGGTGAGGTGAAGGGCGTCGAAGCCCAGGCCACGATCCCGCTGGGCCACATCGTCCGCTTCCTGGACGGGTTCGGCGTGGTCGCCGGTGCCGCCTATACCGACGGCTCGCTGGACGATGGTTCGCGCGTTCCCGGCCTGTCGGAATATGTCTATCAGGCGACGGCGTTCTACGAGAAGAACGGCTTTGCGGTGCGCGTGTCGGGCAACCGGCGCTCGAACTGGCTGTCCGAGGATCGCGGCGGCAGCAACACGCTGGTGGCCGTGCAGCGCGCGGGCGAGACGCTGGTCGATGCGCAGATCAGCTACGACTTCAAGAATGCGGGTCTCCGCGCGCTGAGCGGCCTGCGGCTGTCGCTCCAGGCACAGAACCTCACCAACCAGCAGGACACCTATACCGACTCGGTCAGCGGACTAATCCTCCGTAACGAGCGGTTCGGCCGTAACTTCCTGCTGAACGCCACCTTCTCGCTGTTCTGATACCGGACCTGACCCGCATCAGATTGGCCTAGTGCCTCGGCTCCGCCACATGGCAGTGGTGGAGCCGGCTTTTTCAAAGGAACGCAAGCGGCATGCACCCCAGCGCAACGTCGGTCGTGGTGGTGGGCGGCGGCACGGCGGGGTGGATGGCCGCCGCCCTGCTCGCCAAGATCCTGGGATCGCGGATTCGCGTGACGCTCGTCGAATCCGAAGCGATCGGGATCGTCGGCGTGGGGGAAGCCACGATCCCGCCGATCTGCGCGGTCAACGCGATGCTGGGCATCGACGAAGGCGCGTTTCTGCGGGCGACCGGCGCGACGATCAAGCTGGGCATCCGCTTCGACGGCTGGGGCCGCCCGGAAGAATCCTATCATCACAGCTTCGGCGGCGCGGGCCGCGACCTGCCGTTTTGCGGCTTCCACCATTTCTGCACCCGCGCCCGGATCGAGGGGCTGGCGGCGAACTATTGGGACTATGATTTCAACGCGTTGTGCATCGACGCCGGCCGCTTTGCGCCGGACAGCGAGACGGCGCCGAACCCGATCTGGCCGCTGCCCCATGCCTATCACTTCGATTCTGCGCGCTACGGCCAGTTCCTGCGAGGCATCGCGGAGGCACGGGGAGTCACCCGGGTCGAGGGCCGGGTGGTCGATGTGCTGCGGTCGCCCGAAACGGGGGACGTCGCCGCGATCGTGCTCGACGATGGGCGCCGGTTCGACGGCGCGCTGTTCCTGGATTGCTCCGGAAGCCGCGGCCTGCTGATCGAGCAGTTCTTGCAGACCGGCTATGAAGATTGGAGCCGTTGGCTGCCGTGCGACCGGGCACTCGCGGTGCCGTCGGCGCGCGAGGCGGTGTCGCCGCTCTACACCTGCGCCACCGCGCGCGCGGCAGGCTGGCAGTGGCGGATTCCGCTGCAGCACCGCAATGGCAACGGGCTGGTCTATTCCAGCGCGCACCTTGCCGACGACGCTGCGGCCGAGATGCTGATGCACGGCCTGACGACGCCCGCGCAGGACACGCCGCGCCTGATCCGCTTCCGCACCGGCCGCGCGCGGCGGCAATGGCACCACAATGTCGTCGCGATCGGGCTGTCGAGCGGCTTCCTGGAGCCGCTGGAATCGACGAGCATCTATCTGATCCAGTCGGCGATCGTACGCCTGCTGCACCTGTTCCAGCACGGGGGCGACGCCAATGCCCTGCGCGCCGAATATAACCGCCAGTCGGCCCTGGAATACGAACGCGTCCGCGATTTCGTGATCCTGCATTATCACGCGCAACACCGGACCGAGCCCTTCTGGGCGGAGCGGCGCGCAACGCCCCTGCCCGACCGGCTCGCGGAGAAAATCGCGCTGTTCGCCAGCAGCGGCACGGTGGTGCAGGATCCGTTCGACATCTTCACCGAGGCGTCGTGGGTCAAGGTGCTGCTCGGCCAGGGCATCCTGCCCGCCGGTTACCACCCGCTGGCGGGCGGATTCAGTCGCGATGCGCTCGCGCGCCAGTTCGCGCAGATGGCGGCGGTGAAACGGGAGGGTGTGGCACGGTTGCCGCTGCACGATGCCTGGCTCGACGCCACGATGGCGCGCGCACCGGCATGACCCCGCACCGGCGCATCGTCATCGCCGGGGGCGGCACCGCGGGCTGGATAACCGCCAATCTGCTCGCGCATCGCTGGCCGGGCATGACCATCGAGCTGATCGAAGCGCCGGACATCGCCACGATCGGGGTGGGCGAAGGCTCCACGCCCTCGCTCAAGCGGTTCTTCGAGGTGCTCGGCATCGCCGAGGCGGAGTGGATGCCGCGCTGCCACGCCACCTACAAGACCAATATCCGCTTCCTCGGCTGGAGCCCGG
>Ga0307412_10000999_pt1 | contig 16184 bp, 12 predicted proteins | sample DK1Cmetagenome_3_FD_203823 | JGI IMG/M metagenome (GOLD analysis project Ga0307412, IMG submission 203823) | Maize rhizosphere microbial communities from greenhouse at UC Davis, California, United States - DK15-C-1 | ecosystem: Host-associated > Plants > Roots > Rhizosphere > Soil | place: USA...
ACCCTGTCACCGGCTCACCCGTCCGGTTCAGCCACACGCCCAGCAGCCCGGCCGCGGTGGAACCCTCGGCGTCCAGCAGCCGGTTGTCGCCCACGTAGAGCGTTTCGGAGGCGGCGGTGCCCAGCAGCCGAACGCCCTCGAGGTAGATGGCCGGATTGGGTTTGGCGACGCCGAGCGTGTCGGTGCCCACCAGGTGTGTGACGCGTTCCAGTCCGGCGCTGTCCAGCTTGGCCCGCTGGTAGTCGTGGACGTTGTTGCTGACCGCGCCGTAGGGGATGCCTGCGCCGTCCAGGACATCCAGCAGCGGCAGGACGTCCTGGAAAGGCTTGACGTAGGCAGGCTGGCGCTCCATGTAGGCGCTGAGCCACCGGTGCGATTCCTCGCCGTCGGCCAATTCAACCCCGAAGTGCCCCAAGGCAGCGCGGCCGCGGAGCAGGCGCTGTTCGTTGAACGTCACTTCGCCGGCGAGGTACTGGTCGTAGTAGTGCGTGGTCTCGTGGGTGAAGATGCGCCCGAACCGCTCCCACCCGGCCTGGTCCAGGCCGGGCAGGAGGTGTTCGCTGACCTCCCGCAAGGCAGTGGTCATCGAGTATTCGAGGTCCACCAGGGTGTCGTCGATATCGAAGAGGACACCGCGGACCGCCCCGAAGGGTGTCTCCAGGACGCCGCTGCGCGCCTTGCCGGGAGCAGTCATCAGCCGCGGAAGGTCCGGAGCCGGCGCAGGGAGGATTCCTTGCCCAGGATCACCATGGATTCGAACAGAGGGGGCGAGATCCGGCGGCCGGACACGGCCGTGCGTACCGGGCCAAAGGCCAGCCGCGGCTTGATGCCGAGGTCCTCCACGAGTGCCTGCTTGAGTGCAGCCTGGATAGTGTCCGGCGTCCATTCCTCCACGGGTTCGAGAGCGGCGATGGCTGCGTCGAGGACTTCCTCGAGGTTCTGCGGCAGTCCCTTGCGGGCGTCATCGGCGATGTCGATAGCGTCATCGGCCTTGAAGAGGAACCCCAGCATGTCCGGCGCCTCGCCCAGCAGGGCAATGCGTTCCTGGATCAGGGGCGCCGCGTCGGTGAGGATCTGCTCCTGCCGTTCCGTGAGCTGTTCCCCCAGGTATCCCGCGTTCCGCAGGTAGGGCACCAGCCGGTCCCGGAAGTCTTCCGGCGCGAGCATCCGGATGTGGGTGCCGTTGATGGCTTCGGCCTTCTTGATGTCGAAGCGTGCCGGGTTGGCCAGGACGTCATGCACGTCGAAGTGCTCGATGAGCTGGTCCACGGTGAAAATGTCCTCGTCCGCGGAAAGGCTCCAGCCCAGCAGCGAGAGGTAGTTGAGGAGGCCTTCGGGGATGAAGCCGCGGTCACGCAGGAGGAACAGGTTGGACTGCGGGTCCCGCTTGGACAGCTTCTTGTTGCCTTCACCCATGACGTACGGCAGGTGGCCGAATTCGGGCATGTAGCTGGCCACGCCCAGGTCCATCAGGGCCCGGATGAGGACTACCTGCCGGGGGGTGGACGAGAGCAGGTCCTCCCCGCGCAGCACGTGTGTGATGCCCATGAGTGCGTCGTCGACAGGATTCACCAGGGTGTACAGGGGTGAGCCGTCGGCGCGCACGATTACATAGTCCGGGATGCTGCCGGCCTTGAAAGTGATTTCGCCGCGTACCAGGTCGGTGAAGGTGACGTCCTCGTCGGGCATCCGGACCCGCAGCACGGGCTGGCGGCCTTCCGCCTTGAACGCCGCCACCTGCTCCTCGGTGAGCTCGCGGTCGAAGTTGTCGTAGCCGAGCTTGGGATCGCGTCCCGCAGCCCGGTGGCGTGCCTCCACCTCGTCAGGGGACGAGTAGCACTCGTAGGCGTAACCGCCCGCGATCAGCTTGGCTACAACGTCCTTGTAGAGGTCCAGGCGCTGCGACTGCCGGTAGGGTTCGTGCGGTCCGCCGACTTCCACGCCTTCTTCCCAGCTGATGCCCAGCCACTTCAGCGCCTCCAGCAGCTGCTGGTAGCTTTCCTCCGAGTCGCGTGCGGCGTCGGTGTCCTCGATGCGGAAGACGAACGTTCCCTTGGTGTGCTTGGCATGGGCCCAGTTGAAGAGCGCCGTCCGGATCAGGCCGACGTGCGGGGTGCCGGTGGGCGAGGGGCAGAACCGGACGCGCACGGGTGTATCGGCTGAAACGGATGGCAGGGAGGCAGCAGGGGACGCAGAAGGAGTAGTCATAGTGGCTCCAACTTTACCGTCTGCCGCCGCCGCCCGGCGCGGCGGCACCGGATGCCGGCGGCGGCCGTCCGCTGGAGTCAGCGGCGGACGATCGGATTGGAGAGGCGCCCGATTCCTTCGATCTCCACCTCGAAGCGGTCGCCTGCATTCACCAGGCCCACGCCGGCGGGGGTTCCCGTCATGATGACATCGCCCGGCAGGAGGGTGAAGGCCTGTGACACCACGGAGACCAGTTCCCGCACGCCCCGGATCATCTGGCTGGTGCTGCCGTCCTGGCGCACCTCGCCGTTCAGCCGCCCCTGGATCTGCAGGTCCTCGGGATCGAGGTCTGTCTCGATCCACGGGCCGAGCGGCGCCGAGGTGTCAAAGCCCTTGGCCCGGGTCCACTGCAGGTCGGTCTTCTGGACGTCACGGGCCGTGAGGTCGTTGCCGCAGGTGTAGCCGAAGATGACATCATCCACACGGTCCTCGGGAACGTCCTTGCAGATCCGGCCGATGACCACGCACAGTTCGGCCTCGAACGATACTTCCTCCGAGAACTCCGGAAGGACCACGGGATCGTTGGGGCCCACGACGGCCGTGTTGGGCTTCAGGAAAAGGAGCGGCTGCGCCGGCACCTCATTGCCAAGCTCGCGCGCATGCTCCACGTAGTTGCGCCCCACGCCGATGACCTTGCTGCGGGGGATGATGGGGGCCAGCAGCCGGACATCCTCCAGCTTGTGGCGGACGGACGTGCGCTCCACGCCGTTGAAGAAGGGGTCTCCATGGATGACAGTGACTTCCTCACTGCCCGGCCCGCCTTCAACAACACCGTAAAGGGGATCAGAATCGACAACAAACCTGGCAATACGCATGGGTCCTACCCTACCGTTCCGCGCCGGCCGGTCCGTGCCGGGCCGCCGGCCCTGGGTCAGGCTTAGAGCCGTCCGGCTTCTTTCCGCAGGTAATGCAGCTGGGCGGCGACGGACATTTCGGCTGCCCGCCGGACGGAGGGCACGACGTCGGCATAGACGGCGTCTGCCACCTCACCCACGGATGCGTCCCGGCCGAGTTGTTCCAGCGCCGCGCGGATCTGGCCGAGCCTCTCCTGCCGGTGCAGCCGGTAGTCGCGCGCGATCGACTCCACGGAGGGCAGCACGGGCCCGTGTGCCGGGAGGACAGTGGCCGGGCCCAGGGCCTCGAGCCTGTCCAAAGTGCTGAGGTAGTCCCCCAGCGTGCCGTCCGGGAAGTCCAGCATGGTGGTGCCCCTGCCCAGGATGGTGTCGCCGGTCAGGACCGAACCGCCGGGGCCGTCCTCCGGAAGGTGGAAGCACAGCGAATCGGACGTATGGCCGGGCGTGGGAAGCACGTGAATTTCCAGCCCCGCAGCGCGGATCACCCCGCCGTGCAGGGGTTCACCGCCGCCGTGGCAGTGTGCGGGGTCCGCCGCCCGGACGGGGGCGCCCGTCAGTTCATGCAGGCGGGCAGATCCTCCCGTGTGGTCCGCATGGCGGTGGGTGACGAGAATGAGTTCCACCGGGCCGGCGGCGGCCAGCGCGCGCAGGTGGCCGTCATCGAGGGGGCCTGGGTCCACCACAACTGCACCGGGACGGCCGGTGGCCCGCACGATGTAGGAGTTGGTCCCCTCCAGGCTCATGGGGCCGGGATTCGGGGCCAGGATGTATTGGGTCAGGGCGGAGCTGCGCTGCAGGATGGAACCGGAGGCTGACGTCACCACCCCATCTTTGCATCCGCTGCCGGACCACCGCCGCCTGCTTCCTGGAATAGGTTCCCGGAATAGGCTCCGGAATAGAACGGCGGGGTGCCCGGGTTGACCACGGGTGAACCCACTCGTTGCCTCCAGGAAGCCGGAACCACACCATGAGCACCATCACGCTTGCAGACCTCCTCGCCGAAGCGGACTCGGCCGGTCATGACCATGCCGCAACAGAGAAGAACAGCGGGCTCCTGCACATCCACAACCACGCAACGGGCAGCATTGTCTGGTTTCCCACGTGGCGGAAGTTCCGTGAGACCGCCGACTGGAGTACGGCGGTGGAAGGAGCGGAAAAGGACCTGGCAGGAGATCCGGCAACCGTGGAGGAACGGGCAGCCGGCATCCTGGCTGAAGACCTGGAGGGTCTCCTCAGGCGCGCCGCCGAGGCCAGTGACGCAAGCACCTTTGTCCAGGAGAACCTCACCCGCCATCTGACCCGGACGTGGGCCGTGGGCGACGCCGCCGCGAAGGCAGCAGGCAAGGATCTACCCGCCGGCAGCTCCACGCCGCACGTCTTTGCGGGCTACCCCTACGATGTCTATGCCCAGGACGGGGGCGTCTTTGCCACGACGCTGTGGAACGACATTATCGACGCCCGCCGCAACCGGGCACTGGAGGAAGAAGCCGCGCGGAAGGCACTGAAGCCTGTTTCCCGCAAGGCGCTGAAGAACGCCGCCAGGAAAGCCGCCCGCCGCTGACCTGTCCACGCGCAAAACGGCGCCTGCCGGGCAGAAGCCCGGCAGGCGCCGTCGTTGTTGGCGATAAGCCCCGGCTCAGGCCAGGCGGGTCAGCCAGCCGTGGGTGTCCGGGGACGACCCGGTCTGGATGCCGAGCAGCCGTTCGCGGATGGCCATGGTGGTCTCCCCCGCCTTGGCGTCCTCGGATCCAATGAATTCCGTGGCGTCCTTGAGGACTCCGATCGGGGTGATGACGGCGGCAGTACCGCAGGCGAAAACTTCGGTGATGTCGCCGGAGGCAACGCCGTCTCGCCACTCATCCAGGGTGATCTTGCGCTCCGCGACTTCCCGGCCCATGTCCTTGGCCACCTGGATGACGGACATGCGGGTGACGCCTTCCAGGATGGTGCCGGTGAGCGCGGGGGTGGCCAGTGAGCCGTCCTTCATGACGAAGAACACGTTCATGCCGCCCAGCTCTTCCACCGCGTTGTCATTGAACTGGTCGAGGAACAGGACCTGCTTGCAGCCGTTCGCTTCGGCTTCCTGCTGCGCAATGAGCGACGCAGCGTAGTTGCCGCCGCACTTGGCCGCACCGGTGCCGCCGCGGCCGGCCCGCGCGTACTCCCTGGAAATCCAGATGGACACCGGCTTGAGCTCGCCGCCGAAGTAGTTGCCTGCCGGCGAGGCAATGACCCGGAAAGAGACTTCGCGCGCAGCCCGGACGCCCAGGAATGCCTCGGTGGCGATCATGAACGGCCGCAGGTACAGGGACTCGCCGTCGCCGTCCGGAACCCATTCCTTGTCGACGGTCACCAGTTCGCGGATGGCGCCGAGGAAGTATTCGGCAGGCAATTCAGGCAGCGCCAGCCTGCGGGCCGACTTGTTGAGGCGGGCGGCGTTGGCTTCCGGACGGAAGGTCCACACCGAACCGTCGGCGTGGCGGTAGGCCTTGAGCCCTTCGAAAATTTCCTGCCCATAATGCAGCACGGCCGCGGACGGGTCCAGGGAGATGGGCCCATAGGCCTCCACCCGGGGGTTGTGCCATCCGCCTTTACCGTTCTCGTCGACGCTGTAGTCCACGATGGCAGTGTGGTCGGTGAAGTGGTTGCCGAATCCCGGGTTCGCCAGGATGGCTGCACGCTCTTCAGCAGACTTCGGGTTGGCCGAAAGCTGCCGGCTGAATTCGACGCCGTGGGCAGTCTGGGTCATGGTTCCTCCACGATCGGCCGCCCGGGTTCAGCGCTGAACGCGAGGGCGGCATTTGTTGATTCGAGACAAGCTTACGCCCGATGCCGGAGGCCCCGGCGCGGGGTCAGAGTCCGGCCGCGATCGCGTCGCCGATCGCACTGGTGCTGCGGGCACCGCCGTCGCGCTTTTCGACGTCGGCAACCACTGCCGCTTCGATCCTTCCTGCCGCCGCGGTGAAACCGAGGTGGTCCAGGAGCAGGGCGGCGGACAGGATGGCGGCTGTGGGGTCCGCTTTGCCCTGGCCGGCGATGTCCGGCGCGGAGCCGTGGACCGGCTCGAACATGGACGGGGCGGTGCGGTCCATGTTGATATTGCCGGATGCCGCCAGCCCGATGCCCCCGGTGATGGCGGCAGCCAGGTCGGTCAGGATGTCGCCGAAGAGGTTGTCCGTGACGATCACGTCAAAGCGGGACGGGTCCGTGACCATGAAAATGGTGGCTGCATCCACGTGCAGGTAGTCGTGCGTGACCTCCGGGAACTCCGCGGCCACGGCCTCGACGGTCCGCTTCCAGAGGTGGCCTGCGTAGACCAGGACATTGTGCTTGTGGACCAGGGTGACGTGCTTGCGCTCCCGGGCACTTGCGCGCCGGAAGGCGTCCCGCACCACGCGCTCCACGCCGTGGGCGGTGTTCAGTGAAACTTCGGTTGCCACCTCATGGGGGGTGCCCGCCCGGAGGCTTCCGCCGTTGCCCACGTAAGGGCCCTCGGTACCTTCACGGACCACGATGAAGTCGATGGTGCCCGGATTGGCCAGCGGGCTGCCCACCGTGCCGTACAGCCGTGACGGCCGCAGGTTGACGTAGTGGTCCAGGCTGAAGCGGAGCTTCAGCAGCATCTCGCGCTCGATGATGCCCGACGGGATCCGGGTATCGCCGGGGGCTGCACCCACGGCGCCGAAGAGGATGGCGTCCCGGGTCCGCAGGTCCGCGAGGACCTCGTCCGGAAGGGTCTCCCCCGTTTCCAGCCAGTGCTCCGCGCCGAGCTTGTAGTGGGTCTGCTTGAGCTCCACCCCTTCGGCTGCGACAGCTTTTTCGAGGACTTTGACTGCCTCGGCAATGACCTCGGGGCCAATGCCGTCGCCGGGGATAACTGCCAGATCGATGGAGGATGCGCTCATAGTTTCAGGGTAGCCAAGCGATCCATATCGTGGTCAAGCCGTCTCATTATGCGGGCGTTGCCACGACCACCACGTTCGTCCCCCACAGGTCGTCCGTATAGCAGGAAATGAGCACCACCGTGTTGGGTGCGACGGCCCAGATGGGGCTGTCCTTCAGGCTGGACTTTTCGTAGGTGGTGACAGATTCCACCCGGTAGGCCAGCTGGCCGGTTGAGGTGGTGACCGTCAGCAGGTCTCCGGCAGCGGCCCTGGTGCTGAGGTGGTTGAAGGGCGCGTCCTGGTCCTGCCAGCTGTGGCCCACGATGTAGGTGGTGTTGGCGGAGCCGGCACCGGGGGTGCCGTAGGGCGTGAGCCAGTAGCCGTCCTTCGTGGACGGCGGAATGATGGTCCGGCGTTCCTGGTCCTCAGCACTCGGGTCGAGAGGGTGGACCACCACATCGATCCCCGCCGCCGGGTAGGCCAGGTGTTGGGGTGCTGCAGCCGCCGGCCCCTCGGGAGTCGGGCTGGTGGCAGGTGCTGGTGCGGCGCTGGAAGGTGCCGGGGCCGTGGCCACCGCCGCGGTTGTGGCCGCAGGAGCGGAAACCTCCGGAAGGGAAGTCTTTCCATCCCGTCCGGCCAGGGAGGGCAGGAACAGCACCAGGCATGCCAGCCCGGCCAGCAGGAGCGCACCGGCGAGGAGGCGCAGGCGCCTCAGCTGCCCGTCCGTCCGGTGGCGGTGGGCGGCGCTGTCTGCTTCCGGTTCTGTCGAGGATGGTTCGTGCATACGGCTCCCCGCGCGGAGGGCGCCGTGCCCACGTGACGGCACGGCGCCCTGCGCTTGTTCAGCCGGTTGCCGCGGAAGCGGCAGCCGGGGACTTACTGGTGATGCCTGCCCTGGGTTCCGCCGCCTGCCAGCGACTTCCGGGCCGCAATGGCTGCGCCGGCCAGCAGCAGTGCTGCCGCGCCGCCGAGCCACGGGGCAATTCCGGGTTCCTGGTTCCCGGCCACGGCGGTCTGCACATTGAAGCCCTGGTTGTTGGCGGCCACTGCGCCTGCTCCGCCTGCTGGCTTACCAACTGCTGCGCCACTGGGCTTCGGTGCGGGGACAACCGCTCCGGTGGGCGGGGTTGTCGGCGTGACTGTTGGCGGCACTGTCGGCGGGGTCGTCGGCGGTGTAGTCGGCGGCACCTTTACGGGGACGCAGTCGTTGTTCCAGATTGCCTGGCCCTCGGCGGTCCAGTTCTGGCCTGCGGGCATCACTTTTCCGTCATTCGGCGGGATGATGTCCTCAGCGTGCTGGTGGTGGGCGCCTGCGTGTCCGTTGAGGCCTTGGAGGGCAATGGTGATCACCACGTAGGGGTTGGTTTCCGATCCCGTGGCATGGCAGATGGTGATCTTCTTGCCATTGTCATCGTGCGGGTGGGTGGGTTTTGGCGTGGGCGTTACCGCCCCTCCGGGCTTGGTGCAGCCGGCGTTCCACCAGTCCACCTTGTCCAGGTTCTGGCCGCCGGGGAGGACCTTCCCGTTGTTGGCGGGAATAATGTCCTCGTCATGCTGGTGGCCCACGTGGCCGTTCAGCCCGTTGAGGTCGATGGTGATTGGCACGTACGGGTTTGTTTCCGAGCCTGTGGCGTGGCAAATGGTGATTTTTTCGTTGTCACCCGATGCTCCGCCTGTGGCGTTGGCCGTGGCTGATGCACCAAACAGTGCGAGGCTTGTGACCCCCAGCGCGGCAAGGATCCGTTTCATTTCCGTCTCCGTCCTTCGTCTGCTTCAAACTGACGAACGTGCAGGAAAAACGGCGCCCCGGGTGACGATATAAAAAAGGCAAACAGACGGCATCGAGGCGACGGTTCTCCCAGATGCGAATCATCAGTTTGCTAACAGGAAAAGGCTATGTTGAGTACTCCGGCGAATCTCCAGTAGCCGGTACTCATATAAAAATGGGCCACTACTTGTTTCGTGGCCGGGTCCCCCGGGCCGGCCAGGCCGGCCCGGGAGGCAGCTGTCAGGCCCCGGCGGGTTCCTCGTACTTGGGGAATACCGGTGACGGCGCCGGGAGGGCTGTCCCGGCGGCGATCGGAGTGGCGATCGCGGAGAACTGCCGGGCCTCGCCGTCGGGCTGGCCCAGGCTTTCCAGGAGCTTCCCCGTCGCTTCAGGCATCACCGGCTGGGCCAGGATGGCCACGATCCGGAGCACCTCAAGGGTCACATAGAGCACGGTGTTCATACGTCCGACGTCGGTCTTCCGCAGGACCCACGGCGCCTGCTCGGCAAAGTACGCGTTGGTGTCGCCCAGGACTGCCCAGATGGCTTCGAGGGCCCGGCTGAATTCCTGCTTTTCGAATGCGGCCCGGGCAGTCTCCAGGAGCCCACCGGCCTGCGCGAGGATGGCCGTGTCGGCTGCAGTGAACTCCCCCGGTACGGGAACGGCGCCGCCGCAGTTCTTGGCCACCATGGAGAGCGACCGCTGCGCAAGGTTGCCGAAGTTGTTGGCGAGGTCCGAGTTCATCCTGCCCACGATGGCCTCGTGGTTGTAGCTTCCGTCGGCGCCGAAGGGGACTTCGCGGAGGAAGAAGAACCGCACCTGGTCCAGGCCGTACTGCGCCACGAAGTCGGCCGGAGCCACCACGTTGCCGAGCGACTTGGACATCTTCACGCCGTTGTTGTGCAGGAAGCCGTGGATCATCACCCGCTTGGGCAGCTCCAGGCCGGCGCTCATGAGGAAAGCCGGCCAGTAGATGGCGTGGAAACGGGAGATGTCCTTGCCGATGATGTGGACGTCCGCAGGCCAGAACCTGCGGAACTTCTCCGACTCGACATCCGGGTAGCCCACGCCCGTCAGGTAGTTCGTCAGCGCGTCCACCCAGACGTACATGACGTGCTTGTCGTTGCCGGGAACCGGAACGCCCCAGTCGAACGTGGTGCGGCTGATGGACAGGTCCTCCAGGCCGCGCCGGACGAAGCTGATCACTTCGTTGAACCGGTACTGCGGCGCACCGAACTCCGGGTGGGATTCGTAGAGTGCCAGCAGCTTGTCCTGGTAGGCGGACAGCCGGAAGAAGTAGCTCTCCTCCGCCGTCCAGGTCACCTCGGTGTCCGTTTCCTTCGAGTAGCGCACGCCGTCGTCCTTGACCACGGTGTCGTCCTCGCCGTAGAAGGCCTCGTCCCGCACGGAGTACCAGCCCTCGTACTTGGACAGGTAGATGTCGCCCTTGGCTTCCATCTTTTTCCAGATCGCCTGCGAGGCCGCGTAGTGGTCGGCATCCGTGGTCCGGATGAAGCGGTCGTAGGTGATGCCGAGGGCGGCGTGCGCCGCCTTGTACACCTCGGCGTTGCGGTCCACCAGCTCCTTGGGGGTGATGCCTTCCTTTTCGGCCGTCTGGGCGATCTTCATGCCGTGCTCGTCCGTACCGGTCAGGAACATCACGTCATAGCCGTCCAGCCGCTTGAACCGGGCCATGGCGTCGGTGGCGATGTACTCGTAGGCGTGGCCGATGTGCGGCACGCCGTTGGGGTAGGTGATGGCCGTGGTGATGTAGAACGGCGTCTTCTCTGAAGCAGTCACGTGCGGACGGTTACCTTCGGTGCGGAGGGACAGGCTAGATCAGTTCAGTCAGGGTATCGCTGAGCCGGACCAGTTCGTGGTCGTGTGACGCAACCAGCACGGCAATGCCGTCGTTAGTAGTGTCTTTCAGGATGCTGATGATGCGGTTGGCCGAGGCGCGGTCCAGGCTTGCGGTGGGTTCGTCCACCACCAGGACCCGGGTTCCCAGGATCAGCGCGCGGGCGATGGCGACGCGCTGGCGTTCACCGCCGGACAGCTGCGCCGGCCGGTGGCGCATGCGGCGGCCGAGGCCCACCAGGTCCAGGAGGTCCTTGGCCATGTCCCGCCGCTGGTCCACTTCGCCGTCGGGAACGGCAGGCAGGAGGACGTTCTCGAGTGCGCTCATGCCGTCGATCAGGGCGCCGCCCTGGTCGACGTAACCGATGAGGGCACGACGGCGGTCGGCGATTTCGTCGTCGCCCATGCTCTCCAGGGAATCGCCTTCCCAAAAGACGCGGCCCGACGTCGGCAGCGTCAGTCCCGCGCCGACGGTGAGGATGCTTGTCTTGCCGGAGCCGCTTCGGCCGGCCACGCAGTGCATCTCGCCGGCGTGCAGCGTCAGGTCGAAGCCCTCCACCACACTGACGGCCTCGGCACCGCCCTTGCCGCCGCCGTAGCGGATGGTGATGTCGCTCAATTCCAGCGGGGTGGCGTGGTCAGCCGCCTTGACGATGGTGTTCGCGCGGGTCTGCAGGGGAACCTCGCCGGAGCCGCTCCTGCGGCTCCGCTGGACATTGGTCGGGTTTGTCATTGGACCACTTTCGTTGCAATAGGTATCCAGCAAAGTACAGCCACGAGGCCGGCGACGCCTGCCCACAGTGCGGCATAGGGTGCCAGCAGGAGGCCGATGCCCAGGGCGCCCAGCACGCCCAGGGGCAGGGCCACGGTTCCCACCAGCGCGTTTTCGAACAGGCGGACCTGGCGGAGCATGTCCGGGTTCCAGCCCATGGCCTCGAGGATGCTCAGGTACTGCCGCTTGGCATTCAGTTCGAACCTTCCGGTCACCAGGGTCAGCACCAGGCCGACCACCACGCCGGCCAGCGCCAGGAGGATGCTGGGCAGGGCCACGCTGGCGGCGGCCAACCCGCTCAGGGCGCTCGCCCCGGCTGCCCGGGGAATGTCGATCAGCAGGGCGATCAGGCCGCCCACCGCGGCGCCGAAAACACCGACGGCCACGGCCAGGGCCAGTGTGTTGAACTTGTTGGTGCCCAGCTGGCGGTTGGCAAACGTCAGCGGCGAATCCACCGGAATAAGCCGCTCGTCGTGCTGCGGCTCCTGGTCGATGACGTCCCGGTGGCGCAGCTGCTGCGCTGCGAAGAACGCGGCGCCGATGTACAGCAGCAGGACGGCAACGCACACCAGGGCAGTGGCCAGGCTCCAGCTGACCAGGCTCAGGACGAGGCCGGCCACGGCCAGCAGCACTGCGCCCACGCCGAATTCCTCCAGCACCCAGCTGCGGATCCGCCGCTGGGTCCAGCCCATGGCCCGGAGGGTTCCGGCTTCGCTGCGCCGCTTCCGGATGTAGCTCACGGTGGACGCCCCTGTCAGCAGGGCCGCGCCGCACAGGGTCAGGAAGAGCAGGGTCACGTTGGTTCCGGAGAGCGATCCCGTCACGGCCTCGGCCGCGTTCTGCCGCACCCACGACTGCTGGACAGTGCCCAGCGCGGACTCCTTGCCGGCGTCGTCCTTGGAATAGCCCGGCACGAAGATGCTGGCGTCCTCACGGGCGGAGCCGGCCACGATGGTGGCTTCCAAGCCCATGTCCCGGATCTCGGCGGCGAGCTTCTCCACCTCCGGCTGGGCTTCCTTCCAGCTTCCCGGTGCCTTCGCGCGGACGCGCACGGCGTCGATCACGTCGGCGTTGTCCGTGTAGCCGCGGGCAGCGGCGAGCCCGTAGTAGTCGGTGATCGCGCCCGCCGACTGGCTGGCGAGACCGGTGGCGCTCAGCGAGGGCTCAAGCTCGGTGGCAGGAACGTCCTTGCCCTCGGCGTCCTTGACCAGGGTGAAGGGGGTGGGATCGTAGCCGCCCAGGGGAAGCTTGTTGACGTCGCCGGCGGCCTCGGCCACGGCTGCGGGGTCGAAGGTGCCGTAGACCATGGCCAGCGGGGCTGCCGTCTTTTCACCCGTTGCCAGGTTCTCGCGGTAGGATCGCTCGTCCACCGGCTCGCGCTGGGTCTGGTCCACGGGCGTGCCGTTGGCGCTCTTTTCGGGCAGGCGGTTGATGGTGACCCATTCGCCGGGAACGGCGGTCTTGTCCACGGCGCCGTTGGCCGCCTCCTCGCCGTCGGTGTACTTCGGCGCGGCGGCAAAGTCCGTGCTCCAGGTGGCGGGAGTGTAAAGACCCTGGTTGAAGTTGCCGGTGGCACCCAGGAGCGACGAGTGGTCGGTGGAGCCCGGCCAGGACAGGACGAACGGGTCCTTGGAGACGAACGGCAGGTAGTCCTTGTCCAGCGACCGGGAGACGGTTCCGACGTCCTTGACCACCTTGCCGGACTCGTCGATCTCTTCGATCTTGACGTTGTACTTAAGGTCCAGCGAGGTGCCGGAGCGCACGATCAGCGGAATCGCCTGGGAGTCTGCGGTGAGCTGGCCGTTGCGCTTCGCCTGCTGGTACTGGGTCATCAGCGGCGCCCAGTACTTGAGCTTGACGCCCAGGAAGTCCGGTCCTTCCTCCAGCTGGTCGAGGCCGATTCCGGTGGTGAACAGGCCTTCGAAGTAGCGGCCGATGGCACCGGCGTTGCGGGCGTCGGCCGGCGGGGCCTTTTCCAGCGGCGCCAGGAAGTCACCGGCGGAGCCCAGCAGGGCGCGCTCCGCGGCGGGGTCGACTGCCACCACGGATTCCGTGACTTCGGGCGCCAGGGGCAGGGACACGGACAGGTTGAACAGGTTGTGCTCGGAGCCTCCGGCGGGCGCGGGGAACTTGATGCCCGTTTCGCCCTCGGGGGCCGCGATCCGGATGCTGCTGCCGCCGGCGGCCTGTTCCTCAACAAGTTTCGCCTTGCCCAGGGTGCCCTCGGCCGTGGACTTGAAGAGGGTCTGCTCGGAGACGCCGTCGGAGCTTACCGCGCTGGCGGTGAGCCGGTATTTCTTGCTCTCGTCACTCAGGACGGACTCCGCGGCAGGCCACTTGTCCGGCGCCGTGGCACCGGCGGCCTGGTCCGCCGTCGCGGTGCCGGCGAGGCCGGCGTTGTAGCCGAGGTAGTCCATGGCATCCAGGCGCGGCGCTTCGAGGTTCTGGGTCACGCGGGAAACCAGGCTGATGGGTGCGGCCACGGAGGTTCCGGACAGCTTCTTGATGGATTCCAGCTGCTCGAAGCTGATGCCGCCGGTACCGTTGGCGATTTCCGGCTGCAGCAGGGCACCGGCGGGCGCCTTGGCCTGGACGAGGACATCGTAGAGGCCCCGGGAATTTTCATCCACGGTCCGGTTGAGCGCGGCCTGGGACTGGCTTTGGACGAGGACCGACAAGCACATGGCTGCGATCAAGATAGCAGCGGTCAACAGCAGCACTTTGCTTCTGATGAACCTCTGGACGGCGTTCATGGAACTCCCTGAAACCTGGATTGCGTGCGCACACCGTGCCCCCCGGCGGACATGGACGACTACGGACGGATGTGCAAAAGGTGATGGCCGGCCTGCCGGCCCGGTCCTGAACCAGGACCAAGCCATTGTAAGCAGACCGGCCAATCATATGTGGCCCCGCCGGGACACGCCCGGCGGGGGCCGTTGGTACGGCGTTTCCCGGCCACTGCCGGGGTGTTTAGTCTTCCAGGTCCACTTCCCGGACCATGTCGGCGCCGATGCCGGCCTTGATGGCGTCCAGCACCTGCTGCGGCACGGAGCTGTCCACGGTGAGCAGGGCGAGGACCTGGCCGCCCTGGTCGTGGCGGGCCACCTGCATGCCGGCGATGTTGATGTTGTTCATGCCCAGGATGTGGCCGATGGTGCCGATGACGCCGGGGCGGTCGGTGTAGCCAACCACCACCACGTGCTCGCTGATCGGGATTTCCACCTCGAAGCCGTTGATGCCTACGAGCTTCTGGATCTGCTTGGGACCGGTCAGGGTTCCCGCCACGGAGATCTGGCTGCCGTCGCTCAGCGCGCCGCGCAGGGTCAGGACGTTGCGGTAGGACTCGGTCTCCGCAGTGGTGATCAGGCGGACGTTGATGCCGCGCTGCTCCGCGATGACCGGGGCGTTGACGTAGGAGACCTGCTCGGTCACGACGTCCGCGAAGATGCCCTTCAGGGCTGCCAGTTCCAGGACCTTGACGTCCAGCGAGGAGATTTCGCCGGCAACCTCGACGTCGAACTGGGTCAGGGAATCGTGGGTCAGGGCGGTGAAGATGCGGCCCAGCTTTTCGATCAGCGGGATGCCGGGGCGGACGTCGGGGGCGATGACGCCGCCGGCGACGTTGACGGCATCCGGGACCAGCTCACCGGCGAGGGCCAGGCGGACCGACTTTGCCACCGAAACGCCGGCCTTTTCCTGGGCTTCGTCGGTGGAGGCGCCCAGGTGCGGGGTGACCACCACGTTGTCGAGCTTGAAGAACGGCAGGTCGGTGCTGGGCTCCTTGGCGAAGACGTCGACGCCGGCGCCGGCAATTTCGCCGTCCTGAAGCGCCGTGAAGAGGGCTTCCTCGTCCACCAGGCCGCCGCGGGCCACGTTGACGACGTAGGCGGTGTTCTTCATCTTCTTGAAGGCGTCCGCGCCGAGCATGCCCACGGTTTCAGGGGTCTTGGGCATGTGGATGGTGATGAAGTCGGCCTGGGCCAGGAGCTCGTCCAGGGTGACCAGCTGCACGCCGAGCTGGGCCGCGCGGGCGGAGGTGATGTAGGGGTCGTACGCGAGGATTTTGGTGTCGAAGCCTTTGAGCCGGGCTGCGACGAGGGCGCCGATCCGGCCGAGGCCGATGATGCCGATTTTCTTCTCGAAGAGTTCGATGCCCGTGTACTTGGAGCGCTTCCATTCGCCGTCCTTGAGGGCGGCGCTGGCCTGCGGGATGTGGCGGGCGAGGCTGAGGATGTGGCCCACGGTGAGTTCCGCAGCGGAGACGATGTTGGACGTGGGGGCGTTGACCACCATCACGCCTGCCTGCGTGGCGGCCTTGATGTCCACGTTGTCCAGTCCCACGCCGGCGCGGGCGATGACCTTCAGGTTCTTTGCGGCGGCGATGGCTTCAGCATCCACCTGGGTCGCGGAGCGGACCAGGATGGCGTCAACGTCACTGATCGCCGAGAGCAGCTGGGAACGGTCGGCGCCGTCGGTCTGGCGGATTTCGAAGTCCGGGCCAAGGGCCTCGACGGTGGCGGGGGAAAGTTCTTCGGCGAGCAGTACTACGGGTTTTGACACGGCTGATCCTCTGCGTTGCAGTCCTGGGGATGGAACAAGTCTAGGCCGACGGAAAGGCCGGGCTCACATTGTTAAGTGTGAACCCGGCCTCACCGCGGCCCTGGTTAGGGCGGGTTTCCGGCAGCCTTAGCGGGCTGCGGAGCCTTCCACGTAGTCCACGTCCTGCTGCTGCCAGGAGAACAGGGAGCGCAGCTCGCGGCCCACGGCCTCGATCGGGTGCTGCTCGGCCTTGGCGCGCAGTT
>Ga0307412_10001002_pt1 | contig 16141 bp, 16 predicted proteins | sample DK1Cmetagenome_3_FD_203823 | JGI IMG/M metagenome (GOLD analysis project Ga0307412, IMG submission 203823) | Maize rhizosphere microbial communities from greenhouse at UC Davis, California, United States - DK15-C-1 | ecosystem: Host-associated > Plants > Roots > Rhizosphere > Soil | place: USA...
AATACAGGAAAGAGCTCCTTCTATATATTCGTTGAAAGGCATACCGCTACTTTCTCCTCTTGCATTTACAATCGCTTTCATTACGTAAAGCGGTGATGTCCCAATATCTCCGAAAACAATTCCCAGAGAGACTAAAACTCCAATAAAAGAAAGTTTTTTTATGTCAAAAAGATGACCACCTTCTGTAACATCTGCCATATCAGCTTAATTTATTTTAAACGCGCAAATTTATAGTAAATTTACGACGCCAAGAATTATTCTTCATGAATATAATAAATGAAAAAACTTCCTTTCGGAAGTTTTTCTCTATAATCATTTAATTATTTAACATACATCGCTTTTTTGATCTCCTCTTTTACTTTTTCAAGTTTAGGGAACCATTCTGCAAATAAAGCAGCAGAGTAAGGTGCAGGTGCATCAGGAGTAGTAATTCTCTTGATCGGAGCATCCAAATAATCAAATGCTTTTTGCTGCACCATATAAGTAATCTCTGAAGAAACTGAAGCAAATGGCCAGGCTTCTTCCAAAATAACCAATCTGTTTGTTTTTTTAACAGACGCTAAAACCGTATCAAAATCCAAAGGACGAACCGTTCTAAGGTCGATAACTTCAACAGAAATACCTTCTTTAGCCATATCTTCAGCTGCCTGAATAGCCAGTTTCATGATTTTTCCGAAAGAAACCAAAGTCACATCAGTACCTTCTCTCTTGATATCTGCTTTTCCGATCGGTAAATAGTACTCTTCCTCAGGAATTTCCATTTTATCACCGTACATCTGTTCTGATTCCATAAAGATTACAGGATCGTTGTCCTGAATCGCTGTTTTTAATAATCCTTTCGCATCATATGGATTTGAAGGAACTACTACTTTAAGCCCCGGAACGTTTGCGAACCAGTTTTCAAAAGCCTGAGAGTGTGTGGCTCCCAATTGTCCTGCCGAAGCAGTCGGCCCTCTGAAAACGATCGGACAGTTCCACTGACCACCGCTCATCTGACGGATTTTTGCAGCGTTATTAATAATTTGATCAATTCCTACCAATGAGAAATTGAATGTCATATACTCTACAATTGGCCTGTTACCATTCATCGCAGCTCCTACAGCAATACCTGTAAAACCAAGCTCAGCAATTGGTGTATCGATTACTCTCTTAGGACCAAATTCATCCAGCATTCCTTTTGAAGCCTTATATGCACCATTGTATTCTGCAACTTCCTCCCCCATTAAAAAGATGGATTCGTCTTTACGCATTTCCTCGCTCATTGCCTGTGCAATTACCTCACGAAAAGTATATTCTGCCATATTTATTTGAAAAATTTAGAGTACAAAAATAGTGTTTTTTTATTATACACATAACAAAAACGACATCTCATTTTAAATGAAATGCCGTTTATTAATTTTATGTAAACTTTGCTTAATTTGCTTTCTGCCAAGTTTGGGTTCTTCCTATTAAAGATAAACCGATGTAACCTCTTACATTCAACTGATCACCGCTTCTTGTGATGGTACATTTGTAAGTTTTCCCTGTTTTAGGGTCTGTGATCGTACCTCCGGTGAACTCATCGCCGTCTTTTTTCAGACCTCTGATGATTTCCATACCTAAAATCGGTTTGTTTTTTCTGTCGTCTTTACAGTCAACACAATTAGGATTTGCAGGTTTTATCAATAACTGAGATATTTTTCCGTAATATTTCCCGTCGGTCTTTTTATAGATTTCTACGATAGATTTTGCCTGTTTTGTTTCATCATCAATAGTTTTCCACTTTCCTTCGATTTGTGCAAATGACAATACACCAAATAAGGAAAGAACGAATGTTAATAATAATTTTTTCATATTTCTTATAGTTTTAATTCCGATAAAAGATTTTTGTTATCTATTTATTGCTAAAAATATAAATTAATTTTAAACAAACAAAAACTTTTATTATCCAAGGCATATATAACAATAGATGTACCAATTTTTAAAACTAAACATTCGTTAAACTTAATCCATCATCTGGATCAGAGACATCTTCTCGTATTGCTCGGAACGCGTTTTAGGATTAAGGAATTTTAAAGACAATCTTGTAATCCTGTAATGATTTTCCTGATCTACAACTTTATATTTTCTTCCCAAATCTTTCAGTTGCTCATCATAAATCACCAAATAATCACCTTTTTTCAACGTATTTCCTTCCACTCTTGGTGTATTTCTTTTGGTATAAAAATCAAAAGCCCATGGTTCGTAACCTTTTAACATAAAAATTTTATCTTTTACAATATTATTTTTATTAACATAATCCGCTAATCTCAAACTTCCCTGATATTGAGTAAGGACGGGATAAAATTGCGTATTCAGAAAAATATTCACACCAACTGCAAAAACCAGCGAAACAAAAACATACTTTTTAAAAATATCTTCTTTTGTGAAAATTTTAATGATTAAATAAATGAAAATCAGCACTACCAAAACATACATGACAATATTCGGAACTCCCGTAAAAAAGTAAGTCAGCAAACCAACTCCCAATATTGTCCCAAAAACCACAATTAATTGAACTATATATAAAATCTTTATTTTTTTAACCGAATTCTTCCTAAATAATTCAAATAAATAAGCCGATGTTAAAATCGCCAAAACTGCGATCAAACCATTTAAATAATGCGGAAGCTTAAATTTCGAAGCCGAAAAAACAATCATCACGAGCCAGAAACCGCCTAACGTCAAAAATTCAACACCATCAATTTTCCTGAATCTGTTTTTAATGAAAAATGCAGTTTTCTCAAAAACTCCAAAATAAAAAGCCAGAGAAAATGGTAAAAATGCCCACAGCAACGTATGAAAAAAGAAAAAATAATCCGGGCTTGTTTCCTCAAAACCACTTGCCGTCAATCTGTTGACACTTTGATTAAATAAAATAAACTGTATTCCTTCTTCACCAAACTGATGCTGATACGCATACAAAATCGGCAAAATTCCAATCGCGAAACTTATCGCTGCAAGAATTATTTTAAAGTTAAAAAACTTCTTCCACTCCCTTGAATACAACAAATACGCGAAAATACAAAACCCAATGATCACAATCGCCATCAAGCCTTTTGAAGAAAAAGCCAAAGCAGTTCCCAATCCGGCAAGAATGACGCTTAAAAAAGTTTGAGTTTTAATAAATTTCACAAACTGCCACACCGAAAAAATGATAAATCCCGTCAAAACCGCATCCGTTCTTACATCGTGTGCAGAAAGGATAATAGTTTGTGCAGAAAGGAAAATCAACGAAGTAACATAGCTTGTATTTGAGTTGTTATACAACAAATCCGTCAGTTTCTTTGTGGAAAAAGCACCTAAAGCCAGGCACAACAACGCCGGAATTCTATACGCAACATGATTGATCCCGAAAACTTTCATTGATAAAGCAGCCAGCCAAAAATGCATGTGTGGTTTGTCCAGATAAGGGTTTTCACCTTTAAAAATATTCAGGAAGTCATTGTTCAAGGCCATCCTCATCGCCATCGATGCGTGCTGTGCCGAATCATTTTCCATCAGCGGAATAAACAAGCCTGAAATATAAACTATTGAAAAACCAATATATAAGAATAATATTTGGCTTGGTGACAGCAGTTGATTTTGATTCATTTGGAAGATAGTTTTTTTAGTATTTTTGCAAAAGCATTTCATGCAAATTTAATAATATCAATATAAACTAAATGGATCATAATAAATTTTACTCTCTGGTCATCCCAATGTATAATGAAGAAGGTAATGCCGGAATTCTTATAGATCGCATCCGAGACGCCATGAACGGCTATAAATACGAGCTTATCTTAATCGATGATAATTCAAAAGACGGAACAGTAAAAGAAATAAATGAAAAAAATGATCCAAGTGTAGTTTTGATTCAACTGAAGAAAAATTATGGACAGAGTTCTGCGATGATGGCAGGTTTTGATTATGCAACGGGCGATTATATCATTACGTTGGACGGTGATTTACAAAACGATCCGAGCGATATTCCTGCAATGGTCAATCTTTTGGAAAGTGGTGATTATGACCTGGTTGTAGGAAAACGTCAGAAAAGAAAAGATTCTTCTGTGAGAACGATTCCTTCGAGAATTGCCAATTTTATCATTAAAAGAACAACAAAACTTAATATTTCAGATCAGGGTTGTGCCTTGAAAGTTTTTACCCAGGACACAGCAAAAGATTTAAATTTATATGGTGAAAATCACCGTTTTATCAGCTTAATGGCGCATTTGAACGGAGCAAGAATCACTGAAATGCCCGTAAAGCACCACGCAAGACAGTTTGGAGTTTCAAAATACGGGATGAACAGGACTTTTAAGGTGATCAATGATTTGCTTTTGGTTTTATTCAATCAAAAATATCTTTCAAAACCTATCTATCTTTTCGGAAATATCGGTTTAGCTGCTTTTGTTCTTGGAATGCTGATCAACGTTTATCTTTTGGTCGTAAAATTGATGGGGCACGACATCGGCGGAAGACCTTTATTGATTTTGGGTGTACTTTTAGCCTTCATCGGAATTCAGTTTTTCACGACAGGAATTATCATTGATATGCTGATGAAAACCTATTACGAATCACAAAGCAAACGACCTTTCAATATCAGAAAAATTACAAATTTTGGAGAAAACAAAGCTTAAAAAACTCCTCTTCAATGTGGTAAAAATCCTTATCAGCATTGCATTGCTGTATTTTGTATTCAAAAAAATACCGTTTCGTGATGTTGCCAGGCTTTGGTCTACGATTAATGTTTTTTACGTCATTCTTGCGGCTGTTTTCTTTTTGGGATCGCAGGTTTTATCCACAAAAAGGCTTGAAATTTATTTGCATTCAAATGATTTCAATCTGGATTTCAGGAGTAATGCAGAGCTTTACTTTTTAGGAATGTTCTACAATTTTTTCATTCCCGGAGGAATTGGCGGTGATGCGTACAAAGTTTATATTTTAAATAAAAAATTCGGTTGGAGCGCAAAAAAAATCACTTCTTCTCTTTTCAATGACCGATTGAGCGGGCTTTTAGCGATTTGCGTTTTAATTCTCGTTTTTTCAGCATTTTTATTTGAAAAACAATGGATTATTCTCATTATAGCTTTAATTTTAATTGGAATCGCTTTTACATTTTTTATCACAAAAAAAATTTTCTCGACGTATAAAGATGTGTTCTTCAAAACCTTTTCAATGTCAATATTGATTCAGCTTTTGCAGGTAATTTGCTTTATTTTAATCATGAAAAGTTTAGGTTTGAATGATAATTTTACGATTTACACCATCACTTTCTTGGGAAGCTCTGTTTTAAGTTTAGTATCTTTCGCTGGAATCGGTGTGAGAGAAATGCTGTTTCTTCAGGCTTCGAAATATTTTAATTTTGATCCTTCCATTTCGGTTTCGGCATCGTTGCTTTTTACGGTAATTACTGCATTTTTTTCCTTTTTTGGAATCATATTTCAATTAAGAAAGTTAAATTTAAAACTTACAGAAAAATAACATGAATTTTATAAAAAACAATCTGGCAAATGCAATCACCCTTGGAAATTTATTTTCGGGTTGTGTCGGTGCAGTTCATCTTCTTTTGGGAGATTATCAGACGACAGCGATCTGCATTATTCTTTCATTGGTTTTAGATTTTTTTGATGGGTTTGTAGCCCGTGCGCTAAAGGCAAATTCTAATCTGGGCGTTCAGCTAGATTCCCTTGCAGACATGGTGAGTTTCGGTTTTGTTCCCGGCTTGACTTTATTTGTGGCGTTAACTAAAGGCTCGTTTACAGAAATTCCCTGGTATTATTATTTAGGTTTTCTAGTGACTGTTTTTTCATGTTTAAGACTGGCAATTTTTAATTTGGATGAAGATCAGAAATATTATTTTAAAGGGTTGAATACCCCTTCAAATACCATTTTAATTTTTGGTCTGTTTTACGCTTTTAAAGAAAATCAAAGCTTTGGATTTTTATTCAACAACGATATGTATTTACTTGCTTTAACGGTAATTTGTTCGTGGCTTCTGATCAGTCCGGTCAAAATGATCGCGATGAAATTCAAGTCCATGAAATTGCAGGATAATTACCCGAAAATTGCTTTATTATTTGGCTCCATTATTATTTTACTTATCTTTAAATCTGTCGGAATTCCGATGGTGATTATTTATTATATCTTAATTTCAATTATATTTCAAAAACAACTTAATTAGTGATAAGTTTTGAGTTATGAGTGATAAGTTAAAATGTAACTGTCGTTCTATCAACTCATAATTTATAACTAATAACTTATAATTAAAAAAAATGAATTTAAAACTATATAAACCCCTTTGTATCTTTGACTTAGAAACTACAGGAACGAATATCGGGAAAGACAGAATTGTTGAAATCTGTATTTTAAAAGTAAATCCGGATGCGTCAAGAGAAAGCAAAACCTGGAAAGTAAACCCTGAAATGCCAATTCCGCTGGAATCAAGCCAAATTCACGGCATTTATGACGAAGATGTAAAAGATGCCCCGACTTTCAGACAGATCGCTGCAAAGATCATGGAAATGATTTCCGGAACGGATTTGGGAGGTTTTAATTCAAACCGATTTGATGTTCCTTTATTGGCGGAAGAACTTTTGAGGGCAGAACTGGATTTTGATTTAAGCAAGTTTAAATTGGTGGATGCTCAAACGATTTTTCATAAAAAAGAGCCTAGAAACTTGGGTGCAGCTTATCAGTTCTACTGCGGAAAAACATTGGAAAACGCCCATTCTGCGGAAGCTGACGTGATGGCAACTTTTGAAGTGTTGGATGCTCAGATAGGAAAATATGAAGATGTTCCGAATGAAATTGCTGCGTTGAGTGAATTTACATTCCATAATAAGAATGCAGATCTGGCAGGATTTATCGGGCTTAATGATAAAATGGAACCTGTTTTCAATTTCGGAAAATATAAAGGCCAAGGTGTAAAAGCTGTTTTCCAGAAAGATCTTGGCTATTATGGATGGCTGCAAAATGCTGATTTTCCGCTTTATACAAAGAAGGTTTTTACAAAAATCCAATTAACAAGCAAATTTTAAAAATGAGTGATTTAGTCAAATTTAAGTTTTATGAAAATTCTATTGAAGCCAATAGAGACAAACAAATTTTGGCTGAAAACGGCATCAATAGTTTCATTGCCAACGAATTGCTTATTCAGTCCGATTGGCTGCTTTCTCAGGCTGTCGGGGGAATCCAATTGCAGGTTTTCGAAGAAGATCTGGAAAAAGCGCATCAAATTTTAGAAGATTACAAAGAAAATGACAATTTTCACTGGAAGTAGAACATACGATTGAAAATCCTGAGTTTGATTTTGTGTGCCCGAAATGCGGCTCCAATCATATTTATAGAGATGACAGCGCAACAAGCTTTTTTGGAGTTTCCATTTTAACGAGCCATAAATTTGTTTGTTATTATTGTGGGAATGAGTTTATGCATTAAGGATAGATTGAAATAAAGACTAAGACCTAGCCCCGATTGCAGCGGCATCCTTTTGTGTAGCGCAGCGGAACAAAAGATATAGCGGAAAGCGGGAAATTGCTCCATTAAAAATAATATAAAAACAATTCGACGAAGTCAAATTGCTTCAAAAATAAATAAGTAAAAATAATTGTGAGATTGCTTCGGCGCATTCACTTCTCGCGATGACGTAAATAAAAAATTATGAAAATAATCTGCATAGGAAGAAATTACAGCGAACATGTAAAAGAATTAGGAAATGATATTCCGGAAAAGCCGGTGATCTTTATGAAGCCTGATACAGCAGTTTTGAAAGGAAATGATTTTTATATTCCGGAATTTTCAAATGATGTACATTACGAACTTGAAGTTATTTTAAAGATCTCAAAAGGCGGAAAATATATCCAGAAAGGAGCTGCCAACAGACATTATGAAGAGATCGGTTTAGGAATTGATTTTACGGCAAGAGATCTTCAACGTGAATTGAAATCAAAAGGGCTTCCCTGGGAGCTTGCCAAAGGTTTTGACGGTTCTGCCGTGGTAGGGAATTTCTTCAAAAAAGAAGCTTATAATCTTGATTCGCTCAACTTTTCATTATTAAAAAACAAAGAAAAAGTGCAGGGCGGCAACACCAAAGATATGATGTTTTCATTTGATGATATTATTGCTTTTGTTTCACAATATTTCACATTACGAGTGGGTGACCTTATTTTCACGGGAACGCCAAAAGGTGTCGGAAAAGTAGAAGAAAACGATATTCTGGAAGGCTACCTTGAAGATGAAAAAATCATTGATATCCGAATATTATAAGTAATTTAATATGGGATTTGGCATAATTTTCCTATCTTTAAATAACAAAATTAAAGGTTATGATAAATATTGTGTTGCCCGTAGATTTTGGGGATAAAACAGAACAGCTTGTAGAAGGTGCTGTAAAATTTGCAAAAGAGGTAAATGGTAAAATCTTTTTGATCCACGTTGCGCCAACAGACATTGGTTTTGCGATCGGCGATATGGGGTTTCAGTATTTTCCTGAGGTTGAACAAAATGAGATCAGAGAAGAACTCATTCAGTTAAATAAAATTGAACAGAGAATTCTCGCTCACGATATACCCTGCGAACACCTTTTAAAACAAGGTCTTGCGAAAGAAACCATTTTAGAATATTGTAAGGTAAAAAATGCCAACTATATTGTAATGGGCTCTCACGGCAGAAGCGGGATCTATGACGTATTTGTGGGAAGCTTAACAAAAGGACTGACGAAAGATTCTCCTATTCCCGTTCTTGTACTTCCGATTCACGACTAAAGAAATTAATTTTAATCGTTACTCATAAAAAAACCGATCAAACAACAAACGTTTTGATCGGTTTTTTACTATATAACCAATTAATTAACCTTCTTTTTTATAGATCGTAGGATCGTAGTAAGGGTGTTTCCCCTCTGTTGGAGAATAGTAGTCTTTGTCCTTGTTGTTACCCAACGTTACTACCAACACATAGCACCAATATGTAAACAGTACACAGCAAACAACAAATAAAATCCAGTTTAAAACATTTCCAAATGTATCGTAAAATCCGAAAGACCATTTGAAAACTTTACTTAAGAATAGAAAGAAAGACGTCATTATTTTCCTTTTTTAAATTAACTTTGTACAAATTTAAAAAAAATGTTTAAATTACTTTCAAAAGAAAGCAATATTTTTTCAATTCCTGTTTATATTGGTTTTCTTCTTTTAATAGTAATAATATTTAACATACTGAATTTCAATACTTATGAAGCCATTATTGCCGGAATTATGTTTTTCGGAATTGCACTGGCTTATTTCTGTTTTCATAGTATTGCGCTTAATTATCAGACGCATTTGCCTTTATTCCTCTATACTTTTTTCATTTTCGGGCTTTATCCTGGAAATTTAGACATCGGAATTGCCGTTTCCTTGCTTACCAATTCGTTTCTTCTTCTCCTTTTGACAAGTACGAATGAAGATATCAGGAAAAAATCTTATGTTTTAGTAGGATCAATTGTCGCCTTAAATTTTATTTTCCTTCCGACAACCTGGCCGATGGCGGTTTTTGTGATCATTCACGTGGTGGCAACTTCTGAAAAAATTGCTTTAAATCTTTTCAGATTTCTTTTGGGAATCATCATGATCGCAATAAGTTATTTTTCTATCATGTTTTTCCTTAATTTTACATCCTGGAATTTTGATTACTTCCCTTTTGGAAAAATGAAATTTGTGACAGATTACAACAGCGTATTTCCATTGATTCCGATCGCTTTACTGTTGATTTATGCTGTGTATGATCATTTTCAAAATTACAATAGAAAGAGCCCGATCAGCAGATACAAATACACCTTTCTGCTTGTTTTTTCGGTAGCTCAGCTGGCTATTATTATTCTATATATGAATAAAAGTTATGAATATTTACTGCTTCTGGCGTTTCCTTCCAGTATAATTTTAAGCAGAATGATGAAGTTTTTGCCTAAATACTGGATGCAGGAAGTCAGTTTATGGCTGATTATTTTTAGTTTAATTACCTTTAAAGCAGGTACTTATTTTCAATTATTTTAAAAGATTATGATTCAGATAGACGATAAATTAATTTCTGAGGATATTTTTTCCGAAGAGTTTGTTTGCAACCTTACGAAATGTAAAGGTGCATGTTGCGTGGAAGGAGATGTAGGCGCTCCGTTAGATAAGAGCGAACTGGAAGTTTTAGATAGTATTTTTGATAAAGTAAAACCTTATCTTACCCAAGAAGGCATCAGAGCATTGGAAGAGCAAGGAACCTGGACGACCGATCCATCCGACGGAATGTATGTAACGCCAATGGTAGAAAACCGCGAGTGTGCTTACGTAACTTTCGACGAAAAAGGAATTACAAAATGCGGAATCGAAAAGGCATACGAAGATGGTGCTGTAGACTGGCAAAAACCAATCTCCTGTCACCTCTACCCGATCAGAATCACAGAATATTCTACATTTACCGCATTAAATTATGATGAATGGAAGATTTGCAGCGACGCCTGTGCATTAGGAAAAGAATTGCAGGTTCCGGTTTATAAATTCCTGAAAACTCCACTTACCAGAAAATATGGTGAAGATTTTTACACCGTTCTCTGCGAAACCGCTGATGAATGGAAAAGAGAATATGGATCTTAGTTTGAGAGCTATAGAATTCTTTAGGTTTAAATTAAATAATATTACATAAAAAAACCGCAGACACATCTGCGGTTTTTATTTTAATTGAAAGTTGATTAGTTTACTGCACCTGCTTCTACTTTCGTTTCTTCTTTCTTGGCATTTTCCCAACCGTCTTCAGGCATTAGGGTTGCTACAATTTTCCCTTTTGTAAGGTATTTTTTAGCAACATCCTGAAGATCTTTTATGGTAAGTGCTTTTACTTTTTCCTGATAGTTCAAGATATCGTATTTATCAGTTCCGTCCAATTGGTTTTTGGTAAGAGCATTCATCCAATAACCATTATCTCTTAGATTGGTTTTATCGTCGTTGTATTCTCCTTCTTTGTATTTATCAAGATCTTTTTGCTCAGGACCTTTGTCGATTAATTTTTGAACTTCAGCGATGGCACTTTTCGTTAATTTATCGGCATTTTCCGGTCCGCAAGGAAAACTGATACTGAAATTATAAGTTCCATAAGGCACTTTATTCATTCCACCTCTTGCTCCACCGCCGTAGATGCCGCTTTCATCTTCTCTTAATTTTTCGATTACTTTGATTGTCGCTACTTCACCAAGAGCTTCTAAAGCCAAAGCATCTTTTTCATTGTAAGGCGCTTCACCACTGTAAGCGATTGACACCATGCTTTTAGGATCTTTTCCTTTTTTGTAAGTTTTGGTATAATCTCCTGTCATTTGTCTGTAACCTGTGTCTTTAAATGTACTAGGTTTCCCTGTTGACGGCAGACTTGCGACATATTGTAAAACTTGACTTTTAAATGTAGCTTCATCAATATTTCCTACGAAATAGAACTGGAAATTCCCTGCATTAGCAAATTTCTCTTTATAAATATCGTACGCTTTCTTATAATCTGTATTTGCCCAATCCTTTTCCATAGGAATAATTCCAATAAATCTTGGGTTTTTCTGATTCATAAATTTGGCGTGCTCACTTGAAAAATAAAACTGAGGGTTTGAAAGCATATTGTTCAACATCGCAGACTGCTTCGTTTTGTAAGCATTAAAAGAATCAGGGTTGTAATTTAAGCCTGTAAAATATGCATACATCAATTCCATCGCAGTTCCAAGATCTTTTTGGTTTGTTCTTCCGGAAATACCTTCGGTTAAAGCTCCAACAGACGGATTTACACTTACTTGTTTTCCGGCAAGATAATTGGTAAGATCAGCCTTAGAAAAACCGTTTACTCCTGCTTCCGACAAAGCCTGAAAAGCAAACTGGGTTTTATTAAAATCCGCATCCGGAATCAGAGAATTTCCTCCCAGACTTCTTGCTGCGAATACAATTTCATCGTCTTTAAAATCGGTTTTTTTGAAAGTAACTTTTGCTCCGTTGCTTAACGTCCAGGTTGTGGTTCCTAATTTGGCGTCAGTTTCAGTTTTAGTTATTTTGCCTTCAGATTTGAAAGGTTTTACTAAATTTTTAATGGTTGCCTTTTCTTCGTAAGGCTTGATGTCAGCCATTTTTACACTTTCAAAAGTATTCAGAACCATCGCTTCCGTCGGCATTGTCACATTATCCTTTTTAGGACCTGTAATCACAATAACTCGACTGTCGTCTTTTACCATCTTTTTAATAACATCATTCGTCTGAGCCAATGTTACAGAAGGCAAGAATTTCTTCGTATCCTCATATTCCCAGGCAATTCCCGGCATTGGTTCCTGCTCCAGGAAGTTTCTTACATATTCTTCTACCAACATATCGCTTTCCGTCTTGTCTCGGTTGTTGTAAGATCTTTCCATATTAGAAATTACCTGAGATTTTGCTCTGTCTAATTCAGATTGGGTAAATCCGAATTTTTTTGCTCTTTCAACTTCTGTTAAAAGTACTTTCAGGGCATTAAGCTGATCTCCTTCTTTGGTCATCGCAAACCCTTGGAAAGCTTCTTTTGTTCTCGCATATGTTCCGCCATGATAAACCGAACCAAATGTGAAAGGCGGATTTGTTGAATTGATTAATTCTCTAAATCTGTTGTTTAACATCGTTGTTGCCAAGTTTTCAACGGCACTTTGATTGTATTGCTCAACCGTTACATCCGGTTTGTACGCATCAGAATCTTTCATAATAAACTGCACCACTGAGCTTGTCGCATCAGGATCAGTTTCTACAGCCACCAGAGTTTCTTTATGGTTTGGAAGGTCAAAAACCTTTCTTTCTCTCGGTTTTGCAGGATTTTTATATTTGCTGAAATTGTCTTTAATCTTCTTTTCAATTTCATCTACATTGATATCTCCAACTACGACAATCGCCATCAAATCAGGTCTGTACCAATCTTTGTGAAATTGTCTGATCACGTCCGGCTTAAAGTTTTCTAATATATCTTTTTTCCCGATAGGAAGTCTGTTTGCGTACTGAGAATTGTATAATAATTTAGGTAAATATTTGTCTGACATTCTTTTATCAGGTCCTAAACCCAGTCTTAATTCTTCCAAAACAACACCTCTTTCTTTGTTGATCTGCTCATCAGAAAGTGTCGCATTGAAAGCCCAGTCTTCCATGACTTTAAGTCCGGCATCGAGATTTCCGGGTTTGTCTAAGGGTACGGGAAGCATGTAAACGGTCTCGTCAAAACTCGTGTAAGCGTTAAGGTGCTGCCCGAATTTCACTCCGATCGATTGTAAAAAATCTACCAGTTTGTTGTCAGGGAAATTTTTGGTTCCGTTGAAATTCATGTGCTCCATGAAGTGGGCAAGTCCTCTTTGGTTCTCATCCTCAAGAATAGATCCCGCGTTGATCGCCAATCTGAAATCTACTTTCTTCTCAGGAAGTGTGTTTTTCTTGATGTAGTACTTCATTCCGTTTGAAAGAGTACCTGTTCTCACAGAAGGATCCATTGGGATGTTCTGTGCAAAACTATTTGCAGACATCAAAAAGATGACAGCAAATGATGAAATGATTTTTTTCATATAAATTTCGATTATTAAGTTTTTTTCTGGTGCTAAAATTATATATTAATCACAACGTGAGGAAATGTGTTTTCGTATATTATAGTTAAAATTGAGTTAAAGAGCGTTAAAAATATCAAATTAATAAAAAAAGCCGGTAAAACCCAGCTTTATTATGTTAAATAATGCGATTTATTATTTAAAATCAGCTTCTGTAACTCCAGAATTTAAAACAATTTTTGTTGTTTTGATGACAACTTTTTGTCCGTTTCCTTCCGCATTAACCTCAGCAGGGAATTTTATCCCGTCAACAGTCATATAATTTGAGATAACTGCCGTTCCTTCCTTAGATTCAGATTTTGACAACAATCCTGTAGCAGCATCGAAGTAATATTTTCCTTTATCGGAAGCCAATACATTATAATCTTTACCGTCAATTTTTTCTACTGTCACGGTCTGGAAATTTGAAGGATCATATCCCAAAGCATCAATTGTTTTTCCCTTTTTCAATTCACCAATCTTATCGGCAGGGATTTCATTTTTCTTTCCCATTTGGTCAAAATATCCTTTTTCACCATCAAAAAGCTGAGTCATTTTTTGTCCCATCACACTTTGCTCAGACCTGAATTTGTTTCCCATTTTTTTTGTGGTCATGCTAAATTCCATCCCCTGAACAGAGATTGTATTTTCTGTAATACTTGTTTTGATAGCTTCTAATTTATCTTTTCCTCCTAAAGCACTGATATAGTTATCAATAACATTTTTGGCTGTTAATTTTGATTCTTTAGCTTCCGTTTTTGCCGTCGTGGCAGTCGTTTTCTTTTGTGCTGCAACTGAAGTAGAAAAAAGCACTGCACAGAAAAATGGAATGATGATCTTTTTCATATATAAAATTTAAGACGTAAATATATGAATATTGGCTGATATAAATAGATATTAGAAATTGGGAGTCAAATACTAAACTTAAAATTAATATATCATTAAAAATGTATCGTTACTACGTTATACTTCTTTAAATTTATGTTCATTCAACAAAAAAACCACCGAAAATTGGTGGTTTTAGTATATGTATAAAAGTTTTAATTACTTTTTAAGCTCTTCCAAAAACTCGTCATGAGAGATTGCAGTTTCTTTTTTAGTCGCTTTCTCTAGGATAACATCTTTTAACTTAGTCATTGCAACTTCAGAAGAAATCTGTCTTACCTGCTCCTGATCTTTCAACATTTCAACAGCATATTTTTGGATTTCTTCGTCACCTAAGTGGTGGATTCCGTAGATAGCCAATTGATTTCTAACCAATTGCTCAGCCTGCGCCAAAACATCAGCATAATCTAACTGAATATCATTGTCAGTCATCAATTTACCTTCGATAATCTGGTATTTCAACTGAGTTTTTTCTGCTTCAAGGATTTCTTTAGCCTGAGCTTCAGACTGGATATTCTGGTTAGAGAATTGCAACCATTTTACCAAGAAAGTTTCAGGAAGAGTAACTTCTTCTTTTTCAGAAACCTGCTCCAATACTTTATTCACAAAGTGAACATCTGCATTTTGCTGGAAATATTCGTCTAATTCTGATTTTACTTTTTCTTTAAGCTCTTCTTCAGATTTGATGTTTCCTTCTCCATACACTTTGTCGAAAAGATCCTGGTTAAGATCAGCTAAGTTTAAAGAATAGAAATCTTTTACTTTAACCTCAACTTCGTTGTGGTGTAGGTGCTCGATTTCTTCTTTGCTGAATCCTAATTCTTTAGCTAATTCTTCATTACCGGCAAGAGTTTCTTTAGAAACTTTTACAGATCCATCCATTTTCAACCCTTTTACCAACTTGAAAGCTTCTTTGTTTTCAGCAGTAACGGTAGCATTTTTTGGATGGTGGTGGTGCTCTCCTTCAGCGTCTTCTTCTACAACCTGAGTGATTTCTAAAGCGATATAAGAATCTTTAGTGATTTTATCCTGAGGAACCTGCTCAGCAAAACGCTTCTGCATGTTTTCAATGCTTTTGCTGATTTCCTTATCAGAAGCTTCTACTTTGTAATGAGGAGCTTCATATTTAGCTAAATCTATCGTGAATTCAGGCTCATACCCAACTTCAAAAGCAACTTCCAACTGATCAGCATTGTAATCGAATTCGTTTACTGGCTGAGGAACAGGCTGGCCAACTAATCTTAATTTGTTATCATTAACATAGCCGTTTAAAGCATCAGAAACTTGTTTGTTGATTTCTTCGAATGCAATACCTGCTTCATATTGTTTTCTAACCATACTCAAAGGCACTTTCCCTTTTCTGAAACCAGGAACTTGCGCATTTTTAGCATAATTAATCAATTGCTTTTCTACTTTTTCTTTGTAGTCAGATTTTTCCAATGTCACTGTAAGCAATGCACTTACATTATCATGGTTTTTTGCGGTAACCTTCATTATTGATTAAAATTTTAGGTTGCAAAAATATGAAAATTTTATCAAAATATCCTATTAAAGATAAATTCTTCGGCATCAAATATTTATAATTAAAAAACCACCGAAATTTTCAGTGGTTTTATGGTAGATATGATCTTATTTTTCTAGTTGGAAATATTGTAATTGGCCTGCGCGTCTGTTTCT
>Ga0307412_10001003_pt1 | contig 16132 bp, 14 predicted proteins | sample DK1Cmetagenome_3_FD_203823 | JGI IMG/M metagenome (GOLD analysis project Ga0307412, IMG submission 203823) | Maize rhizosphere microbial communities from greenhouse at UC Davis, California, United States - DK15-C-1 | ecosystem: Host-associated > Plants > Roots > Rhizosphere > Soil | place: USA...
AGGTCGCCGAGACTTGGTGGGAGCCGACTTGTCGGCGATCCCGCGGCAGCGGGCCAGGTTGAGGCAAGCACCCATCGCCGACAGGGTCGGCTCCCACCACAGCGGCTCCCACCAGAGCGGCTCCCACCACGGGCGGCGATTTCCGAACGGCGTCGCGGAAGCGCACAATAAGCCGATGCTCCCCCGAGCCAATTCCCCATGTGCCTGATCGCCTTCGCCTGGCGCGCCCATCCGCGCTGGCGCCTTGTCCTCGTCGGCAACCGCGACGAATTCCATGCCCGCCCCACCGCGCCGCTCGCCCCCTGGGATGAAGCGCCGCAAATCCTCGCGGGACGCGACCTCGAGGCGGGCGGTACATGGGCCGGGGTGGGAGCGCAGGGACGGGCCAGCGTGATCACCAACGTGCGCGATATGTCCGCGGACCACAGCGGTCTCTCCCGTGGGCTACTGGTCGCCGACTACCTCGGCTCGACCCTCCCGGCACGTGCGCACGCGATCGAGTTGATGGCCAGCGCCAAGGACTATCGCCCGTTCAACCTGCTCACGTTCGACCGCGACGACGCGTACTACCTCGGTAACCACCCGAGCGCACGTGCACAACCCGTCGAGCCAGGCGTCCACGGATTGAGCAACGCGGACTTCAACGCTCCGTGGCCAAAGACGCGGGCCCTGGTGCATCGCCTGGACGAGTGGCTCCGGGAGGGCAAGGAAGACGACCTCGACGCCCTGTTCGCCATGGTCTCCGACCAGGGGCGCTGGCCGGACGATCTGCTGCCCGACACGGGCATCGGTATCGAACGAGAGCGTTTCCTTTCGAGCGCTTTCATCGTCGGCGAGAACTACGGCACCCGGGCCAGTACCGTCATTCTGGTCGATCATGAAGACCGCACCCTGATCGCGGAACGGCGCTTCGGCCCCGATGGTGTACCGGGAGGCGAGACCCGCTTGTCGGTCGCGTAAGCGCTCCGCCTCACCGTTCTTGGCTTTCAGGCGAGAGTCTTTTGCCTTCCGGGCGATTGAATCCCCCGGCGCATGCCCCGACGATGAACGGGTACGCCAAGCCGCGTCCTTTCATCAATCTCCCGGAGTCACCATGAATATCGACCTCAGCAAGCGCAGCGCCATCGTCAGTGGTTCCACAGCCGGTATCGGCCTCGCTATCGCTACCGGCCTCGCCGCTGCCGGCGCGTCCGTCGTCGTCACCGGTCGCACGCAAGCGCGTGTCGACGAAGCCATCGCCTCGGTGAAGAAGGCCGTTCCCGGTGCGAAGGTGAGCGGCGTCGCCGCCGATCTCGGCACGGCCGAAGGTGCGGCCGCGCTCATCAAGGCAGTGCCGAACACCGACATCCTCGTGAACAACCTGGGTATCTTCGAGCCGAAGGATTTCTTCGACATCGACGACGCCGAATGGACGCGCTTCTTCGAGGTGAACGTGACTTCGGGCGTACGCCTGTCACGCCACTACGCCAAGGGCATGGCCGAGCGTGGCTGGGGCCGCGTGCAGTTCATCTCCAGCGAATCGGGCATCCAGGTTCCCGCCGAAATGGTCCATTACGGTGTGACCAAGACCGCCCAGCTCGGCGTATCGCGCGGTTTGGCGGAAGTGCTCTCCGGCACCGGCGTGACGGTGAACGCGATCCTTCCGGGACCGACCTTGTCCGAAGGCGTGAGTGAATTCTTCGGCAAGATCGCGCAGAGCCAGGGCAAGAGCCTCGACGAGATCGAACGCGACTTCATCCAGACCCACCGCCCGACGTCGCTCATCAAGCGCTTGCTGAGCGTCGAGGAAGTCGCGAACGTCTCGGTCTACCTCGCTTCCGAACAAGCCTCCGGCACCACCGGCGCCTCGATCCGCGTCGACGGCGGCGTCACCCGCTCCATCATCTGATCGAGCGCTCCGGGATGGGAGCCGCTTCGTGTGTGGGAGCCGCTTGTCGTGGAGCCGCTTGTTGTGGGAGCTACTTGTTGTGGGAGCTGCTTCAGTGGCGATCCCGCGGCAGCGGGCCAGGTGCCGGCAAGCCCCCATCGCCGCTGAAGCGGCTCCCACACAAGCTGTCCCCACACACTACTCAATCACCCAGCTGACAAATGATCCGCGCAAACGCCCCATCGTCCCGCTGAAATTCAGGCCGCGGCGCATGGAACCGTTGCTCACTCAATGTCACCGAGGCCACCCAGTCCATCCGAAAGAACTTCCATCCGGCGGAGGCGCCCGACGCGCTTCCGCCGGCAACCTGGTAAGCACTCAATAATCGGTCACCCGCATGGTCGTCGCCATACACATGCGGTTGCACCAGTCGCGATGCGCCGCCGTACTCCACGAGCAATAACCGCATCGATTTGATGGCCTCGCAAATCGTCGCCTCGAAGCGCTTCACGACACGTCCCCGTCCACGTAGAACCAGCGTCCATCCTCGCGCACGAACCGGCTGGTTTCGTGCATGCGCTCCGCGCTGCCACCACCCATCCGCAATCGCGCGACGAATTCGACGACGGCGGTCTCCGGCGTCGGGTTCTCGTGACGTTTGACGGTCAAGCCAAGCCATGTCGGCTTCGGTGCCTGCGCAGTGAGCCCAAGCGACGCCGGCCGCGTACTGTCGTGCCACGTATCGAGCAGGTACGTTTCCAGGCCGAGAACATAGGCGCTGTAGCGCGACCGCATGAGTGCTTCGGCTGTTGGCGCGGGTTCGCCCGCGTGCCATCGGCCGCAGCAGGTGGCGTATTCGCCACGTCCACAGGGGCAGTCATTCATAGCCGTTCGTCCTTCGCATGTTCTTGGTTTGCTTGAGCCGGTGTATGCGGATGGTGTCGGAGGGTCCATGGATGCCTCGCTTGCTACCTCAAAAGTAAGATTGACATTCCTAAACATGGCACCTAAATTCTTTCGACCACGGCGCAATGCCGGGGACAGGGGATATGGAATGTTCGTGCATTTAATGGCAGCAGGCTTTGCCTGTCTTCACGTAGATCCGGTGCTGCAAGTACGCGGGCCGACCTGTAATTCTTCGCGAAGGCCTTCGAGCTAAGGCGCTTCCCCGTCCTTTTTAGCATCTGCCTCGCAAAAGCGAGGGTTCGGACTTGCCCGGAATTTAACATGTCGAAGACGAACGATCGTCGGCGGGCTCTTGCTCGCGTGCTGCTCGCTGGAATTATGGTGTTGTTCGCCGAAGGCGGATTAGCACAGACGGCGACCACCAATCCCGAAGACGAGTACAAGAAACTCGTGAAAGTGGACGAGGAGATTGCACCGCTAGGTGAAACGCCGTTCGGCGAGTCGGTGAATGTCTACGATGGAGGCCTATCTTTCCATGTTGTCGACATAACCGTTCCCGGAAACGGTCCGACGATTCAGATAAGCCGAACTTTTCAGGCTGATGGTGACGCGGACGTCCGTAAGGACAACGCATCATTCGGTGATTGGGATATCGATCTCCCACGCTTTTCGACGTTGACATCGAATGCGGGAACGATCATCGCTGGACCGAACCAGATCGGTTGGCTGGTCAATTCGATTGCCCGGACCGACCGATGCACGACTTTCACTGGTCCGCCCGATCAGCGTGTCGGACGTGTGGGGTCTGAGCCGTTGCCACCGGACGCGTGGTGGAACGAGGGCTATCTCCTGAGAATCCCTGGTATCGCTGATCAAGATATGTTGGCATTGCGCGCAGGACGGGCTCCGATACCGCCTGCGATGTCGGGACTTAACTTCGTAGGTATTTCCAAAGGTAATTGGCTCCTTGCTTGCCTCCCAAATACGGCGAATGGTCAGGAAGGAGAGGCATTCCTCGCGGTTGGTCCCGATGGAAGCAAATACTGGCTTAATTATTTAGTTTACCGTCCGGCACGCGGCTATGCGATTGACCGCAACATTGGTCTCATGTTCGCCACTCGCGTGGAGGACCGGTTCGGTAACTGGTTGTCCTACCATTACGACGGTCAACGGATCTCCAGCATCGAGGCCAGTGACGGCCGGTTGGTCACCTTTGCATATACGGGCGATGGAACGGCTATTGCGCGAGTCACCGTGGTGGCTGGTGGCGCGACTCGGAGTTGGAATTACAGCTATGCACCGAGCCAGACTGGACAGACCCTGACGGGCGTGACCCTGCCCGATGGCAGCGGCTGGGGCTACAACCTGTCTCAGTTGACTTATAACGTGAAGTCGACAGCGGTGCCGGGTCATTGCAATGACCCTTACCTGCCCGATGAAAGTATCGTCAAGACAGGGACGATTACGGCGCCTTCAGGTCTGCAAGGGACGTTCGAGGCGCGGCCAACTCGTCACGGACGTAGCGGCGTGTGGGAATACTGCGATGCTCCCAACGATACGACCAGTGGTTACGAGCGTTCACCGAGATATACGAACAACCTGGCGCTTCGCCGCAAAGTCGTTGCGGGTGCCGGGCTATCGACTCAGACATGGAGTTATAGCTATCCCGTCGCCACGGCATCTTGGAGCAGAGAGTGCGCCGTAACGGCCTGCAACTACACCACCTATAGCGATGTTGTCGACCCATCGAACAATACGACGCGATACATTTTCAGCAATCGTGCGGATGTAACGGAAGGTAAGCCCTTGCGGACGGAGTATTACCAAGGGGCCGTATCTGCCAACCCCATTCGAGTCGAGACTTTTACATACGCGGCATCCGATCGTGGCCCGTGGCCAGCAAAGTACGGTGCCAATTTTAGTATCTATGCGAACGGTGCCAAGGCGACGGGCGAAGCACCGTTGTCCGAGCAGCATATCTACGTCGATGGCGACAGTTACAACTGGCAGGCATTGGACTTCGACGCGTTCGCCCGCCCCACATCGGTTCGCCGTTCCAGCAGCGCCGGCTATTCGGTCGACGAGCGCACCACCTATCTCGACGATGCGACACACTGGGTTGTTGGCCTTCCTGCGCAAAGCGACAACCTGACCACGGGCGAGACCGTCAGCCGCAACGTGTACGACCTCAATAGCCTGACCCTGTCCGAGCGCTACCGCTTCGGCCGCAAGGTGATGGGCTACAGCTTCAACGCGCAGGGCCAGCTGGCCAGCTTCACCGACGGCAACGGCAAGACCACCACGCTGGGCAACTACAAGCGCGGCATCCCACAATCGATCGGTTACCCGGACGCCACCGCGCAAACGCTCAGCGTCGATGACTTCGGCCAGATCGCCGCGATCACCAACCAGGCCGGCGCGACCACGAGCTACGGCTACGACGCGATCGGCCGCCTGGCCCGCATCGACTACCCCGCCGGCGACGCGGTGGCCTGGGCACCGAAGACCTTCCAGTACAGCTACGTGGGCCCCGCGCGCGGGGTCAACGGTAACCACTGGGTCCGCCTCGTCTATCAAGGCAATCAATTCCAGCGCACCGACTTCGACGCGATGCTGCGCCCGGTGATGTCCGGCACGGCGCGGGCCAGCGACCAGGCCTTCTACGTCTCCTCGCGCACCGACTACGACTGGAAGGGCCGCAAGGTGTTCGCGTCCTACCCGGTCGACGGGGCGGTGGACCTGCCCAACCTCGTCGCCGGCGTCGCGACCGGCTACGACGCCCTGGGCCGGCCCACGAGCACCACGCAGAGCTCCGAGCTGGGCAACCTGACCACCACCACGCAGTACCTGTCCGGCGCGGCCAAGCGGGTGACCGATCCGAAGGGCAACGTCACCACCACGTGGTACCAGGTCTTCGACCAGCCCGCCTACGACAACGTAGTCACCGTGCAGGCACCGGAGAACGTGCTGCAGACCATCGCCCGCGACGTCTACGGCAACCCGCTGTCGATCACCCAGGGCGGGGCGGGCCAGTCGGTCACCAAGACCATGACTTACGACAGCGCGCATCGCCTGTGCCGCACGTGGGAGCCGGAGTCCGGCAGCGAGATCCTGGCCTACGACGGCGCCGACAACCTGGCCTGGAGCGTGTCCGGGGCCTCGTTCAACGGCGCCGGCTGCGGCCAGGACCAGGTCGCCGAGACAGCCCGGACGGTCCGCGCCTACGATGCGATGAACCGGGTCACCTCGGTGGTCTATCCGACCGGCACCGTGCCCAGCACCTTCACCTACGACGCCCTGGGCAACCCGGCCACGGCCACCGCGGGCACGGTCGGCTGGACCTTCGGCCGCAACAAGCTAGGCCTGCTCACCGCCGAGGTGCTGGCGGTGGACGGCTGGAGCTGGGCCCTGGGCTACGGCTACGACCCCAACGGCGCGTTGAGCACCGTGCTGTACCCGGACGGCGAGGTGGTGGCGTACAACCCCGACGCCCTGGGCCGGCCGGGCACGGTGGGCGGCTACGCCAACGGCATCGCCTACTTCGCCGACGGCGACGTGCGCTCGTACACGCTGGGCAACGGCCGCAGCTACGTGGCGCAGAAGAACGCGCGCAACCTGCTGAGCAATTTCACCTACGGCCAGGGCGCCACGCTCCATGTCAGCGAGGACTTCACCTACGACGCCAACGGCAACGTCGGCCAGATCCTCGACCGGGTCAACGGCCAGCGCAGCAAGGCGATGGGCTACGACGGCCTGAACCGTCTGCTCTCGGCCACGGCGAGCAACCTGTGGGGCACGGAGAGCTACACCTACGACACCTTGAACAACCTCCGCAGCCTGAGCAACGGCAGCGGCACGAACACCTATGCCTACGACGGCAGCAACCGGCTGAGCGCGATCACCAACGGCGCCACCGCGGTGCACGCCTTCGTCTACGATGCGCGCGGCAACACGGTGAACAAGGACGGGCAGGGGCTCACCTTCGACCTGGCCAACCGGCTGACCGCGATCCCGGGCAAGGGCGAGTACACCTACGACGCGGCCGGCCGGCGGGTGAAGAAGGTCACACCGGCGGGCACCACCTACTACGCGTACAACAGCGCCGGCCAGCTGATGTGGGAACTGGATCCGGCCACGCGGCTGGGCAGCGAGTACGTCTACCTGGGCAAGAAGCTGGTCGCCAAGGCGACCGAGAACATCGATATCCTCAAGCCCGCCCAGGTGAGGACGGCGCTGGCGATCGTGGGCGTGCCGCGCCTCTCGCTGGATGGCACGACCATCGACGTGACGCTGGACATCGCCAACAACGGCACCCGGCCGCTCACGGCCAATAGCCAATACCCGGTGCAGATGGGCTACCACCTGCTGGACAGCGCCGGTGCCGCGACCCAGCCGGAGGCGGGGGTGAACCTCACGGCCGACATTCCGGTCGGCGGCCACGGCACGCTCACCATGCATGTCGCCGCGCCCGCGGTGCTGGGCACCGGCCAGCGCCTCCGCTTCAGCCTGCTGCAGGCCGGCGTGGGCTGGTTCCAGGACTGGCCGAACAACACGACCGTGGACGCCGGGCCGTACTCGGCCTGTCCCACGGCCGGGACCGGCAACCTCTGCAACAACGTCACCGGCTTGAGCCGCGACCAGGTCAACGTGACGCTGACGATCACCGCCGCGCCCTCGCTGTCGGCGGACGGGCAGAGCGTGCTGACCACGGTGGACATCGCCAACCACGGCACGGTGACCCTGGCCTCGGCCGCGCCGCATCCGGTGAACCTGGGCAACCACCTCATCGACGCGGCGGGCAACGCCGTGCAGTTCGACGTCACCCGCCAGGGCATCCCGGAGATCGCCCCGGGCCAGCATGCGGCGGTGACGATCGCGACGCCGTCCGCGCTCCTGCTGGGCAACGGGCGGCGGGTGCAGTTCGAGCCGGTGCAGGAAGGCATCGCCTGGTTCCAGAGCTTCGGCTTCACGCCGCTGGTGGCCGGTCCGTACGTCTCGCTGAGCGGCGCGGGCAGCAGCACCAACGGCAGCGTCGCGATGAGCTGGCAGCCGATCGCCGGGGCGACCTCGTACACGCTACGGGAAAGCGTCAATGGTGGCGCGTGGACGACGGTCTCGGCCTCGACGGCGACGAATTGGTCGAGCACGGGTCGGGCCACGGGGACGTATGGCTATCAGGTGCAGGCCTGCGCCTCGGGCGGTTGCGCGCCGTTCGGTCCGACCTGGAACGTCAGCGTGCTGTTGCCGCCACCGGTGCCGGGCAGCGCCAGCGCCTCGGCGCCGGTCGCCGGGCCGGTGAGCTTGAGCTGGGCGGCGAGCGCGACGGCCACGCGTTACGTGGTGATCCAGCAGGTCAACGGCGGCGCCTGGACCACGGTGTACGACGGTGCGGCCACCAGCGCGGCGTTCGGCACGCCGGTCAGCGGCACGTACCAGTACCAGGTGCAGGCCTGCAACGGCAGCGGATGCAGCGGCTACCGGGTGAGCAACGCGGTGGGCATCACGGTGCCGCCGGCGTCGGCACCGGCCCTCAACGGCGGCGGCACCAGCAACAACGGCAGCTACGCGATCGGCTGGAACGGCGTGGCGGGGGCGACTTCGTACAACGTGTTCGAGAACACCAATGGCGCCGGCTGGGTCCAGTTGGGCAACACCGCGGCCGGTACCTGGAACCTGAGTGGCAAGGCGAACGGCACGTATGTCTATGCGGTGCAGGCCTGCAATGCGGGCGGCTGTGGACCGTGGAGCAATCAGGTCACCGTGACGGTCGCGCTTGTGCCGCCGAGTCCTACGAATGTCCTTCTCCATGACCACATCGTCAACGTGAAGCGCGAGACTCTGACGCTTACATGGAACGCTACGCCGCTGGCCACGTCGTTCGATATCTTCGACGTGACGGTGCAGCAGGTAAAGGCTCAAGGTTTGCCATCAACGACATTGTCATTCTTGATGGAAGGCGGGGCGCCGGGCACGTTGCCGTATCACAGCTATCAGGTGCGAGCTTGCAATGCGGTGGGGTGTTCTGCTTGGGTCACTGGGGGCGATGTTTATGATTAATGTAGCCAAGGCGTCCGGTCATACTTGGCTGCCGGCCTGGGCGCGGAGATCATTCGCCCTGGCTTGCGTTCTAATGTCTAACAGTGCCATATCGGCTAAAGCAATAACCTATTACTACACTGATCCTCAAGGTACTGTGCTCGTTGTTTCCGACTCCGACGGCGGCTCTGTCTCCGAATCCGATTACAGTCCATTCGGCTCTGTCGTGCTTGGCCAATCCTCATCAGGACCCGCGTATGCAGGGCATGTCGATGACGTGGAAACTGCACTTGTGTATATGCAGGGTCGATATATGGATCCGAGAGTTGGTCGCTTTATAAGTACGGATCCAAAGGCGCCCATCGCTGGTGATCTTGGCAATTTCTCCAGATACGCATACGCCAACGATAATCCATATCTGTTTATTGATCCCGATGGTCGATCGCCGAGACTTCTTGGTGACCTCAAATTGATTCGGAAGAACATCGTCGATGCTGGCAATAGAGTTATGGTTGCTATCACCGGCCTGATAAAAGATCGCGCAGACAAGACCGAGATAAGCGCTTCGGCCAGTCTGGGTGCGAGAGGTGCGGGCATTTCTGCGAATAAGAGTTTGTACAACGGAGGCGATTCAGTCAGCGTCGAGAGCGCTGGATGGAAGTTCGCATATGAAGCTTCGCTCAACGTCAAGACAGAAATCGTATCGATCGATTTTTCATCGGACACAGCACCTTCCCGGTTCAGCTACATTGGTCATATGGCAGGATATGAAGTTATCGGGGGTGGCGTAGAAGTGATGTATAACAAAGGAGGGAAGCTGAGCGTTTCAGTGATTGCTGGCACCGGTGCGGGCGAGTCTGTCTGGGGTGGTGAGGTATCCATGGATATGGAGCGGCAAAAGATGGAAGAGGCGCAAGCCGAATACATGAAGGATCAGGAAATTCGAGAGCTCATGGGAATCCAGCCCGAGAACAATCGACTCTTCTGACGTGTCGAGGCCTTGAGAGGGATCAATGTTCAAACTCTATTTCTTGGCGATCGTAGCCCTGGGAATACTCACACGTATCGTCTCCATGGCATTCACGGCGGGGATGGAAAAGGCCGTACCAGAAATGGGACCTCGCGGTGTACGAGGAGCGGCGCACGAACGCTATACCAATCGTGCACTCCTGGGTTTCCATAGTGTTCCCACGCCGGGCCTGCGCGTCTTGCGAGGCGTGCTCCGAGTTTTGACGGTCCTAATGTTCTTCGGGTACTGCGGCGCGGTTTACATCGCCTTCGCGGATGGGTCGGTGCCCGGGCAGTGCGATCTGTGCCAGCTCGATCCGCAAGGGAAGTCTATCCGGTTCTGGGCCGCGTACTCACTTGCGATAGGATTGATCTTGACGCTGCACCTGGCGAGTTTGATGGTGCTTAGTAGCGACCCCCGCATGATCGAATCCACCGAATGGATTGATTATCGGCGACTAAAAATGGCTATTCGCATGATTTTTCAGGACCGCCCGGTGCCGACGGGTGCTCTTGGGAAATCGCTTCAGGCTGCATGTCGTTGCATTATTGTCTTCGCTATTCTCGATGTGTTCCTCTTGATCGGGCTTTCGTGGGGTTAACAGCGCGCTCAAGTAACTTTCCCAGAGACGATCAGCTCCGACAAGTCATACCCCATCGCCACGGCTCGCGCCTTCAACATCTCGAACGTCTTCCGATCCAGCGAGGATTGCCGCGACAGAATCCAGAGGTACTTCCGCCCCGGTTGCCCGACCATGGCCCATCGGTAGTCATCACCCAACGCCACCACCCAGTAGTCCGCCCAAACTAGCGGTAGCCACGACAACCATTTCGGCGCGAAGCGCACTTCTAATTTCCCTTGGGCGAAGGGTTCAGGGCGACGAGCCACGCCGTCGCTGGCGATGGTCGCGCCTTCGGCGGTGACGCATTCGTTGTGCACTGCAACGGTACCGTCGGGCTGGGGCACATAGCGCGCGGTGACGGGCCCTGTGCACTTGCGCTGGAAATACATCGGCAGGCGGGCGATCTCGTGCCACGTGCCGGCGTAGCGCGCCAGGTCGAGGTGGGCGACGGCGGTCACCGGGGTGGTCGCGACGACGGTGGGCGTGGCCATGGAGCCGATGAGGGCGATGAATGCGGAGCGCATGGCTGGATTCCTTCAGGGCGACCCCCTACGATGCCCATGGGGAGTGAACGTCGTTTGAACCGCGCTGCACCGGGGCATGCCATCGCATGGACAGGAATCCACCTCTCGTCCGCAGACCGCTGCTGAGGCGGTTGCGGGAGCGTTTTGTCTCCCGGGTGGCGGTTCGCTTCGATCGCGATGCGGGAGCTATCGTCACGTGTCCTGGGCGGCTGCGGATGCGTGAGGTGTCGATCGATCGCGTCGTGCGCGTGGAAGCGGGTAATCGTGACGATGCCGCGTACGACACGGTATTCCTGTTCTTCCATGTCGAAGGGGAAGAAACGCTTGCCGTGTCGGAAATGGAGAAGGGCTTCGCGACGTTGGTCGATGACCTGCGGCTTTATTTTCCGGGGATCGAGTATTGGCAGCGTGCCGTGCCGCCGGTGGCGTTTCAGTTGACGTCGGTGGATCTTTGGACGCGGGCGTCGTTGGACACGCCGGGTGGGGAGGGTGACGTGGTGGATAGTGCCGCGTGAAGTGGTTCGGGCGTCGATGATTTTAGGCGGGAAGAGCATCGCCGACAGGGTCGGCTCCCACCAAAGCCGTCCATATGCGAGCGGGCCATCGAAACGGCCAGCTAACCGCATCCCGCTCGGTGGGAGCCGACCTTGTCGGCGATAGCACTTCGACAGGAGCGTCAGGTTTCGCCAACCACGACGACGAGCATCGTGGCGCCGCGTGGCAACTCGACATAGCGCGGCGCGACCGAGTCACCCTGCGAACCGACCTGTCCAACGACCGAATTACCCTGACGGCAAATCTGTCCATCGACATGTGCCTCGCCGCGGGCTACGTGGAGAAGCACGACATCCTTCGCCAACGTCGCAGCAACCGGTCCGCTCACGACATCGACACGCCCACGCCGCATACCCCGTCGCACCATGAGGTTGAAGTCTCGCGTCGGGCCACCTGCTAGCGTCACGTCGACGCGAGCCTCGCCAGGAAAGTCGAATGGAGCGAGCGGTGTCGTCAGTGCATGCTCACGTTCCCCATCCAGCGTCATCGTGAACCCATCGCCCTCCAGCAGCACGATGGTGCGGTCGATGCCCGGAAACGTGGAGAAGGGCGAAGCCGTATCCACGTCCGCGATGCTGACGCGCCAGAGGAAATCGTCCATCGAAGCGCCAACTGGCTCAACGGCGATCTCGCGTGTGACCCCGAGGCCGTTCTTCCACGGCACGGCCTTCAGGTCGTCGAAACGAAGGATGCTCATGCGACGCGCTCGATCTCGCGGGCGAAGGGTGGCAGCGCGCGAAGCATGCCCGTGCCGTAGCGCTTCGTGATGACGCGGCGGTCCAGCAGCACGATGCGGCCCGTGTCGGTTTCAGTACGGATGAGCCGGCCGCAATACTGTGTGAGCAGGCGCGTGGCATCCGGCACGCTCACTTCGATGAAGGGATTGCGTCCACGCGATTCCAGCCATTCCGCATACGTGGCGCCGACGGGGTCCGTCGGCACGGCGAATGGCAGTTGCGTGACGACGACGGTCTCGCAGAGCTTGCCCGGTAGGTCGAGGCCTTCTCCGAACGACGCGAGCCCGAACAGGGTGCTCCCCTTGCCGGCCTCGATGTCTTCGCAATGTTCCGCGATGAGTTGCGACTTCGACAACGAACCCTGCGCGCGCACCTTGCGCACGAACTCGATCGGCAGGATCTGCAAGACCCGGTCGAGCTTCGCCCGCGACGTGAACAGCACGAGGTTACCCGCGTTCCAGTCGAGGTGCTTGGCCAGCCACTCGGACACTTCGCGTGCATGGCCTTCACGATCTTCCGGCAAGGTCTTCAGCGCGGGCACTTCGAGCCGGGCTTGTCTTTCGAGATCGAATGGCGAAGGCAGGCTGAGCGTGAGGGCTTCATTGGGCAGGCCCACCGAATCCGCGAAGCCACGGAAGTTGCCTCCGGCGCTCAGCGTGGCGGAGGTCATCACCACCGCGGACGCATTGTCCCAGAGCACGCTGCGCAAAAGCCCACCCGCCGAGACGGCGGAGGCGTGGCAGACCAGTTGTTGTTCCGGCGTCATGCTGACCCAGCGGGCCAGGGGCGGGTGGTTTTCGCGATCGTCGGTGGACCAGGCGTACCACGTGCGTACCTGGCGATCGAGGCGCTCCAGCGCCACGCCGAGTTCCCGCGACAACGCTTCCTGCGTCGGCCCACCGGCTTCCATCTCCACGACGGTGCGGCGAACGGTGCGCAACCAGCGCTGGATGTCCTTGGTGATGAGGTGCAGGTGCTCGGCGTGCATCTTCCAGTTTTCAGGAAGCTGGCCGAGCGACGCGCGGAACACCGGCTCGGTCTCGCTCGACGAGGGTGTCCACGACAGGCGGATCTCGCGCTCGATCTCTTCCAGCGCGTTGGACATCGCCAACAGTTTCTCATCGCCCGCTTCCAGGGTGAGGTTGCCGATGCTTTCCTTGTCGGTGAGCGAATACGCGCCATGGATCTGGTTTTGCAGGCGACCGATCCGGCGCACCGCGGTGGCGAGGTGCACGTCGGCGGCACCACGGTCGATCGCCTTGCCGGGCACGTGGTGCGCTTCGTCGAAGATGTACAGCGTGTCTTCCGGCTTGGGCAGGATCACGCCGCCGAAGGTGTCTTCGTCGCGTGGCATGGTGAGGTCGGCCAGCACGAGATCCTGGTTCGCCACCACGATGTCCGCTTCGCCGATGGCACGGCGGGCGAGGAAGAACGGACAGACGGCGAAGGAGCCGCACTTGCGGCCCGTGCAACCGCCGGCGCTGGTGGTGACCATGCCGCGGACGAGGTCGGACAGCGGCTCGGGACTGGTGTCGATGTCACCGTTCCACTCGCGCGATTCGAACGCCCTGCCGAGTTTCTCGACGGCCTTGGTATCGCGCTCGGCGGGCGGGCGCGACCACAAGGCGAGGTCGGCGTCGAACTCGAAGCCTCCCTGTGCCGAGGGCTCCGCGCCGGCGGCGCGCAGGTTGCGCGGGCAGAGATAGCGGCCACGGCCCTTGGCCAGCGCCACCTTGGCTTCCACGCCACACAAGGTGAGGTATTGCGGGATGTCGCGCTGGACGAGCTGTTCCTGCAACGCCACCGTGGCCGTGGCGATCACCAGCTTCTTCTTCTGCGCACGGGCCACTTCGAGCCCGGCGATCAGATAGGCCATGGACTTGCCCGTGCCGGTCGGTGCCTCGATCACGGCGGCACCCGCGGGTTCGGCCAAGGCCTTGGCCACCTCGGCGATCATCTTCAACTGCGAGGTACGCCCACGGAACCCCGCAAGGCCGTCCTTCAGCCGCGCATAGGCGGCGCGGATCGCGGCTTTGGTGTCGTCGGTGAGCATCGGGCAGGCATGGGAACGTGCGGGGCAACCTTGCAAGGTTACCCTATCGTCGTCTCAGCCCACGAGGCTCAGGCGTGGCGGTTCATTCCGGTGGACGGCGTGGGGAGGCCCGGAACGAGTCCGGCCACCACGAAGGTGTGTTCTTCCCACGTTCCGTCGGCCTGCTGCACATGGATCTCGACGGGACGGCCGAGGCTATCGGACAGGCCCGGGGCCAAGGCTTCCGCTGCGGCGATCGCCGCGGCCTGCGAGGCATACCGGCCCAGGGGAAGCGAGGCACGGCGCACGATCCACGGTCCCTGTGTCGATTCGCTGTATGGAATGAACAGTTGGGCGGAACTGGAAGCCATGGGACCCTCTCGATGGTGGGTGTGCCAGACGGACGAGACCGCCGCTGCGGCGTCACGATCCACGCTACGCCGAATCGGCTAAAAAACCCGTTAACCCTTGGCGGGCAAGGGCTGCCGGGATATTTCCGCGCGCCGGAAGCAGTCGGGGGCATGGCTGTTGATGAGGCCGGTGGCCTCCATCCAGGCGAAGACGATGGTGGGTCCGACGAAGGTGAAGCCGCGGCTCCGCAAGGCCTTGGACACCTGCCCGGACAGGGGGCTGTTCGGTGGCACCGGGCCCTCCCAGGCGATGGGCTCGCCGTCGACGAAACCCCAGGCGAAGCGCGCGAAATCCTCGCCGGCGTCGCGCATCGCCAGATAGGCCCGGGCGTTGCGAATCGTCGCGTCGATCTTGCTGCGCGAGCGGATGATGGCGGCGTCGGCCAGGAGGCGTTCGAGGTCGCGCGGCCCATAGGCGGCGACACGCTCCGGATCAAAACCATCGAAGGCCTGCCGGAAGCCTTCGCGGCGGGCGAGGATCGTTCGCCACGAGAGCCCCGCCTGGAAGCCGTCGAGGATCAGCTTCTCCCAGAGCTTGCGGCTGTCACGCTCGGGTACGCCCCATTCGCGGTCGTGGTACCCGCGCATGAGGTCGTCGGCGTCGCCCCAGGGACAGCGTACGAGGGGATCGACCATCGATTACCCGCCGAAACCGAGGTAGTCGAGTTTGCCGACGCCGACACCGTTGTGGCGGAGGATGTCGTACGCGGTGGTCACGTGAAAGAAGAAATTGGGGATGGCGAAGGTCAGCAGGTACGACGCGCCGGTGAAGCTGTGTTCGGTGTCCTTGAACTTGCGCGAGATCGCGCGCGTGGCGCCGGCCTCGAGCGCTGCCCGGTCCACCGATTGAATCCAGTCCACCGTGGCGTCGATGCGCTTGCGCAGGTCGGCGATGGTGGTCTCGTTGTCTTCGAACGACGGCGGCTGCACGTCGCCAAGGCGCGCGATGGCGAATTTCGCCGTGTCGCTGGCGCGCTGGACCTGCCCAGCGAGATTCAGCATGTCCGGGGCGAGCCGTGCTTCCACCAGGGAATCGCCGCCGTGTGCCTCTGCCTTGGCGAGGAGATCGGAAAGGACGCGGAAACCGCGGACGAAGACGGGAGCGGAGGCGTCGTAGGTGGAGATGCTCATGCGGTGGTATCTCTTGAGGTGGGCGACCCCGATCGACGTGGGGATGCCACAGGACTTCGACAAGCCCGACTCCCTGGTGGAAGCCGACTTTGTCGGCGATCCCGCGGCAGCGGGGCAGGTTGCGGCGAGCACCCATCGCCGCTGAAGCGGCTCCCACAAGAGCATCGGGTAGACCAGTTAGGAATAAACCTGGTGGGAGATCCTATGTTCTTACGCAAGCGGCCGCGAAGCGTTCGGGGTCGAAGAAGGTGTCCTTGGTGATAAGGGCGTGGGCCAGGCGAAGGATTTTCCTGGCGAGGATGA
>Ga0307412_10001005_pt1 | contig 16126 bp, 21 predicted proteins | sample DK1Cmetagenome_3_FD_203823 | JGI IMG/M metagenome (GOLD analysis project Ga0307412, IMG submission 203823) | Maize rhizosphere microbial communities from greenhouse at UC Davis, California, United States - DK15-C-1 | ecosystem: Host-associated > Plants > Roots > Rhizosphere > Soil | place: USA...
CCCTGGTACTCTGGGGCATGCGCGACCGCGGGCTGCTGCCCTGCCTGCTCGAAGGGCTGGAGACGCTGATCCCCGACTATACGCTGGTGCAGATCCGCGACGGCGGCCACTTCGTGCCGTGGGAAAAGCCCGAGGAAGTGACCGCCGCCCTGCTCGAATGGCTTGCCGCGCGGCCCCTCTAGGGAACGTCCGAGCCCGGCTGGGCGCGGGGCACGGGTCTCCGTAGCGAGCGACGACAGCTACGCCGCGCGCATCACATAGGGACGGGTGTCGTACGGCGGCTCCAGCCCTTCCACCCAGGCGCCGTGCGCATGGGTGCGTGCCACCAGTTCCATCGGCGCCGAGCCCGGCCAGCCGCGAACGCGAACTTCGTGCGCAGCCAGATCGCGGTTCGGCTCCATCATCACCCAGCCGAGCGGGCGCTCGGGCGTGGCGGCCGCGCCGGCCGCAGCCATCGCGACGGTGATTCGCTGCTGTGCGTCCGGGCGGAGATATTGCCAGACGACCGAGTGCATCAGCACCCGCGTCACCCCCGTCGGCTGCGGTTCGGCCAGCCGCGCCTCCAGCCAGTCGGCCGCATCGCCGCGCTCCAGCCGCACCGGCTGCGCCCGCAGCATCGCGATGGCGGCCTCCAGCCGTGCCTGCCGCTCCACCGCATCGACCCAGCAATAGGCCTGCAGCCGATCGGCGTCGCGATCGTCGGTCAGGTCCAGCGGTGCGATGTCGACGCCGCGCGCGGAAATGATCTCCACCGGTGCTGCGGGTGGCGGCGCGCCGCGCCATTCGGGACAGAGCATCACCGGTGACTGGGCCGGTCCCACAGCCACCCCACCGAGATCAAAACGATAGCGCCCGATCATCAGGTTCAGCCCGCCGCTCGATCCAATCTCGAGCAGCTCGAAGCGGGGGCCGTAGCGGACAGCGAGATGCAGGATACCGGTCATCAACCCGCTCGATCGCGCCGCCTCGTTGGTCTGCGGCGGCCCGTAGAGCCAGGGCATCAGCGTCAAGTCGTAGGCGGCGAGCACGGCATCCAGCGTCGCGCCGATCCGGCCGAGATCGGTCTCCTCGCCGGTGAACACCCGCCGCAGTTCGGGCACGCCGCGACGGTGCAGTGCGTGCAGGCCCCCGACCAGCCGCAGCACCAGCGCGTCGGCCACCGGCTCGCCCGGCCAGTCGAGCACGCGCCGCCCGGTTTCGCTCGCACGGGTGATCCCCTGCCCCAGCGCGGTACAGATGCGCGCGGTGATCGGCGCGTCCATCGCCGCGCAATAGCCGGACTGGATGGCAAAACTCTTGCGGTTCTCGGCTTCGGTCGCCATGCGCTTCCCCTTTGGCGCGTGTTGCGCCCATGCCCCGCCCCAAGTAAAGCCCCCCCACCCATGACCGAGCCGTTGATCCTAGCCGTGCCGAAAGGCCGGATTCTCGAAGAGGCGCTGCCGTTGCTGGCGGCCGTCGGCATCGTCCCCGAGGCCGCGTTTTCGGACAAGAACTCGCGCGCGCTGCGTTTTTCGACCAACAATCCCGCGATCGACCTGATCCGGGTGCGGGCGTTCGACGTGGCGACCTTCGTCGCGCACGGCGCAGCGCATCTGGGCATCGTCGGCTCCGACGTGCTCGCCGAGTTCGACTATTCGGAGCTCTATGCGCCCGTAGACCTCGGCATCGGCCATTGCCGAATCTCGGTCGCCGAGCCGGTGGCGCTGGCCGCGCAGGACGATCCGCGCGGCTGGAGCCATGTCCGCGTCGCGACCAAATATCCGCACATCACCCGCGCCCATTTCGAGGCGCGCGGCGTGCAGGCCGAATGCGTCAAGCTCAACGGCGCGATGGAACTGGCGCCGGTGCTGGGCCTCGCGCCGCGCATCGTAGACCTGGTCTCGTCGGGCCGCACGCTCCAGGAAAACGGCCTCGTCGAGGTCGAAGTCATCGCGCAGGTCACCAGCCGCCTGATCGTCAACCGCGCCGCGTTCAAGACGCGGGCGGGCGAAGTGGTGCCGCTGGTCGATGCGTTCCGAAAGGCCGTCGCATGATCCGCCTCGATTCCACCGCCGCCGACTTTGCCGACGCCTTCACCGCGCTGGTCAACGCCCGCCGCGAAGCCGATGACGATGTCGCGCGCAACGTCACCCACATCATCAAGCGCGTCCGCGACGAAGGCGATGTCGCGCTGCGCGACCTCACCCGGCTGTTCGACAAGCACGATCTCGATCGCTCGGGCTGGATGATCGACCGGGTCGACTGCCTCGCCGCCTATGAGGGCCTGACCCCGACCTTGCGCGACGCGCTCGAACTCGCCGCCGAACGGATCGCGGTGTACCATTCCAAGCAGCGCCCCGAAGATCGCGACGAAATCGATGCGCAGGGTATCCGCCTCGGCGCGCGCTGGACGCCGGTCGATGCGGCGGGCGTGTATGTGCCCGGCGGCCGTGCGGCCTATCCCAGCTCGGTGCTGATGAACGCCATCCCCGCCAAGGCCGCGGGCGTGCGCCGGCTGGTGATGGTCACCCCCACCCCGAACGGCGAGGTCAACCCGCTGGTCCTCGCCGCCGCGCATGTCGCCGGGGTGGACGAATTGTACCGCGTCGGCGGGGCGCAGGCGATCGCCGCGCTGGCCTATGGCACGGATACGATCGCGCCGGTCGACGTCGTCACCGGCCCCGGCAACGCCTGGGTGGCCGAGGCAAAGCGCCAGCTCTACGGCGTGGTCGGCATCGACATGGTCGCCGGCCCGTCCGAAATCGTCGTGGTGGCGGACGGCGCCAACGATCCCGAGTGGATCGCCGCCGACCTGCTCAGCCAGGCCGAGCACGACCCCACCAGCCAGTCGATCCTCTTCACCGACGACGCCGCGTTCGCCGACAAGGTCGCGGCGGCGGTCGACGCGCAGATCGCGACGCTCGCCACCGGCGCCACCGCGCGGACCAGCTGGGACGCGAACGGCGCGATCATCCTGGTGCCGAACCTGGTCGAGGCGATGCCGCTGGTCGATCGGCTCGCGCCCGAGCATCTCGAACTCGCCTGTGACGACGCCGAGGCGCTGTTCGACCTCGTCCGCCATGCCGGCTCGGTCTTTCTCGGCCGCTTCACGCCGGAAGCCGTCGGCGATTATGTCGCCGGCCCCAACCATGTGCTACCTACCGGGCGGCGCGCGCGCTTCGCTTCGGGCCTTTCGGTGCTCGATTTCATGAAGCGTACCTCTTTCCTGAGCCTGGATCCGTCCGGGCTCGCCGCGATCGGCCCCGCCGCGGTCGCGCTGGCGGAGGCCGAAGGGCTGCCGGCGCACGCGAAGTCGGTGGCGATCCGTTTGAAGTGAACAAGATTATGGCAAGTCCCCAAGCAAGATCCCGTTCCAAGGCGCGTGCTGCCGCCCGCCTTGCCGCCGTCCAGGCGCTGTACCAGCGTGAGATGGAGGGCACCTCGATCCCCGCGCTGCTCCACGAATTCCACGTGCACCGGCTGGGCGCGATCATCGAAGACGTCGAATATGCCGATGCCGACATCGCCTTTTTCGACGATATCGTCAGCGGCGCCGATGCGCGACGCCAGGAGATCGACGGGATCATCGCGGCCAAGCTTTCCACCGGCTGGACGCTGGACCGGCTCGACAAGCCGATGCGCCAGATCCTGCGCGCCGGCACCTATGAGCTGCTCGCCCGCCCCGACGTGCCGACCGCCGCGGTGATCAGCGAATATCTCGACGTGACCGATGCGTTCTACGATCGCCGCGAAAAGGGCTTTGTGAACGGCATCCTCGACGCGATCGCCAAGGAAGCCCGCGCCTGATGCGCGCGCCTGCCCCGTGCCGGGCGGGATGAACGAAGCCGCGTTCCTCGCATATCTGCGTCACCTGCCGCTCCACCCGGGTGCGCGCGGGTTGCGCGACGATACCGCCGTGCTCGGCGACCTCGTCATCACCCACGACGTGCTGGTGGAAGGCGTCCATTACCTCGCCACAGATCCGGCGGAGGACGTTGCGTGGAAGCTGCTGGCGGTCAACCTCTCCGACCTCGCCGCCAAGGGCGCAGTGCCGGAAGGGGTGCTGCTCGGCTATCCGCTGGCGGGCGACGACGCCTGGGACGCGGCGTTTCTGGCAGGGCTGGACGCGGCGCTGACCGCCTTTGCCTGCCCGCTGATCGGCGGCGATACCGTCAAGGCACCGGCGGGCGCCCCGCGCACCCTGTCGCTGACCGCACTCGGCCGCTCCTCCCGCGCGCCGGCGCGCAGCGGCGCACAGCCCGGCGACCTGCTCTACGTGACCGGCACCATCGGCGACGGCGGCGCCGGCCTGGCGGTGGCCCAGTCCGGTGACGGTCCCGCGACGCTGCTCGCGCGCTACCGGCGACCGACGCCGCGCCTTGCCGAAGGGCAAGCCCTCGCTCGCGGGGTCCATGCGATGATGGACGTATCCGACGGCCTGCTGATCGATGCCGTCCGCATGGCCGCGGCAAGCGATCTCGCGGTGACGATCGACCTCGCCGCCGTGCCGCTTTCCGCCGACTATCAGGCGGTGCTCGGGCGGGATCGCGCGGCGCGGCTCGCGGCGGCGACCGCGGGCGACGATTACGAGCTGCTCTTCGCCGCGCCCCCCGGGCTGCCGCTACCGCTCGCGGCGACGTGCCTCGGGTCGTTCAGCGTCGGCGAGGGCCTGACGCTCCATGACGCCGGCACCCCGTTGCCCCTGCCCGGCCGCCTCGGCTTCGAGCACGGCGCCTAGTCGAACAGCCCGTCCTGCGATCCTGCCGGCGGGTTGAGCCCGAGATGCTTCCACCCCGGCCCGTTCAGGCAGCGTCCGCGCGCCGTGCGGGCGATCAGGCCGAGCTGGATCAGATAGGGTTCGATTACCTCCTCGACCGTATCGCGCGGCTCGCTGAGTCCGGCGGCGAGCGTCTCCACCCCCACCGGGCCGCCGCGATAGACGTCGGCGATCATCATCAGATAGCGCCGGTCCATCGCATCGAGCCCGAGCCCGTCGACCTCGAGCCGGTTGAGCGCCGCATCCGCCACCTTGGCATGCACCACCGCCTCGCCGAACACATTGGCGAAATCGCGCACCCGCCGCAGCAGCCGCCCGGCGATGCGCGGCGTCCCCCGCGAGCGCCGCGCCACTTCGCGCGCGCCATCGGCGGAGATGCCCAGCCCGAGCAGCCCGGCAGCGCGCGTCACCACCCGCTCCAGTTCGTCCACCGTGTAGAATTGCAGCCGCACCGGGATGCCGAAGCGGTCGCGAAGCGGCGTTGTCAGCAGCCCCTGCCGCGTCGTCGCGCCGACCAGCGTGAAGCGCGGCAGATCGATCCGCACGCTGCGCGCCGAAGGCCCCTCGCCGATCATCAGATCGAGCGCGCGGTCCTCCATCGCCGGGTACAGCACCTCTTCCACCGCCGGATTGAGGCGGTGGATCTCGTCGATGAACAGCACGTCGCCGTCCTCGAGGTTGGTGAGCAGCGCCGCCAGATCGCCCGACTTGACGATCACCGGACCCGAAGTCGAGCGGAAGCCCACCCCCATCTCCCGCGCGATGATCTGCGCGAGTGTGGTCTTGCCGAGTCCCGGCGGGCCGAAGAACAGCACATGGTCCAGCGCATCGCCGCGCGCCTTGGCGGCATCGATGAACACGCGCAGATTCTCCCGCGCCGCCTTCTGCCCGACGAATTCGTCGAGCGACTTCGGCCGCAGCGCGGCGTCGACGTCTTCGGGCCGGCGGCCGGCGGTGAGGAGGCGGTCAGGGTCGGTCATGCGGTCCAGATCATTGTATAGCCGTCGCGCCCCAGCTGGTTGATCACGTCGAAGCGCGCGCGAAGATAGGCGAGCACCGCTTCCGGCACCGGCCCGGGCCGCAGTATCGAGACCTTGTCGAACGTGTCGAGATACGCGCGTGCGATCATGTCGCCGCCGAAATCATAGACGAGATAATTATAGTCCTGCTCCATCTGTCCGTCTTCGTCGCGGATCACGTCGCGCAGATGGAGGATGATGGGATCCTCGGCGCTCATGCCTCCCACCTGCGTACCCAGCGCAGAAACGGATCGGCGTCCTCGCCGTCCCCCATATCGGCGATGCGGCCGAGCATGTCCGCTGCCCGCGGCGGCACGGTCACGCCGAACGCGGTCTCCACCCATTGCCGCAGCGCCAGCGCGCGATCCCAGGGCGGTCCATCGAGATACTCGTTCTCGGCGTCGATCTCCGCCGGCAATTGGTCGAACTGCTCCGGCCAGCACAGTTCCTCATAGCCGATCGCCAGCAGCCGCAGGAAATCCACGGGGTCGGAGGCGAGGATCCCCAGCATCGTCGATCCGGATCCCGATCCCAGATGGACGATGTGCGACGCGCCGGCATCGTCGCGCCACAGCGCCGCGTAGGAACCGTCTCCGCCGGTGCGGAAAAAGGCCGCCAGCCGATCGCGCTCGGCCTGGGGCGCGGCGCTCAGCCATGCCTCGGCGTAGCCGGGATCGACGGGGGCCGTGTACATGCACCCGGCCTCGCTCTGCGTGTCGATCTGCGCATAGTCTCCGCCAGCGCGGAATGCGCGCACCAGGCCGTTCGCTTCCTGCCACGCAAAGAAGCGGGCCAGCACGTCGGGGACCGCAAGTCCCGGCGGGAAGGAGTCGATCATGCGCTGGGCAAAGCCGCTTTCGATCCCGTTCATCGCCTTGTCCTTTGTCGGCCGCGTGCCGCCGCTGGGGGCTGGCCAGCGCCCGGCGAGAGGGGCATCAGGTTGCGATGGTTGACCTGTACCTCGCCACCGCGGCTTCCGCAGATCTGCGCAGCGCGCTCGCCGAACGCTTCACCGTGCACGAGGGTGCGCCGCCGCCCGGCACGCGCGCGATCATCGGCGGCGGGCAGATGCAGCTCGGTGCCGGCCTGCTCGATCGCCTGCCCGCGCTGGAGATCGTCGCGATCAACGGCGTCGGCTATGACGGGCTGGACCTCGATGCGCTGCGTGCCCGCGGCATTCGGGTGACCACCACGCCCGACGTGCTGACCGAGGACGTGGCGGACCTCGCCATCGGGCTGCTGCTCGCGGTCTACCGCCGGATCGCCGCCAACGATGCGCTGGTGCGCAGCGGTGGCTGGAAGGCACCGCTCGGCCGCCGGGCGAGCGGGCGCCGGATCGGCATTTTCGGGTTGGGCAAGATCGGCACCGCCATCGCCGCGCGCGCCGCGCCGTTCGCCGGCGAAGTCCTCTACACCGCCCGCAGCGCCAAGCCGGCGCCGTGGCGCTATTTGCCCGACATCGCCGCGCTGGCCGAGGCGAGCGACATACTGATCCTCGCCGCGCCGGGCGGCGCCGAGACGGAGAAGATCGTCGATGCAGGCGTACTCGCACGACTCGGCAGCGAGGGGGTGCTGATCAACGTCGCGCGCGGCAGCCTGGTCGACGAGCCGGCGCTGATCGCGGCGCTGCAGCAGGGCACCATCGCCGGCGCCGGGCTCGACGTGTTCGCCGACGAACCGCACGTGCCGGAACCGCTGCGCGCGCTGGAGCAGGTGGTGCTCGCGCCGCATCAGGGCAGCGCCACGCAGGAAACGCGCTCGGCCATGGCGGCGCTGGTCCTTGCCAATCTCGACGCGCATTTCGCCGGCAAGGACCTGCCGACACCATTGCTCTAGGGGCACCCCACCCCTCATCCCAGCAACGTGCTCAGCACGTCGGGATGGAAGCCCCAGCCGGCAAAGCCGCACAGCCCCATGAACAGCCCGAACGCGCCGAACACCCACGCCACGCCAAGCAGCCAGCCGCTTTCCGCCAGCGCCGAGACGGCCGCCACCGAAATCGCCGTGGCGATCGCCGCGTCGCTGGCGTCGAACTGGTCGTCATGCACGTTGAGCGCATCGTACAGCGCCGCCTGCGCCTTGGCCTGCTCGGCGAGCTTCGGCGCCTCCACCTTGTACCTGGCGATGTCCGCATCCAGCCTGCCCAGCACCGGCGCGACCTTGGTCGGATCGCTCGCGACGGCGGCGATCTGCGCACGGCTGGTCTCGGCGAGATGCTGCTTGGTCTTCGTCGCCTGATATTCGTTCCACAGGTCGACCGAGCTCGATTGCGCCTGCTGCATCGCCTGGACGATGTTGCCGTCCTTGATGTTGCACAGGCCGGTCGCGACCGAGAGCACGACGACGGTAATCGCAACACGGCGATTGAGGCGCTTGTCCTTGGCTTCGGCGCTGACTTCGATTTCCATGGGCGTCCCTTACTTCGCCGCCTTGCGCAGCGCGAGGCGTACGAGCGCATCGAGCGTCGCCGCCGGGCCAAGTTCGTCGCTGGCGGCGTTCACCGCGGCGCTTGCCTCGGCCGGCCTGAACCCAAGATTGAGCATCGCCGAAACCGCATCCGCCGCCGCTCCCCCGCTCGGCGCCGCCGTGGCGCCGGTGCCGCCGAGCGCCAGCCCGCCGGCCTTGTCCTTCAGCTCGTTGACGATGCGCTGCGCGAGCTTCGGCCCCACCCCGTTCGCCCGCGCGATCGTCGCGGAGTCGGCGCGGGCGACGGCGGTGCGCAATTCCTCGGGCGCGAGGATCGAGAGGATCGCCAGCGCGACCTTCGCCCCCACGCCCTGCACGCTGGTCAGCAGCTTGAACCAGTCGCGCTCGTCGGCGGTGGCGAAGCCCATCAGCCGGATCGAATCCTCGCTGACCAGCATCTCGGTATGGATGGTGACCTGCTCGCCCACCGCGCCCAGCTTGTCGAGCGTCTTGGCCGAAGCGCCGACCAGATAGCCGACACCGTTCACGTCGATCACCGCATGATCGGCCCCGCTGGCAGCGAGCGCCCCGCGCAGATGTGCGATCATCGTGCCGCGATCCGTAAGGAAGTTGCAGTTCGCTTCAGCAGCATGGAGCGGGGGCGGCCGGCCGGGATCATGTCCGGTACATAAGCGGAACGCCCACCGCGAGGAAAGCGTTTTTCACCCGCTGGAGCGATTGCGCGGTCAGGGCCGCCAGCGCCAGCGCCAGTCACCATCGGTGCGGGTGTAGCAAACCCACACCAGCGCGATCGTCAGCGGCACGAGCAGCCACAGGAACAGCGGATGGCCATGCGTCGCGCGATTGCCGATCAGCGCGGCGAGCACGACATAGCCGAGCGTCACCAGCCAGCCCTGCCAGGTCGCCGGCGTTGCGCCGTAGCCGAACGCCTTGGGCCGGAACCAATAGCCCGGACGGATACGATCCTGCGTCATTCCGCATCTCCTTGGGAAGCCTTGGGCGGGCGGCCGCGCTTGGGCCGCACCGGATCGGCGAGCTTCACCCCGCGCCGCGCCAACGCCTCGCGCAGCAGGCACTCCACCTGCGCGTTGATGCTGCGCAGGTCGGTCGCAGCACTCCGCTCGATCGCCGCGTAGAGCGCGGGATCGAGCCGGAGGGGAAACGCCTTTTTCTGCGGGGGAACGCTCACGACATCGCCTTACTGGTAGAGCGAGCCGGCATTGACGACTGGCTGGGTGTCCCGCTCGCCGCACAGCACAACCATCAGGTTGGAGACCATCGCCGCGCGCCGCTCGTCGTCCAGCTCGACGACGTTCTTTGCCGAAAGCTGCTCCAGCGCCATTTCGACCATGCCCACTGCGCCTTCGACCAGCGTCTTGCGCGCCGCGACCACCGCCTGCGCCTGCTGCCGGCGCAGCATCGCCCCGGCGATCTCCTGCGCATAGGCCAGGTGCGTGAAGCCGCATTCGTCGACGGTGATGCCCGCCACCAGCAGCCGCTCGATCAGTTCGGCGCGCAGTTCGCCCCCGACCTGCGCGTGGTTGCCGCGCAGCGTCACTTCCTGATGCTCGAAATCGTCATACGGGTAGCGCGAGCCGATCGTACGCACCGCCGCTTCGATCTGGACGTTTACGAACGCCTTGTAGTCGTCCACGTCGAACAGCGCCTGCGCGGTGTCGGTCACCCGCCACACCACCTGCGCGGCCATCTCGATCGGGTTGCCGCGCAGATCGTTCACCTTGATCTTGTCCGAGATCATGTTGTTGGCGCGGACCGACACCTTGGTCTTGATCAGCCACGGCCAGGACCAGCGCAGGCCGGTGGTGCGATCGGTGCCGCGATAATCGCCGAACAGCAGGATCGCCGCCGCCTGGTTGGGCTGGAGCAGGTAGAATCCGCACAGGACGAACAGCAGCACCAGCGATGCCGCGACGATCCAGGCGACCACCAGCCAATCGGGCAGGCGCTCGATCTGGGTGAAGGCCAGCCCCCCCGCCACCAGCGAAGCCAATGCAATCAGCAGCATGCCATAGCCGCTGGTCGTGTGCGCGACCCGTTCGCTGCTCTGCCGCAACGCGGATGTTGCGCTCCGTACGTCCGTCATTTTTCCCTCCTGAATTATGATATCATATTTATATCGAATCAGGTGGGCCGACAAGCGGAATCGGCGGGCACGAAAAAGGCCGCCGGAGCCCTGCCCCGGCGACCCAGATCTCGGCGTTGCGCCCGTCGCTTAGTTCAGGACGAGGGTCACCGCGCGGCGGTTCTGCGCCCAGGCGGCTTCGTCCGAACCCGTCGCGATCGGGCGTTCCTTGCCATAGCTGATCGTGGTGATGCGATCGGCCGAGACGCCCTGCGCCGCGAGATAGTTCTTCGCGGCATTGGCGCGGCGGTCGCCCAGCGCGAGGTTGTACTCGCGGGTGCCGCGCTCGTCGCAATGGCCTTCCAGCGTGATGCGGACGTTCGGGTGCGCCACCAGCCACTTTGCCTGGCTGTCGAGGATGCCGCGAGATTCCTGATCGACGTCGAACTGGTCGAGCGCGAAGTGGATCGTGTCGCTCGTCACTTCCCGGCGGAACTGCTCGGAGAGCGGCGTCGCCTGGGTCGTCTCGCCATTGCCATAGGGCTGGGTCGGCGCGACCGGGGTTTCGGTCGGCGCGGGCGGCAGTTCCTTCGGCGGCTTCTTCGAGCAGGCTGCGGTGGCGACGAGCGCCACGCCGAGCATCAGGCTGGGGACGAGCTTGGTCATGATATCCTCCTTGTCACTGGTTGTCGCGCATGCCGCGCATTCGTTACGCTAGAGTTTCTACTTGGTGTCAGGGACGCACGGCGCCCCAATTTGGATCCGAACCATCGAGCGGCGTCGGCACTTTTCGTGTCGCGCGGCCGGTAAGGTCGACCGTCCACAGGTCCGGACGGCCCGAACCCTGGGCGGAACGGAAGAAGATGATCACGCGGCCATTGGGCGCCCAGCTCGGGCCTTCGTCGCCCCAGCTGTTGGTCAGCAGCTGCTCGCCGCCGCCCGAGGGGTTCATCACGCCGATGCGGAACGCGCCGCCGCCCATGCGGGTGAAGGCGATCTGGTCGCCACGCGGACTCCACGCCGGCGCCGCATAGCGCCCGCCGCCGAAGCTGATGCGGTGCTGGTTCGAGCCGTCCGCATTCATCACATAGAGCTGCTGGGTGCCGCCGCGATCGCTTTCGAACACGATCTTCGAGCCGTCGGGCGAATAGCTGCCGCCGGTATCGATGCCGGGCGAGTTGGTCAGCCGCTCGGGGCTGCCGCCGGTGGCCGGCACCCGGTAGATATCGGTGTTGGCACCGACCGACATCGAGAACAGCACATAGCGCGCATCCGGCGACCAGTGCGGCGCGAAGTTGAGCGCGAGGTTCGATACCAGCGTACGGTCCTGCCGCGAGTTCAGGTCGTAGACGTGGATCGACGGGCGATCGCGCTCGAAGCTCATATACAGGATCGCGTTGAGCTTGGGCGAGAGGCGCGGCGTCAGCGTGATCGACTGGCCGTTGGTGAGGAAGCGGTGGTTGGCACCGTCCTGGTCCATGATCGCCAGCTGCTTGCGGCGGCGGTTCTTGGGGCCGGTCTCCGCGATGTAGACGACCTGCGTGTCGAAATAGGGCCCTTCGCCGGTGAGCCGCGAGTAGATCGCGTCGGCGCATTTGTGGCCCGCTCGGCGCCAGTCGCCCGGCGACACCACGAAGCCCTGGCGGACCAGCTCGACCTTGGACAGCACGTCGTAGAGATAGCAGCCGACGGTGAGCGTGCCGTTCGAATTGGCGCGGACATAGCCCTGCACCAGCGACTGGGCGCCGGTGCCGCCCCAATAGTCATAGGCGGGCGCCGTCACTTCCGGGAAGCTGACAGTGCGCAGCTGCGCCGGCGGCACCGGCGTGAACAGGCCCGATCCGCGCAGATCGTTGGTGATGATGTCGGCGAGCTTCTGGCCCAGCACATCGGTGGAGCCGGCGGGCGTGTCGACCACGGCGGAGGTCGGCATGGTCGGGATCGCGATCGGCATCGGCGCAGAGATGCCGCCGACGATGTCGATCACCGGTTGGCCGGCACCCTGCTGGGCCGCCTGCGAAGCCTGGGCCTGCGCCTGCGGGCTGTTGGCGATCGGCGGCGGCGGTGTCGTCTGGGCGTGGGCCGTGCTCGCCAGGCAGAGCGTCGCGAGGGCCAGTGTCGGGAATTTCATCGCTTCATCCTCATCCAGGCAGCTTGTAGCTGAACGGCAGGCTCTTCCACCCGCCCGGAACAGCATAAAGGTTGGCAGGCAGCCCACGGATCGGCGTGCAGCCCTTGAAGGTGGCGACCGCCAGATCCTTCACCCGCTCCACATACCGACCATTGGTCGCATCGTTCCCCTGTACGCCGGTAATATCCGGATCGCCCGCCAGCGAGCCGTCGGCGTTGAAATTCAGCCGCACCAGCACGCGGATGCGCTCGGCGCCGGGCCCCGGGGTTACCTGGCGGTTGGCGCAGGGCTGGATCTGCCGCGCGATCAGGCTGCGGAACCCCGCCACTTCCTCGGCCGAGACCTTGCTGGCGGGGTTGTTGGTGGCAGTGCTGTTGGTCTTGTTGTTCGACTTGCCGAAATCGAGCCCGGCAAGGTTGCCGGTCGGCTTCACCGGCCGGCGCGCGCTGCCGGTCGCGGCACTTTGCGAGGCCGCGGTGCTGGGCTTGGCGGGCGTTGCCTTGGAGGGCGGGGACGGCTTGGCGGGCTGTGCAGGCTTGGCCGGCTGCGGCTTTTCTGCGGGCGCAGGCTTGGGCTTCGGTTGCGGCTTCTCCGCCGGCGCGGGCTTGGGCTGCGGCGGCTTGGGCTGCGGGGCCGGCTGCGGCTGCGGGGGCGCCGGTTGCGGCTTGGGCTGCGGCTGCGGCACCGGGGCGGGCGGCGGGGCGCTTTCGGGCTCCACCGGCGCTTCGACCGGAGACTTTTTCGCCGCCACTTCCTCGTGGCTCACCACCGGTGCGGCGTTTTCCAGTCCCACCTTTTCCGCCAGCGAAATCTCGATCGGAATCGCCTTGGGCGGCTCCTGCGGCGGCGTCTTCAACAGGCTGAGCGACAGCGCGGCGAACACCGCGGCATGCGCCGCGATGGAGACGCCGAGCCCGATCCGCTCGCTACGGTCGATGGTCTCGCTCACGTCAGCGCTGGTCGCTCGGTTCGGTGAGCAGCGACACGCGGTTGAGACCGGCCTGGTTGAGCTCGCCCATCACCCGCATCACCTTGCCATAGCCGAGCGCGGTATCGCCGCGCAGATAGATGGCGGCAGGCTTGCCGTCGGGGCCCTTCTTCGCCGCGATCGCTGCCAGCTTGGCGGGCAGTTCGGCATCGCCCACCGCATCGGTGTCGATGAACACCTGGCCCTTGTCGTCGATCGAGATCTGGACCGGCTTCTGTTCCTGGTCGAGCGCCTTGGCGCGGCTTTCGGGCAGGTTCACCTGCACGCCGGCGGTGAGCAACGGCGCGGTGATCATGAAGATGATCAGCAGCACCAGCATCACGTCGACCAGCGGCGTGACGTTGATTTCCGCCATCGGCGCGCGCTTGCCGCGGCCCTTGTTGGAGGGGAGATGCATGGCCATGGGCTCAGCCCTCCATCTCCAGGCGACGGCTCAGCGTCGCGTGGAACCCGTCGGCGAAGCGATTGAGCCGCGCCTCGACGCGGTTCACGGCATGGCTGTAGCGATTGTACGCGATTACCGCCGGGATGGCGGCGAACAGGCCGATCGCGGTGGCGAACAGCGCCTCCGCAATGCCCGGCGCGACGACGGCGAGCGACGAGCTCTGCGCCGCCGCAATGCCGGTGAAGCTGCGCATGATGCCCCAGACAGTGCCGAACAGGCCCACGAACGGCGCGACCGAGCCGACCGTGGCGAGGAAGTTCAGCCGATCCGAAAGGCGATCGATCTCCATCGCGACGGTGGCGCCCATCGCGGTCGCCAGGCGCTCGCGCGTGCCTTCGCGGTCGATCGACTTGCCGGCGGTGGAGCGGCGCCATTCGCTGACGCCGGCGGCGAACACGCGCGCGATCGGCTGGTCGCGGCCGGCGGCGCGGCGGTGGAACTCGTCGAAATCATCGGCCTCGCGATATTCGGTCTCGAAGCGCTGCATCTCCTTGCGCAGGCTGCTGACCTTGAGTGCAAAGCCGATAACGATCGTCCAGGTCCACAGGCTGGCGAGCAGCAGGCCGATCATCACCAGCTTCACGACAATGTCGGCCTGGAGGAACAGGTGGATCGGCGACAGGACGGCACCGGTTGTGACGGACGGCATGGACGCTTAACTCTCCTTCCACACGAGCGGTTCGAACACGGCCAGCCACTCGGCCGGCTGCCGCCGCGGGCGACCGCCGGGAGCGACGAACGCCACCTCCACGGTTGCCTGGGCGACTATGGTTTCGTCCCGCATGACTCGTTGCTGAATATCGACGACGGCGGCGCGCAATCGGGTCAGTCTGCTGACAACCACCAGCGTGTCGCCGAGTTTCGCCGGCGCGCGGTAGCGGATGTCGAGCCCGGCGACCGCATAGGCCCCGCCGCCCGCTTCGAACACCCCGCGCTGGTCGATGTCTGCGCAATCGAGCATGTCCGATCGGGCACGTTCCATGTAGCGCAGGTAATTGGCATGGTAGACGACACCGGTAAGATCGGTGTCCTCGAAATAGACGCGCAGCGCAAAGCGGTGCTCGCGGCCGTCGAACCGGCCGGCAGGGGCTTGATCGCTGCTGGTCATGGATTGGCCTCCTAGCGGAGGCGGTGCCGTAGCGGAACCCCAAAGGGGTGAGCTTTGGTCGGCGGGGATAGTCTCTTCTTTAGCCCTCCCCTTCAGGCGCACCGGGTCGGCGCTGCCCCCGGCAGCGCCTGAACAGCGCGGGGCGCTGTTCACCCGGTGCGGGGTTGGGGTGGGGCCGTGTCTCACCGAGACCAACAGAGGTTCTGGAATCCCTCCACCCCCAACCCCTCCTCCAAGGAGGAGGGGCTTAGAATGTGGTCAGAACAGCAGCCGCTGCGTCGACGATCCCCGCCCCACCGGCGCCCCGCCGCGACGACGGGCCAACTCGGTCTCCGCGGTGAACCGCACATCCTCGTCGCGATCGGTGAGGAAGCCGTCGAGAGAATCCTCGGAGATCTCGCTCCATTCCTTGCCGCGATCGGGGCCGTAGCGGACGCGCGGCAGCAGGCCCGGCTGGCTCGACCATTCGATCAGCTGGGCGACGCTCGCCTCGTTGAGCATGTCGCGCAGATGGTAGGCCGTCACATAAGCGTCCGGAAAGGCACGGTGTGCCGGCAGGCCGCGTTCGTGCTCCATCCCCTCGGGCCGGCGCCAGTAGCGCAGCATCTGGTTGGAAAAGCCCGGGCTGTCCGGCCACAGCCGCAGCGCGCATTTCCAGGTGCAGATCCAGTCCGCGCCGCGGGTGAGCGCGGGGGTGCAGAACTGCTCCTCGAAGCTTGCCCGGTGCGCCGCGAGCGCGACGCGACGCGGCCAGGGATCGAGAATCGGGCGCGCGACGTCGTGCCAGAACGGCGCGTCGGCGACGTCCTCGTCGCGGATATGGTGGATCGCCATGGTGAGCGGCGGGATGCCGCGCCCCGGATTGACCATCCGGTTTCCGCCCTCGCCCTGCAATTCCCAGCGGCCATCGGCGCCCAGCGCGACGTCCTGCCAGCCGATCTCGCAGACGGCATGGGCGGGTGGCTTATCGCCGGTGGTCTCTAGGTCGATGACGCGGATGATAGAGGGAGGTGGCGGAGCCATGGCCGCGATGTGGGGGTTTTTCGGGCGAAATGCCAGTCGAAAGCGATCACCCTCTTAAGCCCCTCCTCCTGGGAGGAGGGGTTGGGGGTGGAGGGATTCCAGAACGCCTGTCGGTCTCGGTGAGACACGGGCCCCCCCCAAAACCC
>Ga0307412_10001007_pt1 | contig 16106 bp, 14 predicted proteins | sample DK1Cmetagenome_3_FD_203823 | JGI IMG/M metagenome (GOLD analysis project Ga0307412, IMG submission 203823) | Maize rhizosphere microbial communities from greenhouse at UC Davis, California, United States - DK15-C-1 | ecosystem: Host-associated > Plants > Roots > Rhizosphere > Soil | place: USA...
CGCAAAGGCGCTGGAGGAAAGCCGCCTCGTGCAGGTGAGCGACCTCGACGAAGCGATGGCGGTCAGCAATCGCTACGCACCCGAGCACCTCATCATCCAGACCGCCGAGCCGCGCGTCTTGCTCGATTCCGTCGAATCGGCCGGTTCCGTCTTCCTCGGTGAATGGACGCCTGAATCCGTGGGCGACTACTGCAGCGGCAGCAACCACGTGTTGCCGACCTATGGCTATGCGCGCAGTTACAGCGGCGTCTCGGTGGCCAGCTTCCAGAAACAGGTCACCGTGCAGGAGGTGACCGCCGCGGGCCTGCGAGTCATCGGGCCTTGCGCGGCCACGCTGGCCGCCGCCGAACAACTCGAGGCGCACCGCCGCGCGGTCACCCTGCGCCTCGCCGCGATGGATGCCGCCGCATGAGCGTCCTCGACCTCGCCCGTGCCGACATCCGCGATCTGTCGCCCTATTCGAGCGCGCGCATGGAAGCGCAGGGCGGTACCGTCCTGCTCAACGCGAACGAGTCCTCACGCCCTCCGAACATCCCCGGTGGCGATGGACTGAACCGCTATCCGGACCCGCAGCCACGGGCGCTGGTGGACGCACTTGCCGATCTCTATGGCAGCGAACCGGACCGCCTGCTCGTGACGCGTGGCAGCGACGAGGCGATCGACCTGCTCGTGCGCGCCTTCTGCAGAGCGCGCGAGGATGCCGTCGTCGTCTCGCCGCCCACCTTCGGCATGTACGCGGTCTGCGCGCGCATCCAGGGCGCCGCCGTGATCGAAGCGCCACTCGAAGCGGCGGGTGAACTCGATGCCGACAAACTGCTTGCCGCCGTCACGCCGGCGACGAAGCTGGTCTTCGTCTGCAACCCCAACAATCCCACAGGCAATCTCGTGCGACGCGATGTGCTGGAACGCCTGGCCCGGGAACTCGACGGGCGTGCCGTGCTGGTGATCGACGAGGCCTATGCCGAGTTCAGCGGCGTGGCCAGCGCGACGTCGCTGATCGACAACCACGACAACGTGGCCGTGCTGCGCACCTTGTCCAAGGCCTGGTCCCTGGCCGGTGCGCGTGTCGGAGCGCTGGTGGCGCGCGCGGAAGTGATCGCCTTGTTGCGCCGGATCATCCCGCCGTACCCGTTGCCGTCGCCCTGCGTGGACGCGGCGCTGGGCGCGCTTTCGTACGAAGGCAGGCGTGTGCAGCGTCACCACCTGCAGGAAATCCTTGCGGAACGCGCGCGCATGTTCGCGGCGCTGTCGGCCATGCCAGGGGTTCGCGAGGTGTTGCCGTCGCATGCGAATTTCCTCGCCGTGCGTTTCGACGATGCCGCCGGCACTTACCGGCGCCTGCTCGCCGCCGGCATCGTCGTGCGCGACATCACGAGGTATCCGGGCCTCGGCGACGCGCTGCGCATCACCGTGGGTACGGGTAACGAGAACGATCGCGTGCTGGCGATCCTTCGTGCGGGGACCACCGCATGAGCCGGAAAATCCTCTTCGTCGACCGCGACGGCTGCCTCGTCGAGGAGCCGGCCGACGAGCAGATCGACAGTTTCGAAAAGCTGGCGCTGATGCCGGGCGTCATCGCCGCGTTGCAACGCATCGTCGGTGCGGGATACGAACTGGTGATGGTGACCAACCAGGATGGCCTGGGCACGCCAGCGTTTCCACAGGAAGCCTTCGATGGTCCGCACCAACTACTGCTGCGACTCCTGGCTTCACAAGGCATCACCTTCCGAGAACAGCTGATCGATCGAAGCCTTCCCCACGAACACCGCGACACACGCAAGCCCGCCACCGGCCTGGCCCGGCACTGGCTTGCCGACGACAGCTGGAGCCGCGCGCGATCGGCCATGGTGGGCGATCGCGACACCGACCTCGTGTTCGCGGCGAACATGGGCGTGCGTGGTTTCCTCGTCGGCGCGCGGGGGGCGAGTTGGGCCGAGGTGGCGCACGCCTTGCTCGATGCGCCGCGCACCGCCGAAGTGCTGCGCAAGACGAAGGAAACCTCGATCCGGGTCGCCGTCGACCTCGACCGTGTCGCCGACCCCGTCGTCCACACCGGGTTGGGCTTCTTCGACCACATGCTCGAACAGATCGGCAAGCATGGCGGCTTCGCGTTGGAGTTGCGGTGCGACGGCGATACCCATATCGACGAACACCACACCATCGAGGATTCGGCGCTGGCGCTCGGTCAGGCCCTGCGCCAGGCGCTCGGCGACAAGCGCGGCATCGGCCGCTACGGCTTCGCGTTGCCGATGGACGAGAGTGCCGCGCGTGCCGAGCTGGATCTTTCCGGCCGCCCGTACTTCGTCTTCGAAGGCGAGTTCCCGCGTGAGCGTGTCGGCGACGTGCCGACCGAACTCGTGCCGCATTTCTTCCGCTCGCTTTGCGAGACGCTCGGCGCGAACCTGCACCTCACCGTGCACGGGGAAAACGCGCACCACATGGTCGAAGGCTGCTTTAAGGTGGTCGCGCGCACGTTGCGCCAGGCGATCCGCCGCGAAGGCGAGGAACTGCCCAGCACGAAGGGGAGCCTGTGATGCGGGTGGTCCTAGTCGACGCCGGTGGCACCAATATCGGTTCGGTGCGTTACGCCTTGCAGCGGCTCGGCACCGATGCCGAACTGACCTCCAGTGCGTCGGCGATTCGCGCGGCGAGCCATGTGATCCTGCCGGGCGTGGGTGCGGCGGGACCCGGCATGCGCATGCTGCGCGAGGCCGGCCTGGTGGACGTGATGCGAGGGCTCACCCAGCCGGTGCTCGGCGTCTGCCTCGGCATGCAGCTGCTCTGTGAGCGCTCCGAGGAAGCGGATACCGAGTGCCTCGGCGTGGTTCCCGCCACGGTACGGCGTTTCGTCGATACGCCAGGCTTGCGGGTGCCGCACATGGGCTGGAACAGCCTGCACGTCACCACCGGTCATCCGCTCGTCGCGGGCCTGCGCGAAGGCGACACGGCCTACTTCGTGCACAGCTACGCCGTGCCCACCGGCGATTACACCCTCGTGGCGAGCGAGCACGGCATGCCCTTCGCGGCCGTCGTCGCCGCCGGCAACTTCATGGGCATGCAGTTCCACCCCGAACGTTCGGCGGGCGTGGGCGCGCAGCTCCTGCGGAACTTCCTTGCCCTATGACGCTTCCCATTCCCGCCATCGACCTGCGTGACGGCAAGGTCGTCCGCCTTTTCCAGGGCGATTACGCGCAGCAGACCACCTTCGCCTTCGAGCCCGAAGCGCTGGCCGCGCGTTACGCCGACGAAGGCGCCACGTGGTTGCACGTGGTCGACCTCGACGGTGCCCGTACCGGCCGTTTCGAAAACCTCGCGACCATCGCCGGCATCGCCTCGGCGGGGCGGTTGCGCGTGCAGGCCGGCGGCGGCATTCGCGATGAAGACGGCGTGCGCCGGCTGCTGGCGGCGGGAGCGCAGCGCGTGGTGGTCGGCAGCATGGCGATACGCGCGCCCGAGACGGTGGCGGCGTGGATAGGTCGCTACGGCGCCGATCGCATCGTGCTGGCGCTGGACACGCGCTTCCGCGACGGTACATGGACCTTGCCGAGCGCCGGCTGGACAGCCGACGAGACGCGTACGCTGGATGAGCTCGTGCCCTGGTACGAAGCCGCCGGCGCACGCCATGTCCTTTGCACCGACATCGACCGCGACGGCACGATGACCGGCCCGAACACCGCGTTGTATCGCCACCTCGCCGTGTTGGCGCCGTCGCTGGACGTGCAGGCCTCGGGCGGTGTGCGTTCGCTCGACGACGTCGCCGGCCTCGCGCTGCGAGGCGTCGCGGGCATCATCCTAGGCCGTGCCTTGCTGGAAGGCGCTTTCGCGCTACCCGACGCGTTCGTCGTCGCAGAGAAGGCGAACGCATCATGCTGAATCGTCGCATCGTTCCCTGTCTCGACGTGCGTGACGGCCAGGTGGTGAAAGGCGTGCGTTTCTGCGACCACGTGGTGGTCGGCGAGATCGTCGAGCTGGCCCTGCGTTACCGCGACGAAGGGGCCGACGAACTGGTGTTCTACGACATCACCGCCAGTCCGGAAGGCCGCCGGGTCGACCGCGATTGGGTCGAGCGCGTGGCGCGGGAAATCGATATCCCGTTCTGCGTGGCCGGTGGCATCCGCAGCGTCGAGGATGCGCGCGAGGTATTGCACGCGGGTGCGGACAAGATATCCATCAATTCACCTGCACTCGAGCGGCCGGCCCTGGTCGGCGAGATCGCCGACGCGTTCGGCGTGCAGTGTGTCGTCGTCGGCGTCGACAGCTTGCGTGACGACGATGGCGAATGGCGCGTGCGGCAGTACACGGGTGATCCTTCGCGCACGCGGGCCTTGCGCAAGCGCACCCTGGACTGGATCGAGGAAGTGCAACGGTTGGGCGCGGGCGAGATCGTGCTCAACTGCATGGGCACCGACGGCGTCCGTCGCGGCTACGACATCGAGCAGTTGAAGGCGGCGCGGGCGATCAGCCATGTGCCGCTGGTCGCCTCCGGCGGCGCGGGCACGCCGGCGCACTTTACCGAGGTGTTCCGTGACGCGGACGTCGATGCGGCGCTCGCGGCGAGCGTGTTCCACTCGGGCGATATCGGCATTCCCGCGCTCAAGCGCGACTTGCGTGCGCAAGGCATCGAGGTGAGGCTATGAGCGAGACGGTTCCCGATTTCACCAAGGGCGGCGGCCTGCTCCCGGCGATCGTGCAGCATGCGCGTACGGGCGAGGTGCTGATGCTGGGCTACATGGACGAGGCCGCGCTGGCGAAGACCCGGGAGCTCGGCCAGGTCACCTTCTTCAGTCGAAGCAAGCAGCGCTTGTGGACCAAGGGTGAAACCTCGGGCGATACGCTGGCCCTGGTCGATGCACGACTCGATTGCGACGCCGACACGATTCTCGTGCGCGCCTTGCCCGCCGGGCCCACGTGCCATACCGGCACGACGAGCTGCTTTGGCGACGACGTCGCGCCGCCCCTGGGATTCCTTGCGGAACTGGATGCGCTGGTCGCGTCGCGACACGCGGAACGGCCACAAGGCAGCTACACGACGACGTTGTTCGAAGGCGGCATCCGCCGCATGGCGCAGAAAGTCGGGGAGGAGGGTGTCGAGACGGCGCTCGCCGCGATCGCCGAGGACGACGATGCGCTGATCGGCGAAGCCGCCGATCTTGTGTTCCATCTCATGGTGGTCTTGCGTGCGCGTGGCATCGGCTTCGACGCCGTGGTCGCGAAGCTGGCTTCGCGGCACGCGAAATAAAGGTTCTTCACGCGTTTGCCGCACCCGGGTGCGGGGATTCACACGGAACGGCTCTGCCCCCGTGCTTCCCCGTACTTCCGCGAAGCAAAATGAAGCGGTCGCGCTAGGCGACCGCAGGCTTCCGCTTAGCGGTTGCCGCTCCGGTTGCCGCCACCACCGCCACGGTTTCCACCGCCACCGCCGCCACCCGGACGACCGCCACGGTTGCCACCCGGACGCGGACCGCCGCCGGCACGATTGCCGCCACCCTGGCCGCCACCGCCCGTGCGATTGCCGCCACCGGCGGGACCGCGGCCACGATTGCCGCCGCCATCGAAACGAGCGCCCGCCGGCGCACGGTTGCCGTCGGAACGGCCCGGACCTGCCGCGCGGTTGCCTTCGGCACGGCCCTGGCCCATGGGCCGGTTGCCGCCAGCGGCATTGCCCGGACGTCCACCCGGACGCGGACCGCGGTTGCCCGTGGCGTTACCGGTTGCATTGCCGCCACCGGTACGGCTGTCGCCCGCGAACCACGTGCGGATCGACGGAAGTTCCTGGCCCGGCGCGACGCGTCGCGACTTGCGCTGGCCACCGGGACCGCCGGCGGCACCGCCGCGCTCGGGACGCGCGACATTTCCGTTGACCTCGCGACGCGGAGCGCCCGCCTGGCCGCCGCGACCTCCACGGCCGCCGGCACCGCCACGTCCACCGCGCGGGTTGTCGTCGCGCAGGCGATCGAAGGCGGTGAGTTCACGCGCTTCGTCGTGACGTGCCGAACTCCACGCACCCGTGGTGCGGGTATCCGGCTTGTACTCGGTGATATGACGCGGGGCGCGGCGCTGGTGCACCACGGCGCTCAGCGTCAGCACCGGAGCCGGGGCGCCGAGGCCCGCGCGCTCGCGCAGTTCCTTGATCGCGGTGTCGTCCAGCGATTCGCAATCGCCACGGCGCAGCGCGCGCGGCAGTTCGACCGTGCCGTAGCGAATGCGCTTCAGGCGGCTGACCAGGAAACCCTGCGAATCCCACAGGCGACGGACTTCGCGATTGCGACCCTCGCGGATGGTGACGCGGAACCAGCTATGGCTTCCGCCACGGCTGATGGTGGCGATCTCGTCGAAGCGGGCGGGGCCGTCTTCCAGTTCCACGCCGGCCTTGAGCCGCTCGATGACCTCGTCGGGCACCTCGCCGTGCACGCGGCAGAGGTATTCACGCTCCAGGCCGCTCTTCGGGTGCATCAGCGCGTTGGCGAGTTCGCCATCGGTGGTGAGCAGGAGCAGGCCGGTGGTGTTGATGTCGAGGCGGCCCACGGCGACCCAGCGGGCGCCGCGCAGGCGCGGCAGCTGTTCGAACACGGTGGGGCGGCCTTCGGTGTCCTCGCGCGTGGTCACCACGCCTTCGGGCTTGTGGTAGACCAGCACTTCGGCGTCGTTGCGGTTGTCGGTGGCGACGACGAACTGCTTGCCGTCGAGCACCACGCGGTCGCCGGCGTGGACGCTGGAGCCGATCGTGGCGACCGTGCCGTTGACCTCGACTTCGCCGGCCTGGATGCGTTGTTCGAGCATCCGGCGCGAGCCGAGTCCGGCGTTGGCGAGGACCTTGTGCAGGCGCTCCTCGAGTTGTTGGTTGCTGTCGGCGGGGTTGTCGCCGCCGCGCTTAAGGGTGAGCAGGGATCGCTGTGGCGCGTTCATGCGCGTGACTCCTCGGTATCTTTCTCGGCGTCGTCGTCTTCGGCGTCGCCTACGGGGTTCTCTGCCTCGTCGGCAGTGGGGGAAGCCGCGGCGACGTCGTCGCCGGCAGGCAGCTGGTTCGCGACCTCGATCTCGTCGCCCTCGATGGGCGCGGTCTCGGTAGCGGTATTCGTATCGTCCGGTATCGCGGCGTGGGCGGACGCGGGTATCGCGTCACCCTCGAAGCGCATCTGCGGATTGAGTTCCTCGAGGTCGCGGATCTCGGAGAGGGGGGGCAGGGCGTCCAGCGACTTGAGGTTGAAGTAGTCGAGGAAGCCGCGCGTGGTGCCGAACAGGGCGGGTTTTCCCGGAACGTCGCGATGGCCGACGACGCGGATCCATTCGCGTTCCTCGAGCGTCTTGATGATGTTCGAGGAGACCACGACGCCGCGGATCTGTTCGATCTCCGGACGGGTGATCGGCTGGCGGTAGGCGATCAGGGCCAGTGTCTCGAGCAGGGCGCGCGAATAGCGACTGGGTTTTTCCGCCCACATCCGCGAGACCCAGGGATGCACGTCGCGACGGACCTGGTAGCGCCAGCCGGAAGCGACCTCGACCAGTTCCACGCCGCGTCCTTCGCAATCCCCGGCAAGCGACGCCAGGGCGGCCGTGAGTTCCTCCGTGCCGACGTCTTCTTCCTCGCCGAAAATCGCCTTCAACTGCGCGATCGTCATCGGCTGGGTCGACGCCAGGAGCGCCGCTTCCACGATGGGTTTGAGTTGTTCGGGTTGCATAGGCCTTGGGATGTACCGCGCCTTTCACGCGCGGATGGGTTCGTGCACGGGAGCGGCCGCTCGTGCGACGCCCCCCGGTTCGTGGCCCTTTGGAGGGCCGTCAGGCGAGCGCTTCCTCGGGCTCGGCCTCCATCTGTACCTTCGTCTTCAGGTAGATCGGCCCGAGGGCTTCTTCCTGGACGATTTCCACGAGCATTTCCTTGGCGAGTTCCAGCATGGCGAGGAAGGTGACCACGACGCCCAGCCGTCCCTCGTTGATGTCGAACAATGTTTCGAAGCGGTGGAAGCCGCCACCCTCGCTGAGGGTCTGGAGCAGGTCGCCCATGCGCTGGCGCACACTGAGCGGTTCGCGCTGGATCGCATGGTGCGTGAACAGATCGGCGCGGGTGAGCACGTCCTTGAGCGCGAGCAGGAGCTCCTTGAGGTCCAGCGGTGGCGGCACGCGTACCACGTTGTGCTCGCCGACGAAGGCGTGGACCACGGTGGTGTCGCGTTCCAGGCGCGGCAGCTCGTCGATATCCGCCGCGGCCCGCTTGAAGCGTTCGTACTCCTGCAGGCGACGGACGAGCTCGGCGCGAGGGTCCTCCTCGACGCCTTCCTCGGCCGGGGGCCGCGGCAGCAACAACCTGGACTTGATCTCCGCGAGGATCGCGGCCATCAGCAGGTATTCCGCCGCGAGCTCCAGTCGCATCACCTCGCGCATCATGTCGATGTAGTCCATGTACTGCCGGGTGATCTCGGCCACGGGGATGTCGAGGATGTCGAGGTTTTGCCGGCGGATCAGGTACAGCAACAGGTCCAGTGGACCTTCGAACGATTCGAGGATGACTTCGAGCGCGTCCGGCGGGATGTACAGGTCCTGGGGCATTTGCAGCACCGGTTGCCCGCGCACGAGCGCGAGAGGCATTTCCTGCTGCTGCGGGATGCCCGCGAAGGCACCCTGGGTTTTTTCGACCACCTGGACTTCGGTTGTCTCGTTAGTCATCGGCACACGTCAGAAGGGTCGCGAGTGCGACCGGGAACGCAACAATCGATGCCGTCCGGCGGCTGCACCGCCACCTCGCCCGGCTTGCCACGCATAGTCGCCGACGAGCGAAGGGCAAGGCCGCTGGACACCCCAGGAGGGTCACCGTCTGTGAAGGAACGTCGGGAGCAGAGCGCGGCCGGTCCCTGGATCACGGACCGGTGAGGGCGCGACGCCCGAATAAGTTCACCCGATTGAGATACAGGGTATCGCCTGTGCCCGCCCAAGTCCAGCGGGCAGGCAGCCGGTCGCTACGACGTTGCGGCACAATAGGCGCCATGCAGCCGGGCCAGCGCGCGATCATCCACGTCGACATGGACGCTTTCTACGCGTCCGTGGAGGAATTGGACGACCCGTCCCTGGTGGGGAAACCCGTCATCGTGGCCGGGCTGGGCCGGCGCGGCGTGGTGTCCACGGCCAATTACGAGGCGCGCAAGTACGGCGTGCGCTCGGCCATGGCCACCTCGGAGGCCCGCCGGCGCTGCCCTGGCGGCGTCTATATCTTCCCCCGCCACGCGCGCTACCAGGAAATCTCGAACGTGGTCTTCGGGGTATTCGCCGAGGTCACGCCCATGATCGAAGGGCTGTCGCTCGACGAGGCTTTCCTCGACGTCACGGGCAGCCTTCGCCTTTTTTCCTCGATCGAGGCCATCGGCCGCCGGGTGAAGGAGACCATCCGCGAGCGCACGGGGCTGAACGCCTCCGTGGGCATGGCGCATAACAAGCTCCTCGCCAAGCTGGCCAGCGAGTTGTCCAAGCCGAACGGCTTCCTGCGCATCGCGCCGGACGAGGTGCGTGGCTACCTCGATCCGCTGCCCGTCGGTCGCATGTGGACAGTCGGGAAGGTGGCCGAGGAGTCCCTGCAGAAGGTCGGCATACGCACCATCGGCGACCTGGTCCGGGCCGACGCCTGGCGGCTGAACAAGGCGGTGGGGGAGCGCCACGCCGCCCAGCTGCGAGAGCTCTGCCGCGGCGAGGATCGCCGGCCGGTGGTCACCGACGCGCCCGAGGTCTCCATCGGTTCCGAGTGGACCTTCGAGTACGACGTCGAGGAGCTGCCCATCGCCGAGGCCTGGCTGTTGCGCCAATGTGAGCGAGTGGGCGCGCGGGCAAGGGCGCGTGGACTCGACGCACGTACGGTGTCGGTGAAATTGCGTGAACCGCCCTTCCTGACTCATAGCCGGCAGGCACAATTGCCCGTTCCCGGCAACGCGACGGCCGATATCCATGCCGTGGCACGACGCTTGCTTCAGGTTTGGTGGAGCCAGCACCCCCGGCCACGGCTTCGCCTGCTTGGCGTGACGCTGTCGGGTTTCGATGCCCGGCACGGCGACGAGCAGCAGGACATGTTCGCGGCGCCGGCGCCGGACAAGCGTTCTGACGGTGTGCAGGACCTGATCAATGGGCGCTTCGGCGCCGGGGCCCTGGTTCGCGCGGGAGTGCTCAAGACCCGCGGCAGCGAGTGAGTGCGGCAGGATGGCGGATGGAACCTCGTACTGCGCTAATGTGTCCGTTTGTGACACGGAACGTAAGTGAACGAGGTGCGGTCATGTCGGTCGCCACGGACAAGGACGCAATATCGGGATGGGTGGAGAAGCTGATGTCGGATGACAAGGAAGATTCGCATACGCGCTATCGCCATGCGCGCATGAGGGTACAGACCGCGGTACTGATGAGCCGCGGCGGCGAGGCGCACCCGACGGACCTGGTCGACATCTCGGCCACGGGCGCGCTCCTGCGCCGTCCGCCCGGCTGGCGCGGTGAGCCGGGGCAGACCTGGATACTGGACATGATCTTCGGCCACGACCTGCACATCCACCTGGAAGCATCGGTGGCCCGCGTATCCGCGCGGCAGATCGGCATGGAATACACCCTCATCCCTGAGGACAAGCAGGCCTCGCTCTGGGAGTTGCTAGGCGGCTACGCGGACACGCTCGAGGCCTGGCAGGACGACTGACATCCGGGGTGCGGTAACCATCCCGATTGGAACCGCCCTGGTGGGAGCCGACCTTGTCGGCGATCCCGCGGCAGCGGGCCAGGTTGCGGCAAGCACCCATCGCCGCTGAAGCGGCTCCCACAAGAGCCGGCTTCCCAAGAGGTTCGGCTTCTACCTCAAGCAGCGGTCGGGCGGGTCTTCTTTCGTTCCTCGTCGCGAAGCTCGCGGCGGAGGATCTTGCCGACGTTGGTCTTGGGCAGGGCATCGCGGAACTCGATCTGCTTCGGGCGCTTGTAGCCGGTGAGGTTCTCCCGGCAGTACTCCTTCAGCGCCTCCACGGTCAGCGAGGGATCCTTGCGCACGACGAACAGCTTCACCACCTCGCCCGAATGCTCGTCGTCGATACCGACCGCCGCGACCTCGCCCACGCCCGGGTGGCGCATGACGATATCCTCGATTTCGTTCGGGTACACGTTGAAGCCGGAGACCAGGATCATGTCCTTCTTGCGGTCGACGATGAAGGCCTGGCCGGTCTCGTCCATGCGCGCGATGTCGCCGGTGCGCAGCCAGCCATCCGCATCGAGCACCTTGGCCGTTTCCTCCGGCTGTTGCCAGTAGCCCTTCATCACCTGCGGACCGCGAATGCAGAGTTCACCGACTTCGCCAATCGGAAGGACCTTGCCATCCTCGTCGCGGATCTGTGCATCGGTATCCGGGATGGGATAGCCGATCGAGCCGGTGTAGTCCTTGATGTCGACGCGATTGGCGAAGGCGACGGGCGAGGTCTCGGTCAGGCCATAGCCCTCGATGATGGGATGGCCGGTGACCTTCTTCCAGCGTTCGGCGACGGCGCGTTGCAGTGCCATGCCGCCAGCCATGGAGAGGTGCAGGTGCGAGAAATCGACCTGGTCGAAGCCGGGGGTGTTCAGCAGTCCGTTGAACAGCGTGTTGACGCCGGTGATGGCCGTGAACTTCGTCTTTTGCAACTCCTTCACGAAGCCACGCATATCGCGCGGATTGGTGATGAGGTAGTTGAGGCCACCGAGGCTGGTGAAGATGAGGCAATTCACCGTCAGCGAGAAGATGTGGTACAGCGGCAGCGCCGTGATGACCGTTTCCTCGCCCAGCGTGGCGTGGCCGGCGACCCACGGGCGGGTCTGCAGCATGTTCGCGACCATGTTGCGATGGGTGAGCATCGCGCCCTTCGCCACGCCGGTGGTGCCACCGGTGTATTGCAGGAAGGCGATGTCGTCGTGGCCGATTTCCACCGTGGGCAACGGGTGCGCCTTGCCACGGGCGAGCGCGTCGCGGAAACGCACGGCCTGCGGCAGCTTGAACGGAGGCACTTCCTTGCGCAGGGTCTTCACCACGAAGTTGATGATGTTGCCCTTCGGGAAGCCGACCATGTCGCCGACGGCGGTGGTGATGACATGGCGTACCTGGGTGCCTTCCACGGCCTGTTGCGCCGTGGCGGCGAAGTTGTCCAGGACCACCAGCGCCTGCGCACCCGAGTCTTCCAGTTGGTGATGCAGTTCGCGCGCCGTGTACAGCGGATTCGTGTTTACTACGGTGAGGCCGAGGCGTAGCGCGCCGAACAGGGCGATCGGGTACTGCAGCAGGTTCGGCAGCATGATCGCCAGGCGGTCGCCCTTCTTCAGGCCGAGTTCGCCGGAGAGGTAGCCCGCGAAGGCGCGCGAGAGTTCGTCGACCTGGCCGTAGGTCAGGACCTTGCCGAAGTTCGCGAACGCCGGGCGGTCACGAAATTTCTTAAAGGAGTCTTCGAAGACGGCCGCCACGGAGCGGTACGCGTTGACGTCGATGTCGGCGGGAATGCCGGCCGGGTAGTGGTCGAGCCACGGACGCTCAATGCTCATGAATCGGACGAACTCCAGGAAGTGACGGATGCACGGCGCATCGTCATAAGGCCGTGGCATTGGAGCATACGCCCGCGTATAGCGGCAAGCCGCATTGCAGCGCGTTTACATGGGGAGAAAGCACGATGTGGAAAGCGGGAACGTTGCTGGTCGTCCTCGCACTGGCGGGTGTCGCCGGTTGCCGGCATGCGCCGGACGAGGAGCAGGTGCGCTCGGCGATAACGGCTGCCTCGGTAGGTGCGGAAGCGGGCAAGGCGGGGGATACCGTCGCTGCGTTGACGGATGACTTCGACGGCAACGCGGGACAACTCGACCGCACGTCGCTGGCGAACCTCGTCCGGGTCTACGCGCTGCGCGGGCAGAAGGTCCACGTGCTGATGGGCCCGACGGAAGTCGAGAAACGTGGCGAGCGGCTGGTGGCGACGTTCACCGTCACCCTGACCGCCGGGGTGGGCGTCTTGCCGGATAACGCCGGGGCTTACGTGGTGGAGACGGGCTGGCGCAAGGAAGGGCGCGAGTGGCGGTGTTTCACGGCGAGCTGGAAGCGCGCGTTGTAACCGTATCGCCGACAGGGTCGGCTCCCCACCAGGCCTCGCGAATCGCCGACATAGTCGGCTCCCACAAGGTGCGAAACCCCGTGTGGGAGCCGGCTATGCCGGCGATGCTTCTTAGGCTGCCTTCGCCAGCTGGCGAAGCACGTACTGCAGGATGCCGCCGTGGCGGAAGAACTCGCGCTCCTTCGGGGTCAGCAACAGCACCTTCACGGTGAACTCCTTGACCGAACCATCCGGACGCGTCGCCTTGACCGTCGCCGTCTTCGATTCGCCGCCATTCAGGCCAGTGATGTCGAACACTTCGTCGCCCTTCAGGCCGAGCGTCTGCGCGTTCTCGCCGTCCTGGAACTGGCAGGGCAGCACGCCCATGCCGACCAGGTTCGAGCGGTGGATGCGCTCGAAGCTCTCGGTGATCACCGCCTTGACGCCCAGCAGCAAGGTGCCCTTGGCGGCCCAGTCACGCGACGAGCCCGTGCCGTATTCCTTGCCGGCGAGGACGACCAGCGGGGTGCCGTCGGCCTTGTACTTCATGGCGGCGTCGTAGATCGCCATTTCTTCGCCGGTCGGGATGTACTTCGTGTAACCACCCTCGACACCATCGAGCATCAGGTTCTTGATGCGGATGTTGGCGAAGGTGCCGCGCACCATCACGTCGTCGTTGCCGCGACGCGAACCGTAGGAGTTGAAGTCCTTCGGCTCCACGCCCTTGGAGATCAGGAAGCGGCCCGCCGGGCTGTCCTTCTTGATCGAGCCGGCCGGCGAGATGTGGTCGGTGGTGATCGAGTCGCCGAAGATGCCCATGGCGCGCGCGCCGTGGATGTCCTCGATGGTGCCGGCCTCGGCGGTCATGCCGTCGAAGTAAGGCGGGTTCTTGATGTAGGTGGAATCGTCCCAGGCGTAGGTCTTGCCATCCGGCGAGGCGATGGCGTTCCAGCGGCTGTCGCCCTTGAAGACGTCGGCGTAGCTGTCCTTGAACATCTGCGGGCTGATCGCGCCGGCGATGGCGTCGGAGACTTCCTGGTTGCTCGGCCAGATGTCCTTGAGGTAGACGGGCTTGCCGTCGCTGCCGATGCCGATCGCGTCCTTGGTCAGGTCGATGTTCAGCGTGCCGGCCAGCGCGTAGGCGACGACCAGCGGCGGCGAGGCCAGGTAGTTCATCTTCACTTCGGGATGCACGCGGCCCTCGAAGTTGCGGTTGCCCGAGAGCACCGAGGCCACGGCGAGGTCGCCATCGGCGATGCCCTTGCTGATCTCGACCGGCAGCGGACCGGAGTTGCCGATGCAGGTGGTGCAGCCGTAGCCGACCACGTAGAAGCCCACCTTCTCGAGTTCCTCGAGGAGGCCGGTCTTCTTCAGGTATTCGGTGACGACCAGCGAGCCCGGTCCGAGCGAGGGCTTCACCCACGGCTGCGAGGTGAGGCCACGCGCGGCGGCCTTCTTCGCCACCAGGCCGGCGGCGAGCATCACGGCGGGGTTGGAGGTGTTCGTGCACGAGGTGATCGCGGCGATCACGACCGAACCGTCGTTGATGCGGAAGGACTTGCCGTTCTTCTCCACGAGCACGCCTTCACCATCGACGGCGTTGGCTTCGTTGCCGACGGCGGTGCCGCCGCCTTCATTGTTGAAGCGGGCCACGTCGCCGTTCTTCGGCTTGCGGTTCGCGGTGAGCGGACCGACGGCATCGAGGAAGCTGCCCTTGACCGATTCCAGGAGCACGCGGTCCTGCGGACGCTTCGGGCCGGCCAGCGACGGACGCACGTCGGCGAGGTCGAGTTCGAGCGTGGTGGTGAACTCGGCTTCCGGCGTGTTCGCGTCGTGCCACAGGCCCTGGGCCTTGGCGTAGGTCTCGACCAGGGCGATCAGCGCCTCGTCGCGGCCGGACAGGCGCATGTAGTTCAGCGCTTCCTGGTCGATCGGGAAGATGCCGCAGGTGGCGCCGTATTCGGGGGCCATGTTGGCGATCGTGGCGCGATCGGCCAGCGGCAGGTTCTGCAGGCCGGGGCCGAAGAACTCGACGAACTTGCCGACGACGCCGAGCTTGCGCAGCATCTGGGTGACGGTGAGCACGAGGTCGGTGGCGGTGACGCCTTCCGACAACTTGCCCTTCAGGCGGAAACCGACGACCTGCGGGATCAGCATGGACGACGGCTGGCCGAGCATCGCGGCCTCGGCCTCGATGCCGCCCACGCCCCAGCCCAGCACGCCGAGGCCGTTGATCATCGTGGTGTGCGAGTCGGTGCCGAAAACGGTATCCGGATAGGCGAACGACTCACCGTCCACTTCGCTGGTGAAGACGACGCGGGCGAGGTTCTCCAGGTTCACCTGGTGGACGATGCCGGTGCGCGGCGGCACGACCTTGAAGTTGTTGAAGGCCTTCTGGCCCCAGCGCAGGAAGGAGTAGCGCTCCTGGTTGCGCTCGAATTCGATGGCGACGTTCTGCTCGAGCGAGCTTTCCGTGCCGAACGTGTCGACCTGCACCGAGTGGTCGATGACCAGTTCGGCCGGCGCCAGCGGATTGATCTTGTCGGGGTCGCCGCCCAGCTTGGTCACGGCATCGCGCATGGCGGCCAGGTCGACCACGCAGGGCACGCCGGTGAAATCCTGCAGCACCACGCGGGCGGGCATGAAGGAGATCTCGGTGTCCGGCTCGGCCTTGGCGTCCCACTTGGCCACGGCCTCGATTTCCTTGGCGGTGACGTTCACGCCGTCTTCCTGGCGGAGCAGGTTCTCCAGCAGGATCTTCATGGAGTAGGGCAGGCGCTTGATGTCGAACGTGTTGCCGAACTTTGCCAGGCTGGCGATGGTGTGGCGCTTGCCGTTGACTTCGATACTGTCTCGGACTGAGAACGAGTCTTTCATGCTGTACTCCTGGCGTGACGTTCTTTAGCTGGGGAGGCCTGGCGGACCCTTGCGGACCGCCAAAGGCGTCGATTATCGCGCAGTCTGCCGCTGGTGTGCGACCGCCGTGAGACCGGCCTCCGGCTAGAATGGTCGTTCGGTAGCGCAGGCCGCGCGAAATCTGGGCGGCGGAAGGATGAG
>Ga0307412_10001009_pt1 | contig 16100 bp, 12 predicted proteins | sample DK1Cmetagenome_3_FD_203823 | JGI IMG/M metagenome (GOLD analysis project Ga0307412, IMG submission 203823) | Maize rhizosphere microbial communities from greenhouse at UC Davis, California, United States - DK15-C-1 | ecosystem: Host-associated > Plants > Roots > Rhizosphere > Soil | place: USA...
GCGCCATCAGCTGGTAGGCAAGGATGCCCCACGGCATGCCGAGCGCGGCGGCGGGCGCGTAGAGCAGGAACAGCCCGACAGGCTTGCGGTCCCAGATGTCGACGAAGGGCAGCGCGCCGTGCAGCATCCGCTGGGCGGTGACCCAGTAGAATTGCTCGTCCACCGCCACCACCGGATCGCCGAAGGTGACGGCGCGGACCGCCACGGCGGTGACGAGCAGCACCAGCCAGCGCGGCAGTGCCGCCGCGGCTGCACCCAGCCCGGCTTTAGGCTCGGCAATGCCAAGCGTTGCGATGCGCGTCGCCATCAGCTGGCGGCGCCGCTCTCGACGGGGCGGTGTGCCGCATGGCTGCGGCAGAGCGACCGGGCAAGGCCCGGCGCGATTCGGAATGACTTCACGTGCGCCTTCGTCTCTGTGCTGCCAGCGGACTTCCCGTCCGGCAGGTGCGTTCCCCCATTTGTCACGCCCCAAAACGCCGATTCGTTTCATTGCCTAGCCCAGCTTTGCGCGGCTGTCACGAACACGACACCAAGCGAGGCCAAGCAGCGGCCGACCGAAAAAGGGACGCGACAAGATGAACCACCGTATCGACCGCCGCTCGCTGCTGCTCACCGGAACGCTTGGGATCGGCGCGCTTGCGCTGCCGGGGGTCGCGCTGGCGCAGGCCGCCGCGCGCGGCTTCACCCATTCGGTCGCGTCGGGCGAACCCGGGCCGGACACGATGTTGCTGTGGACGCGCTACGTGCCCGCGGACCGCGGCGCGGTGAAGCTGCGCGCGCAGATCGCCACCAGCGCCGACTTCTCCCGCATCGTCGCCGAGGGCGAGCAGATCACCGGCCCGTGGCGCGACCACACCGCCAAGGTGACGGTGGCGGGACTCGCGCCCGATACCCGCTATTTCTATCGCTTCGTGGCGCCGGACGGCAGCTTCTCCCCCGTCGGCCGCACCAAGACGCTGCCGATCGGCGACGCCCGTCGCTTCGGCATCGCGATCTTCTCCTGCTCGAACCTGCCGTTCGGCTATTTCAATGCCTATGGCCATGCCGCCGCGCGCGACGACATCGACCTGTGGGTCCATCTCGGCGACTATCTCTATGAATATAAGCAGGGCGGTTACGCGCCCGCCGGCGGCGCGATCGGCGGGCGCTGGCCCGAGCCGGCGGGCGAGATGATCCACCTTGTCGATTACCGCCTGCGCTATGCCAGCTACCGCGCCGACCCCGATCTCCAGGCGCTGCACGCCGCCAAGCCGATGCTGATCCAGTGGGACGATCACGAAAGCGCAAACGACAGCTGGGAAGGCGGCGCCGAGAATCATCAGCCCGACAGCGAAGGCGACTGGAGCGCCCGCAAGGCTGCGGCGATGCAGGTGTTCCGCGAATGGATGCCGGTCTCCGAGACGCCATGGGGCACCTACGACATCGGCACGCTCGCGACCTTCTTCCGCACCGAAAGCCGCCTGCTGGCGCGCACCGAGCAGCCCGACATCAAGCCGCTGTTCCAAGAGAAGGACCCGGTGAAGGCGCTCACCGCCTTTCGTGACGGTGCCTGGCAGGATCCGGCGATGACCATGCTCGGGAGCGAGCAGGAAGTGTGGCTGGACCATGCGATGCGCCGATCGGTGAAGGCGGGGCAGCGCTGGCAGGTGGTCGGCTTCGGCACGATCCTGGGCAATCTCGCGACGCCCATGGACGCAATGAGCTGGCTGGCACCCGATGCCGATCCGCGGGCCAAGGCGTTCGTCCAGGCCGGGGTGACCGCCGCCCGGCTCGGGCTGCCGATGAACTATGACAGCTGGGGCGGCTATCCGGCGGCACGCGCGCGCTTCCTCCAATCGTCGCAGGCGATGGGCGCCAATCTGCTGGTGGTGTGCGGCGACAGCCACAATGCCTGGGCGTTCGATCTCGCGCAGGACGGCAAGGCCGCTGGCGTCGAGTTCGCCGGCCATGCGGTGACCTCGCCGGGCTTCGAGAGCGCGACCCGGATCGATCCCAAGACGGTCGCAGCCGGGCTCGTGCGCGCCAACCCGGAGCTGAAATGGTGCGACACCAGCCGCCGCGGCTACATGGCGCTGACGCTCACGCCCGAGCAGGCGCGCAACGACTGGGTGTTCGTCGATAGCGTCACCGAACGCAGCCTGAAGGCGAGCATCGGCCATAGCGCCACGGTGACCCGTGGGCGGAACGTGATGGCGTAAGAGAGGGTGTTTCCTCCCCCTGGCGGGGAAGGAAACACTCTATTCAGCCTAGCCGGAGCGCGGCGGCGATCAGCGCCGCGCTTGCCACCAACGCCGTCGCGATCCAGCCGCCGGCCTTCGTGATCGCCTTTGCGGTGCCGTCATCCGCCACCGGCGCTTCCAGCCGCGCGGCCGCCGCGCGTAGCAGGCGGGGGGCGTCCTCGCTCAGTTCGGCGAGTGCCAGCGCCAGGGCGCCGGTGCTCGCCGCCATCCGCGCCGGACCGAAGCGGTTGGCGAGCAGCGCAGTCTGCGCGCGGCGGATCGCGCCCGACAAGTCGAAACCCGGCGCGATCCGGGCGAGCACGCCGTCCAGCGTCACCATCGCCTTGAACACCAGCAGAAGGTCGGGCGGCAGCACCAGCCCTTCCTCGCGCAGCAGCCGCAGGAAATCGGGCATCATCGCCGAGAGGACGAGCTTGCCCCCGCCATGGCGCTGGACGATCGCCTCGGCTGCGCGGTCGATCGTGCGCCGGGGGACATCATGGCCCGCGCTCCACAGCGCCAGCGTATCGGCAAGCGCGCGGGCATTGCCGCTGGTCAGCGCCAGCACGAAGCCGATGAACTCGTCGCGCCGCTTCGGCCCGATATGGCCGATCGAACCGAGATCGAGCAGCGCCAGCTTGTCGCCGGGCAGGCAGAGCAGGTTGCCGGGATGCGGATCGGCATGGAAGCGGCCATTGACCAGCACCATCGCGATCACCGTATCGGCGCCCAGCTCGGCGATCGCCTCCGGGTCGATGCCGGCGGCGCGCAGCGCTTCGCCAGAGACGGGCTTTACGCCGGCGATATAGTCCATCACCAGCAGCGTCTCGGACGTCCATTGCCAGTGGACCTCGGGCACCACCACGCGCGGGGCATCGGCCAGGTCTGCGCGGAGCAGATCGGCGTTGCGACCCTCATTGGTGAAATCCAGTTCCTCGAGCAGCGCCTGGCGGAGCTGGCGGGCCAGCGCCACGGGTTCGAACCGGCGTGCTTCGGCGCTGCTCTTGGCGACCAGCGCGGCAAGCTCGCCGATTAGCCGCAGATCGGCTTCCATCGCCGCGCGGATGCCGGGGCGGCGGACCTTCAGCACCACCTCGCGGCCATCGGCGAGACGGGCGCGGTGCACCTGCGCCATCGAGGCGGCCGCGAGCGGTTGCGGATCGAACCAAGCGAAGGCGTCTTCGGGCGGTATGCCCAGCGCCGCTTCGACTTCACCGCGGATCGCGTCGAACGGCAAGGTGGGCGCGGCGCTCTGCAGCTGTTCGAGCTCGGCGATCCAGTCGGGCGGCAGCAGGTCGCCGCGCGTGGCGAGGATCTGGCCGATCTTCACATAGGTCGGGCCCAGCGCCTCCAGCGCCAGCCGGGTGCGGCGGGGCAGCGGCAGAGCGCCGGTGTCCGGATCGGCTGCGTCGGCCTCACCGGCAAAACCCAGCTTCTCCAGCAGCACACCCAGCCCGAACCGCGCGGCCACGGCCGCCACCGTCCGCACCCGGGCGGAATCGCGAACCGTGGCGGTGAGCAGCCGCAGCATCAGTCGAGCGACTTGGTCGCCTGCTCGAACATGTCCTTGCTGAGGCCCGGCGTGGCGACGATCCGCTCCAGCTCGGCACGCATCCTGGCGGCGCGGGTCGCGTCGAAGCGCTTCCAGCGGCCCAGCGGCGGTACCAGCTTGGCTGCGGTCTGCGGGTTCAGCTTGTCCAGCGCGATCAGCTGGTCCGCGACGAAGCGATAGCCGCCACCCGAAGGATCGTGGAACGCCCGCTGGTTGATGCTGAACGCGCCGACCAGTGCGCGCGCGCGATTCGGGTTGGCGAGCGTGAAGTCGGGATGGCGGGCCAGCCGCTCGACCGCCGCCAGCGTATCGTCGCGCGAGGAGAGCGCCTGGGTCTGGAACCACTTGTCCAGCACCAGCGCATTGCCGGCGTAGCGTTGGTAGAAGGCTTCGATCGCCTTCTCGCGCAGCGTGGACGTGCCGCTGACCAGCGTGGCGAGGCCGCCCTGGCGATCGGTCATGTTGTCGGCTGCGTCGAACTGGGCGAAGGCGAGGTCCGCCGCATCGGCCGTGCCGCTCGCGGCGATATAGCCGAGCGCGACGTTCTTCAGGCGGCGCGCGCCCTTGGCGGCCGGCGAATATTCGAAGCGATTGGCCCGCGCGCCTTCATAGGCGGCACGCCATTCGGCTTCGAGCACCTTGCCGAGATCGGCGCGCAGCGCCTCGCGCGCATGGTAGATCGCTTCCGGATCGACGATCGCCATCTGGTCGCCGATGAAGCTGTCCGACGGGAGCAGCACCGCCTCGGCGATGAACGCGCGGTCGAGCGTCGCGTCGGTCAGCGTGTTGCGCACGGCGTCGATCAGCGCGCCATGCTCGCCCTTGCCGGTCGTCACTGCGGCGACCAGCGTGTCGAGCATCAGCTGCTGCATCGCCTCGTAGCGGGCGAAGGGATCGTCGTCATGCGCCGAGAGGAAGGCGAGATCGGCGGCGCTGCGATTGGCGTCGACGATCACCGGCGCCGAGAAGCCGCGGTTGATCGACAGCACGGCGCGCTCGGCCAGCCCGTCGAAGCGCAGTTCCTGCTCGGGCTTGTCGAGCAGCACCAGCTGTTCGTCGATCAGCGGCTGCCCGCTCTTCTCGCCGAACAGGCGGATCTTGAGCGGCAGCACCATCGGTTCCTTGACCGGCTGGCCCGGCGTGGGCGGCACGGTCTGGGCGAGCGCGAGGCGGGTGGTCGCGCCGTCCTGCACCAGATTGGCCGAGACGCGTGGCGTGCCCGCCTGGCTGTACCAGCGGCGGAACTGGCCGAGATCGACGCCGCCGGCCTCCTCCATGCTCGCGACGAAATCCTCGCAGGTGGCGGCGGTGCCGTCGAACCGATCGAAATAGAGATCGGTTGCGGCGCGGAATTTCTGCGGCCCCAGGATGGTGGCCATCATCCGGATCAGCTCGGCGCCCTTGTTGTAGATGGTCGCCGTGTAGAAGTTCGAAATCTCGATATATTCGTCCGGGCGCACCGGGTGGGCCAGCGGGCCGGCATCCTCGGGGAACTGGCTGGCGCGAAGCGAGCGCACGTCTTCGATCCGCTTGACCGCGGCCGAGCCCTGGTCGGCCGAGAAGCCCTGGTCGCGGAAGACGGTGAAACCTTCCTTCAGGCTCAGCTGGAACCAGTCGCGGCAGGTGACGCGGTTGCCCGACCAGTTGTGGAAATATTCGTGCGCGACCACGGCAGCGATCGCGTCATAGTCCCAGTCGGTGGCGGTGTCGGGATCGGCGAGGATGTAGCGGCTGTTGAAAACGTTCAGCCCCTTGTTCTCCATCGCGCCGAAGTTGAAATCGTCGACCGCGACGATGTTGAACACGTCGAGATCGTACTCGCGGCCATAGACGTCCTCGTCCCACTTCATGCTGAGCTTCAGCGCGTGCAGGGCGTGATCGGTCTTGGGCAGGTCGGGCGCGCGGACGTAGATACCCAGCTGCACCTCGCGGCCGGACATGGTGGTGAAGCTGCCGGTATTGGCGACGAGATCGCCCGCGACGAGTGCGAACAGATAGCTCGGCTTGGGGAAGGGATCGTGCCATTCGGCCCAGTGGCGGCCGTCCTCGCCGTCGCCCTGCGCGATCGGATCGCCATTGGCGAGCAGCACCGGGAAGCGCGCCTTGTCGGCGGTCATGCGGACCTTATACCGGGACAGCACGTCCGGCCGATCAGGGAAGAAGGTGATGCGTCGGAAGCCCTCGGCCTCGCACTGGGTGCACAGCATGCTCGACGAGGCGTACAGGCCCTGGAGCTGGGTGTTGCGCTCGGGTGCGATCACCACTTCGGTTTCGATGGTGTGCGCGTCGCCGGTCAGCGGGATCACCAGATCCGGCCCGTCCATCCGCCAGCCCTGCGCCTCGGCGCCGTCGACCTTGACCGATACGGCTTCCAGTCCGTCGCCGTTCAGCACCAGCGGATGGTCATGCGCACCATTGCGGGTAACATGCAGTACTGCCTGCACCCGCGTTGCGGCGGGGTCGAGATCGAAATCGAGCCCGATCTCCGGCACCAGCCAGTCGGGTTGACGATAGTCCTCGCGGCGAATGGCCTGGGGAGCTGCGGCGGCGATACGGGCGTCACTCATACTGGTTCGATATAGGACAAGCGGTGCCGGCTGCTACTCTATTCTCTCGATTAGCTTGGCCGGATTTTTGATCTGTGCCGTGCGGCGGCCTTTATGACGTGGAAATGCTGCACGCACGTGCCGCGGGGGAATTGACCGGCAAAGCATCGCTGCTACGCTTGAAATATTCTTGCGACTTCCAGGGAAACCCGATGCTCCGTCCGACTGCGCCGCTTGCCCTTCTTCTCGTCGCGGCGTCGCCCGCCCTTGCCCAGACCGCCGCCGAACGGAACGCCGTCATCACTGCGCCGCTGCCGGCCGATCAGGCCGCGCTGAAGAGCCATGTGCTGTTCCTCGCCTCGGACGCGTTGAAGGGCCGTGAGGCGGGCACGCCGGAATTCGAGATCGCGGCGCAATATGTCGCTTCGCAATTCTATGCCGCCGGGCTGAAGCCGGCCGGGGACGAGGGCGGCTATCTCCAGAAGGTGCCGCTGGTCAGCTACAAGCTGGATGGCACCGGCGCGATGTCGATCGGCCGCGGCAAGACCGCGCCGGTTTCGCTGGTCGCGGGCAAGGACTTCATCGCCGCAGCGAACCCCGAGAAGTCCGAATTCAGCATCACCGCGCCGGTGGTGTTCGTCGGCTATGGCATCGTCGGCCTCGGACGCGACGACTATAAGGGCGTCGACGTGAAGGGGAAGATCGTCGCCTTCTTCGGCGGCGCGCCGTCGAGCTTTCCGGGCGAGGAAGGCGCGCACTTCCAGAACCCGGCCGCCAAGGCCGAAATCGCGAAGAAGCACGGTGCGGTTGGGTACATCACGCTCGAATCGCCGCTCACCGCCAAGACCCGGCCGTTCGCGATGTATGCCGCCTATGTGAATCGTCCGCGCATCACCTGGGGCAATGGCGATGGCACCGGCCATATCGCCGCGCCGGGCACGCCGGGCCTGGCGATGCTGAGCCAGGCGGGTGCCGAGAAGCTGTTCGCCGGCGGCAAGACGGCCTGGCCCGCGATCGCCAAGGCAGCCGAAGTCGATGGCGCGACGTTCAAGGCGTTCGAACTGCCGGGCACCGTGACGATCGCCGGCAAGACCGTGCTCACGCCCCTGCCGAGCTTCAACGTCGCGGGTCTGATCGAGGGCAGCGATCCCAAGCTGGCCGGCGAAGTCGTCGTGCTTTCCGCCCATCTCGATCATATCGGCGTCGGCCGGCCCGATGCGAAGGGCGACACGATCAACAACGGCGCGCTCGACGACGCGATCGGCATCGCCTCGCTGATCGAGGAGGCCAAGCGCTTCAAGGCGGCGGGGACCAAGCCGCGCCGCTCGATCCTGTTCCTCGCCGTGACGGCGGAGGAGAAGGGGCTGGTCGGCTCCGATTACTTCGCCAACAATCCGACGGTGAAGGGCACGATCGTCGCGGACGTGAACCTCGACATGCCGATCATCACCTATCCGTTCGAGGACATCGTGGTGTACGGCGCCAACCATTCGACGCTCGGGCCGATCGTCGCCAAGGCGGCGGCCGAGATCGGCGTGAAGATGTCCGACGATCCGCTGCCGGGTGAGAACATCTTCGTGCGCTCGGACCATTACAACTTCGTGCGCAAGGGCGTGCCTTCGGTGTTCCTGTGGCCGGGTGCCGGCGGTCCGGGCCGGGCGGCGATCGACCATTTCATGAAGAACCATTACCACCAGCCGTCCGATCAGATCGATCAGCAGCCGGCGCTCAACTGGCAGTCGGGCGTGCGCTTCGTCGACGTCAACTTCCGCATCGCCAACGCGATCGCCAATGGCGACCAGCGGCCGGTGTGGAACAAGGGCGACTTCTTCGGCGTCACCTATGATGGCCCCGGCGCGAAGTAAGCGCAGGTGAAGTACCGCCCGCTGCTCGCCCTGCTCCTGCTCGCCGGCCCCGCGCTGGCGCAGCAGGCGCCGCCGCTCACCCCCGAACAGGCGGCGATCAAGGCGCACGTCCAGTTCCTCGCTTCGGACGCACTGCGCGGCCGCGAGGCGGGCACCCGCGACTTCGACGTGGCGGCCGAATATGTCGCCGCGCGGATGCTGGCGATCGGGCTGAGGCCCGGGGCGAATGGCGGCTGGTTCCGACCGGTCAAGCTCGTCACCTATCGCCCCGCGGAGAAGGCGGTGTGGACGCTGAGGCGCCGCGGCAAGGACGTGCCGCTCGCGTTCGGCAAGGATTTCGTCAATGAGCCGGTGCCCTCCACGCCGGACTTCAAGGCGGAGGGCGAGGTCGTCTTCGCGGGCTATGGGATCGTCTACGCCGATGGGAAGCGCGACGATTACAAGGGCCTCGACGTGCGTGGCAAGATCGTCGCGATCCTCGCGGGCACGCCGAAGGGCCTGCCCAACGAGGTCAACGCGCATTTCGGCAATGACGGGCAGAAGGCGCGGCTGGCGGCGGCGCGCGGCGCAACGGCGGTGCTGGTGCTGGAGACGGCCGCACAGCGCAAGAACTTCAGCGTCGAGAGCTTCGCGCCCTATTACGCCTATCCCCGTACCGGCTGGGCCGGGCCCGACGGCGTGGCGAACGACGTCTCGCCGAGGGCCCCGGTGGTCGGGCAGGTGAGCCAGGCCGGCGCTGCCAAGCTGTTCGAAGGCGCGAAGATTCGCTGGGCGGATGTGCAGGCTGCCGAGGCGCGGGGTGCCCGCATGCCCACCGGTCCGCTGACCGGTACGCTTGCGGTGGCCAGCAAGACCCGGCTGGCGACGCGCGATAGCCGGAATGTGGTTGGGATGATCGAGGGCAGCGATCCGGCGCTCAAAGCGCAGGCGGTGGTGCTCTCCGCGCACCTCGACCATGTCGGCGTGGGCGATCCGGTGAAGGGCGATTCGATCTATAACGGCGCGATGGACAATGCGATCGGTGTGTCGATGGTGCTCGAGATCGCGAAGTCGATCCAGGAAAGCGGCAAGCGGCCGCGTCGTTCGCTGCTGTTCGTGGCGCTCACCGCCGAGGAAAAGGGGCTGATCGGCTCGGATTATTTCGCGCACTATCCGACGGTGCCCAAAGGCTCGATCGTCGCCGACGTGAACTTCGACATGCCGATCCTCACCTATCCGCTGGTCGACCTGGTGGTGCTGGGCGGCGAGCGGTCGAGCATCGGCCCGGCGGTGGCCGCGGCAGCCAGGGCCGAGGGGCTGGGCGTGGTGCCCGATCCCGAGCCGGAAGAGATGTTCTTCGTCCGCTCCGATCATTACAGCTTCGTGCAGGCGGGCATCCCGGCGGTGTCGATCGACACCGGGCCCGGCGGCACCGGCGCGGTGGTGGCGCGCAAATTCCTCGACGAGAATTACCACAAGCCCTCGGACCAGATCGACCTGCCGTTCGACTGGAATTCGGCGGTGAAGTACAAGCATGTCGGGCTGGCGACGGTGCAGGCGCTTGCCGATGGCGATGCGCGGCCAAGCTGGAACAAGGGCGATTTCTTCGGGACACTGTTCGGCGGCGCAGGCGCGCCGTGAGTGCAGCACGCCTGCTGGTCTTCGGGCCGGGCTATACGGCGTCGCGGCTGATGGCTGCGGTGCAGGCGGCGGGCGGCGAGGTGGCGACGGTCACCCGCGCCAGTTTCGGTGATCGCGACCGCACGCGCCACGCCATCGCCACGGCGACGCACATCCTGTCGAGCATTCCGCCGGGCGAGGCCGATCCGGTCCTCGCCGCCTATGGCGCGGACCTCGCGGCAAGCCGTGCATGGCTCGGCTATCTTTCCTCGACCGGCGTCTATGGCGATACCGGCGGCGGCTGGGTCGACGAGAGCGCGCCCCTGCGCGGCCGGCGGGGTGGCCGCCTCGATGCGGATCGCGGCTGGGCGGCGCTGCCCAATGCCCATGTCTTCCGCTTGCCCGGCATCTACGGCCCGGAGCGCTCGGCGCTGGAGCGGATGGCGGCGGGCGCGGTGCGCGTCTACTTTCCCGGCCAGGTGTTCAGCCGGGTGCATGTCGACGACCTCGTCGCCGGGGTGATCGCCGCATTCGAAGGGCCGCCGGGCGTCTACAACCTCACCGACGACCATCCGGCACCGCAGGCGGAGGTGCTCGCCTATGCCGCCGCGCTGCTGGGCATCGACCCCGGTCCCTCGGTGACTCCGGACGAGGTGGATCTCAGCCCGGCCTCGCGCGCCTTCTATGCCGAGAACCGGCGGGTGACGAACGGCAAGGCGAAGCGGCTGCTCGGCTGGCGGCCACGCTACGCCGATTACCGGTTGGGCCTGCGTGCCCTCAACGCCAGCACCAGCCCGACCAGCACCAGCACGCCGCCGCCGACCGCCAGCAGCGACCAGCGATAGCCTTCGAACAGCGTCGACAGCAGCATCGCGATCACCGGGATCAGCACGCTGGTATACGCGGCCTTGGCCGGGCCGATGGTGCGGATCAGCTGGAAATAGATGGTGAAGGTGATCGAGGAGCCGATCACGCCCAGATAGACGATGCCGAGCAGATAGGCCGGCCGCGTCTCGATCACCGGCGGCCCGACGGTGGCCAGCGCGAAGCCCGCGTCGAGGGCGGCGCCGATCAGCATCGCCCAGCCCAGCGTCGTCGCCATCGGATAGGCCTTGGCGGTGCCCGTCGCCTGCATCACGTTCGCGACCGAGGCGGAGAGCACGCCGGCCAGGGCGATGCCGATGCCGATCAGCGCCTCGTGCGGGCCGACCGGGTTCAGCCGCGCCTCATGGAGGAAGAGCAGCGCCACCCCCGCCATCGCCACGACGGAGCCGAAGAGCAATTGCCCGCCCATTTTCTGGCCGAGGAAGACCCGCGCCAGGATCGCGTTGGGCACCAGCAGCAGCGCGTAGACGACCGCCACCACGCCCGAGGTCACGTGCGCCTCCGCCCGGTAGACGAAGTTGAAGTTGAGCACGAACTGGGCGAGGCCGAGGCACGCGGCGAAGGCGATGCCGCGCGCGTCGAGCAACAGCCGGTCGCGCCGAACTGCCGCCCAGAGCAGCGTCACCACGCCGGCGACGAGGAAGCGATAGCTCACCGACCAGCTCGGCGGCACCACCGCGATCTGGTCCTTGATGACGAGCCAGGTCGAGCCCCAGATCAGCGTGACCAGCAGGAACGGGATCAGCACCGTGATCCGTGCCGAGCGGGGCAGAGCGGGTGCCCCGATCACAGCGCCGCGATCGCGTCGGCCAGCGGGCGGATGTCGTCTTCCGCCTGGTCCCAGCTGGTGACGAGGCGGACTTCGCCTTCGGCCCAGTCGTAGAAATCGAAGCCGAGCGCGCGCAGGGCGGCGGCTTCGTCTGGGTTCGCCTTCAGGAATACCTCGTTGGCCTGCACAGGGTGGACCAGCCGGTCGCCCGCCGCCTTCGCCAGTAGCCGGGCGCCGGCGTTTGCGGCACGGGCATTGGCGAGCCACAGGTCGCCCTCGAGCATCGCCAGCAGCTGCGCGGCGAGGTAGCGGCCCTTGGAGAAGAGCAGCCCGGCGCGCTTGCGGCGGTAGAGCGTGACGTCGGCCAGTTCGGTGCGGAAGAACACCAAAGCCTCGGCGCTCATGCCGCCATTCTTGACGAAGCCGAAGCTCAGCGCATCGACGCCGGCGCGCCACGTCACATCGCCCGGATGGCAGCCGAGATGCGCGACCGCGTTGGCGAAACGGGCGCCGTCCATGTGCAGGCCGAGCTTGCGCGCCTTGGCCAGCTCGCCGATCGCCGCCACTTCGTCGGGCGTGTAGGCGAGGCCATATTCGGTGGCGTTGGTGATCGAGATCGCGTGCGGCTGGACCTGGTGGACGTCGTTGCGGATCGGATCGATCACCGCGCGGATCGCGTCGGGCGTCAGCTTGGCGCCAGGGCCGGTGGCGGTGAGCAGCTTGGCGCCGTGCGTGTAGAATTCGGGCGCGCCGCCCTCGTCGCAATTGATGTGCGCATCGCGGTGGCAGGCCACGCCGCCGTGCGGCGGGCAGAGCGCCGCCAGCGCGAGGCAGTTGGCCGCCGTGCCGGTCGGCACCCACAGCACGCGGACCTGCGTGCCGAACAGATCGGAAAAGGCGCCGTCGAGCCGCTTCGACCAGGCATCGCCGTCATAGGCGGTGTCGAGCGTGTTCGCGTCGACCAGCGCCTGAAGCACGGGCGGGCAGACGGCGGCGGCGTTGTCGGAGAAGAAGCGCATGGCCAGACCCTTGCGGCCTTGCGCTGCCACGGTCAACGGCCGGTTACGGCGCCCGGCGGAGCGGCTGGGCCTCGCACAGGATCAGCGCGAACCAGTCGTTCGGATCGGTCCATTCCTCGATCGGTGTCCAGCCACCCGCGCGGAGCAGCTGGCGGGCGCCGTTGGGGCCGTATTTGTGGCTGTTCTCGGTGTGGATCGTCTCGCCCGCCGCCATCGTGAAGGGGCGGCCCTCGACGGTGAAGTGGACATCGCGCTGCGCCTCCAGGTGCATTTCGATCCGCGCATAGTCGGTATTCCAGATCGCGCGGTGGCGAAAGGCGTCGACCGGGATCGTGCCCTGCAGCTCGCGGTTGATCCGGGTCAGCAGGTTGCGGTTGAACGCGCCGGTCACACCCGCCGCATCGTCATAGGCGGGGACGAGAATGTCGGGCGACTTGATCCGGTCCATGCCGATCAGCAGGCGTGCGCCTTCGCCCAGCCATTCGCGCATCGCCCGCAGCAGGTCGACCGCGTGCCACGCATTCATGTTGCCGATCGTCGAACCGGGGAAGAAGCCGAGCTTCGGCATCTTCGCTACTTGCTCGGGCAGCGGCACGGGCCGCAGGAAATCGGCCTCGACCGGATAGACCGGCAAGCCCGGAAAGGCCTGCGAGAGCTGCGCTGCGGACTGGCGCAGGAACTCGCCCGAAATGTCGATCGGCACATAGGCGGCCGGATCGATCGCGCGGAGCAGCCGCGGCGTCTTGACCGACGATCCCGAACCGAATTCGACCACGGCCGCGTTGGGCGCGGCGAGATCGCCGAGGTCGCCGGCGATCGATTCGAGCAGCGCGGTCTCGGTGCGGGTCGGGTAATATTCGGGGAGTTCGGTGATCTCCTCGAACAGCTCCGAGCCGCGCCGGTCGTAGAACCAGCGAGCCGGAATCGCGCGCGGGCTGGCGGCGAGGCCGGTCAGCACGTCGGCGCGGAAATGGGGGTCGGCAAGGCTGGCCTGACCGTCTTCGAGTTCCTGCTTGAGCATCAGAGGTCCTTCGCCAGACGCACGCCGGTGAACTGCCAGCGCTGATGGGGATAAAAGAAATTGCGGTAGCTGGCGCGGACATGGCCGCGCGGGGTGGCGCAGCTGCCGCCGCGCAGCACGAACTGCCCGCTCATGAACTTGCCGTTATATTCGCCGACCGCGCCCTCGGCGGCGCGGAAGCCGGGATAGGGGCGATAGGCGCTGCCGGTCCATTCCCAGACATCGCCGAACCAGGCAGGGCCGCCGGTCGACGGGCGCGGCTCGACCGGGCCGGCAGCATCCAGCTGGTTGCCCGAGCGCGGATCGGCCTTGGCAGCAGCGGCTTCCCATTCGAATTCGGTCGGCAGCCGGACGCCGGCCCAGCTGGCATAGGCATCGGCCTCGAAGAAGCTGACATGGGTGACCGGCGCGGCCGGATCGATCGCTCGGCGGCCGTCGAGCCCGAAGCGCGTCCATGCGCCGTCCGCTTCCCGCCGCCAGTAGAGCGGTGCGGTGATCTGGTTCGCCTGCACCCAGGCCCAGCCGTCCGACAGCCAGTGGCGTGGCTCGGCATAGCCGCCATCGGCGATGAACGCCGCCCATTCGCCATTGGTGACGGTGCGGTCGGCCAGCGCGTGGGGGGGCAGCAGCGTGCGGTGGCGGGGGCCTTCGCAGTCGAAAGCGAAATCGTCCGAACCCGGCGCATCGGTGCCGACCGTCGCGATGCCCTCGGCGCCGGGGATCCAGCCGATCGGGCCGGGCATTTCCACCGGCACCTTGGCCGCGCCGGGCCACACCGCCGGCTCGAGCGGGTTGACCGAGAAATGGTGGAGGATGTCGGTGAGCAGCAGCTCCTGATGCTGCTGTTCGTGCTGGCAGCCCAGCGCGATCAGCGCCAGCGCATCCGGCGAAAGCATCGGGATCGCATCACAAATCGCCGAGTCCACCGCAGCGCGATAGGCCAGGATTTCGTCCAGCGACGGGCGCGAGAGCATGCCGCGGCGCGGGCGGGCATGGCGCTGGCCTTCCGCCTCATAATAGCTGTTGAACAGGAACGGGAAACGCGGGTCGACCAGCTGGTAGCCCGGCACATGGTCGCGCAGCACGAAGGTTTCGAAGAACCAGGTCGTGTGCGCGAGGTGCCATTTGGCCGGCGACGCATCGTCCATCGACTGGAGCGTCGCGTCGGCGTCGGACAGTGTCGACACCATTGCCGCACTGAGCGCGCGCACCACAGAAAAACGGCGTGCAGGCGCTTCTGCGGCAGCGGAGATGGCCGGTTCCGTTCTCACTCTGTTCTCCTACCGCAAGCCTGCCCGCGAGGCAACCCATACAGAGGGATGCGCGCCGGGGCCGGCTATTGGTCGCGAGGGCCCCCAGGCACCCACAAAACGTCGGCTTCGCCATTTTGGTTCATGGCGCGCGCCGCGACGAACAAAAAATCCGACAGTCTATTGAGGTAGATCAGCGCGTTGGCGCTGAGCGTGCCCTGATCGTTGGCGGCGACGGCAGCGCGCTCGGCGCGGCGGGTGATCGCGCGGGCGAGGTGGATCGCCGCGGCCGCGGGGCTGCCGCCGGGCAGGACGAAGCTGTTGAGCGGCGACAGCGCTTCGTTGAGGCCGTCGATCGCGGCTTCGAGCCAGGTAATCTGCTCGGGCGTGATCCGCAGCGCGCCTTCGCGATCGCCGGGGGTGGCGAGATCGGCACCGAGATCGAACAGGTCGTTCTGGATGCGCGCGAGCGTGGCGTCGAGCGGATCGCCCGCCGTCAGCGTCGTGCGGGCAACGCCGATCGCGCTGTTCGCCTCATCGACATCGCCGATCGTCTCCATCCGGGCCGAGGCCTTGGAGACGCGCGAGCCATCCGCAAGGCCGGTGGTGCCGGCATCGCCGGTGCGGGTGTAGATCTTGTTGAGCTTAACCATGGCCCCGAAGGTAAGACGCCGGCGCGTGCGCGGCTAGGGGCTTGAGGGGAAGCGACGGAACCGGCGGAAGGTGCGACCGTTCGAGTTGCCTGCCTCGTCTGGGGAGACGTCCCGTGCCCGATCCCGTACCGCTTCGTTCCCGATCCTATGGTCTGCCGCTGCATCCGATCGTGCTCGGCCTGCCCTTTGCCTGCTTCTTCGCGGGGATGATCACCGACATCGCCTATTTCCAGACCTATGACATCGCCTGGAAGAATTTCTCCGACTGGCTGATCGCCGGTGGGATGGTGCTGGGCGCGCTCGGTGCGATCGTCGGGATCGTCGATCTGGTGCGGCCGACGGTGCGCGCCAACCGGCTGCTGCTGCCCTATGCGCTCGCCTATGCCGCGGCCATGCTGCTGGCGCTGCTCAACAACTTCATTCACAGCCGCGATGCATACGGCGCAATGCCGGCCGGCCTGGTGCTGTCCGTGCTGACCGTGCTGGTGCTGACCGGCGCCTCGGTGCTCGGTGCGATCCTCCTTCGCCAGAGCCGTTTCGGAGGAACTCGCTGATGCGCGCACTGCTTCTCGCCGCGGGCGCCACGCTCGCGCTCGCCGGCTGCGCCAGCAAGGGCGATGATCCCCAGCAGCAGATCGGCGCCGATCCGAAGCTGCCGGCGGTCCAGCAATATCTGATCCCGCCGATGCATGTCGTGCCGCCCGCGCCCTGGGGCAGCGGCA
>Ga0307412_10001010_pt1 | contig 16099 bp, 14 predicted proteins | sample DK1Cmetagenome_3_FD_203823 | JGI IMG/M metagenome (GOLD analysis project Ga0307412, IMG submission 203823) | Maize rhizosphere microbial communities from greenhouse at UC Davis, California, United States - DK15-C-1 | ecosystem: Host-associated > Plants > Roots > Rhizosphere > Soil | place: USA...
GCCGGCGCTGCGCGTGGCTTCCAGGGTCTGAACATGCTCGGACATAGCGGTATCCCTCACAGTGATTGTTTTTGTTGTTCCACTGCGACGCCGGGTGGGCGTCTCCTGATATGACACACTTTCCTTGAATCGACTCATGCGCCTGTGGGAGCAGGCTCGCTACCACCAGGGTTCTTTCTGTCTTTTCAGACCGTGGCGGGCTCCTTTTGCAGCGTGATGCTCGTCATGGCGGGCTCGAGGATCATTCGCGCCGCCTTCTCGGCAATCATCAACGTTGGCGAGCAGGTGTTGCCCGAGGTGATGCGCGGCATGATCGAGGCATCGGCGATGCGCAGGCCCTTGATGCCGTGCACGCGCAATTGCGCATCCACCACCGCATCGCCGTCCTGGCCCATGCGGCAGGTGCCCACCGGGTGGAAAATCGTCGTGCCGATGCGGGCGGCGGCCTGGTGCAGTTCTTCTTCGGTTTGCAGGCTCGGGCCGGGCAGGTATTCCACCGGTTTGAAGGCACTGAGGGCCGGGGAGGCGACGATCCGTCGGGTCAGGCGAATGGCATCGGCGGCGACCCGCAAGTCTTCCGGGTGGCTCAGGTAATTGGGCTGGATCAACGGCGCTTCAGCCGGATCGGCCGAACGAATGTCCACGCGACCGCGGCTCATCGGGCGTAAATCGCACACCGAGGCGGTGAACGCCGGGAAGCTGTGCAGCGGTTCGCCGAAACGCTCCAGGGACAATGGCTGCACGTGATACTCGAGGTTGGCCGAGGTCTGTTCCGGTCCCGAGCGGGCGAACGCGCCGAGTTGGCTGGGGGCCATGGACAGCGGGCCACTGCGGTCATACAGATAGCGCAGGCCCATGCCCATCTTGCCCAGCAGCGTGCCGGCGATCTGGTTCAGGGTGCGGGCGTTTTCCAGTTGATAGATCAGCCGCAGTTGCAGGTGATCCTGCAGGTTGCCGCCCACGCCCGGCAACTCGTGTACCACGCCGATACCCAAGCGTTGCAGCAGGCTGCGCGGGCCGATCCCGGAGCGCTGCAATATGCCGGGAGAACCGACGGCACCGGCGCACAGGACGATTTCCTTGCGGGCCTTGAAGCGCATTGTCTGACCTTGCCAGCGAGCGCTGACGGCGTCGGCGCGGTCATCGCGCAACAGCAGGCGGTCCACTTCGACGTCGGTCATTACCGTCAGGTTGGAGCGATTGCGAATCGGCTTGAGGAAGGCCTTTGCCGCGTTCCAGCGCACCCCGGCCTTCTGGTTGACCTGGAAATAGCCGCAGCCTTCGTTGTCGCCACCGTTGAAGTCGTCGATGCTGGGGATGCCGCTCTGCTCGGCGGCGGTGCGAAAGGCATCAAGGATCGGCCATGACAGGCGCTGGCGTTCGACTCGCCATTCGCCGGCCGCGCCGTGGAGTTCGGAGTCCCCCGCGAAGTGGTTTTCGCTCTGCCTGAACAGTGGCAGCACGTCGTCCCAGGCCCAGCCACAATTGCCTTCCGCGGCCCAGCCGTCATAGTCCGCAGCTTGGCCGCGCATGTAGATCATGCCGTTGATCGACGAGCAGCCGCCCAATACCTTGCCGCGCGGATAGCTCAGGGCACGCCCTTGCAGGCCCGGTTGTGCCTCGGTCTTGAAACACCAGTCGGTGCGCGGGTTGCCGATGCAGAACAGGTAGCCGACCGGAATGTGAATCCACGGGTAGTTGTCGCGCCCGCCGGCTTCGAGCAGCAGCACCCGGTGTTGCGGGTCGGCCGAAAGCCGATTGGCCAGCAAGCACCCGGCAGGGCCGGCGCCCACGATCACGTAATCGTATTCATCGACGACAGGTTGCATTCGCGACCTCATTTCTTGTTTTTGTGAGATCCATCCTAGTTGTTAGTTTTCGTCAAAAGAATGTTAGTTTTTGCGCAGCTGCTGTGCGTTTATAAACACCACTGCCGTCAGGCGCGTTCAAGGATCGCCCCATGTTCGATTGGAATGACCTGCGCTATTTCCTGGAATTGCAACGCAGCGGGCGTCTATTGACGGCTGCACGGCGCCTGAACACCACACATGCCACGGTGGCCCGGCACATCGAGGCCATCGAGAAAAGCCTCGGCACCGCGCTGTTTGTCCAGCATGCCCAGGGCTATGAGCTGACCCCAGCCGGCGAGACGCTGCTCAAGCATGCCGAGGCCATGGAAAACGTCGCGCTGCTGGCCCAGGAGGACATCACCCAATCCAGCGCACCCTTGGGGAAGATCCGACTGGGGGTGACGGAAGGGCTGGGCATCATGTTCCTGGCCAGTCGCATGGACGGGTTGTTCCAGCGCTATCCAGGGCTGGAGGTGGAGTTGGTGGCGGTGCCGCGATTCGTCAGCATCCTCAACCGCGAAGCGGAAATCAGCATTCACCTCGAACGTCCCGCGGCCGACCTGCTGGTGACGCGCAAGCTCACCGACTACAGCCTGGCGCTCTATGCGAGCCAGGCCTACCTGGATCGCTCACCCCCCTTGCGCAGCCGCGAGGACCTGGCCCGTCATGCCTGGATCGGCTACGTCGATGACCTGTTGTTCAGCCAGGAGCTGATGTTCCTGAACAGTTTTTGCCGAAAGCCCCGCGTCGTGTTCCACAGCACCAGCGTCATCGCCCAGCAACAGGCCGCGCGCTCGGGCCTGGGGATCGCCGTGCTGCCGTGCTACATGGCCAGCGGCGACCCGACGCTGGTGCCGCTGTTGCCGGACGAAACCATCTGCCGCAGCTACTGGATCAGCACCCGCCGCGAACTGCATAAATCAGTGCGGCTGCGCGTGCTGTGGGATTACGTTGTGCAGTTGTGCGAGCGCGAGCAGGGATTGTTGCTGCCCTGATCACGCCACGGCTCCCAAAGAAACCAGCATTGAGCGCGCAAGGGCGAAACCATAAGCGGTTGTGAACTGACTGGCGGCGCTTGTCAGAAAAAACCGACAGGAGTACAAATGTACTCCATGACGACTCTCACTCCCCGCCGTACCGCCATCCTGACCTTTATTCGCGAACGCATCGCCGAGCAGGGCCAGCCTCCCAGCCTTGCAGAAATCAGCGAGGCGTTTGGTTTCGCCTCTCGCAGCGTGGCGCGCAAGCATGTGCTGGCGCTCACCGAGGCCGGTTTCATCGAGGTCAATCCGCACCAGGCCCGAGGCATTCGGCTGTTGAACCAGCCGCCGCGCCCCGAGCTGCTGGACGTACCGGTACTGGGGCGGGTGGCCGCCGGCCGGCCGATTGGCGCCGATGCGGAGGTCCACAGCCGCCTCTTGCTGGACCCTGCGATTTTCACCAAGGCGCCGGATTACCTGTTGCGCGTCCAAGGCGACTCGATGATCGAGGACGGTATCCTCGACGGCGACCTGGTGGGCGTGCAACGTACGCCCCAGGCCGCCAACGGGCAGATCGTCGTGGCGCGCCTGGACGGTGAGGTGACCATCAAGCGTTTCGAGCGCGTCGGCGAGCGCGTACGCCTGCTGCCCCGCAACCCGGCCTATCAGCCGATCATCGTCGAAGCCGACCAGGACCTGGCGATAGAAGGCGTGTTCTGTGGCCTGGTGAGGCAAGGCTGATGGGGGCCGTCGTTGCGCTGGACACGCTGTTCAATGGCGGCCAGGTCTGGAAGGGCCGGCCTGCGCCACCGGCCGCCAGTCCACAACCCACCGGTCATGCGGCGCTGGACGCAGCATTGCCCAGTGGTGGCTGGCCGGAAGCGGCGCTGACGGAAATCCTCATAGGCGCGCCGGGCGTGGGTGAGTTGCAACTGGTGTGGCCGACCCTGGCGCGGTTGTCGGCGGCGGGGGAGCGGATCGTGCTGGTGGCGCCACCGTTCGTGCCCTATCCCCAGGCCTGGCGAAATGCCGGGGTGGACTTGCGCCAGTTGTCGATCATCCAGGCCGATCCACGGGAAGCCTTGTGGGCCACCGAGCAATGCCTGCGTTCGGGCAGTTGCGGCGCGGTGTTGTGCTGGCCGCGCCAGGCGGATGACCGAGCCTTGCGCCGTTTGCAGGTCGCCGCGGAAACCGGCCAGACCCTGGCGTTCGCCTGGCGCTCGCTCCAGGAAGCCATCAACCCGTCCCCGGCGGCCTTGCGCATCGCCATCGATGCCCGGCCCGCGCAATTGCGGGTGCTCAAGTCCCGGGGCGGGCTGGCGCGTTCGGCGCCGATTGCGTTTCCCGCGTACGCAGGGCATTGAGGTTGCGATGCGCTGGGTCTGTATCCTTTTCCCGCAATTGGCGCTGGACGCCGCGCTGCGCCAGCGCCCCGATCCCGACGCGCCCCTGGCGCTGCTGACCGGTCCGGCCCAGCGCCGGGTGCTGCAAGCGGTCAACGAACCGGCCCGCGCCCTGGGCCTGCGCCCCGGCCAGAGCATGACCGCCGCCCAGGCCTTGAGCAAAGGGTTCGCCACCGCCGAGTACGACGCGACGCAAATCCAATACTGGCAACAATTCCTCGCGGCCTGGGCCTACCGCTTCAGCTCCCAGGTCAGCGTGCATTACCCGCGCACAGTGCTGTTTGAAATCGAATCGAGCCTGGGGCTGTTCGGGCCGTGGCCGGTATTCGAGGCGCGTTTGCGGGCCGAACTGACTGAACTGGGCTTTCGCCATCGCATCGTCGCCGCCCCCAATCCCGTAGCAGCGCGGATGCTGGCCAATGCCTACGACGCCCTGGTGGTACCCGATAACGAGACCTTGCAAGCGTACCTTGGGCAAATGCCAGTGGACCGGGTCGGCCTGGCACCCGAGGTTGCCACGGCCTTGTCGCGCATGGGCCTTCGCCAGCTCAGCCAAGTCCAGGCCTTGCCCCGGCACACCTTGGCGCGGCGTTTCGAAGCCGGCATGCTCAAGCACCTCGACGCGCTGGTGGGCAGCCGTACCCTGGCGCTGTCGTTCTACCTGCCCCCGGACCGTTTCGATGTGCGCATCGAACTCAACTATGACGTGCAGTCCCACCAGGCATTGCTGTTTCCGCTGCGCCGGTTGACCGGCGATCTGTCGACCTACCTGTGCGGACGCGACAGCGGCGTGCAGCGTTTCGACTTGCACCTGGAGCATGCCGGTTTGCCGGACACGATCATCAAGGTCGGCCTGCTCAGCGCCGAGCGGGATGCTTCGATGTTGTTCGAGCTGGCCCGTGGCCGTCTCGAACAGGTGCAGGTCGAGGCTCCGGTACGCGGTTTTCGCTTGTGTGCCGAAGACCTGCCGAGCTTCGTGCCCCAGCGCCTGGAATTGTTCGATGAACGTCCCCAGCAGTCCTTGCCGTGGGAGCAACTGCGCGAACGGCTGCGGGCGCGCCTGGGGGATGAAGCCGTGCAAGGGCTGGGGTTTGGCGATGATCATCGACCCGAATGCGCTTGGCAGATGAAACCCCAGCCGCAACAACAGGCGTGCCCGCTGCGCGATGATATCCAGCGTCCCGGCTGGCTGCTCGGCGAGCCCCAGGCGCTGCCCGAGGGCCAAGTGCGAATTCTCATGGGCCCGGAGCGCATCGAATCCGGCTGGTGGGACGGGGCTGATGTACGGCGTGATTACTACCTGGTCGAAACCCGCGCCGGCCAACGCGGCTGGGCCTATCGGCCGGTGGGCGAGGGCGGGCCGTTGTGGCTGCAAGGCTGGTTCGCATGAATGTCGAATATGCCGAGCTGCATTGCCTGTCGAACTTCAGTTTCCAGCGCGGCGCCTCCAGTGCGTTGGAACTGTGCCGTCGCGCCAGGCAGCAGGGTTATCGGGCCCTGGCGATCACCGATGAATGCACCCTGGCCGGCATCGTCCGGGCCTGGCAGGCGGCCAGGGAACTGGAGCTGCAGTTGATCGTCGGCAGCGAGATCCAGGTCGAGGACGGTCCGAAGCTGGTGTTGTTGGTGGAGAACCTTGAGGGCTACCAAGCCTTGTGTCGACTGATCACCCGCGCCCGGCGCCGCAGCGAGAAAGGCCGTTATCGCATCGTCCGGGAAGACTTCGACGAGCCGCTGCCAGGGCTGCTCGCGTTGTGGGTGCCCGATGGCAAGGAGCCCGAGGCGCAAGGGCGCTGGCTCCGACAGGTGTTCAACGCAAGACTCTGGTTGTCCGTGCAGCTGCATTGCGGGCAAGACGACCGACGGCGGCTGGCGGACTTGCTCGCATTGGCCGAACGCTTGGGCCTCCCGGCCGTCGCCACGGGCGATGTGCACATGCATGTGCGGGGTCGCCGCGCCTTGCAGGACACCATGACCGCCATCCGCCACCACGTCACCGTCGCCGAGGCCGGCCAGCGCTTGCACCCCAACGGCGAGCGCCACTTGCGTAGCCTTGAGGCACTGGCCGGTCTCTATCCCCGCGCCTTGCTCGATGAAACCTTGAAGATCGCCCGGCGCTGCACGTTCGACCTCGGTCAGTTGCGCTATGAATACCCCCGCGAGCTGGTGCCCGAGGGCCATGATCCTGCGTCCTGGCTGCGGGAACTGACCGAGCGCGGTTTGCGTGAACGCTGGAAGGAGGGCGTGACAGAAAAGGTGCGCGCGCAGATCGACAAGGAACTGGAGCTGATTGCCGAACTGGGCTACGACAGTTATTTCCTCACCGTGCAGGACATCGTCAGTTTTGCCCGCAGTCGCCACATTCTTTGCCAGGGCCGGGGCTCGGCAGCCAACTCGGCGGTGTGCTACGCCTTGGGCATCACCGAAATCGACCCGGCCCAGACGGACATGCTGTTTGAGCGCTTCCTGTCCCGCGAGCGCAATGAACCGCCGGACATCGACGTCGATTTCGAACACGAGCGTCGTGAAGAAGTCCTCCAGTACGTGTTCCAGCGCTACGGTCGGCATCGCGCGGCGTTGACGGCGGTGGTCAGCAGCTACCACGGTGCCGGGGCGGTGCGCGACGTCGCCAAGGCCCTGGGCCTGCCGCCGGACCAGGTCAATGCGCTGGCCGATTGCTGCGGGCGCTGGAGCGATGAAGCGCCGCCGGTGGAGCGTTTGCGCGAGGGCGGCTTCGACCCGCAGAGCCCGGTGTTGCGCCGGGTGCTGAGCCTGACCCAGCAACTGATCGGCTTTCCCCGGCACCTGTCCCAGCACCCCGGCGGCTTCGTGATTTCCCAGCAGCCGCTCGACACCCTGGTACCGGTGGAAAACGCCGCGATGGCCGAGCGCACCATCATCCAGTGGGACAAGGACGACCTCGATGCGGTCGGGCTGCTCAAGGTGGACATCCTGGCCCTGGGCATGCTCAGCGCGATCCGCCGTTGCTTCGACCTGATCGCGCATTACCGGGGCGTGCGCCATACCCTGGCGTCGTTGCCCAAGGATGATCGGGCCACCTTCGAGATGATCAGCCGCGCCGATACCATCGGTGTGTTCCAGATCGAATCCCGGGCGCAGATGGCGATGTTGCCTCGGCTCAAGCCCAAGGAATATTACGACCTGGTGATCGAGGTGGCGATCGTGCGGCCGGGACCGATCCAGGGCGGGATGGTGCACCCTTACCTGCGGCGACGGAATGGGGAAGAGAAGATCACTTATCCGTCGCCGGAATTGAAAGAGGTGCTGGGCCGTACCTTGGGCATTCCGCTGTTCCAGGAACAGGTCATGCAGATCGCCATCGTCGCCGCCGGCTACAGCCCGGGCGAAGCGGACCAGTTGCGCCGATCCATGGCCGCCTGGAAGCGCCACGGCGGGCTTGAACCGCACAAGAAAAGATTGGCCGATGGCATGGAGGCCAAAGGGTACAAACCTGAATATGCCGCGCAGCTCTTCGAACAGATCAAGGGCTTTGGCAACTACGGTTTTCCTGAGTCCCACGCCGCCAGTTTTGCCTTGCTGACCTACGCCAGCAGTTGGCTCAAATGCCACGAGCCGGCGGCGTTCGCCTGCGCGCTGATCAATAGCTGGCCCATGGGTTTCTACAGCCCGGACCAGATCCTCCAGGATGCCCGCCGGCATCAGTTGCAGATCCGTCCGGTGGACGTGCGAGCCAGTGATTGGGAATGCAGCCTGGAACCGATGGAAGGCCGGCAACCGGCGATTCGCATGGGCTTGCGCCTGATCAAGGGTTTTCGCGAGGACGATGCCCGGCGTATCGAGGCGGCACGCAGGCAGCGGCTTTTCATCGATGTAGCCGACCTGGGTGAGCGCGCGCGACTCGATGCCCGTGCCCTGGAACAACTGGCGGACGCCGACGCTTTGCGCGGCCTGGCCGGCGACCGCCATCGCGCCCGCTGGGAAATCGCCGGGGTGGAAAAACAGCTGGGCCTGTTCGCAGGGCTGCCCAGCCAGGAGGAACCGCCCGTGGCCTTGCCGACGCCCACAGTCGGGGAAAACCTGTTCTCCGACTACGCCACCGTGGGCACGACGTTGGGGCCTCATCCGTTGGCGCTGCTGCGTTCCGAATTGCGTGCCCGGCGCTGCCGCAGCTCGCGGGAACTGCAGGCTGTCGAACATGGCCGCAACGTCAGCGTCGCCGGGCTGGTCACCGGTCGCCAACGCCCGGGCACGGCCAGTGGCGTGACCTTTGTCACTTTGGAAGACGAATTCGGCAATCTCAACGTGGTGGTCTGGCGTGATTTGGCCGAACGCCAGCGCAAGGTCCTGGTAGGGTCGCAATTGCTCAGGGTGGATGGGCGCTGGGAGAGTGTCGGCGAGGTCCGCCACCTGATCGCCGGACGCCTGAGCGACCTGAGCGAGTTGCTGGCGGGCATCCATGTGCGCAGTCGGGATTTCCGCTAGACACCCCGAACCCTGTGGCGAGGGAGCTTGCTCTCTCACCACAGGAATCGGCGCAAGGATTTCAACATGAAACCAATTGCCAACCCCGCGCTCGAAGCACTAGCACAAGGGACTTGTGGTATGCCGCTTCCCTGCTGGTAGCTTGAGGTGAGAGACGTTCCATGAAGTTCTTATCCCAGAGTAACGGGTGTCCCGGTTGGGACGGAGAAATGGCCCGGCGAATCCGGGCCTACGACTGGAGTCGCACAGAGTTGGGTGCGATCGAGCACTGGTCCGCCAGCCTGCGCAGCGCAGTCCAGCTGATGCTCGCTTCGCCATTGCCGATGGTCATGTTGTGGGGCCGCCAAGGCTTCATGATTTATAACGACGCCTATGCCGAATTCGCTGGCGGTCGCCATCCCTACCTGCTGGGGAGCGCGGTGGAGCTGGGATGGCCGGAAGTCGCCGAATTCAACCGCCACGTGCTGGACGTGTGCCTGGCTGGCGGCACCTTGTCCTACCGCAACAAGGAGCTGGTGCTGCTGCGCGACGGCAAGCCTGAAGACGTCTGGATGGATCTCTACTACAGCCCGGTGCCCGACGATGACCAATCGCCCGCGGGCGTTCTGGCGATCGTGGTAGAAACCACCGAGCTGGTGCTGAGCGAGCGGGCCCGGCAAGAGGCCGAGCGCAGCTATCGAGCGGTCAACGAGCGTATCCAGCTGGCGCTTTCGGCCGGGCCGTTGCTAGGGTCGTTCGTCTGGGATATCGCCACCGACACACTGTCGGGCGACGATCGTTTCGCCCGTACGTTTGGTTATCCGCCCGAGTGCCCGCTGGACGCACTGCCCATCGACATCGCTCGGCAGCGAATTCATCCCGATGACATCGACGACGTCGAACAACGGGTCGACTTGACCGTGCGCACGGGTGCTCCCTACACCGCCGAATATCGTTTGCGCCGCGGCGAAAGCGATTACCTTTGGGTGCTGGCCAGTGGTCGATGCGAGTTCGATGCGTTGGGCAAGCCCCTGCGTTTTCCGGGTGTGCTGATCGACATCAACGAGCGCAAGACCGCCGAAGCGTCGCTGCTCAAATTCACCCGCGACCTGGAACAACGCGTTGCCAATGAGGTACAGGCACGGTTGGCGGCAGAGGAGCAGTTGCGCCAATCGCAGAAGCTCGAAGCCATCGGCGGTCTCACCGGAGGCGTCGCCCATGATTTCAACAACCTGCTCCAAGTGATCGCCGGCCACCTGCATTTGCTGGCTCGCCATGAGCCTGACAATCCCAACGTGCAACGGCGGGTCGGCGCATCCATTGAAGCCGTGGAGCGGGGCGCCAAGCTGTCGTCGCAGTTACTGGCTTTTGCCCGTCGCCAGCCGTTGTCCCCGGCGGTCTACAATCCCCGGCGCATCTATGATGGCCTGGGTGAATTGTTGCAGCGGGCGCTGGGCGAAACCATCCGCATCGAGGTGTCGTTGCCCCCTGAGCCGTGGTGCATCCACGTCGATCGCAACCAGTTGGAAAATGCCTTGCTGAACCTGGCGATCAATGCGCGCGACGCCATGGGGGGCGAAGGGGTCATCAGCATGCTGGGGGAAAACATTGCCTTGGACGAATCGTCCTGCGCCGGCAAAGGGGTTGCGGCGGGGGATTACGTGCGACTTTCGGTGGTCGATCGTGGCGTTGGAATGGCTCCCGAAGTCCTGAACCAGGTATTCGAGCCGTTTTTCACCACCAAGACCGACGGCCAAGGCACGGGGCTTGGATTGAGCATGGTGTTCGGGTTCGTCAAGCAGAGCGGCGGGCATATCGAAATTTCCAGCCTCCCGGGTGAAGGCACTCAAGTGCATATGTATTTTCCCCGCAGCCACAAGCCCGAAGCTCCGGAACAGACGCACCCCCGCGAGCTTCAGCCAGGCCTCGAGGAAACCATCCTGGTGGTCGAGGATAACGATGAGGTGCGCGGCGCCTCGGTGGAGTTGCTGGAGCAGTTCGGCTATCGGACGCTAACCGCCGCCAACGGCGACGAGGCCATGAAACTGCTGCTCGACGGCGTTTCGGTGGACCTGATCTTTACCGACGTGGTCATGCCCGGCCTGATCAAGAGTTCCGACCTGGCGGCCTGGGCCAAGGTGCAGACCCCGCCGGTGCCGGTATTGTTCACGTCGGGGCACACCCGCGACATCATTTCGCGCAACCATCAGTTGAGCCCCGATACGCACCTGCTGAGCAAACCCTACAGCCCGGATGCCTTGGTGCGAATGATCAGTTCGGTGCTGGGCAATTGAGTCCGGGGTTGTAAAAAATGGAACCCAAGCCGCTGTCCTGCCTTCGAATGACCAGGGCCGATCACTCTCCGGCCTTGTCATGAATGAGGTGTCCAATGAGCGATCCTGCAAATACCCAGCAACAAGGCCAGACGCAAAACCCGTCCTCGCGTAACGATCCGGCCGTCGACCCTCAAGTGTCGGGTAGCCAGCCCGCCGGCCCGGCTGGAGCGCACGAGGCTCATAGTGCTGCCCATGAGGTCGATCAGAAGAATCACCATCAGGATAATGACAATACCTATAGCCCGGGTTTCAAGCCGGAGCCGGATCGGGCCGGGCCCGGTGACAAGACTGATGCTGATATTGATACGGCTGATAGCTGATCAACAAAAAGCCCGACTCGATAGTCGGGCTTTCTTATTTGATATGTCGTTATTTACTCGGGTGGGCCGCTTGAAGTTTCTTGGCCATCTCCAAGTGATGCTGTAAATCCGGCAGCATTTTCTGGGCAAAGGCTTTCAGCTCAGTACTGCCAGGTTTTTTGTCGTCCGTGACGGTCTCTGCTTCTTTCTTGAACAGGGCGATGGTTTCTTCGTGGGCCATCACCTGGTTGTTGGCGTAGGCCGGATCGAAGGACTCGTCCCGCACGTCGAGAATCTTGGCCTTGGCTTTTTTCATCAACGTGGTGTCGTCAGGCACTTCGATGTCATGTTTTTGCGCCAGCGCCTTCAACTCTTCGTTGGCTTTGGTGTGATCGGCAATCATCTTGTTGGCGAACTCCTTGATGTCCGCCGATTGGCTTTTTTGCAGCGCCATCTTGCTGGTTTCGATTTCCGCAATGCCGCCGGCCGCCGCGTTGTCGACAAAGTCGTTGGACGTCGCGGCCCATGCCATGCCCATGCTGCTACTCAGGGCAACAGCCAGGCCGAGTTGACGCAGGGTAAATCTGTCCATAGGTCAGTCTCCACACAGGTTATACAGGTGATTCTCGTGGTACTGATCAATGGAGGGGAAAGCGCGGCGGAAGGTTTGATCGGAGCGCGTCGTGGCACGACGAACGGTCACCGCTGGTCGGATTGGCGGTCGACAGAACCCGACCGGCAAGGCCATGCTGCTGACAGGCAGCGCCCCGAAAAGCGCGTGCCGTCGAACTTACTAAGGAGGTGCTCCATGCCGGTGTCCCATGATCTCTGCCAGGATCTGAAGTGCACAGAAGAAGACATCCTGAAAAAACGCCGCGAGGACGAGAGTCTCGACGCGCTGATCAAAAAATACGCCAAGCTTGATGCCGAGGTGGTAAAGGCCGAGAAACCACCCGCTGTGCTGTCCGACGCCGCTCTGGAGACGCTCAAGAAGGAACGGCTGCAGGTCAAGGACCAGATCGCCGCGCTGATGCAGAATTAGCCGTAACGGCCATCTGCCAAGCGTTTTTGGGGTGAGGGAGCTTGCTCCCGTTGGGCCGCGAGGCGGCCCCACCCGAACTCATCAGCCCAGCGGATCCCAGCGCTGGGACCAGTCGCTGCCGGTCTTGACGATGTCCCGCAGGACTTCGAATGCCTGCTGCAATGCTGCCGAATCCCGGTCCCTGGAATACACCAGATAAGTGGGGTAATTGAATTCCGGCGCCTTGGGCACTCGCTCCAGGATGCCGCTGTCCAGGTAGCTCTGCACGACCCGGGTGCGGAAATAACCGCTGCCGCCGTTTTCCAGGATGTACTGCAACGCCAGGGGGCCAAGATTGAACGTCACGGCGGCCTTGGCCTTGTCCGGCAGTGCCGTGTCGTGCTGCCGTCGGAAGTCGGCGCTCCAGTCGATGTACACATAGGGCTCGGGGCGAGCGGCCAGGCGCACCAGGATCAGCTTTTCTTCCAGCAATTGCTCGACTTGCAGCCTCGGCCAATACTCGGGCTGATACACCACCGCGGCATCCAGCAGCCCCAATTCCAATTGCTGCAACAGTTTCTCGCCGTCGCGGATGTCCATGCGCAGGGCATGGCCGGGGATCTTCTGGCGCAGCTCCCCGGCCCAGGCAAGCATCAACGGATTGCACAAGCTGACCTCGCCACCAAGATGCAAGACGTTGCGATAGCCCTCGGGCAATGGCAGGTCGCGACGGGCGGCCTCCCAGGTCTGCACGAGCTGGTTGGCATAGACCACGAAGGCTTCGCCATCGGTGGTCAGTCGTGCGCCGGCGCGGTTGCGCACGAACAACGCGCAGCCGAGTTGACTTTCGAGCTTCTGTACCCGGGCGGTGATCGCCGTCTGGGTGACATGCAGTTTTTCCGCCGCAGCGGCAAGGCTGCCATGGCGAACGATTTCCAGAAAGGTACGGGCGAGGTCGATGTCCATGTTCAGGCCGAGGCGGATGGAACGTGCATTGTAAGAGTTTCAGGCGAGAAACAAAAAATCCCGCCACGAGGGCGGGATTTGGGTACAGCCAGGATTCGGACCCGATCTCAGGCTGGGAACAGCTCGGACAGTTTCATCGACAGCATCATGTCGCCTTCAACCCGCAGCTTGCCGCCCATGAACGCCTGCATGCCGTCGGTTTCGCCGCTGACGATGCCCTTGAGGGTCTCGCTGTCCAGGACCAGCGTGCAGTTGGCGTCTGGATTCTCGCCTTCTTGAATGTCGCAAGTGCCGTCCTTGACGATCAGGGCATACTGCTTGTCTTCGTCGGTGATGTTGAAACCGAATACCAGGTCCAGGCCGGCAGCGGCGGCTGGGTTGAACTTGGCTTGCATGGCTTTTACGGCGTCGGCTACGGAGGTCATGGTTTCGATCCTTATTCGGGGTGATACAGCAAGGGTCTACAGCGAACCGGACTCAGCGGAAGGTGATGAGGTCCGGGGTCTTCAACAGCTGCAGGTGGGCATGACTGTTGAAGGAAGCCAGGGCCACCTCGCGCCCCCTGAATTTCAGTTGGTTGAGCGAGGTGTTGACGATCTGCCAGTTCAGCTCGAAGGCCTGTCTGGCGGGCATCTGGGTAATCAGGTGGAGCAGGGCGGTGATGGTCCCGCCGGACGTGAACACGGCGATCTTGTGGGTCTTGTCGGCATTGTCGAGGATGCGGTGCAGGCCAGCCTGGACTCGCTCGACGAAACCCAGCCAGCTTTCGAGGCCCGGTGGGTCGTATCGACCGCTGAGCCAGCGCTCGACGATCAGGGCGAAGATGCGTTGGAATTCGGCGCGGTTCTGCGCGGCGTTGCGCAAGATGTCGAGAGCTTCGGGCTCCTGGGACAGCATGTCCGGCAGCAGGGCGCGGATCACCGCGTCGGCATCGAATTCGTTGAAGGCAGCGTCGATTTCCAGTTCGGGAACCGGCAGGCCGGCGGTAGTCATCTGGCCCAGCGCGCCGGTGGCGGTGTCTTGCTGGCGACGCAGGTCACCCGAGAGGCAGCGATCGAACACGACACCCAGTTCCGCCAGGTGACTGCCCAGCACTTGCGCCTGGCGAATGCCATTGGGCGAAAGGACATCGTAGTCATCCGCACCAAAGGAGGCCTGGCCATGTCGAATCAGATAAATGCTGCCCACGTCCGCGTCATCCCGGTACGTTGAAGGTTTGGCGAGGTTATGAGGATGGCGGTGGCCTGTCAATGAAAAAACATACGCTTGTTTGAAATGCTCGTTACAGCCTTATCGTGGCGTGTCCAAGCGAACGTAACCACAGATTTCATGGCTGGCAGCAGGGCAGGCGCATGGGTATGCTGGCAGCGTTACGCGCCTGCGTTCAGTGGCGCATTGCATTTAAGGAGTCGCTGTGGAGTTTTTTGTCGAATACGCCGGTTTCCTGGCCAAGACGGTGACATTGGTGATTGCCATCCTGGTGGTCATGGCCAGTTTCGCTGCGCTGCGCAGCAAGGGGCGGCGCAAGTCGGTGGGGCAGTTGCAAGTCAGCAAGCTCAACGACTTCTATAAAGGACTGCGTGAGCGCCTGGAGCAGACCCTGCTGGACAAGGACCAGCTCAAGGCCCTGCGCAAGAGCCAAGGCAAGGCGGAAAAAGCCGAGAAAAAACAAAAGGACAAACCGGCGGCCAAGTCCCGGGTCTTCGTGCTGGATTTCGACGGTGACATCAAGGCATCCGCCACCGAAAGCCTGCGCCACGAAATCACGGCGCTGCTGACCCTGGCGACCCCGAAGGACGAAGTGGTCCTGCGCCTGGAAAGCGGTGGCGGCATGGTCCACAGCTACGGCCTGGCCTCGTCGCAACTGGCGCGGATCCGCCAGGCTGGCGTGCCGTTGACGGTGTGCATCGACAAGGTGGCGGCCAGCGGCGGCTACATGATGGCGTGCATCGGCGAGAAGATCATCAGCGCCCCGTTCGCCATTCTCGGCTCCATCGGCGTCGTGGCCCAGTTGCCCAACGTCAACCGCCTGCTGAAGAAACACGACATCGATTTCGAAGTGCTGACCGCTGGCGAGTACAAACGCACCTTGACGGTGTTTGGCGAGAATACCGAGAAGGGCCGGGAGAAATTCCAGGAAGACCTGGACATCACCCATGAGCTGTTCAAGAACTTCGTCGCCACTTACCGTCCGCAACTGGCAATCGACGAAGTGGCCACCGGCGAAGTCTGGCTCGGTGTTGCCGCGCTGGAAAAGCGCCTGGTAGACGAGCTCAAGACCAGCGATGAATACCTGGCCGAACGAGCCAAGGGCGCCGAGCTTTATCACCTGCACTATGCCGAGCGCAAAAGCCTGCAGGAGCGCATCGGCATGGCAGCGAGCGGTTCGGTGGATCGGGTGTTGCTCAGTTGGTGGAGCCGTTTGACCCAGCAACGGTTCTGGTAACTAGCCAGAAAGTGCTGGCGCCCACAATGGATTCGAGGTGGGCTTGCTCACAAAAAAAGCCCTGGACCGGTCACCCGGTCCAGGGCTTTTTCATGCATCAGGTTTCAGCGACGACGAAACAGCGGCAGCGGCTCGTCAGTGGCGGCCTGATAAGTCACCGAGAAATCCTTGAGGCTTTCAAGGGCTTCGTACGGGTCCTTGTCGGCACGCAGGGCAAAGGCGTCGAAGCCGCAACGGCGCATGTAGAACAACTGGTCGCGCAGCACGTCGCCAATGGCGCGCAATTCACCCTTGAAACCATAGCGTTCACGCAACAGGCGGGCATTGGAGTAGCTGCGCCCATCGGTGAAGGCCG